>Ga0209164_1001759_pt1 | contig 25966 bp, 23 predicted proteins | sample MTBNYHSulfiMetaG_FD_187458 | JGI IMG/M metagenome (GOLD analysis project Ga0209164, IMG submission 187458) | Enrichment culture microbial communities from rom New York Harbor, USA that are MTBE-degrading - MTBE-NYH (New York Harbor Sulfidogenic)... | ecosystem: Environmental > Aquatic > Marine >... | reverse complement strand
AAGATCAGATTATCAACTGCACGAACTGCCGTTACGCGGCAAACTTGGAAAAAGCCGAGGTGAGGGAAGCGGAGGAATCGGATAACTCCCATGAATTGAAGCCCATCGAGGAAGTGAAGACTCCCCATATCAGAAGCGTTGAAGAGGTTTGCTCCTTCCTGTGCATTCGTCCGGATCAACTGGTCAAAACCCTGATCTTGCTGACCGAGGCGGGGGCAGTCGCCGCCCTGATCCGGGGGGACCATGAATTGAACGAAGCCAAGCTAAAGAATCTCCTCGGCGTGGAAACAGCGGAGCTGGCAAAGCCGGAAATCGTCGAGGAAACCACCGGCGCGCCCATGGGTTTTGCCGGGCCTTTGGGGCTGAAGGTGAGGGTGGTGGCGGATCAAGCCATCCGGGGGATGAAAAACTTCGTCACCGGAGGGAACAGAAAGGACTTCCACCTGAGGAATGTGAACCTGAACAGGGACTTCCAAGTTGATTTGTTCGGCGACCTCCGGTTTGTTACGCCACAAGACTCCTGCCCCAGATGCGGCAAAGCCGTCCAGTTCAGCAAAGGCATCGAAGTGGGGCATATCTTCAAACTGGGGACCAAGTACAGTCAAACCCTCAAGGCCTTCTTTCTCGATCCGAACGGTCAAGAAAGGCCGATCATCATGGGATGTTATGGGATCGGCGTGGGCCGTACCGTGGCCGCTGCCATCGAGCAACATCACGACAAGGACGGCGTGATTTTTCCTGTCCCCATTGCGCCTTTCGAAGTGACCGTCCTGCCGCTTCAGATGCATGAGGCAAAGGTGACGGAAACGGCGGAAAAGCTTTACAGGGACCTGCTCGACTGCAAGATGGACGTGATCCTGGACGACCGGGATGAGAGGCCGGGAGTGAAATTTAAAGACGCCGACCTGCTGGGAATCCCATTGCGTCTTACAGTCGGGCTCAAAGGGGTCAAAAACGGGCAGGTGGAGCTGAAGCTTCGCACAGATTCAGAAAGCCTTCTTCTGCCCGTCGAACAAGCTTCGGCCACAATCAGGGAACGGCTGCAAACTCTCCATGATTCGATTAAATGACATCACATCCCTGATCCTGAGCTACCACGCAAAGGCGAACATAGAGCTGGTGGAGAAGGCTTACGTTTACTCGGCCAAGGTCCACCAAGGTCAGATCCGACTTTCAGGTGAGCCCTATCTCTCCCATGTCCTCGAAGTGGCTTACATTCTCGCCCAGATGAAGATGGACGTCATCTGCATCGTCGCGGGACTTCTCCATGACACCATAGAAGATACAAACGCCGATCTGGATGAAGTCAACCGTCTCTTTGGTGAAGAGACCGTGAATATTGTCGACGGGGTGACCAAAATAAGCAAAATGCAATTTACCAGCCGCAAGGAACGCCAAGCTGAAAATGTTCGAAAAATGATTCTCGCCATGAGCACGGATATCCGCGTCATCCTGGTGAAACTTGCGGACCGCCTGCACAACATGAGGACCCTTGGATACCAGCCACCGGAGAAGCAGAGACTGATCGCCAGAGAGACCCTGGATATCTATGCTCCTCTGGCGGGCCGGATGGGGATTTACTGGATCAAGTCCCAATTGGAAGACCTCTGTCTTTACTACCTGGAGCGGGAAATCTACCAGAAAATCAAAGAGGAAGTGGCGCAAAGACAGGGAGACAAGGAAGGATTCATCAGGGAGGTGGAAGGTCTCCTTTCCGAAAAACTCTCAGCGGTTAATATTCAAGCGGCCATCAAAGGAAGGCATAAGCATTTCTACAGTATCTATCAGAAGATGATCGATCAAGGCCTCGCGGCCAATCAAGTTTACGACGTATTGGCCTTTCGGGTGATCGTCAACACCATCAAGGAGTGTTACGAGGCCTTGGGTCATATCCACTCCATGTGGAAACCGGTACAGGGTCGATTCAAGGACTACATCTCGTTTCCCAAAGACAATATGTATCAGTCAATCCATACCACATTGATTGGGCCTGTAGGGCAGAGAATGGAGGTGCAGATCAGGACGTGGGAGATGGACAGGGTCGCGGAGTACGGAATTGCAGCCCACTGGAAGTATAAGGAAGGGTCCATGACAAGCAGGACGGATGAGACACAGTTCGCATGGCTCCGGCAGATCCTTGAATGGCAGCAGAACCTCAAAGACCCCGAGGAGTTCCTCGATGCCGTCAAAATGAACCTGTTTCCCGACGAGGTTTACGTATTCACGCCCCAGGGAGAAGTGAAGGCTTTTCCCAGGGGGGCCACACCCGTGGATTTTGCTTACAGCATTCATTCGGAGGTGGGGGAAAGGTGTATCGGGGCCAAGGTCAATGGAAAGATGGTTCCCATCCGTAACCAGTTGAGAACCGGAAATATCGTCGAGGTGATCACCTCACCAAAAGCCCACCCGAGGAAGGATTGGCTGGACTTCGTGAAGACACCTCGAGCAAAGACAAAGATCCGGCAGTGGCTAAAGAACCAGGAAAAAGAGGAAAGCATCAGCCTCGGGAAAAACATCCTGGAAAAAGCCCTTGAACAATCCAACTTGAACCTGCCCAATCTTATGAAGAGCGAGCAGGTGCTTGCACTCGCAAAAGAACTCTCTTTTCCGTCGACCGAGGAATTGATCGCCCAAATTGGTTTCGGAAAAATCTCACCCAAACAGGTCCTCGGGCGCCTGAAACCCAAGCTGGGCATCAGGGAAGATAAGGAGCCCGGCTTTGTCAGCAAAGTGGTGGGTCGCCTGAGGCGGCGCAAGACTGACCATGGGATCAAGGTTAAAGGCATCAGCGACGTCCTGATCCGCTTTGCCAGTTGTTGCCATCCCCTGCCCGGAGAGCAGGTGGTCGGATTTATCACCCGGGGGCGCGGCGTCACCATTCACCATAGAGATTGCAAGCATATTGCCTACACGGATCCGGAAAGGCTTGTGGAAGTGTCCTGGGAATCCTCCAAGGAGGACGTTTATCTTGCGGAACTCAGGGTCACGAGCTTGAACAAGAGGGGAATTCTTGCGGATATCAGCTCTATCATGACCAAGAAGAATGCCAATATCATTCAGGCGGACGTTAAGACGACCGTGGACAAAAAGGGAATTTCCCATTTCACAATCGAAGTAGAAGATTACAAGCAGCTTCAGGAAATCATGGGCGCCATAAAAAAAGTCCAGGATGTCCTCACGGTGGAAAGGCTTTAGGATTCGTCTCGGCCCGCGTTCATGGTTTCGCAATGAGGCCGGATCGGATGCAGCTGGTACAGACCCTTAATCGTTTTGCCTGCCCGTTTTGAGTACAGCGCACCCTTTGAAGGTTAGGATACCACCGTGTTCTGGTTTTGTTATGGGCATGACTGACACTGTAACCCTTTACCGGTTTTCTGCCGCATATCTGACATATCTTTGCCATAGCAGATTCCTTTTTTTCGCTCTTTTTGTGTAATGGTTTGGTGAAAATGGAAACCCGGGCTTCCGCGACTGATAAAAATGAACGGAAAAAGTCCCAAAACGGAGCGGGATGACTCTATGCCAAACCTAAAAAAGTAGCATAGAGAAAAACGAAGTAAATCGCAACTTTTTTTTCCGGCAAAGTTTCCAACATCCATTTGAAAGGAGAATCCCATTTCCACCGAGGCAAAAAAAACGAATGCAAGTGCCGAGCTTTCCGCAGCCCTGAATCGGGTTCCCCGGACTCTTCGTCATATTCACCTCATGGGGATCTGCGGGACTGCAATGGCCTCTCTGGCCGGCATTTTGAAACGGAAGGGGTATCGAGTGACAGGCTCGGATCAGAATGTTTACCCTCCCATGAGCCTCTTCCTGGCCTCCCTGGGTATTTCCGTACTGGACGGATATCATCCGGACAATCTTTTTCCCGCCCCGGATTTGGTCGTGGTGGGAAACGTCATCACCAGGAACAACCCCGAGGCCGTGGAGCTTTCAAGATTGTTGACTCCCTATCTTTCCCTTCCCCAGGCACTCAAAGAGTTCGCATTCAAGGACAAGCGCTCAATCGTCATCAGCGGGACGCACGGCAAGACAACCACCTCAGCGCTGGTCGCCTGGATTCTGGAAAAAGCCGGGATGGACCCTGGTTTTATGATCGGGGGGATTCCTCAGAACTTTCAAAGCAGTTTCAAGCTTGGACAAGGAGGGTTTTTTGTCATCGAGGGGGACGAATACGATACAGCCTTTTTCGACAAGGGACCCAAGTTTCTGCATTACAACCCGAGCCTTGCGATTCTTACCAGCATCGAGTTTGATCATGCGGACATTTACCGTGACCTCGATCACGTCATTGAGAGCTTCCGAAAATTGATTGAACTCATCCCCCCCGAGGGACTCCTGATTGCCAACAGCGACGACCCGACCGCGGCCAAAGAGATCCAAAAGGCGAAGTGTCCGGTGGATACCTACGGCCTCTCGGGAAGCGGCCGCTGGAGCGCGGCAGGTATTTCAATTGAAGAAGACAAAACCTCTTTCGCGGTCCTGAAAGAAGGAGAGGAATACGCCAAAGTGACCACCTCCCTTTACGGCAGGCACAATATCGGCAATATCCTCTCCGCCCTGGTTTTGTGTCATCATCTGGGCATTGCCCCCAACACCTCTTCGGAAGCCGTCGGGAGCTTTCAGGGTGTGAAGCGGAGGCAGGAACTCGTGGGCAAAAAGCGGGAAATCATCGTTCTGGACGATTTCGCCCATCACCCCACATCGGTCAGTGAAACCGTCTGGGCTGTGAGGAACCGATTCAAAGGACACCGCGTAATTGCAGTCTTCGAGCCGAGATCCAATTCGAGTAGGCGGAACGTTTTTCAGGCTCAGTACGCCTTGTCCTTTGACGGAGCGGACAGGATTATGATCCCCGAGCCTCCCCTGATGGAAAAAGTTCCTCCCGGGGAACGGTTTTCATCATCACGCCTGGTGGAGGATCTCCGGAAGAGACATCTCCAGGCCTTTTACTTTCCCAACACCGATCAGTTGCTCGAGGAACTGGTGAAGGGTTGCAGAACAGGGGATGTGGTTCTATTCATGTCCAACGGCGGCTTTGACAATCTGCCACGCCGCTTTTTTGAAAGCCTCCGAGGGTGAGGCCAAATTCCAGGATGCAAATGTCCAACCGCCTCCAGTTCGGAGAGTTCAGCGTCCGGGTATTCGGTTTTCATTTGGTCTTTGGATTTTGGAATTTGGCCTTCGGCAAAGGTTGCTTTTCGATCGTTCACGGGACTGCCTTGACACAGGGAAGGCTTTCTTTTATGCTCCTTTCTTGATGAAGAAGGGTTTGAACGGTTACCCCATTACCGGCGTAAGTTTTCCGAGGTCCATCCGATGAAGCCCCTTGAAGGCATCCGTGTGGTTTCCCTTGAGCAGGCCGTGGCGGCCCCCCTGGCAACACGACACCTGGCTGACCTTGGCGCTCGCGTCATCAAAATCGAGCGCCCCGGAAGCGGGGATTTTGCTCGAAGCTACGATAACAAGGTAAAAGGCCTTTCCGCTTATTTTATATGGCTCAACCGATCAAAAGAGAGTCTTACCCTAGATTTAAAACGTGAGGAGGCCATGGACATCCTGGCTCAGATGCTGGGGACGGCGGACGTATTGATGCAGAATTTGGCGCCCGGGGCTGCAGAACGTCTCGGTCTTTCAGCGGAGAAATTGCTCCCACGATATCCGCGGCTCATTGTGTGCGAAATCTCGGGTTACGGTCACGGCGGCCCTTACAGCGATAGAAAGGCCTATGATCTCCTGATCCAGTGCGAAACCGGGCTGGTCTCCATCACCGGCACATCGGAAACACCCTGCAAGGTCCCCATATCCATCGCGGACATCGCAGCGGGCATGTATGCCTTTTCAGGGGTGCTCGCTGCCTTATATCAGCGCGAGAAAACCGGAAAAGGCAGCGCCCTGGAGATATCCATGCTGGAAGCCCTGGGTGAATGGATGATCCAGCCTGGGCTTTTTGCGGCTTACGGAGGCAACGCCCCGCCACGAACAGGGGCGAGCCACGCGGCCATTTACCCGTACGGCCCTTTCGATACCGCCGATGGAAAGACGATTTTCTTTGGTATTCAGAATGAGCGAGAATGGGACAGTTTCTGCAGACACGTGTTGTCCTGGCCGGAACTTTCCGCCGATCCCCGATTCCGCGATAACACCCTGCGGATGAAAAACCGTGACCGCCTGGCACCGCTCATCGAAAAGCGCTTCCTGGAGCTCGCCGCCCGCGATGTCCTTGCCCTTCTGGACGAGGCGAAGATCGCCAACGCACGAATGAACTCCGCAGAGGATTTCTGGAATCATCCCCAACTCAAAGCCCGGCGGCGCTGGTGCGAAATTGATTCCCCTGTGGGGAAAATCGCTTCTCTTTTGCCCCCCATTACCCAGGAAGGAACCACAGCCCGAATGGAGGCCGTTCCGGCGCTGGGGGAGCATTCTCATCAAGTCTTGCGAGAGCTGGGATATAGCGAGGAAGATATCCGCCGGTTATCTCAAGAGGGGGTCATTTGAGTGCGGAATAAACGGGAGTCCGTGAAATGAGCACACAAAAGCTCGCGGCGTTTCTCGTCCGCGTGAATTTTTCCCAACTGCCTGAAGAAGCCGTTTTGCGAACCAAGGAATGTTTCCTGGACTGGATCGGGTCGGCCCTGGCAGGAAAGGATGCGAAACCGGTGACGATTCTCGAAGAATTCGCACAAGCCATGGGGCCGAAAAGCGGAACAAGCGAAATTCTCGTCTCGCGCCGACGCACTTCTCCGTTTTTTGCGGCGCTTGTAAATGCCGCATCCTCGCACGTGGTCGAACAGGACGACTTGCACAACCTCTCCGTGCTTCATCCTGCAACGGTCGTATTCCCCGCGGCACTGGCAGCAGCGCAGGACACGGGAGCATCGGGGAGGGACTTCCTCACCGCCGTTGTTGCCGGATATGAAGCGGGGGTGCGAGTGGGAGAATTTTTGGGCCGGTCCCACTATAAGGTTTTTCATACCACCGGCACCGCAGGGACCCTGGCCGCTGCCGCTGCCGCCGCCCATCTGCTCAAATCAAGCCCTGATGCCATGCTTCACACACTGGGCAGTGCGGGCACACAGGCCGCAGGGCTCTGGGAATTTCTCCGTGATGGGGCGGATTCCAAACAACTTCACACCGCCAAGGCCGCTGCAAATGGTTTGATGTCGGCCTATCTTTGCCGCAGAGGATTCACCGGTGCAAAAAAAATACTGGAAGGAGATCAGGGAATGGGCGCCGGCATGTCCTCGGATCCGGATCCCGAAAAACTGGTGAAAGGACTGGGTGTCCGGTGGGGCATATGTGATACTTCGCTGAAGTTTCATGCCTCCTGCCGGCACACCCATCCTTCCGCAGATGCCCTTCTTCTTATCATGGAGAAAAACCGGATCGATCCCACCCAAATCGAGAAGATCAACGCGCGGGTTTACCAGGCCGCCGTGGACGTTCTTGGCCCCGTAACCGATCCTCAGACCATCCACCAGTCAAAATTCTGCATTGGGTTTGTGCTGGCATTGATCGCTCAGAAAGGGAGTGCAGCCATATCCGATTTCACGGAAGCCGCTCTCCGGGACGCCGGACTGCGCAGCCTTTCCAAGCGGGTCCATATGACCGTTGATCCCGCAATCGACGCGGCCTATCCTCAACGCTGGGGCGCCCGTGTGGAGCTGGAAATGAAGGACGGCCGGCATTTCTCCGAGCATATAGAAATCCCCAAGGGTGACCCTGGCAACCGCCTCAGCCGGCAGGAAATCGAGGACAAGGCCATGCGCCTGGCAACATACCGGAACGGGGCCACAGAGAAGGAGATGCGGGAACTCATTGAACGGATATGGCAGATGGAGGAGATCCCCCGCATGGAGACCTTACTGCGGCCCGGCTGAAGGAAAGAAATTTCGTAGAGCGGCAGGAAAACGGAAACCCGGGAATGCTGGTGTCCTCTAGTAGCCGTCATATCCTGGGAGGAACGACCTCTCGCTGTTCCTCCGAGTCCTTATCAGAATTTTCACGGGAATTGCAAAGGGGGCCAGTGCCGTCCGATGGAAGGAATCACGCCTGAAACCTATGACAGATACATAAAGGCCTTGACGGACATCAGCCGAGCCATCACCTCGGAGCTGTATTTGGAAGATATTCTCAAACTCATCGTGATGGTCACGGCCAAGGTCACGGGGGTGGAAATCTGTTCCCTGTGGTTGATTGATGAGAGCCAGAGCGTACCGAAAATCAGACTCAAGGCCACGCAGGCCATTGATCCGGACTATGTGAAGGATCGTTCTTTGAACATGGAGGAAGGGGTAGTGGGCTTTGTAGCTTCCCGTAAAGAACCTCTGATTGTGCCGGATGTCTTGAAAGAGCCACGGTTCAAAGAAAAAGAGATGGCTAAGAAGCTCGGACTGGTCTCCATGGCCAGCGTACCGCTTCAAGTGAAAGGGGAAAAAGTCATCGGCGTGATCAACTGTTTCACGGCCGAACCCCACGAATTTTCCGAAACCGAGGTCAACCTTATAAAAGCCGTGGCCAACCAGGCAGCGGTGGCCATATTGAACACGGAACTCATGGTGAAGACCAAGGTCATTCAGGAGGAGCTTGAGACTCGGAAGCTTGTGGAAAGAGCCAAAGAGGTTCTCATGCGCAAACGCCACCTGGAAGCGGATGAGGCGTACCGTTGGATGCAGAAACGCAGTATGGATTCCCGTAAATCCATGGGGCACATCGCTGAGGCCATTCTCCTCTCGGAGGAACTGGAATAGCGATCCTTCACCCGTGAATCACTTCTTCGCGAACTTTTCGAGAAGCTTTTCGTAGTAAATCTCGGTCTCCTCCAGAAGTGGAGACGTCTTTCTCATCATGTTGAGCTTCAGAATCTGAAAGTTGATCTTTTTGACGAGACGGTACCTCTCTTTTTCGTCGGGGATGCTGTCCAGGAGATCTTCCATCCGTCTGATCTCCTTCTTGAGTTGAACTTCAGGAGGAAGACAGTCGGCATTCTTCAAAATCTTGTAGGCAAGGCGAAGGTCCTCCGGGATGTGGCTGTCGTCTTCCAAGCAAAGGGGCTTGCCGCGCCCGGGAAGAGCATCGAACTCCCCCCTTTCCTGGGCCTCCTGAATTCTTTTTTCCACAATCTTTAGAAATCCGAACATATCCGCCTTTCAAAACACCGGCTTTGGTTGCGTGGCAAAGCACAAGTTACGCCGGTTACCACTATACAACTCACCGGCCGTTGAATTCAAGGGGATTGCTTCGATCCTGGTCCCTCATCCAGCCATGGCTCTGGACATCTTCCTTGACAACCTAGAACCGATCCGATATGTGCAAAAAATCCTTGGAGGAAATTGCGAGCCTCCGGCCTGTAGAAAACCATGATTGACCAGCGGGACAAAGAGGTGATCAGCCTTATACAGGGGGACCTGCCCCTTGATCCTCGACCATTTGCTGTTCTGGCGGAAAGAATCGGCATCACGGAGGACCAATTCCTCCAACGCGTCAGGGATCTGAAGAAAAGAGGGGTCATCCGAAGGTTCGGGGCCACCCTGCGTCATCAAGAGGCCGGCTTTCGGTCCAACGCCATGGTGGCATGGCTTGTTCCCGAGGATCGGATTTCGGAAGCGGGGAAGATTATGGCTGGATTTCGTGAAGTCAGCCATTGCTACCAGCGAAAACCTCAAGGGGACTGGCCCTATAATCTCTATACCATGATTCACGGCGCGACCAGAGGGAAGTGTTCCCACATTGCGGAGAGGATGGCTCTGGCTGTGGGCATCGGAGATTACGTGCTGCTTTTCAGCGAAAAGGAATTCAAGAAGACGAGCATGGAATATTTCTGACCTTTGCGCAATGTTCGCACAAACGGACGGCCTCGCGGCACAGGGAAAGACTTGGTGAATATCCCCGAAGTCTCCTTAAGCCTGACGCCCCCGGTCGGATGTCGATATCGCGTACGCCCGCGCAGGGAATCCCCCTCGTGAGGGCTTCGCTTCGTCCCACCTCCAGGGCGTCATTCCAACTGGGCGGGTTTCCGGGGGACGTGGCATGTGGATGGGTCAAGCGAAAAACCGGTTTTCATGGCACGAGATGAATCCTTCGAGTTAGGAGAAGCAGAAATATGGAGAAGAAATCCACTTTGCTGTTCGAGAAGGCCAAAGGCTTGATACCGGGTGGAGTGAACAGTCCTGTGCGGGCGGGTAAGGCGGTTGGGGTCGATCCCCCGTTTATCGCCAGGGGTAAAGGGTGCCTTCTTTGGGATGTGGACGGCAACGAGTACATCGATTATGTCTGCTCCTGGGGCCCCATGATTTTGGGCCATGCCCATCCGGACGTCGTTGAAGCTGTGGCAAGAGCAGCAGAGGCCGGCACCAGCTATGGAGCCCCCACAGAGCTCGAAGTGGAAATGGCGGAGACCATCGTGGAAATGGTCCCCTCCATCGAAATGGTCCGAATGGTCAATTCGGGGACCGAGGCCACCATGAGCGCCATTCGTCTGGCGAGGGGATACACCTGCAAGCCGAAGATCATCAAATTCGAAGGGTGCTATCACGGCCACGCCGACAGTCTTCTGGTCTCAGCCGGTTCAGGCGTGGCCACGCTGGGTATTCCCGGCAGCCCCGGGGTGCCTGAAGACCTTGCGAAGCATACCATTTCCCTCCCCTTCAACGATTCTGAATCCGTGAATCGTTCCTTCGAGAAATTCGCAGGGCAAATCGCCGCCGTTATTGTAGAGCCTATTCCCGGCAATATGGGCGTGGTCCTTCCCCAAGGATCCTTCTTGAAGCAGCTGAGGGAAACCACCCGCACTCACGGGGCATTGCTCATTTTTGACGAGGTGATCAGCGGGTTCAGGGTGGCGGCCGGTGGTGCCCAGGAACTTTACCAGATCATGCCGGATCTCACCTGTCTGGGGAAAATCATCGGCGGGGGTTTGCCCGTTGGAGCCTATGGCGGCAGGAAAGAAATCATGTCCAGGATGGCACCGGAGGGAGATATTTACCAGGCGGGAACCCTGTCAGGAAATCCGCTGGCCATGGCGGCAGGACTGGCGACTCTAAAAATCATCAAAGAGCAGGAGATCCATGAAGCCCTGGAACGGCAAGCGACCACGCTCTTCCGTGGACTTGCAAAGGCAGCAAGGGAAGCGGGAATCGAGGTGGTCGTGAACCATGTGGGATCCATGGGGTCGCTCTTTTTCACACGCGAGCCTGTTGTGGATTTTGCCACAGCCAAGAAGAGCGACCAAAATTTGTTCATTCGCTATTACAAGCGCATGCTTGATCAGGGGATCTACTTCGCCCCATCGGCGTTTGAAGCGAGTTTTCTTTCGACCGCGCACACGGACGAGGCGATTCAGAAAACCCTTGAGTGCGCAAAGAAAGCCTTCGGGGATCTTTAAGGGTCTCACCCCCCCCCGCAGTCCCAATCGGTTTCAAAGGGAAGCGGGACCAATGGGGTCGTGGGAGCAGAGAAATCTATTGACACCGCTGAAAACTCTATGCTAAAGACGGGGTCAACCCCGCTCTGGGCGCGACCCTCAACGGCCCTGAGTCTGAGCAATGGACGAAGACCTCAAAAAGACCTTCAAGGCGTTAGGCTGGCTAAGCAGCATCGGCCTGGCGATGGGGATCTCCATAGCGTTGGGGGCAGGCATTGGTCACTATATTGACAGGAAATTCGGAACGCAGCCGTGGTTTTCTTTCATCGGGTTGGGGGCAGGAATTGCCGCTGCATTCAGAAATCTATTCTTGCTGTACAAGAAGTTTAAGGATATGGGATGAATTGGGACAAGCTCTCCCGGCAGCTCAACAGGCAAAACTGGCTGATCCTCCTCCTTTTGGCAGGGACCAGCTACTTTCTGGCGAGCCCCGCTTTCACCCTGGGGGTAATCCTGGGAGGTTTCGTCGTGATCATCAACTTCAGGGCTCTTCAGCACACCATTCGATCCGCATTTTCCCCTGACGGTGTCATGAAAGAAACCAAGGGAGTCCTCATTGCCAAGACATACTTTAGACTTGCCATCATGGGTGCAGTCGTCTGTATGCTTATCGCCTGTGGCTGGGTAAATCCCGTGGGCCTGGCCATTGGGCTTTCCATCTTGGTTATCAGCATTGTTCAGGTGGGTATCCGTGCGGCGTGGAAAATCTCATCCGGGGAGGCGATTTGATCTATGGAGCATCCTATTTTCTTTATCGATTCGATCCTGGCAGCACTGGGCATGGAGCATCCTTTCGCCTATTCCCATGTAGCCCATTCGTGGTTCGTCATGATCCTTCTGGTACTGAGCGCCATCCTTTTCGTCAGAGGGATTAGGCTCCTTCCCACCAAGGGACAGAACTTCTTTGAGGTTCTGGTCGGCGGTCTCGAGAACTTCATGGTGGATATCACCGGACCCGAGGGAAAATTTTTCTTCCCGTATATCGGGACCATTTTCTTGTATATTCTGGTATCCAATCTCATCGGTTTGATCCCGGGATTCAACTCGCCCACAGCCAACCTCAATACCACCCTTTCCATGGCCTTATGCACGTTTGCTTATACCCATATCATCGGGATAAAATTTCACGGCGTCAAATATATCCGACATTTCCTGGGGCCTGTCCTGTGGCTGGCGCCTCTTATGTTCCCCATTGAGGTGATCGGTCACTGTGCCCGCGTCATGTCCTTGAGCGTTCGACTTTTCGGGAACATTTTCGGGAAGGAGATGGTGCTGACCATTCTGTTTGCGCTGGGCGGTGGTTTGGCCGGGTTGTGTCTGGCTCCTCTTCCTATCCTGTTCCTGGGGATTCTGGTCAGTTTCATACAGGCCCTTGTTTTCATGCTGCTTTCCATTATGTATTTCGTCGGATCCATGGAAGAGGCGCACTAAGTTGCATTGAGTATATGGAGGAAGGCCATATTATTTCTTTTTGAAAGGAGGTTTGCATGTCTAAGAAAACGGTAATTGGGTTCCTTACGGCGGTGTTGGTCTTGGGGATTTCATCCATGGCATTCGCTGCAGATGAGGCGGTTAAAGCGGCGGGTCTATGGGTCTTCTTCGGCATCGCCGTAGCTTGCGGCTTCGGCATTGGAGTGGCCGCCCTCGGGACCGGCATCGCCATGGGCAACGCCATCAATGGCGCCCTTCAGGGAACTGCCAGAAACCCGGAAGCAGGAGGGAAGATCATGACCACCATGATCATTGGTCTGGCTCTGATCGAATCCCTTTGTATTTACGCTCTGGTGATCTGCTTCATTCTTGTTTTCAAGATTCCGGATCTGGGTGCGATGTTCAATCTCATTCTCAAGTCTTTGGGCGGATAGAGCCTGCTGGTAAAAAGAGGGTCTTCATGAGACCCTCTTTTTTTATTTCGATATGTGCATAATTTCACAATCCATTTCTGCCTTTTATTTCTTGAGGCGGATGATCAAACCGAGCAGCCTCCGTTTGCAGGCAGATGTGCGCTTCAGCTTTCTTTACCGAACTTTCCACGGATACGGATCCGCTGGAGTAGACCCAGATTTTCCATGAGTAAAGCCTCTAAAATACCCGGTCCGACCATAGAGCGCCTCGCCCTCTACTCCCGGCCTCTTGAAGACCTCCTGGAAAGGGAGACACCGGTCATCTCTTCTGAAAAACTCGCCGATCTAATTGGGGTGAATCCGGCGCAGGTCAGGAAAGACCTGGCGTACTTCGGCGAATTCGGCGTCCGAGGGGTTGGATATAATGTTGCCGACCTGTTGCATGCGATCAGAAAGATTCTTGCCACCGACCGGGAATGGACCCTTGGCATCGTCGGCATGGGCCATCTGGGAAGAGCGCTGGTGGAGAATGAAAACTTCAGAAAAAGGGGTTACAAGTTCGTGGCCGCCTTTGACCTGGACCCCGCGGTCCTGGGCGAAAGGCTTCCCTGCGGGTTGACCATCCTGCCGGCGAACAGAATCAGGGAGGTGGTCCGTGATCTCCGCATCGAAATCGGATTGATCACCACTCCCGAGCATGAGGCCCAAAGGGTGGCCGAACTTCTCATGGACGCTGAGGTGAAAGCGATCCTGAATTTCGCTCCAATCCAGGTGAGGGCCCCAGCCTGCTGTGTGGTTGAAAATGTGGATTTCACGGTGAAGTTTGAAAACCTCGCATATCGACTGGCCAAAGCGTTACGGAAAAGAAGGGCTTCCAGCCGTTGATTCGGCCGCCTCGCAACCTGAAGAAGGCCGAAGAAGGATCTTCTTCAGGAATTGCCCGGTATAAGAGTCTTCTATTTGCGCCACCTCTTCCGGTGTGCCGGTGGCGACCACATAGCCCCCTCTTTCTCCTCCTTCAGGACCAAGATCGATGACATGATCGGCTGTTTTGATCACATCCAGGTTATGTTCGATGACCACAACCGTATTCTTGAGCCGCACCAGGTAATCCAAGACCTCGAGTAACTTCTGGATGTCCGCAAAGTGAAGTCCTGTAGTGGGTTCATCCAGGAGATAGAGCGTCCTTCCGGTACTCCTCCTGCTCAATTCTTTGGAAAGCTTCACTCTCTGTGCTTCACCGCCTGAAAGTGTGGGAGCTGGCTGACCCAACGTGATGTATCCAAGACCCACGTCCATCAGGGTCTTCAATTTGTTTCTTATAACGGGAAGATTTTCAAAAAAGCTGTATGCCTGGTTCACGGTCATACCCAATACATCTGCAATGTGATATCCTTTGTATTTTACCTCCAGCGTGTCGCGATTATATCGAAGCCCCTTGCAGGCCTCGCAGGTCACGTAAACATCCGGCAGGAAGTGCATCTCGATTTTTATGATGCCGTCCCCCTTGCATACCTCGCATCTTCCGCCCTTGACGTTGAAGCTGAACCTTCCGGGCTTGTAACCCCGCATCCGTGACTCCGGAAGCATGGAAAATACTTCACGGATGTGGCCAAACACTCCCGTGTAGGTGGCCGGATTGGAGCGCGGGGTTCTCCCGATGGAGCTCTGGTCGATATTGACGACCTTGTCTATGTAATGTACCCCGTGAATGGCATTGAAACGGCCCATTTCGGTCTTCGAATGATAGAGCTTCTGGCAGAGAGCAGGATAGAGGATTCTGTTGATCAGCGTGCTTTTTCCGGACCCTGAAACCCCGGTGATACAACTGAATAAGCCCAGGGGAATTTCCACACGGATCCTTTTCAGGTTGTTTTCCTCTGCACCCTCAATCACGATGGCGTTTCCCTTTCGCCCCCTCCGGGAACCGGGAACCGGAATGGATCGCCTTCCGGCCAAATACTGGCCTGTGAGGGAACTCTCCTCGACCACGAGCTCATCGGGCCTGCCGTTGAAAACCACGTGTCCTCCCTTCACGCCGGCTCCCGGGCCCATGTCGATCACATGGTCGGCCGATAGAATGGTTTCGGCGTCGTGCTCTACCACAAGAACCGTATTTCCCAGATCCCGGAGGCGCTTCAGATTTTCGAGCAGGCGCAGGTTATCCCGCTGATGGAGCCCTATACTCGGCTCGTCCAGGACATAGAGGACTCCTGCCAAACCTGAACCGATCTGTGTGGCAAGCCTGATTCGCTGATCCTCTCCTCCCGAAAGGGTGGCGGCAGATCTGTCCAGGGTGAGATAGTCAAGACCCACGCTCTTTAAAAACCCAGTCCGATCCCGGATCTCTTTGAGAATCCTTTGGGCAATCATCGCTTCCCTGGATGTCAGCCTGAGATGCAAAAAAAATTCTGAAACCTTTTCCATGGATAGGGCAGTGACTTCATGGATCGCCCTCCCACCCACACGGACCGCCAGGCTCATTGGCTTGAGCCTGCCTCCCTTGCACCCTGGACAGGGTCTCGTGCGCATGAAAGCCTCGATCTCCTCGCGAAGCTGGGAGGAATTCGTCCCGTGGTATCTTCTTTCCAGGTTCGGGATCACCCCCTCGAACGGCTGATTGTAAAAATGCCTCCTGTCCTCTCTTTCGAAGCGAAATTTGATTTCCTCGGTGCCTGAACCGTAAAGAAATGCGTCCTGTACGTTTTTTGGAAGATTTTTGAACGGCCGATGAACGTCCACCTTGTAGTGCCTGCAAAGAGACTCGATCAGTTGCTGAAAGTAGAGGGACTGCCGGTTTGCCCAGGGCGAGATGGCGCCTTCTTTGATGGATCGATCCGGGTCGGGAACGATCAGTTCCGGATCAAGGTACCTCCTTGTGCCAAGCCCGCTACACTCAGGACATGCGCCCTGCGGATTGTTGAAAGAAAACATCTGTGGGGTCAGCTCAGGAATGCTGAGTCCACAATTCGGACAGGCTGCCTTCTGGCTGAAAAACATTTCCTCCATTCCAATGACATCGATGAGGGCTTTTCCATCCGACAAGGAAAGGGTGAGTTCCATGGAATCCGTCAATCTTCTCCGGATTTCTTTCTTGACCATCAGCCTGTCTACCACAACGCTGATGGTGTGTTTCTTGTTTTTCTCCAGAACAAGGTCTTCTTCCAGAAGCCTGATTTCCCCGTCCAGTTTAACCCGGGTAAAGCCATCCTTCCGTAATTTCTCCAGGAGTTGCGTGTGCTCTCCTTTTTTGCCCTCCACCATGGGGGCCATCACCTGGATTTTGGCCCCTTCCTCAAGGGCTAACACCTGATCCACAATTTGCTCGGTAGTCTGAGAACTGATCCTGATACCGCAGTTTGGGCAGTGGGGTTGACCAATCCGGGCAAAAAGAAGCCTCAGGTAGTCGTATATCTCCGTCGCCGTCCCTACGGTGGAACGGGGATTTCGGCTCGAAGACCGTTGCTCTATGGAGATGGCAGGAGAAAGACCCTCGATGGAGTCCACGTCCGGCTTTTCCATCTGCTCCAGGAATTGCCGCGCGTAGGCAGAAAGGGATTCCACGTATCTGCGCTGGCCCTCTGCATAAATCGTGTCAAAGGCGAGAGAAGACTTGCCCGAACCGGACAGCCCCGTAATCACCACCAGCCGGTTCCTCGGGATATCCAGTGAGATGTTCTTGAGATTGTGCTGCCTTGCTCCCCTGATCTTGATGTTGTCTGTGGCCATGGGATCTAAGCGTCAGGCGTGAGGACTCGCGGCCCGGGGCCGAAGCATTTCCCTTTTTCGGGATCTATTCCCGATGATCATGGCCGCCATTTTAATGGCCGCTTTCAGGCTGGAGGCGTCGGCCTTCCCGGTTCCGGCAATATCATAAGCGGTTCCATGATCCACCGACGTTCTCACAATGGGAAGGCCCAGGGTCACGTTGACCGCATCGGAAAAATCAAGAAGTTTTACAGGAATCAGTCCCTGGTCGTGGTACATGGCCACCACAGCATCAAACTCCCCCGAAGCGGCCTTATGGAAAAGCGTATCAGAGGGCAGGGGGCCCGCCACGCTCATGCCTTCCCCGCATGCCCTTATGACTGCAGGGCGAATGGTTTTTTCATCCTCACATCCGAACAGCCCTGCTTCACCGCCGTGAGGATTCAAAGCGGCAACCGCCAGCCGAGGGATTTCAAACCCGAAATCTTCCTGAAGGGCTTTCATGGTGATGGAGATGGTCTTATAAATCCTTTCTGCAGTCAATAACCCCGGGACTTCCTTCAGAGCGCAATGGACGGTCACCAGAGCCACGCGCAGCCTCGCCCCTGCCAGCATCATGACAGAATCAGCCGCCCCGCTCAGGTGGGCAATCAGCTGTGTGTGCCCTCCGTAAGGGTATCCCGCCTGGTGCATGATTTCCTTGTTGATGGGGCAAGTGACCATCCCTTGGATTTCCCCCGCCATGGCCATTTCCACTGCCATGAGAATGTATTGAACCATGGCTCTTCCACCATCAACTGTAGGTTTTCCGGCAAGGACTTCGCCCTTGTGCAGATGGCTCGCTTCGATGAGATCCACCGTCTCCGCAACCGAGGCGGCTTCAGAGGGACTGGATATAAGATGAAAAGTCCGTCTGTGCAATTCCCCTGAGCGGGTTGAAGCGAGAACCGCGAGGTCCCCCAACACCACAGGCCGGCAGAGACCGTAGAGCTCCTCGTCGAGCAGGGCCTTCAGGACAATCTCGGGACCTATCCCCGCAGGGTCGCCCATGGTTATGCCGATCAAAGGAAGCCTGGACAATTCCCTATCTTCTTCCATTGAAGTTCTCCCGAGCGCCGCAGACAGGCATCTGCGCCGCGCTCCCGGAAGCCGGGGGGAATGCGCTCCCGGTCTGTTTACGAAAAAAAATAATTATGGGCTCTTTCTACAAACCTGTCAATCCGCTTCGACCCCCATCCCTTTTTCCTTTGCACTCCCCGATCTTTTGCAATATGATTTTTGACCGGCGTTTCTGGAAAACGTGCAGGAATCATGAAGGAGTTTCGAGATCTCCTTTGGTTTTTTCAGCCAGCCCGGAAGGCTCAGAATCGGCGAAAAGATTCCTCACCGGTCGCGACTCCAAGCCCTGACAATATCTTGCCTGCCAACCCCGGCAAAGGAGCGTTCCTATGAAAAGCTATCGCAAAGAATTATGGCTCCATGTGCCCACAAGGAGGGCTTTCATCAATCTCACGCCTCAGGTGGAGGAATGCTTGAGGGAAAGCGGCATCAGGGAGGGCCTGATTCTCGTCAATGCCATGCATATCACGGCATCCGTGTTTATCAACGATGATGAATCCGGACTTCATCATGATTACGAGGTCTGGCTGGAGAAGCTGGCCCCTCATGAGCCCGTATCCCAGTACCGGCACAATGTGGGTGAAGACAACGCGGATGCTCATATGAAAAGACAGGTCATGGGGCGCGAGGTCGTCGTAGCCGTGACCGATGGAAAACTCGACTTGGGACCCTGGGAGCAGATTTTCTACGGAGAATTTGACGGCCGGCGAAGAAAGAGGGTGTTGGTGAAAATTATCGGAGAATAAGGAGAGAAAAAGTAAGATTATGGAGGAGTCACTTCAGCATAGGCCGTGGATCAGAAAAGTCATTCCAGAAATTGTTCCTCCCAGTCTCCGGGACAACACAGCCGATGTGGATCGTCTCCTCAAGGGGTTGAAGAAGCCTCTGGGCACGGAAAGAGTCCATGTGGATCTTTCCCTGGCCAAAACCCTGCCCCACACCCTTCGTAAATGCGAGTATCGTGTGCAGGCCACTCTATTCGAAGATTCCGAAGGCTGGCGCCTGATCGGTGTCGAGCCCCGTGGGGGCGACGACCGTCTCTATGCCCTCGCGGTGGACCTGGGAAGCTCCACCGTGGTGCTTCGCCTCATGGATCTGACAACAACCGAAACCCTGGAGGAAACGTCCTTTCACAATCCGCAGATCCAGATCGGCACCGATATTCTGACCAGGATTCACTTTGCGGGTCAGAAAGGGGGCCTTGAGAAGCTTCAAAGGCTCCTGATAGACAGGTTCAACCAGGAAATTCAGCGCCTGGCCGATAAAAACAACATCCCCATCACAACCATCATGGGCATGTCTGCAGCAGGGAACACCACCATGACCCATTTTTTTCTCGGCCTGGATCCGTACTGGATTTGCCGTGAGCCCTATATCCCTGCCATCAACAAGCCGGGTCTCATAAGAGCAAAAGAACTCGGCCTTCGCATCCATCCTGACGCTCCCGTCCTTGTTTTTCCCAACGTGGGAAGTTACTTCGGAGGGGATTTGATTGCAGGGATCCTCGCCTGCGGCATGACAAAAGGGGACCAAATCGCCTTCCTGGTGGATGTGGGGACCAACGCGGAAGTTGTGATTGGAAACAGCGATTGGCTCATGGGCTGCGCAGGGGCTGCAGGACCTGCACTGGAGGGAGGCGTTGCCAGCATGGGTATGATGGCTGCTCCCGGCGTGATCGACAAAGTGGAGATCGATCCCCAGACCCTGCAATTCAAAATCGGAACCATAGAGGGTAAACCGCCGGTCGGGATTTGTGGCTCCGGATTGATCGACCTTGTGGCGCAACTTTACCTGGCCCGGATGATTGACCTGAGAGGGAAGTTCGTGGCGGAAAAATGCGGAAACCGCCTCACTGAAGCGGACGGCACCAGGCAGTTGATCGTGGTCCCGCCGGAAGCCTCGGGAACCGGTGAGGCGCTCACCTTGAGCCAGCCCGATATCGACGCGCTGATCCGTTCCAAGGCCGCCATGTATACCATTCTGACCACCATCGCCAATACGGTCAACATCTCACTCAAAGAGGTAAGCAAGTTCTACGTGGCCGGAACCTTCGGGGCGTACATTGACCCCCGTTCCGCCATCGTCCTCGGCATGATCCCGGACCTCCCCCTGGAGACTTATATCTCTTTGGGGAACAGTTCCATTGAGGGAACAACAATGGCCCTTTTGTCGGCGGAAGCCAGAGAAGAAATCAGCCGCATTCGGGACCAGGTCACCTATCTGGAACTCAACGTGAACCAGGAATTCATGAACCTTTTCAGCGCTGCGAAGTTTATCCCCCATACGGACAGGTCCCTTTTCCCGTCCGTAAAAGGCCCGGAAGAGTAAGGGCGCCGAAAAGCCATCTCCAAGGGAGGGAATCTATGGAAGAAATGACGGCATTTTGTGGTTTGGCCTGTCACCTGTGTGAAGCACGGCTGGCTACCGAAAAGGATGACGACAAGAAAAGGGCCCAGGTGGCGGCGCAGTGGTCCAAATTATTCAAAGCGGACATCAAAGCCGAAGATATTCATTGTAACGGATGCCTGTCCCAGGGAGAGCGCATTTTCAATTACTGCAGGGTCTGTGAAATAAGGGCGTGCGGGAGGGGAAAAAACCTCCCCAATTGCGCCTATTGCGATGATTATCCTTGTAAGAAACTGGATTTTGTCTTTAAGGTAGCTCCGGAAGCTAGGAGACGGTTGGATGGCATAAGGCTCAAAGACCGGGCATAGCGAGCATTTGTTTTGAAACCGTTGGGGAGGAGTGCGATCATGCGCATAACCATTGGAACGTTCAATCTGAACAACCTCTTCTCGCGCTATAATTTCAAGGGGGAAATCGCTGCGATCCGCAACCAGGAAATGGAAGTGGACTCAGAAATTTTTTACCAATTCGGCCCCGGGGATCGATTTAGAATTCGTACGTATCGTGGCAAGCTTGTAAATGCCAAAGAAGCCTCCGAAACGAAGACCGTCGCCGATCGAATCCTGAACATGAACGTCGATGTCCTGGCGGTCCAGGAGGTGGAAGATATCGACACGCTGCGGGAGTTCAACCGGGTTCACTTGGAAGGCATGTATCCTCAACTCGTCCTGCTCGAAGGGAACGACCCCCGGCTGATCGACGTGGGGTTGCTCTCCAAGTTCCCCCTGGGGGCGGTGACCTCCTGGCAGCACGCTGTGCACCCGGAAGATCCAGGCCAAAAGGTTTTCGGACGGGACCTGCTGGAAGTCCAGATCCTGAATCCCACGAGAACGCGAGTGCTTTTCACGGTCTTCAATGCCCATCTGAAGAGCCACTATGTGGATTTCCGAGAAGAAACGGACTCCGGGGACAAGGCAAACCGAGTCCGGAGGCGTCGTCAGTCGGAAGCCATTGCAGCCATCGTGAAATCTCGAACGAGACCCCGCACGAAATACGCCATTGTGGGGGACATGAATGATCCACCCGATTCTCCCGAGCTGGCCCCTTTCGTTCGTGACCCTGAATTGGGGCTCACGAACGGTCTTCAGGATGCAAAGGAAACGCGCCCGGCAAAATCAGACACCCCTCCTCCGGGTGTCGCTGCCTGGACCCATCGTTACAAGATGGCTGGCCAACCCGCAAGTTATGAACTGTACGACCAAATCTGGTTGAGCCCATCGATGGCGGAGAGACAGAGCGCTTCCTGGATCGACCGTCGCACAAAGCACGGAGGGGACGGATCCGATCACGACCCGGGCTGGGTTGAGATCGACCTTTAACTCGGACTCATCGTTCACCGTTCACCAGGAGAGCTTCTGCTTTTTCAGCGGATTTGCTCCAGGGAGTAGTGGGTGGTGCCCATTCCCAGCCGCTCCCCGTGCCTGAGCTGGATCAAGGGATCCAGCTCAGGGTAGGACAGCGCGGAAAGGTCGGACCCAGATTGACCCCGGGTCAGATCCAGGGTAGCCATGTCCACGGCCACGGGGTCTTCCGATGCCAGGATGCCAATGTCCTTCAGGATCTTAGGCTGCTCTGAGCCGAGACAGTCGCAATCCTTTGTCATGTCTACCAGAACATTGAAGAAGAAACACTTTCCTTTTTTGTCTTTCACGGCCCCGAAGGCATACTCGGCCATGCTTTTCTGAAGTTCCCGGGACTCCTTCCCGTAATCGTAACGGATGGCGCCAAACCTGCAAACCGCGATGCATTCCCCGCACCCGATACAACGCTCCCCCATGATGTAGGAGACCCCTTCCCGTTCACCGATGGCGTCCACCGGGCACCAGCGCTGGCACTTCTTGCAAAACCGGCAGAGCCCGGAATCCACCTCGGGCATGACGACCGAATGCTGTCTCATCTTTCCCATGCGGGAGGCAAGCCCCATGCCCAGGTTTTTAATGCAGCAACCCAGGCCCGTGCCCATGTGTCCGGTCGCATGAGAGACCACGAGCAAAGCATCCGCAGTCATGATCTCGCGAGCGATCTTCACCCCGCGGTGCAGCTCTCCCCCGATCTCCACATCGAACTCCGTATTGCCCACTAGTCCGTCGGCCATGATGAAAGGAGCCCCCACCCGTTCGATGGAGAATCCATGGCCATGGGCCAGCAGGAGATGCTTCACCGCGTTTTCCCTCTGCCCCCGGTACAGGGTGGAAGTCTCCGTAAGAAAGGGAAGAGCCCGAGATTCCTTCACCCGCCTGACAAGCTCCCTGACCATTTCCGGCCTCACATGGGTCTTGTTCCCCTTCTCCCCCACGTGGATCTTGATGGCCACCAGGTCCTGCCTGGAGATCCTGGAGGAGACTCCGGCAACCTCGTAGAGCCGGCCCATGGCCCTCGCCTGCTGCCTGACCGGAGCTCTGTCCTCCAATTCCACCAAGTAAACTGTAGAGTCCAAGATGAACCTCCTCCGTCTTTCCTCAAGGTGCAGAGGAATTCTACGACACCGTACCCTCTCAGCGCAAGGACAAGCTGAAATGGGATGATCTCCCTGTGGGTGGATTTCCCTTGACAACGCACTTCTCACCCTATAACGGCTCGAAGATAGCCCGCGATGAACCCATGGCTTTTGAATGACCCAGGATAGGCCTCTGGGTTGGGAAGATCCTACCGTGAAGGCGAGAACACCAAGGGTCCCGCCTGGAGGGGGATGAACGGCCGAACATCATCGAGGGGGCAAGCCGAGGAAGTGGCCGAAGCGGTGGTTTTTGCAGTGAAGAACCAATACATGACCGGCCAGACCATTCACTTGAACGGTGGGCTCTATTTTGGCTGAAGCCTGCCGGCTATCCCTAGAACAGGGATCAGAAAGAGATCGATGAGCCAGTCGGCCCCCCGAAGACCGAACGTGAAGAAATAGAATCTCCCCGAAATCGGCTTCCCGAAATAGAAACGGGGGGATCCTGTAAACCCGAAAAGCCACAAAATATATCCCATGGACTTCAGATGGGTATTCGAAGTGTTCAATCCGATACTCCCTAACCGATCGGACCCCTTCAGTGACGATTTTCAGGACATGGGAAGCTTCACCCTTGCCGCCGATACCGGCAATCCCGGCACATTGGTTCGCGTGCGAAAAATGGCCCCGCCGCGTTCCGAGCCGGACCCTTCCGCCCCGGTGACAATGTAAAGGTCGCGGAGGTCCTTGCCGCCGAAACAAACGCTTGCCACCATGGGCAGCGGAACGGCAAGGGAGTCCCTGGGGCTGCCGTCCGGATTGAAAACCGCCACTTCTCCGCCCCGTGCAACGGCAACCCAAACGGCCCCATCCTCGGATACGGCCAGTCCGTCAGGCCCCCCTCTCTCGGTCCTCACAAAAGGCCTTTTTTCCGAGAGGCTGCCGTCTTCTAACACCTCATAGGCCCACACGGTTTGGACCTGGGTATCGGAGTGATAGAGGGTTCGCCCGTCAGGGGAGAAGCCGAGTCCGTTGGTGAGCGAAATGCCGGTCGCAACGATCCGGCTCGAACCATCCAGATCGATCAAATAGAGGGAACCGGGTTGTGGTTCCCGTCCATCTTCGAACACGGGACTCTTGCCCAGGGAGCCCGCATAAATTCGCCCTCTGGAATCAGTGGTGATGTCGTTGTAGCCCACGTTCCCGTGGTCCGGATCCGAGTCGAGGAGCAGTCCAGTAGGCCCGCCGGCGAAAGCTTTGAAGGATATGTTTCTGCCGCTCACCACCAGGCCGTCAGCCTCGTGAAGCGCCATCCCGCCGATACCGCGACGGTGTTCGAATACGCTGGAGATTTGTCCCTGTGCGTCCAGGCAGTAAACCCCGCCGTAAATGACCTCGGCAAAAAGCAACCCTCGTTCCGGATCAAAAACGGGGCCTTCCACAAGCCCGTACCCCTCTGCAATTTTTTCCATGTCCCCTCCCTCCTCCTTCCAGGATATCTCCATTTCTTTTAGAAGAACTTCCACACCCGTGTCAAAGAGAAACAGAGGTCTCCGCAAGCAGGTCCACCCGTTGAAGGAGGAGCAAGCGCTGCCGAGGGAACGGATAATGAGGGCTTTTCCGAAGGCACTTCTTAAGGCTTCTTCCCTGCGGGGATGTTAAACCCCGTTGTTTCCCGACGAAAAAGGCCCACCATCCGGCCTCCTTTCCTCTGCCACCAAATCGCAGTAATAGAACCGATTGTCTCTCAGCACAATCTCGCCCCTCGCGACGTTGATTTTCTCTCGGAATATCGGGCCGTCGTAGACAAACGTATGGAACTCCCCATTTTCCCCACCTGGGTCGACCTCTTCCGGCAATTCCTCCAAAAAGCGATGATCGTAGTCTCTCCCAACGTACTCCCCACTCAGCATCTCGCTATCCACACACGTCACGACCGCCTTGAAACCCAGATTGATGAATCTCTGCGCAAGTTCACCGGGATCGCTCCCCCAGAGGGGAAATACCCCCTTCATCCCTATCCGGCTGAGATTCCGCTCGCGGTACGTTCGAATCTCCTCCAGAAATACATCCCCAAACCCCACGCCCTTCACCCCGTGCCCGGACCACCTTTCCAAGACCCCTTGCATTGTGGACTCATAGTCCTTATTCGTACAATGCTTGGGAATGAAAACCACCTCAAGAGGATAGCCGAGAGACCTTGCCTGCTTCTCCAGCAGGTCTCGACGGACCCCGTGCATGCTGATTCGATCGAAGCCCTCGGTGACGGTCGTCAGCAGCGCCGAGACTCTGTATGCCCCGGTTCTGCGGATTTCGTGAAGCGCCAGAGAACTATCCTTCCCGCCACTCCAGGCCAAAAGCACCTTCTCGGTCATTTTCCTCCACATCCGTTCATGCGCAGGGACCAGGCAAGAGCAAATAGGAACCGACGATTGCGCGCAAGCCACCTTGGGGAACGCCGGCAGAGCAAAGCCGGATGCACGTGCGTTTTAGGCGGCCTTTGATATGGACCTTGCTCGAGGAGCACACTGACAAACCGGCCTATGGGCTATGCGATTTGCCCCATTGTCCTTTCAGGGGGACAAAAAGCAGCAAGGTCAGACTTATCACATAAATCACCGCAAATAACGTATGAATCGGTACGTTAATTGACACGAAGAACTGCGCCATGTGATCATCTGCGATTCCTGACAATACAGCTTCTTCTGCCTCGTCCAGGTCTGAGATAGAAAAGATCGTTTTCACCCACAGAGTTGACAGCCCCGCGATCAGTGCTATGATCCTGTCTCTCCTCAAGATAAACGCCATTACAGTCCAAATAGAACCTGAAAAAAGAGCCAGATAAAGCGGAGTATCATACAGTACATTTGGATCAGGTGTACTGACTTCACGGAAAACTGTGACTTGAGTTTTCCAAATGGGGTGACAAATCCAGGCTATCTTACTGAAGATATTACATAAATAGTGTAAGCCTATGAGGACCTGCTATTTGATGTACTTCTGGAGGTCGTAGAGGTTGAAGAGGCGCTT
>Ga0209164_1001754_pt1 | contig 25994 bp, 24 predicted proteins | sample MTBNYHSulfiMetaG_FD_187458 | JGI IMG/M metagenome (GOLD analysis project Ga0209164, IMG submission 187458) | Enrichment culture microbial communities from rom New York Harbor, USA that are MTBE-degrading - MTBE-NYH (New York Harbor Sulfidogenic)... | ecosystem: Environmental > Aquatic > Marine >... | reverse complement strand
GTCGCTTTCGGGCCGGAATCGAATCCGGGATTTCATGGCTAAAGCGCTGTATGGGACTGACGCGCTGCACCTGGAAAGGCTGGCAGGCGTTTAAATCCTATGTCTGGTCTTCGATTGTTGCGGCCAATTTGCTCACTGTGGCAAGGGCTAAACTGGCGACATAGGCGCTGTCGAAAACGAATATTTTTTAAATCCGAAGGACAGGTGCGCCCCAAAATTATAAAAATTGCGGCTAAAGCACAGGGCGCACACGGCATTGAGACAGGCCCAAGCGCATGTGCAACCGGGCACTTGGTCGTGGTGACTATGGGTCCTCCCGACCCGCCGCCAACCGTGCCAAGCAGGGATAGTTCACCGGGTTTGTGGTACACTTTTCATTCCTTTTGACATCTTGAGAACAAGTTACGGCTACGCATGAATGCAGAAAAAATTACGGTAGCGCACCTACAGGAGCGCTATGATTATAGGGTATCGGCTGTTGTCAGGAGGGGCGTTGGGAATCGCACCGGCCAGTCTGAAGCGAGTGAAAGAGCGGATCCGGCAGATTACCCGACGCAACCGGGGGAGCGAGCAAGGAGAAGGTCATTTGCGGACTTAATGGGTACCTGATCTCCTGGGTGACAAATTATCGCTATGCCCGATGCCGGAATCACTTAAGGCAACCGGACGAGTGGCTACGACGGAAGCTGCGGATCCATCCCTTCAAACAACGCATACGAGTAAAACCGATCGGGAATTTTCTGATGGCGCAGGGCGTTCCGAAATGGCGCAGGGCGTTCCGAAATGGCGATCCTGGTGGCTGGCGCTATCCGGAAAGGGATGGTGGCGAATGTCAGGGACTGCTTACGCCAAAGAGGTCATGTCCATGGAGCATCTCTCCATGTGCATGCTTTCATAATCACTGGAAAGCCTATAAATATGATATTCTATTCTTGACGGACGCATCTAAATATGTTCAATTGCTGAACATCCTAACCGGGATTATGTTGGATAACAAATAAATCCAGTGAGTTGATCTAGATTCTACACCTTGATAACGGTAACCTACCATGCGGAGCTATTTCCACTGCTCCAAAACACCGCAATCCATCCCTTTTATTCCAATACCTTATGGATAATTTTAAACAATGGATCAAAAAAAATTAAGAGCACTGCGTCTTCTTGAAGAGATCGATAAAGACGAATCGTCGAGTCAACGCGATTTATCGCGCAAGCTGAACATCTCCCTTGGTCTCGTAAATTCCTTTGTCAAAAGGCTTGCACAGAAGGGGTATTGCAAAATCACCACTATCCCAAAAAATCGTGTGCGGTATCTGTTGACCGCTAAAGGAGCGGCTGAAAAAACATGTTTAACATATGAGTACATTCAAAGCTCCATCCACTTTTACCGCCATACACTCAACAAAGTGGAAGAACTATTTAGCGAACTCAGACATAACGGTATTAGACGTATTGTTTATTATGGTGTGAGCGATTTGGCGGAAATATCATACATTCAAATGCAAGAGGCTTCCATCAAACTGGTGGCAATCGTTGACGATAATTATTGCGGGGAAACCTTTTTGAAAATGAAGGTGGTCGGAAGGAATCAACTATCAGACATATCCTTCGATCTAATTCTGATTACCAATATCATAGAACCCTTAAAAGCCTTTGATGAGATCTGCGCTTGCGGCATTCCGACAGATAAAATTGTGATGATCTAAAAAATAAAACAGGGAAGGTTTAAAAAGAGGAATGAATTCACGCATTCATGAAGAAATAAATATCGGCGGCATACCAATAGGTCATAAACATAAACCGTTTATCATCGCTGAGATTGCACAAGCTCATGATGGTTCACTCGGAACGGCACACGCTTACATTGATGTTGCTGCAGATGCCGGTGTCGATGCAATTAAGTTTCAGACACACATTGCAGCAGAAGAATCCACACTTGATGAGGAGTTTAGAATAAAATTCAGCTATCAGGATCAAACGCGATTTGATTACTGGAAAAGAATGGAATTCACTGAAATTCAATGGAAAGAACTGTCCGATCATGCGAAGAAAAGAAATTTGTTCTTTTTAAGTTCTCCATTCTCAGTAAAAGCTGTTGATATTTTAGAAAAACTCAAAGTACCTGCATGGAAAGTTGGATCAGGTGAAATCTTGTCTGAGGAGATTCTCGACCGGATGTGCCGCAGTGGTGCACCAATTTTGCTGAGCACCGGGATGAGCAAATGGGCTGAAATTGAAGAGTGTGTTCAGTTGATCAAAAAGAGAAAGGCTCCTTATGCTTTGATGCAATGTACAAGCATGTATCCGACATCATATGAAAATATTGGTCTGAATGTTATTAAGGAAATGCGTGAGCGATTCGAATGCCCTGTAGGTCTGTCTGATCACTCAGGCAGTATCTATCCGGGATTGGCCGCCATGGCGCTTGGGGCAACTCTAATTGAAGTCCATATCATTTACGACCGCAAATGTTTTGGGCCTGATACGGTTGCGTCAATTACCCCGAAAGAGCTCAGATTGCTCGTTGAAGCCCGGGATGCATTTTTCAAGATGTTTTCGTCGCCGGTTGAAAAAGATCAAATGGCAGAAAAACTTTCTCAGACGAAAAGCCTTTTTACAAAAAGCTTTGCACCAGCACTGGCGATCAAAGCTGGTACTGTATTGACACAAGAACATTTGAAGCTTAAAAAGCCTGGAACAGGAATACCTAAACAGGAGATGAGTAAAATAATTGGGAAAAAATTGCGCAAGGATGTGACGCCAAACCGATTGTTGCAATGGGAAGACATGGAGTGACGAATAAAATGAGGACACCACGAAAGATTTGCTTTGTTGTAAACAGTAGAGCTAATTACGGACGGATTAAATCTGTTCTTAAATCGGTGCAAGAGAATTCGGAGCTGGAGCTACTGCTGATTGTTGGAGCTTCTGCTTTGTTGCATCGCTTTGGAAGCGTTCATAAAATAATAGAAGGGGATGGCTTTGAAATCACTGCCACTGTTTATTCTATTGTGGAGGGTGAAACCCCCACGACGATGGCGAAATCAACAGGCATGGCGATTATTGAATTATCTACCCTGTTCGAAAACCTAAAGCCTGACATCGTCGTGACGGTTGCTGACCGCTTTGAAACGCTCGCAACGGCAGTCGCCGCCAGCTACATGAATATTCCGCTTGCACATACACAGGGTGGTGAGGTTACCGGCTCAATAGATGAGAGCGTTAGGCATGCGATAACCAAGCTGGCGCATTTACATTTTCCGGCCACTGAGCTAAGCGCCCAACGGGTAATTAAAATGGGGGAAGACCCGGCTGCGGTGTATTTTACCGGATGTCCGGCAATCGACCTTGTTGCTGACTTGGATTTATCGCTGCCGGACGATTTTTTCGAAAGCTATCGTGGTGTCGGCCCTCAAATCGACATTCATCAGCCGTATCTGGTCGTTTTACAGCACCCCGTTACAACTGAATATGGACAAGGGTCCGAACAAATACAACAAACGCTAAATGCCATAGCGGCGGTGCGCATGCAGACAGTATGGTTATGGCCGAATGTTGATGCAGGATCAGACGATGTATCTAAGGGGCTAAGAATGTTTCGTGAACGCCATAATCCGGACTACATTCATTTTTATCGAAATTTTCCGCCAGAGGATTATGCACGTCTCATCGCTAATTGTGCTTGTTTAATCGGTAATTCCAGCTCTGGAATTCGTGAGGGCGCCTTTCTCGGGGTGCCAACGGTAAATATAGGTAGCCGACAAGCCGGAAGAGAACATGATCAAAATATAATGCATGTGAGCCATGATAAATCTGCCATCGAAAATGCGATAAATGCACAATTAAGTCACGGAAAATATGAACGTTCTTATCTTTTCGGAAAGGGTGACGCCGGTAGGCAGATCGCTGACATTCTGGCTAACGCTGAGATAAAAATTCAAAAACGCCTTTTTTATTGATATCTAAAGATTTAACTTTGATGCTCGAAAGGGACCCCATGGCTGGCTTAGCAGTATCCTATCGCAATCATTGTGAAATCTGCGGAAATAACAGCTGGGAGCTTGCTTACAATGGATTGATCCGACAGGGTAAGTTCGGACAATACCATCCAAAACCTCAGAATGTCTGGCGTTGCAAAAAATGCGGCGTGGAGCGGCTGGATGAAAACGCATGCCAGAAAGAGGAATTTTATGAAGGAGAAAAATATCGCAAACTGCTAAGCGAACCGACGACGGCAGAAGGTTTCTTCCGAGAACATGATTCATTACAGCTGGGACGTATGAATTGCATTTGGCCGACGCTTCTTCGAGGTCAAAGAGTAGTGGATATTGGATGCGCTGCCGGTAGCTTTCTAGACCATATTAAAGGGCTTACGGCGGATGCATACGCCATCGAACCTTGCCTATCTTATCATGATTCTCTTCGTAGCAGAGGATACAATGTCTTTAATTCCATTGCCGAAGCGATATCAGGAGGGGTGGCGAACCTCGATATAGGCTTCAGCTTCAGCGTCATCGAACATGTGGCAGATCCGGTTGCATTTCTAAGCGATATCAAAAAAATGCTGAAAGACGATGGCCTTCTCATCCTCAGCACTCCTAATCGAAATGATATTCTGATGCATACATTAGAGGATGATTATCGTAGTTTTTTTTACAGAAGTGTCCATAGATGGTACTTCGACGACGAATCAATTACATTTTGTGCTATACAGGCCGGGTTCAAAGTAATCGAAACCCGTTGTGTTCATCGTTTTGGAATTTCAAATTTTCTAAAATGGCTGCGAGATCGTAAACCGGGAGGACATTTAAATCTTCCGTTCTTCGATCGCCCCGAAATCAGTTTGTTTTGGCGCCATTATCTTGAATCACAGTCCGTCGGAGATTACCTGTATCAATTTTTAAAACCTCAAAAATGAAAGATAGCCTATGTCGGAGTCTAACCGATTGCTGAAAATTGTATATCTCGGCAGTGGTGAGGGATTCGAGGCAACAAAGCACGAAGCTCTGGATCGTGCAGAAGTGACACACTGCGAGGCTGATAAGGATGCTCTGCTGCGTTTAATGCATGAAACGGATGGAATTCTTGACGCTTCAATGAGGATACGAATAACCAACGAAATGGTGAAACACTCGCCTCGATTGAAGGTGATTTCATGCGCCACAACCGGTTCGGATCACATTGAAAGAAAAGAAATCGATCAAAGAGGAATTGCTGTTCGTACACTTAGAGAGGATCCTGAATTCTTAAAGAACCTGACACCGGCCGCAGAGCTTTCGTGGACGCTGCTTATGGCATGTGCAAGGCGGCTTACTGGTGCATTTGAGCATACCCGGCAAGGCAAGTGGGTACGAGAAGATTTTCCTGGTGTTATGCTGAACGGTAAACGCTTAGGCGTTATTGGATGCGGACGAATTGGAAGTTGGATGGCCCGTTACGCGAGGGCTTTTGGTATGGAGGCAATTGGCTTCGACCCATATGTGGATCCATTGCCCACGGACATTCGGCCGGCGACACTCAAAGAGATATTCAAAACCTCGGACTTCGTAAGCATACATGTTCACCTCTCAGATGAAACCCGCGGCATGGTGACAAGAGACCTGCTCGAAATGGCAAAGCCAGGGTTGATTTTTATCAATACATCGCGCGGAGGACTCGTTGATGAACAGGCCTTGCTCGATTGTCTAAAATCTGGGATTCTGTCCGGCGCCGGCCTTGATGTGCTCGATGGTGAGCCGGACATCTCCTCCCATCCACTGATCCAGTACGCTAAGGACCATCACAATCTTATTATCACTCCGCACTGCGGAGGATTCAGCCCCGATGCCGTCCGATTGGTTTGTTCACACGCTGCCAAAAAGATATTATCATATTTTTAAGGTGAAATCATGAGCCTGTATAGTCAACTGGCAGATGAAATCGCTGGACATGGCATAGTTGATGTGTTTGGCATCCCCGGAAGCGGTCCAAGCTTAGACCTCATTGACGAATTGGAAAAGAGATCAATCCGATTTCATTTAAATCAGTTTGAAGGCGCATCAGCAATTATGGCAGGGGTAACCGGACGACTTACCAGTCGCGCTGGTGTTGCTATTAGCATCAAAGGCCCGGGGCTCTCCAACATGGTCCCGGGATTGGCGATCTGCCGTTTTGAAAGTCTCCCCATGGTCGCAATATGCGAAGCGTACGCACCTGATGTGCTGCTATCAAAGGCCCATAAGCGCCTTGATCATGGCACATTGACAAAGGCGCTGGTAAAAGGGAGGCGTTACATTTCACAACGCGGACCGAAATTCGGCGAAGTAGCTGCATGGGCTGAAGATGAAGTCCCAGCTCCAGTTCTGTTCGAAGCCACAGGCCGTCCAGACCCTGTTGAAGACATTGAACCGATACATCTCACAGCAGGAAGAGAAGATGGGGCGACATACGCTCATTTGATAAAAAATTCTCAACGACCGGTGATCATCGCGGGGACTCTCGCCATACGCCAAGCATTATCTCCAGTGCTTAATCGGATGGAAGTACCGGTCTTTTCCACTGCGGCTGCAAAAGGTGTTGTGGACGAAAGCCTGCCGCATGCGGCAGGTGTTTATACCGGCGTCGGATCAGAATACGTTCCGGAGAAGGTTGTATTTGATCGCGCCGATCTTGTCATTGGTATCGGACTTCGCCCGTCCGAAGTCCTCAACGCAAATCCCTTCCACTGTCCGTCCATCAATATCGATGCATTTGACGACAAGATTGCTAGTGACGCCTTTAAATTTTCAGCATCACCCGATGTAACCAAAGGGAAGGAAATTCTAAACTCATTAGAAGGCAAAGCCTGGGGTGTCCAAGAATTACATTTGTGTTTGAAAAAACTGCGTCGGTATATGCTTGAAAAGACCTTTCTGCCAGCTCATGTCTATGAAACCATCGAAATGAGTTTGGGACTGAATGTCCGGATGGTATTGGACACCGGAAACTTTTGTACAATCGGTGAACACATCTGGCGTAGCCCTCGACCGAATCTCTATTTGTCTTCAGGGCAGGGCCGATATATGGGTGCATCTCTACCGATGGGAATAGGGGCTTGCATACATGATGATGGAATACCTTGTCTGGTGGTAGTGGGTGATGGCGGCATCGGACCGTTTGTGAGTGAATTGAAGTTGGCCGTCCGATACCAGTTGCCAATGGTCGTTTTGCTGCTTTCGGATGGAATGTTTGGTTCAATACGGGGAAGGGCATTGCGAGACGGATTGACACAAAACCCACTTACGATTGAAGATCCCCATTGGGTATCGATTATGGAAGGATTCAGGATAAACGCGGTGCGTGTTGAAGACCAGCAGAGTCTTACCGATGTATTGAAACGCTGGTCATCAACGCGTGGTCCCTTATTTATTGAGATCCCTTTCAATCCGGATGACTATCTATCAATGACAGAGGGAATTAGGTAAGAACAGAAGAAAAATAATCGCAATAAGTGAAGTGGTTACGGCTATATTTCTGAATGATTGTTTTATGATCAACAAGTTAAATGTTCGGTTTTCTACAAAACCATCAAAACAGCTCCTGTGGTTTTGGATGATGAAGGATATGCGATTATCGGAAGGAAAGAACATCGGAATTGATGCTGCATGTGGTTCCCTGCGCAACAAGCCGTGGTTCCGGACTACGCGTTATATCGGTATTGATGCCGATCAGAAAAGATTAGACAAAGGAATTGCACATTTTCCTGAGTCGCGTGTAATTTGCAGTAGAATTGAAGATGTTGAAGGGATAAAGGGTGATTTCCTCGTTTGTGTGCAAGCTTTTCACAATAAGCTTTTCGATAGCACCAAAACATTTCAGGTGGTTCAACACCTGCAAAATATGTTGAATCCGGAGGGGATTCTTATTTTTAATATCGGCAAAAAAAACATACCTTATGAGGATGAAATTGATAATCTTTTATCAACGAAATTCAAGACAATTCAGAAGAAAAGGTATGGTAGGTTCAGTTCCGATATGAAGATGATTTCTCCCTTCATGGCAATGCTTATGTATGTTTTTCCATGGTTGCGTCAAGGAAGATCACATAGCAAGGTATATTATGTATGCAAGGGAAAAATATAGAAACTATTACAAACAACCCTTTTGGCCGCTATCAGATTAGAAGCCGGCTATATATCCTCGACCATTCGCCGTCCTGCCTGCTGCTTGAAACCGGTATGCGCGCAAACCATGAAACAGTTTCGTTTATTCAGCGTGTTTCTAATCAATAAACAAAAAACTGAATTTCAGGAGGCGATGTGGACCCTAAAGAACAGAAACACATACTCATAATCGGTAGCGGTAGCGTCGGCAAAAGGCATGCCCGTAATTTGGGTGCTTTTGGTTGTTCCATATCATGCGTCGACCCGCGAAAAGACAGACTTGATGAACTTGCCAGCGAAATTAAAGTGCAAGGAACCTTCAGTACAATTGAGGAAGCCCTGGACAAGGCGGAAAACTTGCATGGCGTGGTTGTTGCGTCTCCTCCCCGGTTCCATATCGATCAATCAATAGCATCTCTCGAAAAAGGACTGCCGGTCTTTCTGGAAAAGCCTGTATCTCCTCATTTGAATGAGGCCCTTCGACTGCAGGAGTGTGTCAATGCGACCGGCATACCTCTACTCCTTGGATATACCTGGCGCTGGTGGGAACCCCTCCGATATGTTCGGCGTCTGCTAAAATCCAATGAGATAGGCAACCTGTTGCACGTACAATTTGTAATGTCGGCACATTTGGAAGACTGGCACCCTTGGGAAAAAATTCAGGATTTCTTTATGTCCAGTCTTGAATTAGGCGGAGGAGCGCTATTGGATGAAAGCCACTGGCCGGATCTGATGCTGTGGCTATTTGGAATGCCTGTTAACGTCTTCGCCAGAATCGATAAGATCAGCTCTCTTGATATCGAGACTGACGACAATGTCGATATGGTGGTTTGTTATTCTGAAGGTCCTACGGTGTCAATTCATTTAGATCTGTATGGAAGGCCGCATGAAAAAAAGATAATATTTGTTGGTGAAAAAGGCACAATTCGGTGGACTGCTGATCCCAATCAGGTTGCTGTAGGGTATGGTATGGAACAGCAGTGGAAAATCACGAACTATGATTGTGAACGGAACGATATGTTCGTCGCTGCCGCTGCTGAATTTTTAGAAATACTCGATGGCGGTTCGGTCCGGACTTGCTCTATTGATGACGGAGTGGGGATTATGAAACTTATAGAGGCCGCAAGAAAGAGCAGTGCAGAAGGTTGTATTGTTAAGCTAACCGGAGAAGGATAAGATGGGGTTCAACGGATACTCAGTGCTGTGTGTGGTGCCGGCAAGAGGTGGTAGCAAGTCTATTCCACGAAAAAACTTATGCAAGATTGACGGTGTTTCACTGGTCGGAAGAGCAGCAATTGTAGCCGCATCATTGGACTGGATTGATCATGCTGTTTTATCTACAGATGATTTCGAGATTGCTGAAGAGGGAAAACGCTTCGGCCTTGAAGTACCCTTTATGCGGCCGGTCCAACTATCCGGGGACATGGCTACATCTGTTGATATGTGGCGCCATGCCTGGCTCGAATGCGAAAAGATATTCAAACAACGGTTCGATATCTCAATACTCCTTGAGCCGACAAGCCCGTTGCGCAAGCCAGTTGATATAGAGCTTACCGTTGCAACAATGATCAAAAAAAAGCATATGGCGGCAGCCACTGTTAGCCGAACGCCAGCACATTTTACGCCTCATAAGACTTTAACAATAAACGATGGATGTATTGGGTTTTATTTGAAAGAAGGAGCCAAGCACAGTATCCGCCAAACTATTCCGGACTATTATCATCGGAACGGTATTTGTTATGCTGTCATGAGACAAACGCTTGTGGACAATATGCATATTTTGGAAGATAACTGTGCGGCAGTAGTTATTGATCGGCCTGTTGTAAATATTGACGAGCCTTTTGAAATAGAGTTAGCAGAATATTTGTTAGCAAAGGATATCGAGAATGGAAAATAATTCTCCAATTTTCATTGGTGGGCTCTACAAGTCTGGAACTACTTTGCTGAGGGCAATGTTGGGGCAACATTCGCGAATTGCTTCAGGGCTTGAAACCTATTGGTTTGACATTGATTGGGAAGGCGTTAGAAATGGAAACTTTACCGATCAGATGAACAGGCTATCCCATTTTTTTGAATTAAATATAGATGCAATGCATCAGATGATTTACGAAAGTACATCAGTAAAAGAATTTTTAGAGGCGTTGCTTGGAGGTTTTGCTGCTAAGGAAGGAAAATATCGTTGGGCTGAAAAGACACCCGGCAACGTAGTTCATATGGACAAGATCGTTAAATTGTGGCCCGAGGCTCAAATTATACATATTATTCGTGATCCAAAAGATGTATACGCTTCGTTACGCCAGGCTAAAAAATGGGATACAATTGAAGAATTCATGAATCGATGGTGTACATTTATCGGTTCGGCAGAAAAACATAAAGCCACGCTTGATCTTAATGAGAAGCGCTATTTAGAAGTAAGATACGAAATCCTGGTAAAGGATCCTTTTGATAGCATGAAAAGGGTTCTTTCTTTTCTAAATGAAGATTTTGAAGAGAATGTGGCATATTTCACCGGTAAGAATGAGGACTACAAAAAAGTCCTGGAAACGACAGGTAAAGCAAGTACAACTCTTGATAGGTTACGTAAACCTCTGTCAACCGGGCGTGTAGGGATTTGGAGAGAAATCTTGGAAAAATCCGAAATAGATGCACTCCGTCAAGCTGCTGAAGAAAACAACATGCTGGATATTTTTGAAAAACTTGAAATTGAGTAATAGCATTTAGTTTAGAGGTTATCCACAAAAACCAAGTGATAAAAAATCTGGCTTGGTGTGACCGTATCTGTCACAGGCGGTTGTTTTATTGGCCTCAATTAAATCAAAGGAGGCCGCCATGACCGATTTTACATTAACAGAGGATTTTCTCAATTCCGAAATCCAGTTTGACCAAAGCTTCAGCAAAACCGAAGCCTGTTACGAGTATCTATCCCAGGTCAAGTGGCCCGATGGATATATTTGTGAAAAAAGTGGTCACAACGGCTATTGGCTCAGTTCCAACAACATCAGCATCTGCAAAAGATGTGAACATCAGGTTTCCCTGACCGCCGGTACCATTATGCATGGAACGAAAAACCGTTCACCTATTGGTTCAAGCAATGTGGTGGTTTGCGACTCGCAAATCCGGCGTTAATGCCGTCAACCTGCAAGAACTGCTTGGCCTGGGCTGCATTACGTCCTGGATCTGTGGGGCAACCAGTGGAAAAAGACAAAAGCCAATGGTGAGGTAATCATTGTACGTTATGCCGACGACTTTGTCATAGGGTTCCAGCATCGTCACGGGGCCGAAGCGTTTATCGCGGCCCTGTACCAACGGATAATTTGCCAGCCTTGAAAACGTTCCGAACAGAAATCATCCGTTACTGGTTTCAGGCGCTTAGGCGACGCGGCCAGAGGCGGAGAATGAATTGGGAGAAGTTCAGGCCTATCGTAAAGCACTGGATCCCACAATACCCACAGTGCAACTCCCCCTATCTTAATGTGCGCTTTTACGCCAAGGAGCCCGGTGAGGTAGTGCCACACGCCGGGATCTGTGCAGGGGGAGGGGGCCGCCTGAAAGGGCGGTCCCCGCTGCGACCTACTTTTCATAGAAACCTTCATACACCTTTGACTATTTTCATATACACCATACAAAGGCGGTTTCCTAAAATTCTCATCAGATACCATAATTGTCGTTGAATCTTGGTTACAGCAATATTTCATACAGTTATTAAAAAAATTTGGAACTCTGATATATAGGAGTTGCCACTTTACTGGCTTCTTATACGGCAAAATTTCAATAATATCAGTAATAATCTATGTTATTTAACTCTTTCGAATTTGCAGTATTTTTACCTATCGTCTTCTGCCTCTACTGGGTTTTGAACAGTAGCTCCTTGAAAATCCAAAATGGATTTATCCTGCTGGCAAGTTATGTATTCTATGGATGGTGGGATTGGCGTTTCCTGTCACTTATTATTATTAGTTCTGTGGTGGATTACATTGTTGGCCTTTTTTTGTATCGCACCCAAGATGACAAGAAAAGGAAGCTTTTTCTAGGCATAAGTTTGGTAACCAACTTATGCATTTTAGGCTTTTTTAAATACTTTGGAGACGCTGGCATATCTCTCTTTCAACCTGGTTTCGCGATTATGTTTACATTCCCTTGGGGGGCAGTCGTACAGAGACAAAAGCTCGCCATTTAATAAATCTTATTTTAACGTTTACCTTATGCGGTTTCTGGCATGGTGCAAACTGGACATTTATTTCCTGGGGTTTCCTCAATGCGATATATTATCTCCCTCTGGTCATAAGACGTCGACATAAACGCTTCACCGATACTGTTGCTCAGGGGCATTTTTTCCCAACCTCTCGCGAAATGTTACAAATTGCCGGCACTTTTTCTATGACACTTTTTGCGTGGATATTTTTTCGCGTCAACTCTATGTCACACGCTTATGGCTTCATCAAACAGTTATTTATCGGCAACTGGCTTAAAACACCTTCTATTGAGGAAGGATTGCCATATGTATTGATTGTTTTAGTTGTAGAGTGGTTTCAGCGTGATAAGCAACATGCCCTGCAAATTGATAAAATACCAGTATGGGGACGATGGGCGACTTACTATGCCGTCCTTCTATCAATGTTTTTGTACTCAAAAACGGGCCATGTCCCTTTTATCTATTTTCAATTCTGAGGTTAACAAAATCGAACATTCAACCGTCATTAAATTTCTAGGGCGACTAATCTTGTTTCTTTTTCCCCTCTTTCTAATAGTGGCCGCCATTGAGACTGTGTGGTGGCGAGCCGGTGATGCCTGGCCCGTCGAGCTAGCCCTGGGAACTCAGCTCAGTAATGCTGATGAAACGCTATATGGGCGCGGTTACTTCTCTCAACAGTTCGGAATATATAAGCTGGCTGGTATTCGACATAAAAGCCCAAAAATACTTGCCATCGGCAGCTCACGCGTCATGCAGATTCGGGATTTTATGTTTAGACCGCTGGATAAAGATTTTTACAACGCCGGGGGTTTATTACTTAATGCTTTTGACTTAAGCTGGCTTGCTAATGCATTTTATAACCGCGATTTACCAGTTCCTAAAGTTCTAATCGTTGGAATAGATCCATGGTGGCTTAGAGCGAATCGGGGGGGGGGGAGACCTGGCTTACTGATCAAGACGAGGCATTTCGCTTTATTGTACACCTTGAATTAATTCGCGGGATTGGAAACCGGTGGCATTTTAAAGACCTTGTTGATTCACTTATTTTGCCTTCAAAAAGCCCCTATTTCAACTATGATGCAATTGGAAGTACCGCGATAAAGCATGGCCATGGTTTTCGCAAAGACGGAAGCAGGCAATATAGCCCAGAAATGTTATTGGAATATTTAAAGGATCCCAGATATGTAGATCGGGAAGACCCTCCAGTGATTGATCGCATTCATCGTTTAAGTAGACAGTTCACTATTCCAGTAATCGTAGATAATAAAAGAGCACAGCTAATCCTCAAATCGTTACAAATGATGCAAGATGTTGGAATTGAGGTGTATGCATTTATGCCCCCCCTTTCTTCTGAGGTATTTAAAGCTTTAAATGAAAGCGTGGAACTTAGTAAATGGTGGCAATATTATAAAAATGATTTTCCAAATTTATTAATAAAGCATGGGATAAAAGTTATTACAGTTGCAGAACCTACCCATTTGGGGCTTAGTGATTTATATATGATCGATGGTTTTCATTCCAGTGAAGTTTATATTGCGCATGTGGTAAGATCGATAATTGAAAATGCTCCAAGCTCAAGCTATCTCAAAGGTGTGGATGTTGAGAAATTGTCAACCAGAATCAAAACCGCATCTATACCGCTTGCGTTTGAGATTCCAACTAAAAAAAATAATGTCGCAAGCTCTAAAAAATAATCGCGCTATTACCTGAAATTTGCACGCATTTGGCCCTAAATGCCTATAGCTCCCAATTTTTTCAAATATTGTATTGTATGTGTCTAATGCGTCGCGTAAAAATTAATTCACATTTTGCATTGGGCTGATGGAGTAATTCCATTGTGGTCGTTGGGTGAAATACTTCATGTTAACTTGCTCCATCTTTTTGTCACCGATGCGGATGCCCTTTGGTCCCGGTTGCAAAAACTTAGACGCTGCAACGTTCGCAAGGATCGCGAAAAATTATCGGGCCGTGTCGAGGTTCGACGAGTTTTTCGTCGTGTTCGTTTGCACGTTGCCCTGGACTGTTCAGCCTACAGTTTGATCTTGACCCGCTCTCGGAATACTTCTCACTTGGGTTTTGTGGAAAACCGCGTTTAGTTTTGTGAAAAACCAGAATATGAGATTCTTGGCAGTCATACCGGCTCGAGGTGGAAGCAAAGGAATTAGGAAGAAAAATCTTATAAAAATCGATGGCCTATCACTTACGGCTCGGACCATTTTGGTTGCGCGGGCAATCGACGAAATTGGTTACATATTACTATCAACAGATTGTCACGAAATTGCAAATGAAGGACTTCTACATGGAGCCCAAGTACCATTTTTGCGTCCTGCCGAACTTTCTCGAGATGATACGCCGATGGTTTCTGTCCTAAGGCACGCATTGGCCTGGTTTCGAGAAGAAATGCCAAAAGCAACAGAATGCTGCGATGGGCTTGTTTTGTTACAACCTACTTCACCAATGCGCAGTGTTGCACTTGTAAAAAATGCCATCAAAATGTTTTTAAAATACAAAAATGATGGCAATCCGGTAGACTGTGTACACTGTGTTAGTCCTGTTCCAGATATCTTTCGTCCTGATCGTATTTTTCGTATTGCGCATGATGGAATATTAAGAAGATTCAAAAACAGTGTTTCAAATGAACAGATCGTATACCGGAACGGCGCAGCAGTTATTCTTGATATAGGAAAAATCGATGCATTAACCGTCAATGACCGTACCGTTGGTATCCTAACTGATGAAAAGCTTGTTAGTATTGATAGCTTAGAAGACCTAATAAATGCGAGATTTTTGATTTCTAAGAAAAAATTTATAGATAATTATTAGGTGAATGGTATACAATACACTATACATTGTCAAGGCATTCGGTTCCGCTGCTGAGCGCGTGAGGTGGCAACTATATGGAGAACCGATAATCAAAAGAACAATAAGACTTATAGAGTCTGTTTCGAAAGAAGCAAAAAGGGTCATCCTGACCGACAATGCTGATCACCTTCGAGACGTATGTTTAGGCGAGAGGATAGTAGAGACCACAGACGGATCCGCATTTTTGAAAAATGAAAATAAGATAAAAAAATATGGCGCACTGGTTTTCATTGATCCATTAAGACCATTTATTACGCAAAAAGATCTCGCAAATGCATTGTCTAAATATTTTTGCCAAGATAAAAAAAGACGACATACGCTCGTTTCAGTAAGTTCCGTGCCGAACCAATACCATCCGAGAAAAGTTCTTAATATCGATATCGATGGCTGGCTCAAACATTACGACGATTCCGGAAAAATGGTCTATCAGCGACAACAGATCGAAGACGATCCGTATTATGTCATCAATGATGCCTTGCGTATCATTAGCCCTCTGAACGCATTTGAAGATGAAAAACCTATTTGCAACTGCCTTGCAATCGTTATAGAAGAAGCCTTATTTTATATACGAACCAAGGATGACTTGAAATTTGCCTCAGCGCTAATGAAAAAGAATGTCACCACCTTTAACCATCATAAAGTATAATGATTCTCTATCGGATGAATTAGAAAAGCAAAAATAGCCAAATGAATACATATAAAAAGTTATTGGAACTCATTTCAAAGCGGGAGCGACGACACGGGTATTTATTGCTTGGAATGATTCTGATTATGGCTCTCTTTGATGTTATCGGTGTCGCTTCGATCATGCCATTTATGAGTGTACTGGCGAATCCGGAAATAGTTAAAACAAATCGGTATCTATCTACGATATATGAGTATTTGGCGTTTGAGAATACCCATAACTTCCTATTATTCCTGGGTATTGCGGTTTTCGTTACCTTGGTTGTTTCAATTGCCTTCAAGGCTGTTACCAACTATGCGTTACTGCGCTTTTCACATATGCGGAATTATACTGTCGGCAAACGCCTGGTATCCGGCTATTTGCATCAACCCTATGAGTGGTTTCTCAATCGCCACAGCGCCGATTTGGGTAAAAGCGTTTTATCTGAGGCCCAAGTCGTCATACAGGGCGCATTGCTCCCTTTAATGCAAATGATCGCACACAGCGCAGTCGCCTTGGCCTTGCTGATGCTGTTAATCGCGATTGACCCTATACTTGCGCTGGTTTCGGCTTTTGTTTTCTGTGGCGCCTATGCGGGTATTTATTTGTTGCTTCGCCGCTATTTGGACCGCATCGGCAGGGATCGCGTTAATGCCAATAGCGAACGTTTTCAAGTTGTCCAGGAAGCTTTCGGTGGTGTAAAGGATGTGAAGGTTGCAGGATTGGAGAATGCAATGCTCAACCGCTTTGATGGGCCTGCAAAGCGGTTTGCTGTATACCAGGCTGTAGCACAGGCAATGAGTTTATTGCCACGATTCGCCCTTGAGATTGTTGCTTTCGGCGGTTTGATGGTTGCAGCACTTTTTATGATGTCCGATTTCGAGGGTTTAAAGAGAGCACTCCCAACGTTGAGTGTTTATGCTTTTGCAGGTTACCGGTTAATGCCTGCTTTGCAGCAGGTATATACTCAATTGTCTAAGATACGTTTTGCTGGGCCTGCCATTGACATCTTGCACAAGGATCTCAGTAGTTTCAATCCTGATGTGCCTTGTAAAAATGGACATCATACTGCAAAAACATTTAATCTTCGACATGGGATCCGTTTAAAAGAAATAAACTACACATATCCTAAGGCCGAGCTTTCGACATTGAAAAATTTATCATTCGAAATTCCTGTCTCTACAAAAGTCGGCCTAGTCGGAAGCACTGGTTCAGGTAAAACGACAACTGCGGACATCATTCTCGGGTTACTGCGTCCTCAGGTGGGGCAATTATTGGTTGATGATATGCCAATTACTAAAGAAAATCTGGCTGCATGGCAACGCAGTATTGGATATGTGTCACAGCACATCTTCATATCTGACGATACGGTAGCGTCCAATATCGCTTTCGGTGTAGAGAAGAGTAAAATAGACCCATCCGCTGTGGAAATCGCTTCGCGTGTTGCTAATCTACATGACTTTGTAGTCAATGAATTGCCATATGGTTATGAAACGACAGTAGGTGAGCGAGGTGTTCGCCTTTCTGGAGGTCAACGTCAGCGTATCGGCATAGCCCGTGCATTATACCACGACCCGAAGATACTGATACTTGATGAAGCCACCAGTGCCCTCGATAATCTTACTGAAAAAGATGTGATGGAAGCTGTGCGGAATATTGGAAACCGGAAAACAATTATTATAATCGCTCATAGATTAACCACAGTTCGCGATTGTGATCAAATTTTTGTTTTAGAGAAAGGACGACTCGTCGGGCAAGGACGTTACGACGTGCTGGTAGAAAACAACATTTGTTTCCAAACCTTAACGGCGGACAAGGTTTGACAATAATATACAAATTGTAAATATCGGCTATGAGAATAGTCAATCATATTGAAGTGATAATTATACCAAAAAACTAAATTCAATCGAACCTAAGATTTTTAAATGATTTATAAAAAAACAGATAAAAGATTAGATTTGAGTAGACTCCTGAGCGCACTTCAACGAAAGATCGTCATTCATGCAATAAGAGGCGCAATCTCAGCAGGATCAGCAAACCTGATTTCGCGGGTCATTGCAAAGGGATGCCGACCTATTAAAGGATTTAAAAAGAAGGATAATCCTAGAATATGGATGCTTGGCAAAGAAGGATTAACACAAGATCTTCTTGTTTCACTGAAAGAAGGTTGCTGGGCAACACCTGTCGATGTTTCACGACTTATACCCAAATATATAGCAGCAAAATATTTACCTTCCACCATCGACGATAACAACTATGCAATAGAGGACAAGGAAATCGTCGCTGCCAAAGTACAGTATAGACATGCGTGGCAGGAGATATTTAGAAATCTTCCGGGAGAATACCGCCCAGCAGCTATTACATCTGGAAACTTTGGGTACTATGCCGAAAGAGAAATGGCAAATGCAGCAGAAATGGAGAAGATACCATTCATAGCTATGCATAAAGAGTGCCTCAAGTCAGATGGTCGATTGGATTTCTTCAAAACTGTGTATAAACGCCGTGGTAAATTTTTCGGGCGAAAAATACTTGTCTACAACGAGCGTGAGCGCGACTTGCAAATTGCATCGGAAGTAGCGCTACCAAACCAAGTTGTCGTCTGCGGTATGCCTAGATTGGATCGCCTTCACCATTGGCGCACGGTCAGTAAACCGAAAAGAAGCAGACCTGCTACATTACTGGCATTCGGGTTTACACCTGCAACAGGTCTTCCTCGTGTTCCAAGAAAATCCGGAAAAAATGTTCGATACGAATATCTGGATGTCGAGCACGAAGTGTTGGGTTGGCATAATTATTTCAAAAATTATCATGAAATTCTGGTAAAGATAGCTTCAGATAATCCAAACTGGAAAGTACAGTTGAAACTCAAGGCACGTCCAAGGGAATACGAACCGGCAATCCGCCTGATAGAAAACCTCAATGCTCCTGACAACCTTAGCGTTATCGTTGGAGGTGATCCCCTTCAGTATATTACTGATGCCGATGTCGTTTGTGGTTTTAACACTACGGCGGTTCTTGAGGGACTGGCAGCGGGACTTCCTGTCGTTACGCCAATGTTCGACGAGACACTGGAACCAACGATGCAACAATATGTTGCCGTCTTTAACAACGCAACCTATGAGCCAACAGATCCTCATTCAACATACAAAATTTTAACCGAACTTATGTCAAATAGGCGGGATCCTGCCAAAACGTTAGATCAAAATGTAGCTGGCGTACTGGACTTTTGGGTTGGCAATTCAGATGGGAGGGCAGCAGAAAGAGTGCGAAAAGCCTTTGAACGTGAAATGATATCTGATCGTAGATGATGGTAATGCATTGAAGAAGCAAGTAATTATCATACCTGTTGAAATTCAAAATAGGGAGATGCTGGCCAAATTATATCTAGGCGCTGTTGCTGTCTGCCATGGTTACGACGTTTTTGTTGGAAATCAAAGGGAAATTGCAAAACGTGTATTAGAAATAAATCCAGGAATTTATATTGATAAAAGCGGGGCTCGTACGAAACGTTCATTATTTTCTAAGTTGAAAAAGCTTGGTTATGCGCCAGTCGCTCTCTGTGAAGAAGGGTTGGTTTACAGGAACAAAGATCGTTACCTGTCCGAACGTATCGATCCGGAAACAATTAGGTGTACTGAAACTTTTTATTGTTGGGGAGACAGACAAAAAAGCGATATTCTAGAGAAGGTACCGGAGGAAGGAAAATTCCGCGTTACCGGAAACCCAAGATTTGATTTATTACGACCTGAATTCAGAAGAATATGGGAAGATGAAAGCGACGCTATCGCAAAAAAGATCGGAAAATTCATTCTTGTTAATACAAACTTCAGTCGGTTCAACCGTTTGCCTGGAACAGACGATGTTATTGAGCTGCTAAAAAAAAGAGGCACTCTTGGAAATGAACATGGTATTTTATACTATAAAGGGTTGGTTCAACGGCTTAAAGAAGTGATGACTGCATTTCTTGCTTTTATTCCGGAATTATCGAATCGTTTTCCTAAGCATACCATTGTTGTCAGACCTCACCCGGGTGAAAATTTGGAACCCTATGAATCCCTCGCCCGCCGGCACTTCAATGTTCGCATAATTAACGAAGGAAGTGTTATTCCTTGGTTAATTGCTGCGGATGTTATTATCCATAATAGCTGTACAACCGGTGTAGAAGGATGGATTCTGGAAAGACCGGTTATAAGTTATTCAGCAGGAGAAGAATCGATCTACGACAGCACGCTTCCTACCATGCTGAGCTATAATTGCTGCAACGTACAAGAACTGATTGAAAAGCTGGATGAGGCGATTAACAATAAAATGGGACCTAAAAGAGATAGTGCGACCATTAAGATTGCAGCAGAATATATTCATGGACTACAAGGTACAATGGCGGCTGATGATTTAATAGAACAGTTACCGAATGCTACAAATATTTCCCCAAAGTTGCTTTTGAATACAGAAAGACTTTTAGCAAAAGCGCGAGCATGGGTTCGAAAGATACCTGGGTTGCGACTATCCGATGGACTTATAATGCTTGCAAAACAGAAATTCCCAGGAATTGAAGAAGAAGAAGTAAAGAACTTTCTTCATAAAATTTCCTTATGCCGTCAAGAATTTGAGAATGTTCAAATTGTGAAATTGAAAGGTTGGATCAATGTGTTTTACATGACCAAGCGCGGAGGAAAAAGTGGTACAGGTATTTAACGCATCCAAGATTGTCGGCATCGGAAAAATTACAAAAAAGCTTCCATTCCTGCATAGACTTTTAGTGACGATATACCACTTGATCATTTTTGAAGTGTGGCCGCGCTTCAAGAGAATACGGGAAAAAGATAGAGCCAATACTGAAAAATCATCCGAACTAAATGAATTTCTTTCATTACAGGCATTGCGCATATTGAGATTTGATCTACCAACTCCAACCAGTGATCAAGATCTCATTGAGATATTGAAAGGGCATGATATTCCTTTTTTCGAAGGAGGCTGGACAATTTATCTTCCACCTTCAAATCAATTAATTAAATATTTGCCTCAACTATCGGAGTATCCTAAAAGCAGCGGTGTAAAATTTCTGCGTGACTTAAAACCTCCTGAATCAGCATCATATACACCACACCAACTAAACCCAGCACCAGGAGCAGCAAGGATTAGAGCTAGGACTCCTGATCCCAAGACATTGCTGAGGCTTTCGGGTCATTTGTATCTGGAAGGCATAGGGCCGCTTGTTCACGATTTAGTTGAAATACGCATAGGTGATAAGCGATGTTCGGCGTTTATTATTAGTCACATAAGCAAAGATACAAAAGTCTCAGAAGTATCCGATAACGATTACAAGCGATTTATAACAAAACTCGATAAAGTGTTGGCAAAGGGAGTTTTAGATATTTCGCACGGAAATTATAAAATTTCCAAGGATTTCAGCGCACCAGATTGCAATAACAATCTTATCAAAAGTTCAGACGGAAAGATGGTATATGTCGATGTTCAATCATTTTGCTTTAAAAATGAGAACAAAGCACTGATTGATTGGTCTATGGCAAATCAATCTCAGATTCTCTTTGGCCCACGCAGAATAGGAAAATCAGAAAATTATTTGTACCAGATGATTCCTGGAGTTGGGGACGCAAAAAGAGGGACGACTACTAGATGGAATGTTTTAGATGAGCTTATTCAAAAAGCCGATTTGGAATTTACCGACCGCATTGCTTTTGATATTGGATGCAATACCGGCTTGATGAGTTACTATGCACTATCTAAAGGTGCAAAATGGGCATATGGCTGGGATAAAGAGGATGTAGCTAATGCATCTCATGAACTGTTAAAACTTCTTGGCGCAAGCAGATGGACTCCTGTTGGCGGTAAAATTAATGAAGACACTGATTTTAAGTCCTCACTTCATGGTAACCATCAGGAATTTAAAGAAGGCATACTACTTTATCTCGCCATAAGCAAACATATAGGATTTCCACAAAACGTTGCTGAACTACCTTGGAAATATTGTGTTTATGAGGGGCACAGCAATCAGGATATCGATTACTCTATTAAAATGATCAGAAATTCGAAATGGGCTCCGGAAATTCAAATTATGGCAACAGGAGCGATCCGTGATGGTGACAGTCCAACCCGTTCGATTGTCATATTTTGTCGATAAAGAGGCCGAACGTTTTGTATCAAGGATCGGATCAGAAAGCTGACACATTCAAAATGCAGAATGCAAATTCATGCAGAGAAAGTTATGACCTGTTTAGAATTTCTGGTGTTAGGAAGCCGACGGACTTATGGAAAGATATTAGCTGTTGGTTAATGTGGTGGCTTAAGAAACCCCGGATATCTACACCACACCAAACCACATTAGATGCATATTACAAATCGTACAAAAACAATTTTTCGCAATACATCAAAGAGTGCTATGCTAAACAGACAGAGGAAGTATCACAACTTATATGGAAAAAAAGGGGGGCATGTGTTCTAGAGATCGGATGCGGTTGCGGAACAGAATCCCTGTGGTTTGGGCTACTTGGAGCTTCTGTAATCGGTACTGATATCAGGCAAGACAGAATAGAAGTAGCCGAAGAGCGGTTAAAGTATATAAGGAAGAATTTTCCATTCAGAATGGATGTCCAATTCAAGAAATCTAACTTTTTTGAAATAGACGATGTGCCAATGTTTGACATCATTTGGATGGAGCAAGCATTCCATCACATAGAGCCTCGTAAAAGCTTACCATATAAGCTCAGTAAAATATTAAATCCAGGCGGATATGTCGTAATATCGGAAGCGAACGGATGGAATCCTCTCCTTCAAGCAATGTTAATATACAGAAGGGGGTTTTGCAATATTAAGCTATTTTCAGATGAAAATGGCCAAACGCACATATATGGAAATGAGAGAATTACAACGCCAGGTAGGATTAGACGGTTGTTTTCGAAAACCGAGTTTAAAATGAAAGCAATTAAATATTTTCGAGTTCTTCCAAATTTCAAATCGGTCGAAAAATTTGCGTGGATAGATCAATTAATTCCGCATTCCATGATTCCTCTATTTACACATTATAATGTGATTATCCAAAAGTCCAATCATTAGCTCTCTGAGAACATATCAAGGATTGCATCGCCAATAATGTCGCTTTTCAACTATGCGGGTACTACAGATTCAAGTAGTCCTAACATCACACGCTCAAGTTTTCCAATCAGGCAAGACTGTCCACAAAATTATGGTGCATAATATATTTCATGTCATAACCTCGACAGGGGTGGGTGGCGCAGAAATCATGCTGGAGAAATTTATAGCCCATCATAATACGGCCAGGCGCTCTTTCATTGTTTCGCTGACAACTATCGGTGAAATTGGAGAACGCATTAATAATTTAGGTGTTTCGGTCGTTTCTCTGAACATTAACTCACCGGTCTCAGCGGTTATTGGACTGTTAAGGTTTGCAAGATTAATTCATAAACACAAGCCGGATACAGTAATAGCGTGGATGTATCATGCCAATTTGGTCGTAGCACTATTTTCGATAATTTTTCCAAAACCATACACTGTTTGGAATATTCGATGCGGTATATCTCAGTATTTATTGGGAAATTTGTCAAAAAGAATTCTGCTCAGGATCTCTCGCACATTGTCAAGGGTGCCTGATAAAATTATTTTTAACAACAAACGGTCCATGAAAGAACATATAACATTCGGTTTTTATAAAAAAAATTGCCATGTTGTATATAATGGATTTGAGTTAAGAAAAGCTTCATCATTGATGAAAAAAATCATTCGAAAACAAATCGGAATCAACGAGAACGTATTTTTAATAGGATCGTTCGGTAGAAATATACCTTTAAAAAGAATGGACGATATATTAGTAATCTGCGCTAAGCTCCGTGAAAGTGGCTGTCCAGCAGAAATTCTATATGTTGGTCGTAACTTTGATAGCGTTGAATTTAAAGAAAAAATAAGAAAACACGGAATTAATAAAAAAGTGCATGTTGTTCAGGAAGTGCCTTCATTGGATCCATACTACTCTGCAATCGATGCTTTTGGACTTTGCTCTGAAAATGAGGGATTCCCTAATGTCATCGGTGAAGCTGTATTTTGCGAAGTTCCTGTTTTTTGCACGGATGTGGGAGATATGAAAAATGACTTTCTAAATTCATGGCAGGTAAGCCCAGTCGGTGACGTTCAATCGCTAACGGAGACAGCTTTCCGGCTATTTTGCATGGGCCCCCCCGGGCGGCGGAAGCTGGCAAAAGAACAGCTTTTTCATTTTCGCAAAAAGACCGAGATAAATCAGATTGTGAGAGAACTCGATCGCCTTTTTTTGCCTCGTAAAACAATTCATGAAAATTAGATGTTTAAAAAGTTTCAAGTTAACTTTTATATTTTATAGATATTAATTACAGGATTTTAAAAGACATCACAGCACAAAGAAATCTGCTATTCTTACAAAAGAACAGCTGTTAGATTAGAAAAGGAAAATTTTTTCTATTGAACGAATTTCCATGACTTTAAGATAACAAAAAACTATTGCTACCACCACATAGAGGGTAACAAAAAGCAATGCGACATAAACCATTCCCAGATAAAAGCGATCTGATTTTCAATAATAAATGCCCACTGTGCGATTGCGAGAAGGTATTTGATCTTGGTGCTCCAGTAGTGCATGAAGGTACTCCGCTAACCTACCATAATTGCAGAAACTGTAATCTGATTTACATGAATCCTCGTCCTACTCAGAAATGGTATAATCATCTATACGAAAAAGAATTCTGGGAGGTGAAACAAGAAAAGGATCGATGGCAATTAGAGAAACAAGTTGTCAAAGAAGCTCTATGGGCCGATAAATTCATAAAATTTCTAGATCAGCAGGGCTTTGGAGAAAGCAGGGAGTCTCCGGAAATTCTCGAGATTGGCTGTGCCTATGGTGTCATAGGTAAGGTCGTAGCAGAAAACTATTCGGGCAGAGCTTTTGGTATTGAACCAAGTAGTTCAGCACGCAAGATTGCCGAGAACATAACCGGTGTAAAAATATTTGCTTACAACATGGAAGAAGTAATATCCGGGGAGGAAAAAAATCTCTTTGATCTGATTATCTTCAGCCATGTATTAGAGAATATAACTGACCCGCTATCTGCTTTGGAAGCGGCCAGGCGTCTTTTAAAAGTAAATGGTGTATTACTGATTGATACCCCAAACAACTTTGTTAGAAAATCCTGGCACATTCACCATCCATACTGCTACACACGACCTTCGTTGACGAAATTATTGAACACTGCCGGATTCAAAGTTTGCATTGCCAAGGAGTGGTCAAGGCCTAAATTTCTTTTGGGGTTAGCTTATCTTACTGTTTATGCAATAAAAAATGAAGGTGATTATCCAACGGAAACCAAAACGACTAAGAGATCAATTAGAAACTACATTGGGAGGATGCTTTTTAATGCATTTGGCTGGAAGACGATAAGTGATCTGAATCGCCTTTTTGCCGCGAAAAAATGGAAGGTTAGCGGCATAAGTGAACAGGTTGTGAATAACATTAAACAAAAACTTTCTGACAACAATTCGTATTAAGTAAACATAGATCCAGTTTTATTGAAGCGACTTTCAGCACTGATACTTCATAGCCCGGTTCTATTGTTATCGATGAGTGTTTCTAATGAATAGGATGAACAGCATTGTCACTCTTGGCTGCTATCGAAGCATCGGCAATTAAAATATTTTCATTGTTTTTGAAAATACCACTGCGTTTTAAAAGCGACTGAACGTGTAAGCTCTCTGAGCGCAATGTTGAGTATGGTGTCAATACAAGCCCTTTGGGATTATATTTTGCTTTTGCAAAGAGAGGGAAAATGAGTTAATTGAATTCATGGTGGCTCTTTTCTTACTATTAGGTGGTTGGCGATGTTAAAACCTGAATTTTGCACGCATACGGCCGTAGAGGTTCATGCCCGTGAAATTTTCGAGATGGATCAAATCTACCGCGCTCGTCCTCAGGCCGCCGTCAGTACCGATGAAGAGAGCAACATGAAGTAGAGCTGCCCGACAGACTGCGTTGTATGTATTGAAAATGAATCATCATATTTCCATGCAAGAAATTTTGTGCATTATCTACAGACCTACCAGCCAGGTGCCTGGAGTATACCGCCGGCCCATGGCCTGGGCTTCAACCTTTTTTCGT
>Ga0209164_1001753_pt1 | contig 25995 bp, 17 predicted proteins | sample MTBNYHSulfiMetaG_FD_187458 | JGI IMG/M metagenome (GOLD analysis project Ga0209164, IMG submission 187458) | Enrichment culture microbial communities from rom New York Harbor, USA that are MTBE-degrading - MTBE-NYH (New York Harbor Sulfidogenic)... | ecosystem: Environmental > Aquatic > Marine >... | reverse complement strand
ACGGAAGTGGCTTCGCCAGGTTCGCCGCTGACTTCGGGCAGCGCCTCGGGCATGGCAGTGGAGTCTGGCTCAGGTATCTGGCTGGCGGCTGCCTCGACGGCAGCGAGCAGTTTCTCAACCTCCGGGCCGGCATTTGCCTTAAGTTGCTCATTCTCTATTGCGGCCAGCTCCTCATGGTGCACGATCCTGAGACGGACGTCTGCTACCCCCTTGTAGTGACCCTCGAGTATGTTCCTGATGACTCCCTTGCTGCCATCACTACTGACCGCTTGATCTTCACCCGCATTATCTTCGGATGCACCCGTGATCGGAGCCTGTTCCTGGGCATCCTTGCCTACCTTGGTCTTTGTACCTGAGGCTGCCGGGGCCTGAAACATAGCATTTGCCTGCAAATGTGGTCCGGTAATATCCATAGCCAAATACCCTTGACTGACAGGTTACTAATTATGAGTCCTTATAAAACTATCGTCGCACCGAGGCGTGTTGACTTTAGGCAAATGTTCGGGGTCCGGTAACTTCCTCATCTCACCACAAATACCGGGTGCGATAGGCCATATCGTCGGGGATAAGTCATCCGCCTCTATCAGCAGGATAGTTTTCAGTGGTCAGCGGCACAGACGGCCGCTAGAATACACTGGCCGTATGCCATAACCAGATGACTCGGCGCGGAGTCCATATGCCCGAAGAAACAACCGACCAGCAGAGCCAGGAAGCGGAGCTTCATCCTGTCATACTTGCCGATGAGACCACGTTGCGTGACCGCGATGCGTTTCTGCGACACTGCTTTGTCGGCCTTGCTGATGAGTCGTCCAGAGCCACGCTGCTGTGCCCAGCCGATGTGGAACTGGGGGAAGTCGCGGCCGCCCCCGTGGAGGTTATCCAGTATCCGCCGCTTATGGCTCTGGGGCACTGGCAGCCGATATTGAGTCCGCTTATCGAGAAACTCGAGCACGTTGAGCCGACCATACTGCACTGTGCCAGCGAGAGCAAGCTCAGGTTAACGATGCACCTGTCCAAGGTGCTCGATGTTCCCTATATCATCTCTGCCAACTCGACCTCAGGGCATATCTGGAAGCACTGCTGCAGGGGAAAGTTCGGCGGAGTTGTTACTCCAAGCGAGACTATAGCTGGACAGATACGAAAGGAAATGGCCGGCAGGGCGGATATGGTCAGATGTGTCAAGGTAGGCACGTTTGTCTCACAGAAAACCGCATGCTTCAGTTCCGGCGGCAGCCTTGTCACTATGGTAATGGTGCACCCGCTGGACCGTCCCGCCGATTTCGAGCCGGTCTTCAGCGCGGTGAAACACCTCTCGATAGACGGCATGGAGATGGTTGTTGCGCTGATAGGCAGCGGCAAAGCAGATCGCAAAGTGCGCCGGCTCATAATCGACTTGGGCCTGGGCAATGTAATCAATATCGTGCCCGATATCAGGCCCCTGAGGCAGGTATTCGCCGGAGCCGATATCTTCATAAAGCCCAGGGTATCGAGTTGCTTCGATTTCTTCCTGCTCGACGCGATGAGTGAAGGAATGGCTGTTGCCGGCTGCAAGGAAGACAAGGAGGGGCTGCTTGTCGAAGGTGAAACCGCAGCCCTTTTCGAGGAGGATAACGAAGTCAGTATCTACACCACGCTCGGTAATCTGCTCAGGGAAAGAGACTATGCCAGACGCCTGGCCATCGGAGGCCAGGACCTTCTGCGGAGCCAGTACCGTGTCAGTGGGATGGTGGCAGAGACGATCGTCGCATACCGTCAGGCGATGGCACGATGGAGGCAGTAAACATCGTCTGATAACCGCATCCAAATCCTTCTGTGAGTGTATGGAGACGCTCCCTGCAGTTCAAGAGCCAGCCGGACTGCTCCAAACGCACATTCCCGTCCCATAAAACCCTCGCCAGCGGCGAATGAATAAGGGCCAGGACTTCGCGGAGTTGCACGGGTTTTCGCCTTAAGGCCGCGCCACTCCATGCCGATTTAGAATCATCCGGATACGTAGGACATGAGTCATACTAGCAAGGACAGTTTTTATGCGTAAAGTTCGCAGCTTCACAGTTTTGCCCACACTTCCCGAACAGCTTGCCGGTCTCAAGACCATTGCCGGAAATATGTACTGGTCCTGGAACAGCGAGTTCGCAGATCTGTTCAGGCGCATGGACAGCCAGCTCTGGGAAGCATGCGGCCACAATCCAGTCAAGCTACTTGGCAGCGTGTCACAAGCGCGGCTCGAAGATATGGCGCATAATGAAGGCTACCTCTGCCAGCTCAAGCGTGCGATTGAGAAGATGGAGACGTATCTGAACGGCACCAGCTGGTTTGACAAGGTCTACTCCCGTGCCAAAACCGGCACGATAGCATACTTTAGCGCCGAATTCGGTCTGCATGAGTCGCTGGCCATATACTCGGGAGGCCTTGGCATTCTCGCGGGCGACCACATGAAAAGTGCCAGCGACCTTGGACTGCCGCTCGTCGGTGTCGGTCTTCTCTACCAGAATGGCTACTTCAGGCAGTACCTCAATACAGACGGCTGGCAGCAGGAGCATTACAGCGAGAACGATTTCTACAATCTGCCTGTCGAGCTGATGCGCGATAAGGAAGCCAGGCCTGTCCTTGTGCCCGTGGAGTATCCAGGCGGCGTAGTCTATGCTCAGATATGGCGGATGACGATAGGTCGGGTGTATCTGTATCTGCTTGACACAAACGTAAGCGCAAATCAGGCTTCGGACAGGGTGATAACCGCCAATCTCTACGGCGGCGATTCGGAGATGCGTGTCAGACAGGAGATAATGCTCGGCATCGGCGGCTTCAGGGCCCTTCAGGCCATGGGCGTGGAGCCGTCGGTCTGCCACATGAACGAGGGGCATGCCGCGTTCCTTGCCCTCGAGAGGATCAGGCAGCTCCGTCAGCGCAAGGGGCTGAGCTTCGAAGAGGCCGCAGAAGCCTCGCGCGCAAGCAACGTATTCACCGTTCACACCCCCGTGAAGGCCGGCAATGATGAATTCTCGCCCGAACTGATGGACAGGTACTTTAGCGGCTACTTCCCCTCCCTCGGTATCAGCCGCAAACAGTTCCTCGGTCTGGGGCGGTTCAACATTGATGACGACAAGGAAGGCTTCAAAATGCCGGTGCTGGCACTGAGGCTCAGCGCATATCGCAACGGCGTCAGCGAGCTCCATGGCGAGGTGTCCCGTGAAATGTGGTCGCTTCTGTGGCCGGATCTGCCGCCCCAGGAGGTCCCGATACAATCGGTCACCAATGGCGTTCATGCCAAGAGCTGGCTCGCGAGTGACATGGGGCAGCTCTATGACCGCTATCTCGGCATGAACTGGAGTGACGAGGTAGTTGACAAAAGCCTCTGGCAGATGGTGGACCAGGTGCCCGACGAGGAGCTCTGGCGCACCCACCAGCGATGCAAAGAACGGCTGATATCCTTCGCCCGCAACAGACTCAAAGCACAGCTGCAGCGGCGGGGCTCCTACCATACCGAACTTGGCTGGGCCGAAGAGGTCCTTGACCCCGAAGCCCTCACAATTGGCTTTGCCAGACGCTTCGCCAGCTACAAGAGAGGCAACCTCCTGCTCAAGGACCCGCAGCGTCTCGTCAAGCTCCTGAGCCAGACCGACAAGCCCGTGCAGTTCATCTTCGCCGGCAAGGCCCACCCGAGGGATTCAGAAGGCAAGGAGATCATCAGGCAGATAATCCATTTCGCCTCTCACTACAATGTCAGACGCAGAATTCTGTTCATAGAAGACTACGACATCGACGTGGCAAGATATCTGGTTTCGGGGGTGGATGTGTGGCTCAATAATCCGCGCAGGCCGATGGAGGCAAGCGGCACCAGCGGGATGAAGGCAGCCATAAACGGCGTCCAGAACATGAGCACGCTGGACGGCTGGTGGTGCGAGGGCTACATACCTGACGGAGGATGGGTCATCGGTGCTGGCGAATCCTATTCCGATCAGAGCTATCAGGACACGGTCGAATCCGAGGCTATCTACAACCTGCTGGAAAATGAAGTCGTGCCGCTCTTCTTCGCCAGGACAGCCGACAACATTCCGCGGGCCTGGATACGCCGCATGAAGAACACCATCAAATGGGTAGCGCCCAGGTTCAACACAAGCCGCATGGTGGCTGAATACACCAGGAAATTCTACAACCCCGCTGCCACGCGATGGCAGTATCTCACCGCCGGACAGCTCGAACGCGCCAAATCGCTTTCCGAGTGGAAACGACGTGTCAAAGAAGCGTGGAGCGACCTGGCGATAGAGGATGTCAGCATGCAGGGCGCAAGTACCGACGGCAATGGTACCAGGCAGACTCAGCTCGAGGTTGGAACCGACCTTAAGATAACTGCGAAGCTGCGGCTCGGCCGTCTGAAGCCACAGGATGTCGCTGTGGAGGTGTATCACGGGCCCGTCGATTCGTGGGGCAACATCAATGAAGGCGTCGCAACACGGATGATGGTCGACCAGTCCGCCGGCAACAATGGCACTACCGTCTTCACCGGTTCTCTGCTCTGTCCGATATCGGGCAAGTATGGATTTGCCGTGAGGGTGCTGCCGCAGCACAGTGACCTTGTGGACCCGTACGAGCCGGGAATGATACTATGGGAGGTCGCCAGCTAGATACCGCCGACGATTATCAGATGTGAATCATGTCTTACCGGGGAACACGGCTGGTCAGGAAGTCAGCCGTGTTCTTTTTGCGCGATCCCTACTGCGACTCCTTCTGACGGATCATCTCGTAGAGGTCCTTCGCGTTTGTCGCCTGCTCGATCCTCGCCTTGAGCTGCTCATCAAGCATCAGCCTGCTTATACGTGCCAGCATCTGGATGTGCGGCCCCGTCTTGTCGACAGGGGAGACCAGCAGCGTGACGATCGAGACCCCGTTGCCGTCGGCACTCTCGAAATCTATCGGTGACGGGGCGACTCCCATCGCCATGACCAGTTCACTTACCCCCTTGCATTTTCCATGTGGTATCGCTACCCCGGCCCCGATTCCAGTTGACCGGGTCTTCTCCCTGGCCAGGACCGAATCGAGAACCAGCTGCCTGTCGGAAAGCAGGCCCTGCTCATCAAGAAGGTCGACCAGTTCGGTAATGACCGAAACCTTGTCCTTGCCCTCGAGGGGCACTTTGACGCATGTCGGCTGCAGGATTTGTGTCAGTATCATCTACCTTGTTACCCTGAAAGACTATCTGCCAATTCCCGGAAACCGCAGATGATACTCCCTGAAACCCCTGCCTGCAATAGTTTTTCCTGCCTGGGGCGACAAAAGCGGCTCAAACCAGCTGGAAAATGGGCAAATTTTGCTTTACATGGCGGCGGAAATGCTTACAATGCAGCACTCTAAATTCTTGCAAAAAGACAGGAGTTTTCTCGAATGTACGCAGTCATAGAACACGGCGCAAAGCAGTACAAGGTCGCCCAGGGCGACGTGATAAATATCGAGCTTACGGACGTCGCTGCCGATTCCACGACGATTGAGCTCGATAAGGTTCTGGCCGTCGGCGAGGGCGAGAAGCTGCAGGTCGGCACGCCCTACGTCAAGGGCGCCAAGGTAGTGGCGAAATTCGCAAAGACGGCTGACCAGGCCGTTGTCGCGGGCCCGAAGCTCTTCCCGACGCATTTCAAGAGGCGAAAGGCTGAAAAGAAACGCATCGGACACAGGCAGAAATACCTGCAGGTGACTATCGACGAGATAAAAGCCTGACAGGATATCATACGGCAGTTGAAAAGCCCGGCCGATTTCGACCGGGCTTTTTTCATGCGCAAGCCGGCCCCAGGATGTCGCACTGACAGTGGTACTCTGTCACACGGGAGTTGATGGCTTTTTCGGAGTGGCAGCGACCGAGTCTACCGGGTCGATGGCTGATGCCGCGGGTGGTGGACAACATCTCTCATGCGGAAAAAATGAAGGGCACGCAGTGGTGTGCATCTGCGTGCCCTCTTTACCTGTCCGCAACTAAACAGAGGAAGGTATTATGCGAACCGGCGGCGGAGGAACAAGCCTCCGAGGCCGAGAACAGCGAGAGTTGCCGGCTCAGGAACGTAGACCAGGGCAATGTCATTACCATTGCCGTCGATGCCGGTCGTGGCATCGTAGATATAGCTCAGCGTATAGGAGTTGCCGCCGAGGGCAACGCTTGCGCCCTGACCTGCAGCGCCCGCCACGCCGTTGAGCTGGTCAAATATGCCGGCCACAGCCGTAGCGCTTGTCGTATCGACAAGAACGATGTCACCAGCGCCCAGGGGGGCGGTGGCGGTCAGGATAAGGTTGGCAATGCCGGCGGTGGGAACCGCGCCGCCGTCAAGGATGGCAGCGTTGGAAAGAGATATCTTGCTGACGCCGCTTGCGCCTACCTTGAACTCCACTATGCCCGTGCCCGTCTTTGTGCCATCGCCGCCGACATACAGAGTCTTCATGTTGATCGTGCTCAGAGCACCATCGACAATGAGCTTGCCGACCTGCTGCGAGATATCGGCGCCGGTGACGGTGTTGACACCGCAACCGATATACATTCGACCGTCGGTGCCTTTGGCCTGGAGAGTCCCGCCGCTGATAACATACAGGCCGCTGCCGGTAGCAGTGGCTGCCGAGCTTGTGCTGCCGCCGCGGCCTAAAACGAACTGGGAGGCTTCCACTGTGCCGTTCGTCTGGTACATCTCAGCAATGCCGTTCTGGGATGTGCTCCTGACAGCACCGACGCGCAGCTCACTGGCGCCAAGGAAACCACCGGTAACATTGATGGTCATGACACCGCCAGTGTCATTGCCTATGGTCAGTCTGCAGTTATGGTCATACGACATCGTGCTGTCAATGACCGCAGTACTATTAAGCTGCATCTTGATCTCATCACCTGTCGAGGTCGCCGGTGCGACCGGCACGCTGCCCGACCCCCAGTTCCCGTCGGTGCTCCAGAGACCGCCATCATTGGCAGCGCCGGACCAGTTACCTATGGTCGCGGCGTGCGCAGTGCCAGCTAAAGCCAGCAGCGCAATTAGAAAGATTAGTCTTTTCATCAGTCACCTTCCTTCCAGAGAATTGATAAAACCCAACTCCGAGACTCTGCGGGTGTGCGCCCACATAGCATCAGGTTAACATCCAATCCATCAAACTGATTGTACCTGACGCCGGGTATCCAATAATAGATGGTTTTGCGCAGAGGAGTTGCACATTTGCGCAATCCATTCCCAGGGAATAGTTACCCCCGGGCGGCAGGATGCTGAAGGCGGCTTCTGGGGTACGACGGGCCAGGCCATGCTCATCAGGCCTGGACTCGACTTTGCGCATGCGGGCAATTTCTGTGCGCGAATGTGAATCTTCCCGGAGGCGTTTTCTGGTAGAATACATGGGTCATGACCCGGCTGCCCCTGTCGGACATGGGGCAAAGCCGCCTGAAGGTTGTTTAGCGCACGTAATTGGTGAAGGGTACTCGCGCATGTTCAGAACCATCGACGGAAAGACTATCGCAATGGCCATCGTGATGCTGGCTGTGAGCACATACCCGGCCTTGGGGGCCGATGGATACGGCGCGGCCGCTACCGGTGGCGCGGGTGGTACAGCCGTAACCGTCACCACGGCAGCGCAGCTGCTTCAGTACGCCCAGAATTCCGGTGATGCCCCCTATGTCATCACGATCGGCGCGAGCTTTACCATCACCGGCAGCGCCTATGGAACTAGCGGCGGGTCGTGCAAGGTCAGGTCCAACAAGACTATCCAGGGCCTGCCCGGCGTGGTCATCACCGGCTCCTTTGCCGTGGACTCGGGCTATGTCAACAACGTGATAATCCGGAACCTGACCATCACCAACCCCGGCATCGGAACCAGCGACGGCATCACCGTAAGGAACTCAGCCACCAACATATTCATTACCCACTGCAGCTTCGTTGACTGCGCGGACGGCAGCTGTGACATCAGTCTCGCCTGCGACTGGGTGACCGTTTCCTGGTGCAAGTTCTCATACCCGACGCAGACAGACCATTGCTTCACAATGATAAGCGGCGACGCCAGCGAACCCGATGACACGAAGCAGCACATCACCCTGCACCACAACTGGTGGGCAGCGGGGTGCAACTCGCGGATGCCCTCCGGCAGCCACTGCAACGTCCATATGTATAACAACTACTTCAGTTGCTCCGGCAATTTCTACTGCTCCAACGGCCGCGCCGGCTCGCAGATGCTCTCGCAGAACAACTACTATAACACTGTTAAGAGCCCGTGCTATGTCGAGGCGGGCGGTCTTCTCCAGGCCTCGGGCAATACCTACTATAACTGCACGGGCACCATCTCGCCCGGTACGGACACGGTCTTTGTTCCGCCGTATGCCTACACCCTCGAAGCCACGGCCAACGTCCCAGCCACTGTGATGGCGAGCGCCGGGGCGACGCTGCCATGGGTGTGCGCGGAGGATATAACTTCTGACCTTGACGGCGATTGTGAAGTAGATTTCCGGGACTATGCTTATCTGGCCAATGCGTGGGCGGGCGGGTCGCCGGAGGTGGACCTCAATTCCGATTCAGTCCTTGATTGGCGTGATATTCGCAAATTCGCGGATGAGTGGCTGAGTTGCAACCGGGCGCCGGCAGAACAGTGCTGGCTCTAACATCTTAGGCCCCCCCCAAAACCCAAATCACTAAGTTCTCATAATTATCTTGACATATCGACACCTCGCGATATATTGACTCAAAAAGGATGCAACGCATGAGTGCGAGGAAACAAGTTGTGGTAAAGACTCTGAGCGATGAGGCTCTCGCCGGCGCGGCTGAATGCCTCCGGGTGATGGCCCACCCCGTACGGCTCAGGATTGTCCACATGCTGATGCAGGGCGATTTCCCCGTGCATCAGATAGCCAAGGTATGCAGGTGCAGCCCGAGCCAGACCTGCGAGCACCTGCGACTCCTCAAAGGGCACGGCCTGCTCTCGAGCCAGCGGCGCGGCAGGACCGTCTATTACAGGATAGCATCTGAGCGATTGCCGCGCCTGATAGAATGCATCAGCGCCACGTGCTGACAACCTGGGAACCAATCCGGAGGTCTAATATGTCTCAAAAGAAGAGAATAGTCATAATCGGCGGAGTCGCAGGCGGAGCATCGGCTGCAGCCAGGGCCAGAAGGCTCTCGGAAGATGCCGAGATTGTCATGTTCGAGCGAGGCGAGTATATCAGCTTCGCAAATTGCGGGCTGCCGTATCACATTGGCGGAGCCATAAAAGAGCGTGACAGGCTCCTCGTACAGACACCGCGGGCGATGAAAAAGCGATTCGGCATAGACGTGCGCACGAATACCGAGGTGATCGCTGTAGATCGTGCCGCCAGAGAGGTCGTGGCACGTGGGCCGGATGGCGCGGAGACTCGCGAGAGATACGATGCCCTGATCCTCTCGCCAGGCGCCGAGCCTGTGCGCCTGCCTATACCGGGCGCCCAGAGTAAGAGGGTATTCACTCTGCGCTCGATGACGGATATGGATGCGATAAAGAAAGTGGTTGACGATGAAAGACCCTCGCGGGCGCTGGTCATCGGCGGCGGATATATAGGCCTTGAGATGGCTGAGGCCCTTATCGACAGGGGCGTGAATGTCACGCTTGTCGAGCTTGAGAAGCAGGTCTTCGCGCCGATAGATCCTGAGATGGCCGCGCCCCTGCATCAGCAGCTGCTTATGCAGGGCGTGGATCTGAAGCTGGGTACGAGCGTGACGAGCTTCAGGGACGAAGGCGGAAGGCTCACAGCACAGCTCAGCAGCGGCCAGACCGTGGAGTGTGAGCTGGCGATAATGTCGGTAGGAGTCCGGCCCGAGGTGAACCTGGCCAGGGAAGCGGGGCTGAAGATAGGCGCCAGAGGCGGCATAGCCGTCGATGAACATATGCGCACAAGTGATGAGAGGATATGGGCAGTGGGAGATGCTGTGGGGGTAACTGATTTCGTGGGCGGCTTCGAGACCCTTGTACCGCTGGCAGGACCGGCCAACAGGCAGGGCAGGATAGCAGCCGACAACATCTTCGACCGCCCGAGCATCTATCGGAAGACTCAGGGGACGGCGATATGCAAGGTCTTCGACCTGGCCGTGGCCATGACAGGGCTCTCTGAGAAGGTCCTCAAGCGGCGGGGTATGAGCTACGACAAGGTGTATATCCATCCGGCGAACCACGCCGGCTATTATCCCGGCGCAACGCAGATGTCGCTGAAGCTGCTCTACGACCCTCGCGATGGGCGGATACTCGGAGCACAGGCGGTCGGAGCCAAGGGTGTTGACAAGCGGATTGACGTCATCGCGGTGGCGATACGCGCCGGGATGACGGTGCTCGACCTGCAAGACCTGGAGCTGTGTTACGCGCCCCCTTATGGCTCAGCCAAGGACCCCGTGAATTACGCCGGTTTCGTGGCATCTAATGTGTTCAAAGGTGATGCCAAGCTGTGTCATACCGAAGACGTCATAGATCCGCCCGGCAACAAGATACTGCTCGATGTCCGCACCGCGGGCGAGGTGGAAGCCGGCACAATACCCGGTGCAGTTAATATACCGATAGACGAATTGCGCAGCCGGCTTGGCGAGTTGCCCAGGGATAAGGAAGTGCTGGTCTTCTGCCAGGTAGGTCTGAGGGGTTACCTTGCATGCAGGATACTCTCACAAAAAGGCTATGCCTGTAGAAACCTGTCAGGTGGCTATAAGACCTACACCATGGTTACGGGTGTTGCCCCGCTGGTGCCTGAACCAGTGACGCGCGAGCTCAAGAGTGATACCGGCGAGAAGAGTGGACGCATGGTGCGGAAGGAAGAGGTGGTCTCGGCTGCTACAAGGCACATCGATGCCAGAGGTCTGCAGTGCCCGGGGCCTATCATGAGGCTTAGACAGGAACTTGACGCGATGCAGGCTGGAGAGGCGGTGACGATCATCAGCAGCGACCCTGGTTTCGCCAGAGATATCGGCGGCTGGTGCCACAGCACCGGCAACGAGTTAGCTCAAATGAAGGCTGAAGATGGCGCGACCCTCGCAAAGATCGTCAAGGGCGAAATACAAGCCGCACCGCTGACGCCGGCTGCTGAGCGCAAGAAGAAGACGATAGTGGTTTTCAGCGGTGACTTTGACAGAGCAATGGCGGCGTTCATAATCGCCAACGGGGCCGCGACGATGGGTACTGAAGTGACAATGTTCTTTACCTTCTGGGGCTTGAACCTCCTCCGCAGACCCCAGCCGGTAGCGGTTAGCAAGACATTCATCGAGCGCATGTTCGCCTGGATGATGCCTCGCGGAGCCGACAGGACAAAGCTCTCAAAGATGAACATGGCCGGCTTGGGTACAGCAATGATAAAGGGCATCATGCGGCAGAAGAACGTGCAGAGCTTGCCTCAGCTCATCGAGAGCGCCAGGCAAGCCGGGGTGAAACTTGTCGCTTGCACAATGACAATGGACTTGATGGGCATTAAGAGGGACGAACTCCTAAATGGTGTCGAGGAGGGTGGTGTGGCAACGTATCTGGACACGGCGGAGGCCAGCCGGGTCAACCTGTTCATCTAGAGACCAGCCCTCCAGAACCGCCGCGGGGGTAGCACAGGATCTGCCGGCTATCTACAGCCTATCTACACACATGCGCGTTTTTTCTACAGCGAATCTACACAACATTTCGCTTGCAGAAGCGTCTGTAACGGTAAGAGCGACACGATAACACGACCTGACACCGCAGAAACGCTCAAAAAACGTGCACATCATCCTCCTGAGGACGGTACTGATAACCGCACGGTTGTCAGCCGTCCTTGCTTTTTGCGCCTGCAGGTGCCCCCTCCGCCTACTCTCAGAAACAGCCCTGGCGGGCCTGAAAACAGGGTTTTTAACTAAAATGCTAGGAAATCCGCAACAAAAGGCAAAGCGGGTACGTCTAGTTTTAGTACTGACTGGTCAGTTCTATTTGGGAGTTTTGCCATGACAAAACCGGAGAGACGCCAGGTAATAATGCGTGAAGCCGAGAGGCTTTTTACCAGCCGGCGATTCCACGAAGTTACGCTCGATGAGGTTGCGCGCGCCTCACATGTGGGGAAGGGGACCATATACCGATACTTCAGAGACAAGGATGACCTGTTTTTTCAGGTAGCCACAAGCGGTTTTGACGAGCTTTGCGCAGTCATACATACAAAGGTGCCGGAAGGCGGTTCCTTCAAGGACCGCCTAAAGGTGGCTTGTCGCGAGATCGGTGGTTTCTTCTGCAATCGGCGTCAATTGATGAGGATGATGCAGGGCGAGGGCACACGCGTGCAGTCCGCGCGCGGCGAGATACGAAAACAGTGGGACCAGAGACGCGAGCATCTGCTGCGACTTGTGGCAGCGATATTCGAAGAGGGTGTGACACAGGGCATAGTCAGGTCAGACATTTCGCCAGAGGTGCTTGCCGGTTTTCTGCTGGGGATGTTGAGGACGCGTGCCCGCGAGATGGCCAATGCACCAAAGGCAGCAAAGGACTATGGCGTGATGGTCGACCTCTTCTTCAATGGGGTCTGTGCACATAGCGGGGCCCATAGCGCGTCTGAGATGCATGTCGCAGCGGTGGGGTAGTCTGGCAGAAGGAAGTCAAAGGTACGGAATAGTTATTCAGAACTGGAAATGATGTACAGAATCCGAATGTTCGCAGTGCATGAGACTGTGAGGGATAGGAGGTCGGCCAACATGTGGCTGCCTGCTGCCATCGTGGTATGCGCGATGCTTTTGTGCGCAGGATGCAAGACGCCGCACGAGTACCGCGTCGAGGCGGACAAGGCAGCATACGACATTATCAAGGAAGGCCAGAAGGCGGCTGGCAGGGAGGAACCTTTCAGTATCGAGAGGCCAAGCGACGTACTTCGCAGGCGCCTCTTGAAACAGCAGGACCTGGCGGTGACGAATAAGGCCTCTTTTGGAGCCGACGAGCTTGACCCGATAGAGTTCTGGCCGGAACGTGGCGAGCCGAATACTAGTGGCTCATTCGATGTGGGAATAGCAGTCACGGATGGGAATGTTGTGCAGCTATCGCTGATGGATGCGCTAGAGGTAGGGGCACAGAACAGCTTTGAGTACCAGAGTCAGAAAGAAGACGTGTTCCGGGCGGCGATCGACCTGGACAAAGTACGGCATGACTTCGCGAACCAGTTCGCCAGTGAGCTGTCTGCCCTTGGAAATCTCGACGAATCCTCAGGCAGCACGGTCAAATCAGCTCAGTACGACGGCACAGTGGGCTGGGGTCGTCAGCTGGAGAACGGCATGCAGCTTTCGGCGAATTTCGCGGCTGGGCTGGCGCAGATGTTGACAGCCGACCGCATATCATCGCTTGGCTTCAAGGCTGATGCATCTGTAAGCATACCTCTTCTTCGCGGCGCAGGGACCCACATCGCACGTGAGCCGCTGACGCAGGCTGAGCGCGAGGTGCTATACGCCGTATGGCGGTTCGAGCGTTTCAAGAGGAGCTTTGCGGTGGATGTGGCGAGCGCTTACCTGGGGGTACTGAGGCAGATGAACCAAGTGGCCAATGCGGAGCAAAACTACAGGGGATTGATAGCCTCGACAAGGCGCATAATGCGACAGGCAGAAGCGGGGCGGTTGCAGCAAATTGAGGTTGATCAGGCGGTGCAGAACGAGCTTTCTGCCAGGAATCGCTGGGTATCTGCCCAGCAGGCGTATCTGGCGGGTCTTGATAGTCTCAAGGTGCTGCTGGGGTTGCCTACCGATGCTGAGATTGTATTGGACCGCGGCGAGCTTGACAGGCTGAATACGGAGTCTGCCAGCATACTTCAGGAGGAACAGGTAGACGTGGACCCAAATGCGCCAGTGCCGCCCGCAGACGCACCGATCGAATTGCGTCCTGCCGGCACAACGATGGCTGGACGTTTTGAGATGCCTGCTGACGAAGCGGTTGGTGTAGCCCTAAACCATCGCGACGATCTGTTTGTGGCGCAGGGTCAGGTCTTTGACAGCCAGCGTCAGGTAGTGGTGGCGGCTGACCAGCTAAAGGCGGAATTCACGCTTCTGGGCACAGCCAGCACAGGCAGCACGCGAAGCCTTGGCTCTGTGGATGATCCGGATGTCGACCTGCGTCTGGACCGGGCAAGGTATCAAGCTCTTCTGACCCTGGATCTTCCGATAGACAGGCGAGTGGAGCGTGACAACTACAGAATCAGTCTGGTGAACCTCGAGCAGGCTGTGCGGGCTCAGCAGTCGCTCGAAGACAGGGTGAAACAGGATGTGCGAAACAGACTGCGTGATCTTCTCGACGCGCGGGAGAGCGTGCAGATACAGGCAAAAGCCGTAAAGCTTGCCGAGAAGCGGGTTCGAAGCACGGACCTTTTCCTGCAGGCAGGACGCGCTCAGGTTCGAGACCTGCTGGAAGCGCAGGAAGCGCTGCTTTCGGCGCAGAACGCGCTAACGGCGGCGGTCGTCGGATACAGAGTGGCTGAACTCGAGCTTCAGCGCGATATGGGCGTTCTGATGGTGAATGAAAAAGGCCTGTGGCAGGAGTACAGGCCGGGAGACACATATGTCACAGAAGAATAGCATGAACAATATGCTTCAAGGTAAAAAGCTCTGGCTGATCGGCGGCGTTGTATGTGTGCTGATCGTGCTTGGGGCCGTGGTACTCGGCGGCGGGTCGGCGCCGAAGAGACTGCAGGAATCTATGCCGCTCTTCGAGGTAAAGAAGGGGCATCTGCTGATAAGCGTGATATGCCCCGGTACGATCGTCTCGCGGGATGTAAGGATACTGCAGAGCGAGCTCGAGGGCAGGGCCACCATCATAAGCATTGTGCCTGATGGCTCGCAGGTCAAAAAAGGAGACCTCCTGATCGAGCTTGATGCGAGCACTCTGAACGACACCAGGGTGGACCAGGAGATAAGCGTTCAGAAAGCCGAGGCGGCATACATACAAGCCAGGGAGAACCTGGCGGTGGTGGAGAATCAGGCCAAGGCCGATGTTGACAAGGCGGAACTCGACCTGACATTCGCCAAGCAGGACCTTGAGAAATACAGGGACGGCGAATTCCCCAACTCACTGAAAGACGCGGAAGGGCAGATAACGATAGCCAAGGAAGAACTTAATCGCGCCCAGGAGAAGCTCAAGTGGTCGAAGGTATTGTTCGCCGAGAAGTATCTATCGGCCACAGAGCTTCAGGCAGACGAGCTTGCTGCACACAAGGCGGAGCTCGAGGTGCAGCTTGCCGAAAGCAACAAGGACCTGCTGCAGAACTTCACATATAAGAGACAGATGGCGGAGCTTGAGAGCAACGTCAGCCAGACCGATATGGCCCTTGAACGGACGAGGCGGAAAAGCGCCGCGGACGTTGTACAGGCAAAGGCTGAACTTGCAGCGAAACAATCGGAATTCGAGCAGCAGAAAGGCAAGCTTGCCAAGATAGAAGAGCAGATAGCCAAAGCAAAGGTATACGCGCCTATAGACGGCCGCGCCATATACGCCACCAGCGCCAAGCGAATGCGGTGGGATGACCAGCCTCTGGCAGCCGGTCAGGACGTTATGGAAAGGCAGGAGCTCATCTACATGCCGACGGCAAATTCCGTCAAGGCGGAAGTGAAGCTTCACGAAGCGAACCTGCAGAAGGTGACCACAGGATTGCCGGCCAAAGTCACAGCCGATGCACTACCAGGCAAGGTTTTCTGGGGCACGGTCGCGACCATTGCGCCATTGCCGGATGCGCAGAGCATGTGGATGAACCAGGACCTGAAGGTGTACCCGACCGAGATCTACATAGACGGCGATGTCTCAGAGCTGATGATAGGATGGAGCTGCAGGGCGGAGATAATCGTGGCTCAGTACGAGGAGACGCTCTACGTACCCGTACAGGCAGTGACAAAAGTTGAGGGGAAATCGTGTGTCTATGTAGCCGAAGGCGAGAAGATGGCAGTTAGGGAGGTCGCTACGGGGCTGGATAACGGAACGATGGTCCGCATAGAGAGCGGCCTGAAGGAAGGCGAGCAGGTTGTGCTGACGCCGCCTCTTGAGCGATCAAAGCTGGTGGAGCGACCGACGGCCATACCTAACGGGCTTGGCAGGAATAACGGATCGCCACAAGGTTCTGTCGCTCCGGCTATGAGGCAGCAACCGGCCGACAGCAACAGTCCTCGTCAGGGCCCCGGAGGCGATGGCACTCAACAGCGAAGACCGCGACAGCGCAGGCCTGAGGGCAGCCAGGCACCAGCGGTTCCACAGGGCTGATATATGTTCAGTAATGAAGGTACGAATAACCACGTAGTGCAGCTCTATGACGTGAGGAAGGAATACCGCATGGGTACGGAGAGCGTTCATGCGCTGGCAGGCGTGACAGCCTCCTTCGAGAAGGGCAGCTTCTGGGCCATAATGGGACCTAGCGGCTCGGGCAAGAGCACGATGATGAATCTTCTGGGCTGTCTCGACCGTCCTACCAGCGGCCGATATCTGCTGGAGGAGCAGGATGTCGGTGTGATGAACGACGAGGAATTGAGCAGCATACGCCTCAAACACATAGGCTTCATATTTCAGAGCTTCAATCTCATACCACAGCTGACCGTCAGGCGTAACATTGAGCTGCCGTTGTTCTATCTTGGTTGGGATGCCGAGGAGAGCGCCGAAAAAGCGGTGGAGCTTGCCGCAAGGGTAGGGCTCGATACGCGGCTGGACCACGTCCCCAGCCAGCTCTCTGGAGGGCAACAGCAGAGAGTAGCCATTGCCAGGGCTCTGGCAAACGATCCGCACATAATCCTGGCGGATGAACCTACCGGCAATCTGGACACTGCTATGGGCCAGCAGATAATGGGGATACTCAAGGACCTTAACGAGCAGGGCAAGACCATCATAATCGTGACACACGAAGCAGACATAGCGACTTATGCCCACCTCCGGATGCACATGAGAGACGGCCTTATCGAGCGGATAGAGGAGGCCTAGCAATGAGACGGAGCAGACTTGCAAGGAACATATGGCTGGGCATTGAAAATCTGCTGCTTCACAAAATGCGGTCATTCCTTACCATGCTGGGGGTGGTTTTCGGGGTGGGCAGCGTCGTGGCGATGCTCAGTGTGGGCGAAGGCGCCAGCAAACAGGCGCTGGAGCAACTGCGTAAACTCGGCAGCACTAACATCATAATCGATTCGATCAAACCGCCGGATGATCAGGCGATCACGGGAACAACCAACAGAAGCAGAGCTAATGTATATGGGCTCACTTATGACGACTACAAGCGCATACGCCTGACATTTGACAGCGTTGAGGATGTCGTGCCCGTCAAAGCGGTTCGTCAAACGGGAAGGCTTGGTGATAAAGCGCTCGATATGCGGATAGTCGGCACAACGCCGGCATGGTTCGACCTGGTAAGACGACCAGTGCTCGCCGGGCGTGTCTTGTCACAGCACGATATCGACGAGTTCAAGCCCGTAGTGGTATTGACCGAATTCGGTGCGCGCAAGATCCTTGCCGGCGAGAGTACCATAGGACAGAAGATGAGACTTGGAGGAGAGTATTTCCAGATCGCAGGTATTGTCCAGAGCGAGGGAGGCGAGGCGGGCAACATAAAACTCCCGGACCAGGAAATTGACGCCTATGTGCCCATCAGTGTGGCCAAATCGTTTTTTGGTGACATGGAGATGCGTCGGTCGGCCGGCTCGCGAACGCTGGAGCAAGTCGAGCTTCATCAGATGATAGTCAATATCAAATCAACCGAACAGGTTGAAGCTACTGCAAAGGGCATCGAAACACTTCTGGCCAGGTTCCATAAGAAACAAGACTACCGTCAGGATGTGCCTCTGGCACTTCTGCGCGAAGCGGAGGCCACTAAGCGCAGGTTCAATATCGTGCTTGGCTCGATAGCTGCCATATCGCTGCTTGTGGGCGGCATAGGCATCATGAATATCATGCTCGCATCTGTAACCGAGCGCATACGCGAGATAGGTATTCGCCGCGCAATTGGCGCACAAAAGCGCCAGATAGTCGGACAGTTCCTTGTTGAGACGGTGGTACTATCCACCACCGGGGGTCTCGCAGGCATTGGCGTCGGCTTCCTGATTCCCTGGCTGATAACCATATTCTCAAAGATGCCGACGGTTGTTACAGCATCCAGCGTGTTTCTGGCGCTGTCGATCAGTGTGGCCATCGGGATCGTCTTCGGTCTGTACCCTGCGGTACGGGCCGCGAACGTGGACCCGATTATCGCACTGAGACATGAATAGCCTTCAGGGATTCCATGCGGTGAGCTGCCGAAGCAGTGGCGACAGCACCATCATCTAGCAGGCGCGGCCTCGAGCCTGGCTGATATCCGACTAGCTGCGCCTGAGCTGCCTTGAGAGCTCGGCGATCTGAGATTTGATCACCGGGTCACTCTGTTCCAGCTCGGCGAGCTTGGCACATGCGTGCATGACGGTGGTATGGTCGCGGCCGCCAAGATGGCCGCCGATTTCCTCGAGGCTGTGGCGAGTCAGATTCCTGGCAAGGTACATGCACATCTGACGGGGAAGGGCGATGCTCTGGCTGCGTTTCTTGCTCTGCAGATCTGCAAGGCGGACCCCGTAGAAGGCAGTGACAACGCCTGCTATCTCTGAGATACTTATGCGCCTTTCAGCAGAATCCGCGTCACCGCCAAGAGCTTTTCTTGCAAGCTCGAGCGTTATCGGCTCGCCAAGGGCCATTGCCTGAGCGTGTACCATCGTCAGGGCGCCTTCGAGTTCACGTATGTTTGCCTCAACCTTCTGTCCGATGTATACGACCACATCTTCCGGAATGTCGAGCCCGCGCAGATGTGCTTTCTTCTTTATGATAGCCAGGCGCGTCTCGTAGCTAGGCGGGTCGAGCTTCGCCACGAGCCCCCATTTGAAGCGGCTGATAAGCCTCTCCTCAAGCGATGGTATCTCGCCCGGAGCGTTATCGGCGCTGAGGATTATCTGCTTGCGCGAGTTATAGAGCGCGTTGAAAGTATGAAAGAACTCCTCCTGGCTCTGCTCGCGTTCGCGCAGGAACTGCACATCGTCGATGATGAGTATATCCACGGTCCTGAATTCATTCTGGAACTGCGACATTCGTCCCTGCTCTATTGAGCCGATGAAACGATTCACAAATTCCTCGCAGCTGAGGAACTGAATCTTCGGGACCGGATTCCTCTGGAGTATCTCATAACAGACAGCATGAAGAAGGTGCGTCTTGCCAAGACCCACCGAACCGTAGAGGAAGAGCGGATTGTAGCTCTCGCCAGGATTGTTGCTGACCGCTATGCAGCTGGCATGCGCAAGGCGATTGCAGGGACCCACGACAAAATTCTCGAAGGTGTAGTCAAGGTGCAACCGTGGCATATGAGGCAGGGGGGGCGGCTGTTTCTGGGGCGATGCGGCATCCGCTATACTGAAGCCCACGCTCACCAGATGGCCGGTGACCTGCTGGGCAGCGCGTGTGAAAGTTCCTGTGCAGTTGTCAGCAAGGAAGCGGGCCTTAGCCTCATCCGGGCAGCCGACCTCGAGATGGCCGCCTGCAAAGCGCCCCGCGCGAAGCTCAGAAAACCACTTTCGCGTATGGCTGGGGTCGAGGGACTTCGCCTTTTCGAGTATATCGCTGAAGATGTCGGTAATGTTAGCGGTTGCCAAGTTGAATCCTCTGTGCTACGCGTAATGCAACGAAGCACCTCCATCCAAAGTCTTCAACGGTAATTCACTTTCCACGAGCGGCAGGAGATCCGGGTCTGTCAAAACGAGTGGCCATCACCGCTCCACAAGCGCAGAATCGTAATGCCGCCCAGCCGGTTTGTCAAAGGAAAAGGTTGCAGGCGTTGACGGTGTGGTGCAGGAAAAGCGAAAAACTTTTCCGCCTGCTTGAAAAGGTCTGCCAATTCTGCGAAAATTGCCAATTTGAACCGCCTGGAGGGGGCCGGAATGTACGATTCGTTATCTGTTGGGCAGGGCTCTGGAGCAACTATGGGGATTTTTTCAAAGACAGTAGGATACATAAAAGACAGGCTAGGCAAGACACGAGATAAAATAGGCTCGTCGCTCGCAGCTGTCCTGTCTATCGGCAGGAAGATAGACGACGACCTGCTGGATGAGCTGGAGGAGACGCTGATCAAGGATGACATAGGTGTTGAGACGACATCGAAGCTCATTGGCGAACTCAGGGAAGCGTATAAGAAACGCGAGATAGGCAGCGCAGAAGAGATAGTACCTTTTCTTAAGCAGCATCTAAAAAGCTACTGGAACATCGATGAGAGCCGGCTGATTACCGCTACAGCCGGGCCGACAGTGATACTGGTGGCCGGCGTCAATGGCTCGGGAAAGACGACGAGCATCGCGAAACTCGCATCGATACTCAGTTCGGGCGGTAAGAATGTCATCGTTGCAGCGTGTGACACATTCCGGGCAGCCGCCGTCGAGCAGCTTACGGTGTGGGCCGAGCGGCTGGGCGTTCAGATAATCAAGCACAAGCAGGGGGCGGACCCGGCAGCCGTGGCCTTCGATGCGTGTGAGGCAGCAATCGCCCGTGGAGCTGATTTTCTCATACTCGATACCGCCGGCCGCCTGCATACCCAGAGGAATCTGATGGACCAGCTGACCAAGATACGCAATGTCGTGACTCAGAAGATTCCCGGCGCCCCGCACGAGGTGCTCTTGGTTCTTGATGCTACCACTGGCCAGAACGCTATCGCGCAGGCGAAGATGTTTACGGCCGCTGTCAACGTAAGCGGCATATTCCTGGCCAAGCTCGACGGCACCGCGCGCGGCGGCATTGTGATAGCGATAAAGGACCAGCTCAATATGCCCGTGAAGTTCATCGGTCTTGGCGAGACCCCGCAGGATATCGCCGAGTTCGACTCTGAGAAATTCGTTGAGGCCATGTTTGGATAACGGAGGCTACCGTGGCAAAGAGTCTGAAGCCCATCGAGCCAGGGCTCTATCCTTTCTGGTTCTGGAACGGCGACCTTGAAGAGAACGAGATACGCTGGCAGATAGACGAGATGGCTGCCAAAGGGATCAAGGGCTTTTTCATCCATAGCAGGCAGGGTCTCAGGCGGCCATACCTTTCAGAGTCGTTCTTCGCGATGGTCAAGGCAGCCGTTCAGCAGGCCCGCAAGAACAAGATGGGTGTGCATCTCTATGATGAGTATCCCTATCCAAGCGGGATAGCGGGCGGCGAAGTCACGCTGGGTAATCCCCAGTTCTATGCCACCCACCTCGTGCAGAAAACCTATGATGTTGAAGGAGGCAGCATCAGGATTGAACTGCCAAGAGGCAAGGTTCTCTGCTGCATGGCTTATCTGGTTGCGAATGGCGAGGTTCAGTGGAAAAAGGGTATCGACCTTCGCGAGAGCGTCGGTATTGTGCTTGTAGATGACTCGTACGAAGAGACGGGCTTGACAGCGTATAACCGTAAGAGGTACTTTGCCAGCACCCCTGCACCGACGCTTGAAGCCGAGCTCAAAACTGGCCAATACCGCATATTCGTTTCAGTACAGAACGTCGTTGACACGCATAAATACTGGGGCAACTTCATCGACGTCCTCAATCCGGAAGCGGTGAGGGAATTCATCAGACTGACGCATGAGCGTTACTACCAGCGATTCGGGAAGGATTTCGGCTCGCTTATTCAGTCTATCTTTGTTGATGAAACGGAGGCCGGCTGGTCGGAGCTTTTGCCGGTACGATTCACCCAGGAGTGCGGATACGATCTTCTTCCCGTGCTGCCGGCACTTCAGGACAGGACTCACCCCAGACATCTCAAGGTAGCCTGGGACCTGAAACAGGTTCGTTACAAGATGTTCTGCGAGTCATGGGAAGAGCAGATATCTGACTGGTGCCGCGAGCACGACATTCGCTACTCCGGTGAAAAACCATCCGACAGATTCTCGCAACTGAAGTATATGGATATCCCCGGCTGTGACCCAGGCCATACCAAGGCGGGTGCTGAGAGAAGCGATTTCCTCCGCCCCCATCTTCGGCAGAATGCCCGCGGATGCGCCTCGGCGGCCTATTTCTATGACAAGGAAGGAGCACTGACTGAGTGTTATCACAGCCTGGGCTGGAGCGGAACGCTCCTCGATGCAAGACTCGTTGGCGAAGGGCTGTTGCAGATGGGCATCAAGTATCTTGTGCCGCACGGTTTCTTCTACAGCACGCATGGGCTGGTGAAGCACGATGCTCCGCCGACCTTCTTCTTCCAGATGCCATACTGGCCGCTTTTCGGGCAGTTGTCGGGGCGATTCGCAAAGATATCCGAGCTCATGGATGGCACTCATCTCGATACGCAGATGCTGATCGTTGAGCCTTCCGCGGGAATGCCGACGAGAGAGGATTCTGCAGCCTATGAGTCGATGCTGCACAGATTCATGGCTGAGCATCTGGATTTCATGATGGTTGACACCGATGTTCTCAAGGCCGGAAGGATTGGCAAGGGTGTTGTCAGGATAAAGGACATTGAGGCCAGGCTGATAATCGTTCCGCCGATGCAGGTTATTGAAGAGCCGCTGAGGAACTGGCTGGCAGCATTCACAAAGAAGGGTGGCAGGGTCATCTACTGCAAGGCACCTGTGAACGAGGATGAGCTTGTGGGACGGATACTGAAGGTCGTCGGACCCTCATTGAGGATGACAGCCTCGCATGGCGATGCGCGAAAGATACACGTGGTAACACGGACGGATGGGCAGCGGAATGTCTGGTTTGTGCGGAATACGAGCAGCACCGAGATAGAAGTCGAGCTGAATTCGGGCGGGCCGCTTGCTGAGATCTCCATGGAAGAATCATCGCCGGCGCTGCTCTCGCGAGTTGACGGCAGGCACTTCCGGCGCATCAGGCCGTTCGAGTCCTTCGTGCTGGAGCCGACGAAGGAACACAAGGATATGGCACCGCCGAAAGCGGTGAAGGTACGGATAGACGGTGCGGCGAAGGTTCAGCCGCTTAATAAGAACCTCGTGCGGATGTACGACTGGCAGATGACGCTGTTAGGTGAGGATGGCTCGCACGGTCAAACGGCGACCGTGCCGGCGATGACGCTGGCCAAGCAGCTTGACAAAGGCAAGTTCCGGTTTGCACCAGCCATAAAGCATTTCTTCGGCCGCGTGCCGGAAGTGAAGCTGCCGCAGTTCAATATCCTGTACAGGTATGCGCTTGAGAATGAGTATGCCGGGCCTGTTTCGCTTGTGATGGAGCCGGGTTCGCTTGTCGGGGAATGGGAAGTAAGGGTGAATGGCGAGCGGTTCGGTGCGGTTGCATTTGCGGAGACGGATGCGCATGTGCGCGGCAGCCTTGGCGTAGATATAACCGCGGCGTTGATGAAAGGGAGGAATGAGGTCGCTGTCGCGCTCAAGACTGACAGGCTCGACGGCGGTTTGGTAAATGCCCTGTATCTGGCGGGGGATTTCGGTGTGAAGCTTAATCCTGTACGGCTGGTGGAAAGGGAGCGAAAGGGCAGGTTCGATGCATGGGAAGAGAATGGGTTGCCGTATTATGCGGGAGCGGTGGAGTATGAGATGAAGGCGGATGTGTGGGATGCGGTGCCGGGTGAGAAGAATCTTGCGGAATTTGAGTTCGCGGAACAGTTCCAGGATGCGTGCGAGATATCGGTCAATGGCGGGCCTTGGCGTCAGATGCCGTGGATACCGCGGGTGGCGATGCTCGAGCCCGGAGAACTATGGCGGGGCGAGAATACTGTCAGGGTGAGAGTCTATACGACGCTGATAAGGTCGTTCGAGGGGCAGTGGTTCGATGTGAGCACACATGCGTATCGGGAAATCTGAAGGTTGCGCTAATGAGGGGATGAAATGTCGCAGGTGCGCGGGAACGGTGGCCAACGTGTCCTACTTTGGAAGGTAGGTCATGTCGTAAGTTGTTGGTTTATAGTTAGTTAGAGGTGGCCGGGTAGTTGTTTAGGACATGAAGTCGAGGTTGGCGGGTTACAGTTGTATATATTCCTGTATTGGTGCCGGTGAAACACGCTATGGGGAGTGGAATCAGTTGAGCATATTTCCTCTAACTATGATATACCGCGTGGGGTGGAAAGTGTGTCATTACAGTGAAAGGCGCCTTAGTCAGGGCTGCGAGGGACAATGAGCTTCATCGAAGACAAGATACTGCTGTGGCGGACGCAGCGTGGCGACGCTGAAGCCCTGGGCCGCATCTATGAGAAATACCGGGCGGCTGTGGTGTCGGTCGCGGCCGCGATGCTCGGGGATCGAGAAGCAGCCGAGGATGTGCTCAAGAGGCCGGTTGTGTTACTTGACGGCAGCACGGGGCAGTGCGTGTGGGTATTGGATGGATTTCAGTGGGGCAGCAACCTGGATAGGAGCGAGTTTGAGCCGGTGATACCTCCGGATTATACGCCGTATGTACCGCCTGTAATACCCCGTGAGAAGGCGGCAACATTCGACGCGAACGACCCTCGGGGTCAATAGTCCAGCCCATCCGAGATTGCAGACGCACCTGCGCGCAATGAGTCGAGAGTCGTCAGTCTTCAGTCGCCGGCTGGTGGAACGAAGAGAATCCCTAATGTCCCTGACCTGTTTTGCGCAAGAAGAAGGCCCGGAGGTGTTTTGGCACCTCCGGGCCTTTGTTATCATCGGTGCAGTGTTCAGCTTCTTAGAAGTCCCACTGGATGCCACCCTTGACCGTATGCGAATCGAGATCGCTGGCAGTCCGCCAATCGTAGTTGAGGAACAGGCGCCAGTTGTTGCTGAAGTAGGCATTGATCGCAGCTCTGACATTGAGTGCATCATCTGGCTCAAGACCCTCGACCGTGAAGGCGCTGCCATCGCCAAATGCGCTGTCGAGCTCGGATTCATCCGAGAGGTCCGCTATATAGAACACGCCAATCTCAGGCACCAGGACCACGTTATCCTGCTCTCTCATCAGGGCCGCCAGACGCATACCAAGCTTTGCGTAGTAACTATCTGTGGTGTGGCTGTCCACCTTGAGGTTCACCGGGTCGGCTCCCTTTTCGGTGTAGCCATCTTCCTGTATGGCAGCGTAACCAGCGCCAATTATAGGCTCGATGATAGTTGTCTGATCGCCGAGATTCACGCCCGCCTGCACGGCGGCTGAATACACGCTGCCGTTGTGGTCGGACCTGGCTTTCTTATTGAACATGCCGATCTGGACGGTTCTCTCGGAGTCATACCAGTTGTACCCGTAACTGAGGTCAAGATCGATGTGCCAGTTATCCTTGAAATAGGAGCCATAAAGCGCGACCATGGCTGTATCGATGTCAGCGCTTGTACCGGCCTTGTCGTAGTCGACGTCGGCCCTTGAGCCGCCGAAGGCTATGCCGACGAGCCAGTTATCGTCGATGAGCTTGTCAGCGCCTGCGGTCATACCATAGACATTGTACCTATATCCGGAGACGCCCTTTTCACCATCCTGGTCGCCCCAGCTTCCAATGCCCTTGATGAACGGCATCCACTTGTCGGTGGGCTGGCTGCCCGGGCGGACGAGCCATTCGTCAGACTTGATATCGGCTTTGGCACGTAGCTTCTGGCCAAAGCCGGCCGCAGAGAAGGGCCTGCCAACCAACAGGTTGCTCATCCTGTCGAACATGCTGTCGCTAAAGGCACCCATCGTGGCGCCAGTGACCTGTGCCAGGCCCATGGCGTCCTGAGGTGTCAACTCATCGAGGAGTCTCGGATTGCCATTGCCGCCTTCCAGCCAGTCCTCGTGCTGGAGCGTACGGAGCTCGACGAGCAGGTCTTGAGTCTCACAGTCCATGTCCCCGCCGGCGATCACATGGTCAAGAGCGCCGGCAACAGCATGCTCGTTCTTCGTCTCGGCGAAGAAGCCGGCCCGCTCGATGTCGAGTACGACGAGGCTATCGCAGGGGTCGCTCGTGTCATAGATGACGCCATAGTCGAAGAAGGGGGTCCATTCCTCGACAAACTCGTCATATCCTTCGCTGAAGCCGCCCTCAGCAGAAAGGACTGTCGCCTGGAAGGGGTGAGTGATGAAGTACTCGCCGTCCGGGACCGGCTGTATCGCACCACCATACAGATATGCCGTGCCGCTGACATCCACCAGGTCGGCATTCTCATCATCGTCGACCTCG
>Ga0209164_1001752_pt1 | contig 26001 bp, 19 predicted proteins | sample MTBNYHSulfiMetaG_FD_187458 | JGI IMG/M metagenome (GOLD analysis project Ga0209164, IMG submission 187458) | Enrichment culture microbial communities from rom New York Harbor, USA that are MTBE-degrading - MTBE-NYH (New York Harbor Sulfidogenic)... | ecosystem: Environmental > Aquatic > Marine >... | reverse complement strand
ACCGGACCATCGGAAGCAATGAGGCTTTTTCGGGAGACGGCAGCTCCCCCGAGAGTGCCGTTGAAAAGACATGTGGTAAAGCTTGAATTCATGGGTGCAAACCCGGTCCGACCCAAGGGCGAAGCTAAAACACCTGCGGTGGTGAGCTACTTCAGGGGGAAGCCATCCCATTGGAAAACGGGGCTTCCTACCTATCAAAAGGTGATTTATTCAGAGCTTTGGCCGGGAGTCGATTTGGTTTACGAAGGAACAGTAAATCAGCTCAAGTACGCTTTTTCGCTTAAGCCGGGTACGGACCCTTCTTCAATCCTGCTGGCTTATCGAGGAGCCGATGTAACGGTCACCGATGCCGGAAACCTAAAGGTTGCGACTTCGATTTCCACTTTCTTCGATGAAAAGCCGGTGGCATATCAGGACGGAAGAGAGATACCGTGCAGTTTCGATCTCAAGAACAGAACCTCTGAAGGCAAAAGCGTGTACGGGTTCACCCTTGGAGATTATGACAGGACCAGGCCCATCGTCATCGATCCGGCGGTGCTGGTCTACTGTGGATATATTGGCGGCGATAAGCACGATGAGGCGACCAGCATCGCAGTGGACAGTGCCGGCAACGCTTACGTCGCCGGATATACCGATTCCGATACCACCTTTCCCGTTCACGTTGGACCGGACACGGGCTACAACGGCAGTACCTACGACGCCTTTGTGGCGAAGGTGAGCGCGTCCGGGACTGCCCTGGAGTATTGCGGCTTTATCGGTGGCAGCGGTCGCGATAGGGCCTTTGGCATCGCGGTGGATAGCGCCGGTAATGCCTACGTCGCGGGAGATACTCTTTCCGATGAAACCAGCTTTCCGGTCAAAAATGGGCCGGGGTTGACGGGTTATGTAGGATGGGGTGACGCCTTTGTGGCGAAGGTGAGCGCGTCCGGGACTAGCTTGGATTATTGCGGCTTCATCGCCGGCTTTGGCGAAGATTCGGCGCAGGCCGTCGCGGTGGACGGCGCCGGGCATGCCTATGTAACCGGCAGCACCACTTCCACTGAAGCTCACCGGTTTCCTGTCGTCACCGGCCCCGACGTTGATTTCAACGGCACGGAAGGCTGGGATGTGTTCGTTGCAAAGGTCAAGGTGGACGGCACCGGCTTCGTCTACTGCGGCTATATCGGTGGTGACAGCTACGATCGCGGCTACGGCATCGCCGTAGATGGAAATGGTAATGCCTATGTCGTTGGAGATACGAAGTCCACCGAGAGCAGCTTCCCGGTCACGGTCGGGCCGGACCTGTTCCATAATGGCGGCTATGACGGCTTCATAGCCAAGGTGAACGACTCCGGGACAGCCTTGAGTTATTGCGGCTATATCGGCGGAAGCAGCTTCTATGAAGCTGCCTATGCCGTCTCCGTGGACGCAAATGGCAACGCTTATGTTGCGGGAAGCACGAAATCCGACGCGAGCACTTTCCCGGTCACGATCGGGCCCGATCTCTCCCATAATGGGGGCTATGACGCCTTTGTCGCGAAGGTGAACAGCTCCGGAAATGCCCTGAGCTATTGCGGCTATATCGGCGGAAGCGGTGACGATCACGCAGGCTCCATTGCGGCAAGCGCCGACGGCAACGCTTATGTTGCGGGATCTACCGGTTCCGGCGAGGGCACCTTCCCGGTCCTTGATGGACCGGACCTCATATACAATGGAGGCGAAGACGACGGCTTTGTGGCCAAGGTCAACAGCTCCGGGAGTGCCCTGAGCTATTGCGGCTACATAGGCGGCAGCGCTTCCGATAAAGTTTACGGCATAGCTTTGGATAGCGCCGGCAGCGCGTATGTGGCGGGAACCACCACTTCCGGCCCGACCACATTTCCTGTTGCCGTCGGACCTTCCCTGATCCACCAGGGATACACGGAAGTCTTTGTAGCCAAGATTTCAGCATCATCATTACCACCGACGAGCGGCTTTAAGAACCCTGCCGTCCTGCATCTTCTTCTGGAATGATGGCAACGAGTCGCAATGGATGATGGGGATCAAGAAGACGACACACTGCAATCGCCTTGCTGTGAAAATCCTTCTTCGGGCGATCCCTCAAACGATGAGGCCAAAAGAGGCAAGAGTATTTTTGCTGGGGAACTTACCGGGCTACCGCGCGGATAACCAGCAAGCAACCACGGCCAAGGACTTTCGAATGTAACTAACAGATCTGCTCTGTGGTTGCTTGTCGGGTTCATTCGATGGTTGGGCTCGCTCTACAGTCGATTCTCCCAGTAGTCCGGCTCTCTGTGCAGGTTTGCAACAGCAATAACGAGTATTTCCGCTTTTCGGACCTGGTAGATTGATTCCATATGGAAAACGGCGCGTTTGACACCTCCGTGTCCTCTTTGAGTAAGGGTGCCATGCTTCTGGAAACCTGGCAATCCTATCCAGAGTGTTCAAAACTTCAGTAAGAAAGTCATCGCCAAGTCCGGCTACTTCATAGTTGTAATACTGGATCGCTTCGTCCAGTTCCATCTCAGCGATCTCCAAAAAACGGATCCGCATCCCGCACCCTATCTATACTTGTTGAGCACCCTTTCCAAAGTCACTGCCTTTATTTTGCCCTTTTCATATGCATCGATTCGACTCTCAGCTTCTTTTGCCCACAATTCGTCGATGTCCTTATCCGGCTTATCCAAGCTCGACAGCAGCTTGTCGATCAATTCGGCTTTCTGAGCCGGTTTTAGAGTCAATGCTTCCTTCAATACCGCATTTGGATCGGCCATTGTTAACTCCTTTCAGTATCTGAATGGCTATGTCGCGAAAAATATACCGCTGCCTGGCATTGAGCTCAGCCGTCTGAGTAACGAGCGTCAACCGAAGAGAGTAGAATCTCACGCCAATTTTTGATAGTGCCGTTGACGCCATTAATCTCCAAGCCATCGTCCCCGTAGTAAATCTCCACCTTCTCGTCACAACAGCCGCATTTGAGCAGATAGCGCGGCATTCTCTTGCTTTCGCTTTTCTTGTGGTGGACACGAATCTGTGGCTGTCCAAAGCGCGAAGTATCGTAAAACCGGTTCGTTCGTTTCAGGAGCTTCATCAATTTAAAAAACGATGAGAATCAACCCATCATGAGCGGTAGGCGGCGTTTATTCTGACGTAATCGTAGGAAAGATCGCTGGTGTAGACGGTGAAGCCCGAATCACCCATATCGAGATCGAGTCTTACCAATATTTCTTTTTGTTTGAATACCCGCGTTGCTTGCTCTTCGATATCAGACCCTCCCACAGGCATTCCTTTGCGAAATACACAAACATCATCAAAGTACAAAGCCACGCGCTCAGGCGCGATCGGCACTCCGGCTCGGCCCGCGGCGGCGACAATTCTTCCCCAGTTGGCGTCTTCGCCGAAAAAAGCGGTCTTAACCAGCGGCGACTGGGCAATGGTGAAAGCAACCGCTCTGGCACTCTCCATGTCGGGGGCTCCGCTCACTTCAATTGCAATGAATTTGGTTGCCCCTTCGCCGTCGTAGACAATCTGCTTGGCGAGATCCAGCAGAACGGCTTCCAGTGCGGCACCAAACAGCAGGCTCTCGGGACCGGCAACGTCGCCTATGATTTTGTTTTCCGCACGCCCGCTCGCCAGCAGCAAAATACAGTCGTTGGTGCTTGTGTCCCCATCTACTGTGATGCGATTGAAAGATCTGTCCGCACCCCGGCGCAGCCAATGATTCAAGACAGTCGGCTCGACGACCGCGTCAGTGCAAACAAATGCCAGCATGGTAGCCATGTTGGGAGCAATCATCCCGGAGCCTTTGGCCACTCCGCCGATGGTTACCGGCGTTCCGAACAGTTCGACCTGAGTCGATGCCATTTTGGGAACCAGATCCGTGGTCATGATTGCTCTAGCAGCTTGATACCAGCCATCGCTCTTCAAACCGCAGCAAAGGTCCGCCATCGTCCGCTCAACAGGGCTGATTTGAATTTGTTGACCGATCACTCCGGTTGATGCGACCAGGACCTGCTCGACCTCAGCTCCAAGCGCCTGGGCGGTAAGCTGAGCCATCTGCCTGGCTTTGGCGAGCCCTTCTTCACCCGTGCACGCATTGGCTATCCCGGCGTTAACCAGTATCGCTCTGATCCGGGAAGCTTTGATGTGCTCTTTGCAGAGCTCCACTGGAGCCGCAGTGAATCGATTGGTGGTGAACACTCCGGCGGCAACGGCTCCAGCTTTTGATTCCGCCGCAATCAGTGCCAGGTCGAGCCGATCGCGATAGCGCATGCCGCATGCCGCCGCAGATACCATAAAACCGGGAACGGTGAAGGGATTTCTACTTACCGCAGCACTTCTTGTACTTTTTGCCGCTGCCGCAGGGGCATGGGTCGTTTCTGCCAACTTTGCGATCCTTCTTTACTGTTTTGGGGCGACTTGACCCGCCGTCGGCGGGTCCGTAATACATGGGCTGGTCTTCCTGCTCCCTGCGCAGATCCTGGACCTGTTCTTCCCTCTGGATCTGGATGTGAAAGAGCAGCCGGACAGCTTCTTCTTTCACCCGATCGATCATTTCCTGGAAGAGTTGATGGCCCTCCCGTTTGTAGGCGACCAGCGGATCCTGCTGACCATAACCGCGCAGCCCGATCCCTTCCTTCAAATGATCCATATTGAGCAGATGGTCCTTCCACAGACTGTCCACCGTCTGCAGCAGTACATAATTTTCCAGATCCCGCAATATGGCTTCCCCGAATTCCTTTTCTCGAGCCTCGTAGCGCTCCTTTATTCGATCGAGTAGCTCTTCCCGCAACTCCTCCTGGGTGTGCTCCTCAAGAGACTCGACGGTCAGATTAAGCTGCAACCCGAAGAGACGGTAAAGCTCGTTATTGAGCGTTTCCAGATCCCAGTCTTCGGCGTAGGTCTTTTCGTCCGTCGTCTCATCGATCACTCCGTTCAGCAGATCCTCCATCATATCCAGGACGGCCGGTTTCAGATTTCCACCGTGCAGGGCTTCACGCCGCTGCTGGTAGATGACCTCGCGCTGCTGATTCATCACATCATCAAACTGGAGCAATTGTTTGCGCACGCTGAAGTTTTGAGCCTCTACCCGGCTTTGAGCGTTTTCGATGGCGCGGCTGATCATGCGGTGCTCAATCGGCTCATCCTCCTCCATACCGATCCGCTGCATAAGGCCCGAAATGCGATCGGCGGCAAAAATCCGCATCAGATCGTCTTCTAAGGAGAGGTAGAATCTCGAAGAGCCGAGGTCCCCCTGGCGCCCTGAGCGGCCACGTAGCTGGTTGTCGATGCGGCGCGCCTCGTGGCGCTCAGTTCCAAGGATGTGCAGACCGCCGAGCTCGGCAACCCCCGGCCCGAGAACAATATCGGTGCCCCGGCCCGCCATGTTGGTCGATATGGTCACCGCACCGTGTTGACCGGCTTTGGCAACAATTTCAGCTTCTTTTTCGTGATGCTTGGCGTTCAACACCTCGTGAGGAACACCGTGCCTTTTGAGCATTCCGCTGAGCTTTTCGGACTTGTCGATGCTCACTGTTCCAACCAGCACCGGCCGTCCCATTTCATGAAGCTCTTTAATCTCGTTCACCGCGGCTTTGAACTTTTCTTTTTCCGTGCGGTAGATCACATCCGGATAATCGTTTCGGATCATCTTTTTATGGGTCGGAATGACAACTACATCGAGCTTGTATATTTTGGCGAATTCAGCCGCCTCGGTATCGGCGGTTCCCGTCATGCCGGCCAGTTTGTCGTACATGCGGAAATAATTCTGGAAGGTAACCGTGGCCAGCGTCTGGTTCTCGTTTTCTATCTTCACCGATTCCTTGGCTTCCAGCGCCTGGTGCAACCCTTCACTGTAGCGGCGCCCGGGCATCAGACGGCCGGTGAATTCATCGACGATAATGACTTTGCCGGCTTTAACGATGTAATCCACATCTTTCTTGAACAACGTGTGGGCTCTCAACGCCTGCTGAACATGATGAAGGATGTCGATGTTGCGCGGATCGTAGAGGTTTTCCACTCCGAGCAGGTTTTCAGCTCGGGCAACGCCTTCTTCGGTTAGTGCAACCGTGCGGCTCTTTTCCTCTTTGGTATAATCCGATTCTTCCTTTAGCTGAGGAATGATGCGGTTAATGCGATAGTAGAGCTCGGTCGACTTTTCAGCCGGTCCGGAGATGATCAAAGGGGTGCGGGCCTCATCGATCAGGATGCTGTCCACCTCGTCCACAATGGCGTAATGAAGATCGCGCTGCACCACATCATCAAGGCGAAACTTCATATTGTCGCGCAGATAGTCAAAGCCGTATTCATTGTTGGTGCCGTAGGTTACATCGGCATTGTAGGCTTGTTTGCGCTGGGAGTCATCCAGTCCATGAACAATGCATCCCACATCCAGACCCAGGAATCGGTAGACTCTTCCCATCCACTCACTGTCGCGGGTGGCCAGGTAGTCGTTGACCGTCACTACATGCACGCCTCTACCGGTCAAGGCATTGAGATACACCGGCATGGTCGCCACCAGGGTTTTGCCCTCACCGGTTTTCATTTCCGCGATTCGGCCTTGATGCAGAACCACCCCGCCGATCAACTGCACGTCAAAGGGGCGCATACCCAATGTTCGCACCGCAGCTTCCCGGGCGACCGCAAATGCTTCCGGCAGCAGATCGTCCAGCGGTTCTCCATTGGCCAGACGCTGGCGGAATTCGCCTGTTTTGGCCTGCAACTGAACATCACTAAGCCTGCGTATCTGCGGCTCCAATTCATTGATGGCATCGACAACGGGAGCGATTCGTTTGAGGTTGCGCTCATTTTGACTGCCAAAGATTTTTTTCAGTAACACGCCGATCATATGCTTTTACGGCAAACCTCTTCTAGAGAATCATTGCTTTTATGGATCTTTAAGATGATAAGGGCACGATTATCGTGCCCTGTGACTTTTCAAAATACATTTATAACTCACCTGAGTCGCCTTGGCAAACCGGGGCTCGTCCGCCCACCATGGCGTTCAAGTTTCGAAGCAGGTTGCATTGAGCGGAGCGAAGCACCCGATACCTCTATTGCCGCGCTTCGGACTTCAATCCGGCCTGCTGTTCAATCCCCCTGGCGAATCTGGGTGCTAGCCGCATCTTTGGGTTTGCGATGCGTGGCTCTCACCCCAAAGCGGCTGCATGACTACACGCCGGTTGGAAACTTGGGCAGCTGCTCCAATGCTGCGCGAATCTTCTCCTCCGGATATTCGTAATTTTCCAGCTTTCCCTCCAGGTAGGCGTCGTAGGAGTTGAGATCGAAATGGCCGTGTCCGCTGAAGTTAAACACAATGCATTTTTTCTCCCCGGTTTCCTTGCATTTCAAGGCTTCATCGATCGCAGCCTTGATGGCGTGGCTCGTTTCCGGTGCAGGAACGGTTCCCTCGGTATTGGCAAAAAGCACAGCCGCTTCAAAGCACGGATTCTGCGGATAGGCAACGGCGTTGATGACCTTTTTGTCGACCAGCAGGCTAAGCAGAGGAGAGTCGCCATGGTAGCGCAGGCCTCCGGCATGTATGCCCGGGGGTTCAAAGGAATGGCCCAGGGTGTGCATGAGCAGCAGCGGAGTGAGCCCGACCGTATCGCCGAAATCGTAACGATAGAGTCCCTTGGTGAGGGTCGGACAGGAGGTGGGCTCAACCCCGATGATTTCACAATCGAGCTTGCCGCTCAGCTTATCGGGAATAAACGGAAAGCAGAAACCGGCAAAGTTGCTGCCTCCGCCAACGCACCCTATTAATATGTCGGGCTTTTCTCCAGCCAGTTGCAGCTGTTTCTTGGTCTCGAGGCCGAGGACTGTCTGATGCATCACGACGTGGTTCAAAACACTTCCCAACGAATAATTGGTATCGTCATGAGTGGCAGCATCTTCCACCGCTTCCGAAATGGCCATTCCCAAGCTGCCGTTGGTCTCCGGATTTTGCGCAAGCATGGCGCGTCCCGCCTGAGTTCGATCGCTGGGAGAAGGATATACTTCGCCTCCCCAGATATGCATCAACGATTTCCTGAAGGGCTTTTGATAATAACTTACTTTAACCATATAGACGGTGCACTTGAGGCCGACCAGCTTACAGGCGAAGCTCAATGCGCTGCCCCACTGGCCGGCTCCGGTTTCGGTGGCAAGTCGCTTGATGCCTGCTTCTTTGTTGTAGTAAGCTTGGGCAACCGCGGTATTGGGCTTGTGACTTCCGGGAGGACTGACGCTCTCGTCTTTGTAGTAAATGCGAGCCGGTGTTCCCAGAGCCTTCTCCAGATTCATGGCCCGCCGCAGCGGAGTGGGCCGCCACAGCCGGTAAACATCTCGGACCGCATCGGGAATATCTATCCAGCGCTCCTGACTGACTTCCTGTTTGATCAGCTCCATGGGAAAAATGGGTGCCAATTCCTCGGGCTTGATCGGGTTGCCCGTTTTGGGATTGAGCGGCGGTGCAAGCGGAGCGGGCAGATCTGGTTGAATATTGTACCACGCCTCGGGCAGCTCACTTGAGCTCAAATTAATACTCAGATTGTCGGACATTCTCGCCTCCTGTTGATTTAATGCTCGTGGCCAGGATCTGGCCGCCTTCAAAACTAACAAAAACTCACCAAGTCCAAAAACTGCAAATGAGCTCCCCTTTTTGCATGACACAACACGACGCCCAGAACAAGACATCGCATAAGCGCAGACAAGCAGAACAAGAAATCGCGATCCCGTTAGCGTTGCGAGAGCAGCCGCTGCATCGCCGAAAGAAACACCACTATGTCGGTCTCGGTTGTGAAATAGCCGGGTGAAACCCTGACCGTTCCCTCCGGGAACGTCCCCAAGGTCTGATGCGCCATAGGAGCACAGTGGAGCCCGGTCCGAACTGCTATATCAAATCCTTGATCTAAAAGATACCCCAGATCCGCAGGGTTAATACCTTCCACTGTAAAAGAAACCGCACTGGAGCCGCGCACCTCAGGAGCATAGACTCTGACTGCCGGCAACTCCGCCATCTTTTTTTCCAGCAGTGTAGCCAGCCTCAACTCGTGTTCGCGGATGGCAGCGATGCCCTTCTCCTGAATGAATTCTATCCCCGCGGCGAGTGCGGCAATGCCGGGAAGGTTCGGAGTACCGCTTTCGTAGCGGTCCGGGCAAAGCTCGGGCTGAAAGTCCTGCTCAGAGCGACTGCCGGTTCCCCCCTCAATCAGCGGACTGACGCTCAGGCCGGGGCGGATATAAAGAATTCCGATCCCGGGAGGGCCGAGCAGACCTTTGTGTCCGGAGCAGGCCAGCATGCCAAGGTTCAGACCGCTGGCCGAAATGGGCTGAATACCTCCGGTTTGAGCGGCGTCAAGGAGCAACGGCACATCGTGTTCACTGCACAGGTTCGCTATTTCGGCCACGGGCTGGAGCGCCCCGTTGACGTTGGAGGCATGCACCAGCACAATCAGGCGCGGCGGCGGACTCAGGTGTTTTTGCAGGGCTTCGGGCTCCAGGTGCCCGTTGGCATTGCATTGCACGATCTCCACTTCGACCCCGCCCTCGCTCAAGCGCCTGAGCGGCCGGATTACGGAATTGTGCTCCATGCTCGAGATAACGACCCGATCCCCCGGGCGCAGCCACCCTTTGAGCACAATGTTGATGCTTTCGGTGGCGTTTTTTGTAAAAAAAACCTGCTCCGCTCGGGGAATGTCAAATAAACGGGCCACCTTGTTGCGGGCCGCCTCGACCATCGCCGACGCCTCGCGCGACTGTCGATAAGAGCCCCTTCCGGGACTTGCCCCTACATTGCGCAGAGCGTGATCCACCATGCGGTAAACGGATTTGGGCTTGGGGTAGCTGGTTGCAGCGTTGTCAAGGTAGACGGTCATGGATTTTTACCCTACCCTCTGGCTGCCGCTGTAGAGCGTGAATCTTCCCGCTCGAACATAACCGATCAAGGTGATATTGAGCGCTTTGGCCAGCTCTATGGCAAGGCTGGTGGCCGTGTTGCGGCTGATTAAAACCGGAATGCCGACTTTTGCCGCTTTGATGAGGATTTCGGAAGTGAGCCGGCCGGTCGTAATGAGCAGCATATCATGCAGGGAGATATCGTGCAAAAAGGCGTATCCGACGATCATATCCACCGCGTTGTGCCGACCGATATCGTCCCGAAACAGGACGATTTCATCGGGACTGGCAAGTGCGGTATTGTGCACGCCGTGGGTCCGCCGGTAAGTGCCGCTCATACGGTTCAAATCCTCCACCCTGTCTCTTACCTGCTGCGGCGAAAAAGTGAGCGAACTGCTAACGGGTTTGCTCAACAGAGCGTCAATCGAGAAATAAAAGAGGGAGCCTTTGCCACATCCCGAAGTCACGGTTCTTTTTTGCCAGAGGCTTTCAACCAGAGAAGGATCACCGGCCACCGTCACCTCCACCTTCCCCGCCGAACCGTCTACATGCACATCCTGCAAGTCCGTGCGCCTTTTAAGAAACCCTTCGCCGAAAAAGAATCCAACGGCCAGTTCCTCCAGATGATGCCCAGCGCAAAGGAGGGTCACCACTTCCCGCCCATTCAGGTAGAGTGTCACCGGCTGTTCTTTGATGACCCATTGATCCCGCTCAACCACCCCCTGCTTGTCATAGATCAGCGCGGCAACAGGCAAGGCCTTCTCTATGGCGAGCTCGTCCCGATCCCGATCAGGCAATTCCATTGCTAGCTCCGCCTCTCTGGCTGATGTTTGATTGAGGCAAAGTAGTCGGAAAGAATTTGCCCGTGATCGAATGCAAGCTCACGGGGCAAACGGTCGCTTGAAAAGAGCTGCAAACGTTTGGCATCGTCGGCTGCTTTTGGCTGCCCTCGACCTCTTGCCGAAAATACGACGGTCACCGTGTGCTGGCGCGGATCGCGAGCAGGATCGGAATAGGCTCCAAACTGTTCAAGGTCATCCAACTCCATGCCGGTCTCTTCTTTTGCCTCTCTGCGGGCGGCCGCTTCCAGGCTTTCGCCGTAGTCGACAAATCCTCCTGGCAAAGCCCAGCCGTACGGAGGATTTTTCCGCTCTATCAGCACAATGCCGCCGGGCAGATGAATGATTATATCCACTGTGAGAAGAGGATTTCTAAAAACCTCAACGGGATGACCGCACTTGGGGCAGTCGATTGTTTTCTTATCAGCCATTTCCTATCCGATCGCCAATAGCCTTGAAAAGATTCAAACCAAATCATCCGGTAATTCACAACTCGCTCTCCTGCTGCACCGGCTTCTTTCGCAGCAAAACGTGCTCGAGCAAAAGCACCAGAAAAATGCCTACGATCAGGCCGTTTGCCAAAAAAATTCTGAATCCCGCATGCATATCGGCAACAAAAGACTCCGGGAAATATCCAACCATAGTGCCGAGCAGCAACGGCACTCCGACCACATAATAATCACGGCCTGTGATCCCGCCGGCGTCAATGATGGAGAGCCCCGCTCCGATTTGCGCCCCCATCGCAACACAGAGCACCGCGCCGACCACCGGAGCGGGTACCAGCGCGAGCAGAGCGGCAAGCTTTGGAGCAAAGGCGGCAACCACCAGTATCACACCGCAATAGGTGATGGTATAGCGGCTCGCCACACGGTTGGCCAGTACTACCCCCGGACTGAGGCTGTAGCTCACCATTCCGACAGTGCCGAGCAAACCGCAGACAAATCCTCCCAGGCCGTTGAAGAAAATACCGCGGGATATGGCCGCAGGGAGACGCGCCGTATCGGTAATATTGGCTATGCCGTGCAGGCTTCCCAAGCTATTCACCAGCAGAGCCAGATAAGCCGAAGCAAAGGCCACCAGACCAGGCCAAAAAAAACTTGGCATGCCCGCAGTCCATCTCTTCGGGATTGAAGCCCAGGGAGCAGAGACCAGTTGATGCCAATCCAAAAGACCCAGAAAGGAGAAAAGAACCGTTCCGATAAGCATACCCAGCAGAAGTGCAAGGGTTTTCCAGAAGCCGGTCAATCTGTGCGAGAGAGCAGCCATAGCAAGGACCAGGGAGAGGCTGATCAAAAACACCTGTAGTTCCCCGTGCGGATGATCGGCAGCGGCGCCCGTCATGGTGCGGGTCAGATAAGGCAACAGAGTGAAGGCGATCAGTATGAGAATCACCCCCACCACATTCGGAGTAGCGAAGGCGACGGCTCGTTTCAGCTGCCGGGAAAGGACCAGGGCAATCAACAGTGCTCCACCAAAAATGGTGCCGCCCTGAATCACTTCGATACCGTAAGGGGCAAGGATTATGAGAGTCAGCAAAAGCGCTGTAGACGGCCCGTCCACCAGAGGATAGCGATGTCCCCACAGGGTCTGTGCAGCGGAAAAAATGCCGCTGGTCAAAAGAGTGAGCTGAAGGAAACGAACCTCTTGACTGAGGCTCATACCCAGAGCATGACCGGTGAGGGTCGCCATGATGACGAAAGAAGGGAATGTGATGATCGCCCACTGAAAGCCGTAGAGTAGTGCAAGCCTGGCGGGAAGATGATCGTCTATGTCATAGATGTATCGAGTTTTAGCCATGTTCTGCCAAGCCGATCACTCACCAGGATGGCAATGCATTCCTGCCCGCCTGCGAACCCGATTGCTTGGTCCTTAGTGTTGCAGAGCAAGGTATCTAGAGGCGACCCGGCTGACGGCGTCCTAATGCTGAATCTCAAACAGGCTGCTGATGGAATCCTCATTGTGTATGTTTCGGATGGATTCCGCAAATAATCTGGACGAAGGCACCACTCTGATTTTCTGGCAATGGGCGGCCTGGGCTCCGAGCGGCAGCGAATCGGTAACCACCAGACTGGCCAGAGAGCTCTTTTCGATCCGGTCCACGGCCGGGCCGGAGAGCACCGCATGGGTTACACACGCGTGGACCTCTTTTGCGCCTTTTTCCAGCAAGGTCTTGGTTGCCTGTATAAGGGTCCCCGCGGTGTCCACCATGTCATCCAGCACTATGGCCGTCTTGTTGTTTACTTCACCAATGATATTCAATGCTTCGGCCTCGTTGACATTGACTCTGCGCTTGTCGATCAAGGCCAAGCCCGCCTTCAACCGCCTCGCATAGGCTCGAGCCCGAGGCACTCCGCCGGCATCGGGCGAGACGATCACCAGATCGTTGTCGAAATGCTCGCGAATGAACGGCAACAGAACGGGCGAAGCGTAGAGGTTATCCACGGGTATATCAAAAAAGCCCTGAATCTGCCCGGCATGAAGGTCCATGGTAAGAATCCGCTGTGCACCGACGCGAGTGATCAAATCGGCCACCAGTCGCGCGGTGATCGGCACGCGGGGTTTGTTCTTTCGGTCCTGGCGCGCATAGCTGTAGTACGGAATAACAGCGGTGATTCTTCTGGCCGATGCACGCTTGAATGCGTCAATCATCACCAGTAGCTCCATCAGATGATCGTTTACAGGGTGGGCTCCCGACTGCACAACGAAAATATCAGCACCTCGAACGTTCTCACCGATTTCAACCCGGATTTCACCATCGCTGAAGGTGCTCACCAGAGCCCTTCCCAAAGGAATCTCCAGCAAATCGCAAATTCTGTGAGCTAGCTCCGGATTGCTGTTTCCGCTGAAAATCTTCAATCCGTACGTGGCCATGAAACTGCGTCCTCTTAAAATTGGAATGCTTGCCAACTGCTTGTCCAGTCGCAAGGAAACATTTTCATATTACATGACACTTGAAATGGCAACCCTTTTCCTTACCGATTTTCACAATGCTGCTCCCTCCCGAAAATGAGGTCTTGCACCTTCGGGGCCAGAGCTGGGTTGCCTTAGTATTTCGACAAGACGGACTTATGAAGGGGAAGAAACTCCCGAATGAGAGGAGCCTTTTTGCATAATATGAACGCAGGCATACCCACTTTCGGGCAGCAGGCATACTTCGGCTATGAGCAAGTCACCATTCAGGAAGGTCGGGGGCTTATACCTCTTCCATTTCCTCTTCGAAGATCAGATATTCCTCGTGTCCGGGCCAGTAAATGAATCTGTGGCAGTGCGGACAGTTGCTGATCGACTGGTCCCGCTGCAGCTCGATGAATTTTTGCGGCGGAATATTCATGTGGCAGACCTGGCAAACACCAGCCTCCACAGCCGCCACAGCAACACCGCCGTGTCTTTTCAGTAGAGATTCGCAACGCTTTAGCAGTGCCGCTTCGAGTTTTTCACGAACCCTTTCCTGCAGAGCCTCGAAATGCTCCAACTGTTCCGACACCAGTTCGCTCTGCCTGGTCAATTCCTCCCGCTCCGCCTCCATCTTCGCCTTGCGCTCTTGCAGCTCTTTTTCCTTCCGTTTCAGCTGCTGCGACAAAGACTCGATGGTTTCCATGGCTTCGAGCATCTGATCTTCTTTTTGGCTGATGTCCTTCTTCAGCTCTTCGATCTCTTTGAGCATCGCCTGATATTCTTTGTTGGTCTTAACCTCATTCATGCGCTGCTTGCTGCGACTTATCCTGGTCTCCAAATCAGAGACAGCTTGCTCCAGGCCGCGGTGCATTTTCCGTGCATGTTCAAGCTCGGCCTTGTTCAGCAGAAAGTCGGCCTCAACCTTTTGGTACTCTCTTTCGATCTCCGCAATGCACCTGGGAGTCTCTTCACGACTGCGAATCAGCAGCGCCTTCTTATTCTGCAAATGCTGAAGTTCAATCAAATATCTTAGTTGATCAAGCAACTTAAGCCTCCTATATGATGTGTTTTTTTATTCTATCCGCTGCCCGTAAAGCAGGAAAGGATCTCGCTCGCACTCTGCGGCTGATATCTCCAGGGATGCCCTTTCCTGGTCGGCCCGCCGCTTGAGATAACTCACCAGGGGCTCGACAATGACCCTTTCCGAGCCGAAGTGCCCCACGTCAATGAGAGCCAGCCCGGCTTCAAGGGCACGCAGCGCTTCGTGGTATTTCACATCCCCGGTAATGTAGACATCCACCCCTGAGCTGATCGCCGCATCCACCAGGCTGCCCCCGCTGCCGGTGCAGATTGCCACCCGGTGGACCGGGCGATCGACTCCGCCCACGGTTCTCAACCCGTCAACACCCAGCACCCGCTTGCTCAAAGCCGCCAGCTCACTAACGGTCATCGCCTTGGGCAAGGTGCCTGTTCTTCCCATGCCGCCGTAGCGTTCTTCCCGACTCCAGATATCGTCCGTTTCGAGGGGCTCGACCTGCTCCAGATCAAGCAGCCTGCTTAACCGATCGTTGGTTCCGTCCCTGGCAACATCCAGATTGGTATGGGCCGCGATTACATGGACTCCGCGGAGCAGAGCTTCGATGACCAGATTTCCCGGGAATTCGTCCGTGCGCAGCGCTTTTAAGGGTCGGAAGATGAGCGGATGGTGGGTCACCAGACACTCGCAGCGCCGCTCTCGAGCTTCCCGGATGGTCTCGGAGCTGGGGTCAAGGGCTACCAGGACACGCTCCACAGCAGCTTCCGGGTCGCCCGCCTGAAGACCGCACTGGTCCCATGATTGAGCGTAGCGAAAGGGTGCGTATTCATCTATCCAGTTGTAGATGTCTTTCACACGAGTCATAGTCTTCACCACAAAAAAATGGGGGGGTGTTCCTCAGAACACCCCCCCATTCTGTTTCATTCGTCGCCACTTATGGGAGTCTTTTCCCATTCATGGGCTGTCGTCCCTTCGCAGGACGATATCCGTTGTTTATGAGGCAAGACTGCTATATCGGGCTGCATAATCATCTAATACTCTAAATGGTGGGCCCACCTGGCCTCGAACCAGGGACCTACCGGTTATGAGCCGGTGGCTCTTCCAGCTGAGCTATGGGCCCTGCAAAACCTAAATTTAAGAAGTACAGCATATATAAAGAACCGCTCTGAACCAGTCAAGCTAATAATCGCGTTATATCTCGATAAAGCTCTTCAGTTCTTTGCGCCTGCTGGGGTGGCGCAGTTTCCGCAGCGCCTTGGCTTCGATCTGGCGGATGCGCTCTCTGGTTACGGCAAAATCCTGCCCCACTTCTTCCAGCGTGTGATCGGCCTTTTCGCCGATGCCGAAGCGCATACGAAGCACTTTCTCTTCTCTTGGAGTAAGGGTCGACAGGGCTTTCCGCGTCTGTTCGCTCAAATTGAGGTTGATCACCGAATCGACCGGTGAAGAAACCCGTTTGTCCTCGATGAAGTCGCCAAGATGACTGTCTTCCTCTTCGCCGATGGGTGTCTCCAGACTGATCGGCTCCTTGGCTATTTTGAGCACCTTGCGCACTTTGTCCACAGGAAACTCCATCTTTTCGGCAATCTCCTCAGGAGTGGGCTCACGTCCCAATTCCTGTACCAGATAACGGGATGTGCGAATCAGCTTATTGATCGTCTCGATCATATGAACAGGAATTCTTATGGTTCGAGCCTGGTCGGCAATTGCCCGGGTGATTGCCTGACGAATCCACCAGGTAGCATAGGTGCTGAATTTATAGCCGCGCTGATACTCGAACTTGTCCACCGCTTTCATCAGGCCGATATTGCCTTCCTGGATCAGGTCCAAAAACTGCAGCCCCCGATTAGTGTACTTCTTGGCAATGCTCACAACCAGCCGCAGATTTGCTTCGATCAGCTCGCTTTTGGCCACCTTGGCACGCAGCAGGCCGTCTTCGACGCGCCTCAAGATCTGCCGCAATGCCTTGGCTTCCATTTTGGCTTCCATCTCCAGGTCCGAGATGCGCTCCCTGGCTTCAATGGCTTTGCCGGCAAGCAGAGCAAAAGAGTCCGGCGCCAGCCCGAAGCTCTTTGCCACCTTTTCCAGTTCTTTCTGATCGTTTTGCGTTTCGTCGTAGAGCGGCTTCAATTCCTGCAGAGGCTTGCCGCAGGCCAGCAGGCAATCCTCAAGCACTTTTTCGGCATCTTCTATGTTTGCCAAGTATTCACGCAGCTTATCGATGACATGTTCAATGTGGTGCTTGCCGAGTTGAAGGCCTTTGAGCAAACTGACGATCTGCTCCTTGTTTTGCTGAATCTGGCTCTTAAGACTTGACTCTTCCGCCGGCGAGATATTCTGGGCGAACAGCGATGCCTGCATCTTCTTGTTCGCTTCATCCAGCCTCTGCACCCTTTCCAGGATACCGATCATCCTCTCCCTTTGCGCCTCTTCCTCATCGCTGCTGATCTCTTCATCGGATTCGCGCAGAATGTCGGTCAGCCGGACGTCACCAGATTCCACTTTCGCTTTAAGGCTCATGATCTCTCGAATGCCGATGGAGGACTCCATAAGGGCGTTGAACACCTCTCTTTCACCCGCCTCGATCCGTTTGGCAATTTCTACTTCACCCTCACGTGTCAGCAAAGAGACCGAGCCCATTTCGCGCAGGTACATTTTTACCGGATCGGCCACCCGACTGGCGGCATCGGCCTCCAGATGCAGGTCGTCCTCCTCATCCTCGAGCAGAGAATCCGAATCAGCTCCGATCCCTTCCCTCACAACCTGGACCTGTTGCTCGGAGTCGACGATCTCGATATCCATCTCATCGAAGATCATCATCATATCGTCGAGTTTTTCCGGCGATACCAGATCGTCAGGCAAGGCCTCATTCACTTCATCGTAAGTAAGGTAGCCCTTCTCCTTGCCTACGGAGATAAGACGCTTGATGTCCTCCAACTCGGGTTTAGATAGAGCAGGGTCACGTCTTTGCTTTATTTCCTTGTCTGTCATCGATTTCTTTCTCCCTCAACATTGTCTGGTGAATCCATAACTCTCTTCTTGGAACAAAGGCTCTGTATCTGTGTCAAAAGCTCTCTAACCTGATTGGTGTCGCCTCCGCGCTCGGCCTGGCGCAGAGCCTCCCGCAAATCGGTGCGCATCCTCTTCGGCGCCCTTTCGCACAAAGCCTTCAGCCAGTCATCCATGTGGATTTGCGCGCAGGTTAGCTCTCTTGTTTCCAGCAGAAAATGAGTGAAAAGGTCTCTCGATTCATCGTCCTGCAAAGAGTCGTAGACCGCGGCTGCTTTAAAATCGTCATAAGGCGGCAGGACAACCTGCAGAAGGATCTCCGTAATGGCTTTGAGCTGAGGACTGTTGAAATGGTCCAAAGCGCCCGACGATCTTACCTCTTCGATCAGCGCGGGATATCTTATCAGCGCCCGCACGACACTCTCTTCCAACGATTGGGCCTGGGGCTGGTGGGAGTGAAGCTTGGACCTTGGCGTGAAATTCTTGCCCGCTTTTGCGCCGCCGATTTGGAATTGCTTTATAACTGCAGATTCGGAAAGCGACAACCTCTCTGAGATCAACCGCACATATTCGGACTTCATCACCGGCTGGCGCACATCCTCCAGAATGGGCTTCAGCTCGGATAAAACCTTGGGCTTCCCGCTGATGCTTCCGTCCCAGCCGGCAAGATTTTTATTGATGGCATAGATCCCGAGATCCTCCCGCCGGCTAAGCAATGCCTCGAGGCCGTCAATGCCGTTGCTGCGCAGGAAATCGTCCGGGTCCATTCCGTCCGGAAAGCGCACGCAGCTAACCGCCAACTGCTCCTGCAAAAAGAGCGGCAAGCCTCTCAACATGGCCTTTTCCCCGGCTTCATCGGCATCGTAGGCCAGCACCACTTCATCGCACATGCGCCGCAGCAGTCGCACCTGCTGCACGGTCAGCGCCGTTCCAAGGGTTGCCGCTACCCGGTAGAAGCCGCGCGCGTGAAATGCCAGAAGATCCATATACCCCTCCACCAGGATCACCTGGCGGATCTGGCGGCATTCTTCACGAGCCCGCGCGTACTGGTAAAGCATGCGCCCTTTGTGATAGACAGGGGTTTCAGGACCGTTTAAGTACTTGGGCTCATTGGGTGATGTCGCCGTCGGTCTGCCGTTTGCCCCTTCTGTCTTTCCCGACAAGCTCCTGCCGCCGAACGCCACCACTTTCTTGCGCTCGTCCCGGATCGGGAAAATCAGCCGATGCCTGAATCGATCGTAAATTCTATCTTTTGGACTTCTCGCGAGCAGTCCGGCTTTGATGCCCAGCTCAGCCGATATGCCGGAAGCGTTGAAGTGCTGCAGCAGTCCACTCCATTCATCCGGTGCATAGCCGAGACGCTCTGTTTCCACAACTGCCGTCGGCAAACCGCGCTGTTCGATATAGTCGCGTGCAATCTTTCCTTGCCGACTGTGATGAAGCTGCCGGTAAAAGAATTCTTCGGCAATCTCCAAAACGCGATAGAGCTGTTCGCGCTCTTTCCTGGAAGCATCGGCTGCCGCTGCGGATTGGAACTGGGTATCGCCGGTTTGCGGCAGAACAAGATGATATCGGTCGGCCAGGTGATTTATGGCTTCCATGAAAGATAGATTCTGCTGCTTCATGACGAAACTCAGAACGTCTCCACCCGTTCCGCAGCCAAAGCAGTGGTAGAACTGATTTTCCGAATCTACATGAAAGGAGGGAGTCTTTTCCTGATGGAACGGGCACAGGCCGACGTAGCGATTCCCAACTCGACGGAGCGCCACCACCTGACCAATAACATCTGTGATATCAACTGCTTGTTTGACCAACGCGGCCAAATCCGAGTTACTCACCTGAGACAGCCCGCCCCTATGTTGGAAAGCTTAAACAAGGACCATTGCAGACCCTACCCAAACCTAAAAACTGTATCCAGTCGAACCCATCAAATCAAGGGGGTGATTCCAAAAAAGGCTATTCTCTGCCACCGCGCCGGCTTACTGTCACGACTTTCAAACCGATGTCAGCCTTCCAGCTTTGCCCGCACCAGCTCGTTCACCTGCTTACCGTCTGCTCGTCCGGCAATCTTGGGCATCAAGATTTTCATAACCTTTCCCATGTCTTTAGGGAACCTTGCATCAGCTTCTTTTATCGCTCCTTCAATCAATTCGTTCAACTGCTCGGGTGTCAGCGCTTCAGGGAGGAAAGTCTGGAGGATGGAAATCTCATGGTCTTCCTTATCGGCCAGGTCCTTGCGGCCGGCCTTGTTGTACTGTTCAGCCGATTCCCGCCTCTGCTTGATCTGAGTGACGATCAGCTGCTGGATCTCGGTGTCGTTCGGTAGGCGTTTGAGCTCTTTTTCCTTATTCTTGATGGCGGTGAGAAGAGAACGGATTGCATCCCGTTTATCTTCGTTTTTCTCGCGAATCGCCGCCTTCAGCTCCTGATCGATTTGTTGCCGCAATTCCATCTGTTCCCCCTAAGCTCCTAAAAAACTTCGAAATTCGATATCTTTTGTTCGATATTCTGCGGCTCAAAAAATCCCGGAAGGCTACAACTGTAAGAGACAGAACGACAAGTGCGAAAGGCAAAGGCCCGCCTTGCGCTCTCTTACAGGTACGCCGGCACTACAGCCAGAGCTTCGCTCAACTTCAGAGTTCCCGCGTAAAGGGCCTTGCCCGTAATCACACCCAGCAGCCCCAACGGGATGAGCGGCAATAGAGCCTGCAAATCGGCCAGGGTAGCCACGCCCCCGGAGGCGATCACCGGAATCGCGGTCGATTCGAGCAGGCGGCGGGTGGCCTCGACGTTTACTCCGGTCTGCATTCCGTCGCGCTGAATATCGGTATAAATGACGGCACCCAGGTGAATCCTGGCAAACCGGCCCACCAGGCTGACGGCGTCGGTACCGCTGGTCTCCTGCCACCCCTCTACCGCCACCTTGCCGTCGCGAGCGTCGATTCCAAGGGCCACCCGCTTTGGGTAAAGCTCACAGGCTTTTTCCAAAAGCTCCGGTTGACGCAGCGCGGCTGTTCCGATGATCACGCGCTCGACCCCAAAGCCGAGATATTCCTCGATGGTTTCGAGATTGCGAATGCCGCCGCCGACCTGTACCGGGATGGATACGGATCGAACAATGGCCTGGATCGCGGCCTTGTTTCGCGGTTCCTTGCTGAAGGCGCCGTCCAGATCGACCACATGCAGCCACTGCGCCCCTTCCTGCTGCCACCTTTTAGCCATGGCCGCGGGGTCGTTGCCATAGACGGTCAACCGGTCGAGGTCGCCCTGAATGAGGCGGACGCACTGACCGTCTTTCAAATCAATTGCCGGGAAGATAATCATGTGCCAACTGCTTTCTCTTTTACGAATTTTGTCAAGATATTGAGGCTTGCACTTCGAGCAGGGCTTTCAGGTAATCGGGCGGTTTGACCGGTTTGCGCTCGCTGTTCACGCAAACGTGAACGGTGAAGCCGGTTGCCAGCAATTCTCCGTCTCGCTTGATTTCATAGTCGAACCTCAAGCGCGCCGGGCCTGCAAAATGAAACCGTGTGGCAATGGCCAATATGTCATCGTAAAAAGCGGGCTTCATATAGCAGCAGTGGGCCTCGATCACGGGCAGGTAAACACCGGTCTCCTCCAATTCGCGATAGCTCCGGCCGCAGTGGCGAAACCATTCGGCGCGCCCGAGCTCAAACCATTTCAAGTAGTTGCCGTAATAAGCCTGTCCCATGGCGTCGGTATCGCCGTAAAGCACTCTGAATCGATCTTCAACTACCATCCGTTCCTCTGCTAACAACCTTTAATAAAATAATCAAAAAGTTCAAAACCGCTGCCGACGTTCCATCCGGATGCCTTCGCCAGCGCTTCGCAAAAGGTTTCCGCTGGAGCCGAGGCGGCCTCACTCCCTTTGAAGGCTTCCACCAGCAGAAACGGCACCGGATCCGTCGCATGGGTGCGGATACTGATCGGGGTCGGATGATCGGTTTCGATCAGCAGCCTCACTTTGTCAAACCGGCCGATTTGGGCCAGAATGGGCCCCACCACGTTGGCGTCGAAGGCTTCGATGGCCTCGACTTTTTTCTCGAGGCTTCCCTCATGACCCGCTTCGTCCGGGGCTTCAATGTGCACATAGACGAGATCGCCGATCTCCAGAGCCTGCAGCGCCGCCGCCACCTTGCCGGCGTAATTGGTATCGAGGTAGCCGGTTGCGCCCGGAACGAATATGGGCTCGAGGCCGGCATAGACTCCAAGGCCTTTGAGCAGATCCACCGCCGAGATCATTGCTCCGGTGAGGCCGTATCTTTCCTTTAAGGTCGGCATGGAAGGAGTTCTACCCTGCCCCCACAGCCAGACGGCGTTGGCCGGGCGCCGGCCGGCAGCGATCCGCCGCCGGTTGACCGGATGATCGGCAAGAATTGCTCCCGCCTTCTCCATAAAAGAAAAAAGCACCTCTTCCCGCCTGTAAACTTCCTGGTGGGGCTCTGCGGGCTTGCCTGAAATATCGTGGGGCGGAGTGGTCCGAAAGTCCTCCCGGCCATTGGCCCAAACCAGAAGATGCCGGTAGCTCACCCCCGGATAGAGGCGCAACGGGCTGCCCTCCACCGCCTGCTGAAGTGCCCCGACCAGTTCGTGAGCCTCCGCCGTGGTGATGTGTCCGGCGGAATAATCGAGCATCCGGAGAACGCCCTCGCGATCTCTTTCAAGGGTGACCAGATTGCAGCGGAACGCCACTTCCTCGGAGTGCAGCTGCACCCCCATGCTGGCCGCTTCAATGGGGGCTCTGCCGGTATGGTAGCGCAACGGATCGTAGCCCAGCAGGCTCATGTTGGCTACATCGCTGCCCGGCTCCATCCCATCGGGAATGGTTCGAACCAGCCCTACCCTGCCGACGGCAAGCAGTCCGTCAATGTGCGGCGTGCGGGCAGCCTGCAGGGGCGTTTTGCCGTTGAGCTCGGCCACCGGGTAGTCGGCCATTCCATCGCCCACCAGAATGATGTATTTGCAGTCCATGATTCTCACTTCCGCATTTTATTCATTCTCGATTCGTATCAGCTGCGTGGAAGCCAGCACCACATCGAGCCGGCTCATTTCCTCCAGGGCCTGAATGACATCCTTTTCCAGGGCTTCGTGGGTGAGCATTACAATGGGAACGGCGCCCTCCACTTCCCGCCCCTTCTGGATGACCGCGGCGATGCTGATATTGTTATCGCCGAGTATCCCGGAAATCTTGGAGAGCACACCCGGACGGTCCACGGCGGCAAAACGGAAATAGTAGCAGGTGCTGACATCGGCTATGGGCTTGATGGTGACGGGCCGCAGCCGTTCGGACAGAAAAGAGAGCGGCGCGATGCGCGAGGTGACGTTGCCCAGGATGTCTCTTGCCAAATCGATCAGATCGGCCACCACCGCGCTGCCGGTCGGCATCATGCCGGCGCCCAGGCCGTAGAGCATGATGTTTCCCACCGCATTGCCGTGAATGTGCACGGCGTTGTAAGCTCCTTTTACGCTCGCCAGCACATGATTGGCCGGGATCAGGGTCGGATGGACGCGCATTTCCAGGCGGCCGTCGGTGCTGCGTGCAATGGCGAGCAGCTTCAATTCGTAACCGAATTCCCGGCCGAAGCCGATATCGAGCGGATCGATGCGGGAAATCCCTTCAATGTACACCTTGTCGAACTGGATTTCGCTGCCGAAGGCGATGGCGCTGGCAATGGCGAGCTTGTGGGCGGCATCGATTCCTTCGATATCGAGGGTCGGGTCCGCTTCTGCATAGCCCTGCTGCTGCGCCTCGCGCAGCGCATCGTCAAAAGAGAGGCCGTCATCGGTCATACGGGTGAGGATGTAGTTGGCGGTACCGTTCAGGATGCCGTAAAGGGTATCGATTTTATTGGCCGCAAGCCCTTCCCGAAGCGACTTGATAAACGGGATGCCGCCTGCAACGGAAGCCTCAAAACCGATGGTTCGGTCGTTTTTTCGAGCCACTTCGAACAGTTCATTGCCCGCATGGGCCAGCAGCGCTTTATTGGCGGTGACCACATGCTTTTTTGATTCAAGAGCCTTGCAGATCAACTGCCTGGCCGCCCCTATTCCCCCGATCAGCTCCACCACGATCTGGATTTCCGGATCTTCGAAGAGATCCTCGGCCCGCCTGGTGAGCATTTCGGCCGGCACTGAGACCGGCCTCGGCCGCTCCAGGTCCATGTCCGCCACCCGCCGAAGCTCAATGGGCACCCCGAGTCGAGCCTCGATCTCACCCGCGTTTTGCCGCAATACTTCAATAACCCCGCAGCCAACCGTACCCCAGCCGATCAAACCTACACCAATTCCTCGCATCTTATCCTCAAATCTATCTCTACCTTTGTATTTTAAGTTGGCAGCCACGAAGAGCACGAAGAAGCACAGGAGCTCTTACGATTCCCTTCGTGAAATTAGGCTGCTTCGTGGTTCAGTGAAACAAAACTCAAATAGTAAATCAGAAGAAGCATTGATCGCCGGTGAACTCTAGCCGGCGGCGCTAGTGCCGGTTTTTGCCAGACTGGAGGTCTCTTTTTGCAGAGCCCGGCGCAGCCCACGGATGGCCTGCTTGGTGCGCATCTCATTTTCGACCAGAGCAAACCGCACGTATTCATCGCCGTATTCGCCAAAGCCGAGACCGGGGGAGACGGCAACTTTGGCTTCCTCGATCAAGAACTTGGAAAACTCCACCGAGCCCATTGCCCGGAACTGCTCCGGAATGCGCGCCCAAACAAACATGGTGGCTTTGGGTTTTTCGATGGTCCAGCCGACCCGGTTTAAGCCGTCAATCAAAACGTCGCGGCGCGATCTGTAGATGGAGACGATGTCCTGAACGCAGGTTTGATCCTCGTTCAGAGCGATGATGGAAGCAATCTGAATCGGCTGAAAGACGCCGTAGTCGAGATAGCTCTTGATGCGGGTAAGAGCGGCGATCATCTCCTGATTGCCCACACAGAATCCGACCCGCCAGCCGGGCATGCTGTAGCTTTTGGACAACGAAAAAAACTCCACCCCGACATCCTTCGCCCCGGGCACCTGCAGAAAGCTCGGCGCCTCGTAGCCGTCAAAAACCAGATCGGCATAGGCCAGATCATGAATGACCATCATCTGGTGCTCTTTGGCGATCTCCACAATGCTGCGGAAAAAGTCCAGACCAACCACGGCCGTTGTGGGGTTGTGGGGAAACGATATGACGAGCAGCTTCGGCCGCGGCCAGGTCTGCTTGATGGCGTGCTGCAGATCCTCCAGGAAATTGCTGTCGGCCGTGATGGGAATTGACCGGACGTCACCCCCGGCGATGATGGCCGAATAGGGATGAATAGGATATGTGGGATTGGGCGCAAGCACCACGTCGCCCGGGCTGATCAGCACCAGCACCAGATGGGAGAGCCCCTCTTTGGCGCCGATGGTCACCACCGCCTCGGCTTCCGGGTCGATCTCCACATCGTAGCGGCGCTTGTACCAGTCGGAAATGGCCACCCGCAGACGGGTAATGCCGCGTGAAGCCGAGTAGCGATGATTTTGGCCCTTCTGCGCGGCTTCCACCAGCTTGTCTACTATATGTTTGGGAGTCGGAATGTCGGGATTGCCCATTCCAAGGTCGATGATATCTTCTCCAGCCCTCCGTTTTTCCATCTTCAAGGCATTGACCTGAGCGAATACGTAAGGCGGCAAACGATACATTCGGCTGCGCTGAGCGATATCGAAACTCATACTTTCCTCCCCGTGGTTAAACTCAATTTAGATATCTTATGGACCTGATTGATGTCAAAATATTTCACCCCAAGGGAAATGTCACGACCAGACCTTTGCAGCTTCTATAATAAACCACGAAGTGCGGGAAAACACATGAAAAAAGTAGCCGGCACCGACTTTCCAACCGCTCTATACCGATTTGTCACCAGCCAACCGCCAAAACACAAGGCGCGCCAGGAGGCCGCGGAGCATCATCACGGAAGGATACATGCATTTAAAAGGCTGATTTCATATCCTGGCGCTCTTTGCGCCTTTGCGGTTGCACTCATTCCATGAGAAGCCATGAGAATCAAGCAGGCAATCGACTCATCACAAAACTGCTAAGAAGATTTTCCGGCATACAGGATACCTGCGGCCTCATTTCCCCAAAAAGCCCTTTATATACCTGTGCCGGCGCTCCTATCGGTCCAATCCAGATCTTTGTGCGCCGGCACGGGGCACGCATCTTATCCATTCAATCCTTGAATTCATGCGCAACCTCATTCATATTGGACCCATCGGGCTGCACCTCAGCTATTGAATCTCCATAATCTCAGCCTACACTCATTCATCGAGCGGTTCAGTGCAACTCGACTTTTTGCGTCGGCTACGCGCCGCAAAAGCTCTTAATCGTTC
>Ga0209164_1001751_pt1 | contig 26003 bp, 16 predicted proteins | sample MTBNYHSulfiMetaG_FD_187458 | JGI IMG/M metagenome (GOLD analysis project Ga0209164, IMG submission 187458) | Enrichment culture microbial communities from rom New York Harbor, USA that are MTBE-degrading - MTBE-NYH (New York Harbor Sulfidogenic)... | ecosystem: Environmental > Aquatic > Marine >... | reverse complement strand
TGCCCTTCGCGTCACCGCTGGCCCAGGCATCGGCGAATTCTGCGAAGTCCCTGAAGTCAACCTGGCAGTCACCATGGATGTCCGCAGTGATACCACCGGTGCAGGAATATGAAGGCTGAGTTCCGCCCGCAGCGAGGTAGTTCAGGTATTCCTCGATATTGGTGTACCCATCGCCGTTGAGGTCACCATTGGCATCGGAGAAGTCGCCGGCTGGGCTATTGCAGTTCAGATGATGAGCAGCCTCCCACCAGTTTGGCAGGCCGTCGCCATCTGTGTCAAAGTCAGCCGAGCGTGATATCTCCGGGTAGGTCTCCCAGCCCTCTGCATCCGCCTGGTTGTCGATGAGACCGGGCCGGTTGGTGACATAGCCGCGATAGGTGAAGGTGCCATTGCGGGTCTCGTTGATGACGCGGATGTCATGGTCGTCAAGCATCGGCCAGTTGCAGCCGACATCGGCCAGGACGTTCAGATAGGCGTCAGCCGCCGACTGGGTCGTAACATAGTGTTCGAAGAAGGGATCGGGCACGGTGACCGGCCACGGCTGAGTGCCCTGCGGAACAACCCCTGCAAAAGGTGGCAGCGGACCCTCCGGGCCGTGGTAACCTTCCATCACGTTGCCTTCAACGTAATACTGCTGGGGACCGAAGCCTGGGTTCTCGAACTGAGGATTGAGTTCGCTGAACGGACCACCGGTGGCCGGTCCGGGCTTATAATAGTTGCGGACGAAATTGACTTGCTTGGCGCCGCCGTCCGTCGTCCGTCCATCCCAGTTATAAACCACGTTATTACGGATATCGAGATAGCCTGTATGGACACTGCTCGGGTCAAGTCCGCCTGCCAGGGACCAGTTACGGCCCTCGCAATGTGCCAGCAGGTTGTGATGAAACGAGGCGATGTTGCCGCCGATGCTGGCTGCAAAACCGTGTGATTTGCCGAATGGGTAGTTGTTGTGACCCGCCACGCATAATGCCTCGGAGATAAGGCAGCGCTGAAGGGTGAGATTGCCAGCCTGTCGCGAACTGAAGGCCTCGTCGATCGACCAACTGATGGAACAGTGGTCAAATATCGCCTCTTTGCTGCTGGCAGCTCCCATGCCGCCAACGGTCTTGTCGGTGCCGATCTCCTTGCCTACGCGCACACGCATGTATCGAATGATGAAATCTGAGCCGCCATAAGGACCAAAATCATAGTCCTTTATGCATATTCCCTTGCCGGGTGCTGTCTGCCCCGCCACAGTGCAGTCACTGTTCTTGAGTTGCAGGCTGCCCGTTAGTGGAATGAGCCCCGAAACATCAAAGACTATCGTACGGGGTCCCGTGTCATCTATCGCAGCTTTGAAGCTTCCGGGTCCGGAGGAGTTCAGATTGGTCACATGTAGGACTTTCCCGCCGCGGCCTCCACGAGCGAATCTGCCCCATCCCTCAGCGCCAGGAAACGCAACACGCCGAGGAGCGAAACTCCATACGGCACCCTTTGTTGTAGTGCCGGCGGCATTAGTCTCATCTATGCGCCAGTAGTACTTCTGCGAGGACGTCAGACCGGTCCGCGGGAATGTCGTAGACGTCTGGGCGCCGAAATAAAGGCCGGTCGAGGACGTTGTAGCGCTCTCGACGGCTGTCTGGCTGGTGCCGAAGTAAACTCCGTGTGCAACGGCAAATGCGCTCGGCGTCCATGAAAGTGTGGTGTACCCGTCAGCTGTGTGGCCTGGGGCCGGGTCGTCATTGTTGCAGTTGACGTGCAGGTCACCATCGGTAGGGACGGGCACTGTGGCCATCGCAGATGGCTCGCCTGGAGCATCTATCTCGAAGCCGTTCAGGAACACGTTATTCATCGACCTGTTGCCGGCAGGCGTGAACGTTATGACCACAGGTGTGCCAGCCACAGCATTGACGGTGAAGAATGCATAACCGCAGGTCACATCGTTTCTGTTGTCAACAGTGGGCGTGGCTGTCGTGGCATATGTACCATCGACAGCAACGACACAGTCGCTGGTAGCACTGGTGTATGTGGTTCCGTTGACGGTCCAAGTCTTGGTGACCGCATAGGGATTGTTGTGATAGGTCACGATATTGTGAGGCCCCGTGGAAAGGCCGGCGATGGTCAGCGTCATTGAACCACCATTGGGATACGGCAGATCGGCGCCGCTGATATTGTCATCCTTCCAGTGCGGCCAGATACCATCATAGGAGAGCTTGAAGTTGTAGGTCTGCCCGTCCTTGTTGGCATACTGGCATTTCAGGTAGTGAGTCGAATCAGCGGCCGGCGAAGTCATCGCTATAGTGAACGTCAGGCCGCCGATAGTAGTGGTCTGCGTGCTGCCGCTATTGATAGGCATGATCCACTGGGTGAAACCGGGCGCCCAGCCGTTGACTTGACTGACCGTGCTTATATCGACCTTCAGCCAGTCGGCGGAAGTGGGAGAGCAAAGCAGCAAAATAATAGAGACAACACATACAATTATGACACCAGATATTCTCATTCAGATACCCTTCATTTATTGAAACCAGCACGCCCGGACTACGCCGGAGCCACTGATGATACGGCGTCAAGGCATAGGAAGTTGGGACGGCCTCGGAGGACAAGTCAGGGCCGCCCAACTCCAAATGCACACACACGCTGCGGACGCACGCCGCATACAATCACAACCGGATGACTCTGCTTTCATAGCTGAACTTCGCGATGCATTCCCAAGCCTCGCCATCCTACAGACAATGATAGCATTTTGACGGCACCCATAAAAGACACGGTTGCGCATACTCCAGGCACATTTGCGCAAAAACACACTTCCAGCAGCGCGAATCCCGAACGAAATGAAATTGCTTCAAGCGTCGCGGCTCCGGGCCGGATTCCAGCACCTTCCGGTGTGCAACGGGTGACTGCTACGTGGCTGCAGTTGCCTAGGGCTCCAGCGCGAATGAGAACTCGGTCGGCGTGACTGGTAATGCCAGATTCTTGCCTTTCTCATCAGGGTCATCAATCGTCACAGGCTTAGTCGCTGTGGTGAACTCGCCCGGAAACTGGCAGTTCTCCTGATCGCTATACATACCCCAGTTGCCCTGCTGACCGTAGCCGTTCACGCCATCCTTCATAGGCTGCTTCTGATAGGTCACGTGACCGTCTGGATAGAGGCAGTCGATCAGCCAGCCGCTGGTCTTGGTGCTGTGGAACTGGTTATCGGCGACTATAGGCCTGCTCATCAGCAATTCGTTCTGCTTTATCGCAGCCAAGGGCAATCCCACTACGTAACGCGTGGAGGCGGTGCCGTTCATGCGGCCGATGTCAGCCTGAGTGGCATACTCCTTGGCCAAAGGCCAGTAGCAATAGCCTCTCCTGGCTTTCCAACCCTGGTTCGGCTGCGACACACCGGGCGACCTGTCCGCGAATACCCTGGTCGTTGCGTGGACAGCACCATAATACGTGCCATTATTCGTTCCAACCTGCGAAACCTCCCCCATCCAGCCATCCACAGCAGGGCAGAAGAAGACCTTGCCATCGTCGACAAAACCGGCACCATAGAGACATCCCATATGTACATAGCCGCCACTGCTATTCTTGCTCAGAAGATAGGTACTTTCAACACATGGCTCGCCGTTGTAGCCACCAAAACCGGGCGTGTACTCAAGGAGTGGCAGGCTGCCATCGTACTGCCCGACGTACATGCTGAGAGCTTTGCCTATCCCGCCAAGCCTGTTGGCGCACTGCAGACGTTTTCCGGCCGATTTAATGCCGCTCAGCGCGGGCATCAGAATAGCCAGCAAAACAGCGATAATCGCGATAACAACCAGCAGCTCAACAAGGGTAAATGCATGCCGTTTCTTCATTACAGGTTCTCCATTGGGTCTTCCGATCCGGCAGTAACGGTCCGAACAGAGACCGCCACATCCGGCACTTCTACGCTTCAAGCCATTGGACCAATACCGTTTGTTGCTGCTTATCTATGGCGTGCATTCCCAAGCCCGAGGCCTATCATGAATGATAACCTCCCCAAAAAACTCGAACAAGACACAGTTGCGCAGGCATTGAGCATATTTGCGCAACGCCGTATCGGACTGGCTCACATGTGGCGCCTGGTGTTTGAGCATCGGCGGTAGGACGCCACGTACGATACGTGCCAGCGTATGAACAAAGGCCCGCCCGGAAGACCAGGCGGGCCTTTTCCTTACTAATAAGCTGCCGTTCCCTTAGCCGTCAATCGCAGTCGAGCGGGTTGGGCAGATTGCACTTGTCCCAGTTGGCCGCAAGCAGTGCGAAGTCTACGAACGTAACCTTGCAGTCACCGCTGAAATCGCTTGCTATCACGTCCCGACATATCGGAGGCCGAGTGGTGAAGTTCCACACCAAGCCGTCAATGTAACTGGGCGTCACAGATGCATAGGTGTCGACTCTCCAGTAATAGGGGGTATTGGCGAGCAACGTGGTGAGGTTAACAACAAGGTTGTTCTTGTCGGTCACGGTCGCTATCTTGAGCGGGCTGGTCGTTGTTGCATTGGCCACGGCAACCTGGTCCGTTCCGAAAAACACCTCGCGCTTGGTGATCGTGTTGGGGTCAGGATAGCCATCCTGCCACTTCAGCTGCAGACTGGTGGTTGCCACGTTGGTGGAGCCGGTTGCCGGCGTGGGATTCTTGGCCTCGTATCCGGCACTGCGGAATGTCCACAGCGGGCCGGGGACGCCGTCACAATCAACACGCCAGTAATACTTGGTGTTTAGCGCGACAGTTGCCGAAACGCTCTTGCGAGCCCTGCCACCGGCTACACTTGTCAGAATGGGTGGGTTGGTACTCGTGCCGAAGTACACTGTGTTCGTTGCAGCACCAAGGCCAGGCAGCCACGTCAGCTCGGCTGTCCCGCCATCAATTCCTCTGGCGCCGTCGGCAGGTATGGGCCAGTGCGCTCCGGTAATCATGCTGGCAACGCCCTCGCCGGGCTCAAGACCGTAAACCGTGCCGCTGGTTCCGGACTGCCATTCAAAGACATTGGCTGCCATGCTGGTGAACCTGCCGGAGGCACCGCCCGCCACCGTCACAACGGCGCCTGCCGCATTGAGCGTGCCACCCTTGTAGATGGCAATACGGCCGCCGCCGCCGCCCGGCCCGGTATAGTTGCTGGTACTGGTGGGGTTCGGGTTATCGGCGCCCTTGCCGCCTTCAGCGGAGAGTTTGCCGCTGAGGGTCAGGTTGCCGGCTGCTACAAGCCTTATCGAGCCGCCGCTGCCTGCACCGCCCGCCCTCTGGCTACCGGTGGAGGTGGTGTTGCCGCCCTTGCTGAGTATCTGCGCATTCGGCCCGATGATGAGGTTGCCCTTTGTGAACATCTCGACCACGCCGCCGCCGGCACCACCGCCGAGAGCATTGGCGTTCACGGTTGTACCAAGGCTTACAAAGCCGCCGTCGCCACCCGAGCCGCCCCAGAGCTCATAGAGCTCCTTCTGGCCATAGTAACCGGGCAGATTCTGCGTGCTGGCATCATAGCGGGTCCAGTTTTGCGCATAGGTGGCAGCGTGACCGCCGGGAGCGCCGACGGGAACCTTCGTTGAGTTGCCGCCGTGGCCACCATATGTGCCGCCGGTGCCGCTCCGGGAGTCCTTCGCGAACTTCGGGTATTGGCCGTCAGTTGTGACTACATAGTTGTACTGGGCATACGGGCGGCCGGGGCCATAAATCTCGTCGTTGTTGTTCGGGTCATTGATCAGTGGCTTATAGTTCGCGTCGCCCGGATGCTGGTCTCGGTAGTAACTCATGTCACCCCGGAACCAGTGGTAGTTCGTCTGACGCGGAGCGCCATTGTACAAAATGGGCGTAGCAATGTAATTCGGCTGAGTAGCGTCAGTCTGCTGGATCACGCCAGGACCGCCGATGTAACCGCCCGCTATGGCCGGGCCGGCCATGTTTGAATCATTCGTCGGTGCCGATACATCCAATACGCCACCAAAACTGATGCTGTTGTCAGACCAGATCGCGAGTTTGTTGGTGCCGGAGACTACGACGTCATATTCCTGACCATAGCTGAAATTGTCAAACTTGAACACAGCTATACTCGCATCGTCAAGATATGTCGTCACACCGGTAAGCGGATTGCTGGATTCATCGGTCGCCGTCAAAGCGCTCGTGTCCAGATATATCTTGAGGGCTTCGACCCTGAAGGCCCACACATCTCCGACAGCCGTCTTGCCCGGGAACTTACAGTCGACTCGCCAGTAGTACCACGCTCCGTTGGAAAGACCCGTCTTGGCAAGCTCTGGTGTAGTAACATTGGTCGGCGTGACAAGACCGTTCTCGACAGCGCTTCTGTCAGTGCCGAAATAAACATCAAACGACGTCGTGCCAGCGTCTGGATAGCTCCACTGCAGGGTCAGGTCTGTTGCCTGACCGCTCGCATTGTCAGCAGGAACTGGAGTGGTAGCCCTTACTTTGCCGGTAGTGAACACCCACTGCGGCTTCGCATCGTTGGCTACGTTGCTCCTCACCTGCCAATAGTAATTGGCGCTCTCCTTCAGGGTACCGCCAAGTTGGGCATTCGTCAGGCTGCTTAGAGAACCGTTGCCTATATAGATTGGTGTGGCACTAGTGCCGTAAACAGCTGTGGAGGTCCCGAAGTAAACTGACTGTGTAGTGGCAGCCGGGTCAGGTGTCCAGGATATGCCGGTCGTTACCGACACAGCACCTTCCTTGTCGGCAGGCGCAGGCTGACTCGCACCGGACAACTTTGTATACACAGCCGTTACTGTTTTGCTCGTATCCATCGTCACGGTCGTGTCCAGCTCAGCACTGTAGTCAGAGCCGTTGACCTGCCACTTCAGGAACGTGTATCCTGCGCCGGATATGGCAAGTGTGCTCTTTGCCCTGATCCGAGCGGCATATCCGGGCTTGTAGCCCTTTGTGCCGACGCGCGGCATAAGCCCCGTGTCGCCCGTTATGGTGACGCCTAGGTGGTCTTTGCACTCCATAGTCATTATGGCCGTTGCATTCACATCGGCTATCGTTATCGTACCGGTGCCCTCGATGCGGCCCGGAACACTATTGAAGTCATACGTACCAGCTGGATACGCGACCCCGTCAATGATCAGCTGGCGCACACTTGCTGCGACGCCGCTGTTGACAACAACTTTGCCTGGCATCTCGCCATACTCTGGATTGACCAGGCTTGCAGCAGTCAGCTCGAGCTTCGCTGTCGGGGATATGGCTCCGCTCGACCCAAGAACAAGGATACCCTGGTTCCTGCCGTCGACTGCGGTGATATTGGGGTCTGTGCCAATACTCCCGGCTCCACAGACCAGGACGTCCGCGTCGCCAAGGCAGCCATCGACATCCGCATAAAGCCTGGCTGTAAGCCGCCACGTGCCGAAGAACGCGTTGTCACCGTTGTTCAGGTGAACAGTGCCTTCACTAGAGTACGCCGTCTTAGCCGAGTACCACCTGATATCGAAGATATCAACGCGCGAGGCATCCATGAAGGCATCGATCGTCGCGGTATCACCCGCCTGTGAGCTGGTAATGAACTCCGCCGGACCCGTGACCTGCATACTGCCGCCAAGATGAACCGCATTCCCTATGTCAGAGAAATCCATTGAACCCTGGAAGTACAGATCGTTGAACGTGTAGGTGTTTGACGAGTTAAGCTGGTCCTTGTAACACATGCCACGGTGCCCGCCATCATTAGGTTCACTCGTGTAGTAGAATGGTGCATTCACGGTTATCGTTGGACCGTCTGCGGCGTTGCGCCCTACAATGCCTATATCAGCATTGGTGACCTGGAACACCGCGCCGAGCGACGCATTTAGCATCAGGCTGTCAAGCTCAGCGTCATTCGCAGGACTCTGGCCGAGGCTGTCCTGCCAGAGCGGCGTTATCCGGAATGACTGGCTCCAGTCGTCGCCGACAAAGGTATATGTGACGGCGTTCGCCTCGACCGTCAGGCCGAGGACAAACAGCACGGCCGGCAGAAACATTAGTGCTTTCAAACGGTACATTTGTGATCCTCCGAACTTGGGTCCAAAGTGTATGTTGTTAATTCAGGCCTCACCAGCACGAACTGACCGGATCCGTGTGACACAGCAGCCAGTCGCTGGCCAGCATGCCAACGTCCTTGAAGTTGATCTGGCAGTCCTGATTCGCATCCCCGACAAGCCACTCGTTGCATGCTATGACAAGGACATTATCAATGTAGACATACGGTTGTGCAGTTGAGGGACTAAGTAAGTCACCGCCGAGGTTGAAGGCTATGATCATATAGTTCTGGCCTGACTGAGCTGTGAAGGTCGTGGGTGGGGTGCCTGATGGCGAACTGGTTATGTTCTCCCAGTCCCACTGGCCGCTGGCGGAGACGTTCACGTTATTCACGCCGTCCCACTGCTTCCTGTAGCGACGGAACTGCGTCCAGTTCGGCTGGGCCGTGTTGGCATCGGCCGTGAAGCCTATATAAACCTCTGCCCAGTTGCTGCCCTGCGCTCCGGCCGACAGGTCGCCTTTCCACTGGCCGCGCACCTGGTAAGACGTGTTGGGATCTACCGGTATGAACTGGTAGTAGCGGTGGCCGTCCGTCGCCATGGCTGGACTGGTCTGGACACGCTGGATCTTGACAGAGCCTGCGGGATAGCCGATTCCCGCCTGATACTCTGCATACACATACTCATCGCCTGATGTCAAGTGGAGCATTGTCCATCCATCGGCATTCGTGGCGAAGTCCCCGTTGACAACAAGGTTCGCCGCGAAGCTCACAGAGGCAACTGCCAGAAAGAGAGCACCCGCAGCCATCATCGGTAATAGCTTCCGAGATTCGAGCATTTCAGAATCCTCCGAAAAACAGTGGAATAACAGATAGAAAACTCTAGCACCGTCCCTGCGAATCACTACCACACCCAGACAGTGACAATCCCATACTGACTATCTCTTGTGCCTTGGAACCTCCTGTCGGCCGCAAGGACCGGAGCGGAAAGCTTGTCTTTACTAATACCAAGCCAACGCTTGGTCGAAAGCAGCCAATGGCGTAAGCTCTGCAACAATCATAGTCATCCGGTAGTACCGGAACAAGCAACGCTTGCGCAGGAATCGGGCATATTTGCGCAAATTGCCTTGCGGGAATCTTGGAATACCGTAGAATGACAGTCCTCAGGGCATCGGAGTTGGTAGCGTAAGTGGCAAAATACAGACCCATAACGCTGATATACCAGGTCAAAGTGCTCGGGCAGAACGCCCAAGCCATAATGAAGGGCGTTGCTGCCTATGTGCGCCCGCATGCGGACTGGTACCTCCGGATAGCGACTGAAAGTATCGACAGGGTCGTACCGCTGATGAAGGCCCGCGCAGTAGATGGCGCATTTGTCCATCCGTCTTCCGACGCTGAAGTAGAGCTGGTGGCCAGCTGTGGTATACCATGTATACTCACGACCACTAAGGCCCCTCAGAAGGTTCTGCCCTATTTCACAGCGAACAATCGCATGATGGGCAGGATGGCCGCCGAGCACTTCCTCGATAAGGGCTTTATCCAGTTCGCCTTCTACAGCCCCACCCCCGATCTGTTCTGGTCGAAAGAACGTCTTGCGGGCCTCTCCGAACGAGTCGCCCAGGCGGGATGCACCGTTCACGCATTTCAGCCTCCGGCTCCTGGCACATACGCCGGGCATGTGGACTTCACGGTCCTGAATCAGTGGGCTCCAAGCTCATGGATGGACAATACCATGTATCTCCAGCACTGGCTGCGATCCTTGCCAAAACCCGTGGGCGTTCTGGCAGCCGACGACAGTGCAGCCTATGATATGATTGAGGTTGCCAACGAGGCCGGTATCAAGATTCCTGAGGAGATGGCGGTTCTGGGCGCCTACAATGACCTGACACGGTGCCTTCTGGCACGTCCTCCCCTTTCGAGCATTGTCCTGGACCTTGAGCAGAACGGCTACAACGCAGCCGCACTTCTCCATAGGATCATCATAGGCAAGGAAAAGATGAAGGGCCAGCGGCTGGTCAATGAGCCGACACACATTGTCACGAGGCAGTCAACGGATATCCTTGCGGTGAACGACCAGGATATTGCTGCTGCACTTCACTTCATTCGGACGAACTGCAACCGTCCCATACGGGTCGATGATGTTGTGGAACAGACCGCATCATCACGCCGTGGTTTGGAGATCAAGTTCAAAAAGCATATCAAGCATTCGATAGCCGACGAGATCATGAAGGTCAAGGTCGATCAGGTCACGAACATGCTCCTCGAATCGGATGTGTCAATGGAATACATCGCGGATTGCCTTGCCTTCTGCTCGCCCAGCCACCTGAGAAAAGTCTTCAGGAAGTTCAAAGGCACCACTCCTCAACTCTTCCGAAAAGAGCACAGAAAGACATGATGCACGCTGAACAGGTTCATCCGGGTGGATGACTCTGAACAAAGCCCCAGCCAGGTGGTGGTTCTGTGTAAAGGCCAGCCTCAGGCCACATACTTCACCACGTGAAGACTAGACTATACCTGGCAAGCACCGCGACATCATTCCGCGTATCGTCGTAGAAGTTCCCCGGGAAGAAGACCTCTGTCTCGATAACATGGCATATGCTCTTGCACGGCGTGTACTTGGCCTGCATCCTGAATAGCTCCCCGCGAACCTTGCCGCTTCTGCTCATGCCTCCCGTCCCGCCTCTATAGGTGTTCTCATCCGCAAGAAGCAGGTGTCCGCTTGTCTGCAGCTCCACGTTCGCGGCTGCCATAGTCGTCCAGGCCATGCTGATCCGGTGCAGGTTCGAGCTTTCATACGCCCGGCCGTCGATGGTATCGACGGTCACCTGGTAGAGCGCACTCCACGTATCTATCCGACCCCAGACCTTGTCGAAGCACTTATCAGGGTCGTCGTCTCCGGAAAGGTATTCATAGGCCCAGCATATCCTGTTCTTCGCGGCGTCTTTCAAGTCGTATGTAAGCTGACCATACCCGCCGAACGCACTGAGCGACTTCCCGTTCGTGTGCCCGGCTTGCGGCGCCGCTTCTACCCGATATCTCCAGTTTTCTACCAGATCGCCTTCCATCATCACCCCCGCCGTGTACGTTTCGCCCTCCCTTCCACCACTTGTCAGGCGGTTTGTATCCCGTTTATATACGATATATCCATCTAGCCGCGAGCTATCAGATGCCTTTCTGCTCAGGTAAACTATCGCGCCCCCCTCATCCTGTTCTGCCAGATCAACATCGTGATCGTTCAGCGGCTTGAGCCATTTGGCACTGTCGCCATGGTTCTCGATCCAGACGAAATCTGCGGCGGTATCCACATCCGCAAGGGTGTACGTCATCCGGACCGCATCAAAGTAATCGGTCCGCGAGCCATCCAGCGGCGTTCCATCCGCGACCAGCCACCCGCTGCCCAGATTCATATTCTGTCGGCCGATTGTCACTGCCATGGGAAGGTCCAGCAGATCCCTCACCGAATAGTTGAGACGATCCCACAGGGCCTCTTCATAGACAAACTGGTCCTGCATGGACTCAGGGCTATGGTAATAGCGGGGCTCGCCCGCCAGGCGGACGCTGAAGTCAGCGTTTTCAGACTGCTTTATTTTGGCGCCGACACGAAACCGATATCGAGTGCTGAACCGCTCATCCTCGGCGGCGTGGCTGTCCAGCTTCCTGGCATTTTCATACACGGTTCTGAAGCGGAAGTCGCCGCTGAGTGACAACCATGGCGTCGGCTCCTTCAGCTGCCAGGTGGTGGGGCATGACTCCTCCACTACCGATTGCCCAGCGGCCGCAGGTCGCCACATACACAGAACGCCTGTTATCAGGGCGAGTATCGTGACCACTGCGCCGGGTTTTGCCATTGATTGTCTCCATCAGGCATCCATAATATTCCTGCTCGCATGCATCTTTTTCTTCGGCCGATGGGGGGCGCTGGCTTGACACCTTCGGCCGTTCCAGGCTTGCGAAATCTCATTGCCAGTGGCAGATTTGCAGATCCCCCATAGACGTCAAGCCGAGGGCCGGAACAGTCCGAGAAAAACCTCGATTACACCCTTCGACGCATCCCACCGTTGACCGGGCATGCGAACAGCACACAGCCCATTCCGGGCCGCACCTCATTCGCCCCGCGGCGTACGGGCAGTAGCGGCCTATATGGATGACAGGATCTGCTGGCAGTCCCTTCCAGCTAACCATCCGTCCCTGGAGGGACGAAAAGAAGGATGTGCCTCCGGAACTGCCAGCAGCTCCGCGAGATGAGATTTTCGGTTGCGTGGTGTACCAGCCGCGGTTATAATAAGGTTTTGGCGAGTTGTGCGCTGCAACCGTCGAACCGAAACATAGCCCTCATAGTATAGCTAATTGCGTTTTTGGGACTTATTGCTATGGCTGATACCTTCTACACACTTAAGGAAACCGCGGAGAAGCTCGGCAAATCGGAAGACGCCGTGAAAGACATGGTCAAGAGCGGCGAGCTCCGCGAATATCGCGATGGTACCAATGTCCTCTTCAAGACCGAGGACGTTGACAAACTCGCGATAGGTGATATCGACCTTCTCGCAGAAGCTGATGAGGCCGACCTCGAGATTGGCCCTGCCGAGACGGGGGAGATCTCTCTGGCTTCCAGCGGCGGCGAGATGAATATCGATGAAGACATCTTTGCCCTGACGGATACCAGTTCAGGTACAGGCCCGCAAGGCAGCTCAATCAACATCCTCGGTGAGACGGACTCTGAGTTCAAGATATCGGAAGATACAAAGAGCGAGACCAAGAGTATCAAGCTCGGCGGGGAATCGGGGCAGGCCGAAGCAAAGATCGAAGACGATGTCAACCTCGACAGTTTCGGTTCTGGCTCCGGCCTTCTGGACCTGTCTCTTCAGGCCGACGACACAAGTCTTGGCGCCGAGATACTTGAGGACATATACTCACCCGATGCGGCCGCGGCACCAGAGGCACCCGAGATGGCTGCTCCTCTGTCAGAGGCGCCTACGGATGTGGCAGCTGAGACTGATGAGATATTCGAGACTGCCCCTGTTGCCGAGGAGACGGAAACAGTGCCGACCGCCGCTGCACCGGTTGCCGCTGCACCGGTATACTCTGCCGCGCCAGCCTATGCCGTTGCACCTCAGACGGTCGACCCCCAGAGCGGCGTGTTCAGCGCCCTTCTGGTTATCGGTCTGCTTGTGATGATCTTCACAATGCTCATCGCTTTTTCCGGCGCCCAGGGAATCCTGGCCACGCCGCTCAAGACCTTCTCATCCGGCCTTCTCATCTGGTACGTGGTCGGAGGTCTGATGCTTCTGTCCCTACTCGTTCTTGGTGTAGGTGCAGCTGTTACCGGAAGGTCAGGCGAACCCAGAGCGCCGAAGGCCCCGAAGCCTCCGAAGGCCAAGAGGGAAAAGAAGAAGAAATAGCACCCTGCACAGGCCTTCTGAGATCACCTGCGAAAAATGATTTTTTGCTGGTATTCCATGCACGCAGCGTTATAAACGACAGAAATGTGAACAAGGCAATTTCGTGCTTTGGAAAGGATACAAAAATGCGGATTGTCAGCCTCTCTGTCGCTCTGGTACTCGTTCTTTCGATCATTCTTGTTTCCGGGTGTTCAGACCCGTGCGCAAACCTGAAGGGACTCAACGCGACGCAGCAGGAAAAGATCACGACCCTTGAAGGAAGGCTCAGCACGGCCCAGCTCGAGCTCAACCAATGCATGGAGCAGCTCAATGCCGCCCGCAGCCGCAGCGACATAGCATCCGGCTCGCTGCAGCAGCAGGTTGCGGCCCTGGAAGCTGCCATCAGAGACAAGAACTCGCTGATCGAGAATCTGCAGAGGCAGCTTCTCAAAGGCGGAGTGGCGCTGCCGCCCGAGTTGACAGCTGCTCTCAGGGATTGGGCCACGGCCAATCCGAATGTCGTGACGTTTGACGAGGCTTCGGGCGTCGTGAAGTTCACAACGGACCTTCTCTTCGACAAGGGCTCGGATGTACTTACGCCCGATGCCGTTCAGGCTCTCAAGAGCCTGGCAGCTATCATGAACTCTGATAATGCAAGAGACTTCGATGTACTTGTAGCCGGTCACACCGATGATATTCCGATCGTCAAACCCGAGACGAAGGCAAAGCACAAGGATAACTGGTATCTCTCAGCACATCGGGGTATTAGTGTATTAGAGGAACTGGTATCCAGCGGCCTGGCGCCGGAACGCATCAGTGCCAGGGCCTTCGGCGAATATAGACCTCTCGAGCCCAACGCGCCCAACAAGCAGGGCAACAAGGCCAACAGACGCGTTGACATATTCATTATAGGTCACGGCGCGTGAGCTGCAAAACAGCCAGACATACTTGAGCCCGATTGCATTCAGAGGCATCAGTCAGCTGCGAGCCGATGGATAAGAAGTGGCTCCGCGGCAGCGATGCCCCGGAAAGTTCAATTTCAGATAGGAACAGCCGTGTCGCACAGAGGACGCGGCTGTTTTTTTACCTATTCCTCCGTCGTCCTTCCCTGCGGCTCTGCGTCTTCCTGCCTGGCATCATCTTTTTCGTGCTTGTGCCACTTGTCTTTGAAATGCCGGTGCTCATCACCGTCGGATTTTTCGACAGTCGATGGTATCACTATCCCGAAGAATGTAGAAACGATGACTATCGGCGTGCCGGCCAATACGCACACGATGGCAATAGCGATCGCCCCTCCACCGGGTATTACTCCCGCGCCGGCTGCAATGAATCCTGCAATAGGCACTATGACCGCAATGAATATCCCGGCCAGAACACCTACAAGGGCAAGGCTCTTAGCAAACGCAACTTTCTTTCCCATTACTCATACTCCTTAGAGCTATTGTTCATATTCGTTTTGGTCAACTTCTTTCTGATAGCCGCAAGGCCGTACCTGCAGGTGCTCGCTGCCGTGTTTGCCGATATAGCCAGCGTTTCGGCTATTTCGCGGAACGTCAGCCCCGCGTAATACTTCATCCTTATTACCGCCTGCTGCTTCTGCGGCAATCCTTCTAGAGCCGCCTCCAACGTTTCAAGGTCGATCTCTTCCTCGCTTTCAGGCTTCTCCGCCGGCGCCATCACTTCCGCAACCTCATCCAGCGAGACACTCCTGCGCCGCCGCGCTCGACGCTTCAGGGCGTTCCATTCCACGGCCTTTCTGAGATAGGCACCAGCATCCTTTACCTGGCCGGAGTAGACTTTGCTCCATACGGCCAGCAATGTCGCCTGGACTACATCTTCCGCCTCAGCGACATCTCCCAGAAGCATCTCGGCCCGGCGCACAAGAGCCGGTCGCTCGGCATCCGCCAGCAACTGATATTCCCTGTGTGCAGCCGAGTCATTTGCTCCTGTCATCTGTCAGACCTTCGCCTCATACACCTAGACCCCGTCCAGGCTGGATTTGTCTGGACAAAGAGGTTAAGGAGTTGCGGCTACTTCTGTCCAGAATACTCCAGGCTACAGATGCCCGCTTTTCACTTGAAAATGCCGTCCACAGCCCTAGACTATCCTGTGTTCACAAAGTAGATATCAGGGCAAGACATGGTAAGGATACCGGTGCGAGAACGGTCGGCGGACATGCCGACGGTCAGGACGCCCGAAGAGATAGTCTGTCAGCTTAGGCCCGGCATGTGGCGCAACCGGCCATTCTCATTCCTCGCCTGCCTGCTACTCGTAACCGCCCCGGCTGCAGTTCTCATCGCCTCGACGAAGCTGAGATTTGACCTTTCAGTTGCACTCTCGTGGTCACTGGTGCCTGCCGGGCTTGGTGTGGCAATGTTCTTCATATGGCATCTGCGTTGCTCGAGCACCGAAGTGACCATCACAAGTCGTCGTACCATTCTCAGGCGGGGCTTTCTCGGTCGCTCCACGACTGAGGTCCGCCATTGCGATGTTCGCAGCATTCAGGTCTCGCAGACCCTTTGGCAGCGCATCTGCGGCATCGGGCATATCTGTATCTCCAGCGAAGCCGAGGATGACCATGATATCCGGGTCTCGGGAATCCCGCATCCCCAGAGGATAGCCGAGACAATCCGACAAATGCAGCCGTAGCGCAGCATCAGCCACCTCGTGCCCTTTGCTTACTGAGTCAGCCTCAGGTACATAGCCTCCGCTTCCTTGTCGTTGGGGTCTATCTCCGTAGCGCGTTTCACCTGCACGGCTGCTTCGTCCTTCCGCCCCATTCTGTCCAGCATACAGGCCAGGTTGTAGTACGCGTCAGCCTTGTTCGGCTCAAGCTCGATGGCGCGCCTGTAGCTCTGGGCCGCATCCTCAAGTCGCCCCAGCAGGAAGAGGACATTCCCGAGATTCCCGTATGCCATGTAGCTCGGCGCGATTTCAATGCTCCTGAGGTATGCTTCCGCCGCCGCCTCGAGCTTTCCCCTCTTGGCGAGTATATAGCCTCGCGCGTATTGCACAATCGCCGCATCAGGATCCAGTTCCATCGCCTTGTCACAGGCTTTCACAGCATCTTCCATCCTGCCGGTCTCCGATAACGCGATCGCCAGAAGACCGTAGCTTTCGGCGGAATACGGATTAAGCTCGACGGCTCTCCGAAGATGAGGCACGGCTTCATCATATCGCCTCATGCCCACATAGAGTGTACCGAGATTGTGTTCGCCTTTGATATTCATCCAGTCATACTTCGTCGCCTCAGTGAAATACTCGATGGCCTTTGCCCTATCGCCCCGCTCGAGCCATATTGTGCCAAGAGCGTTATACGCCGAGCCATCGTTACCCTTGCTCTGAACTGACCTCTCAAGGTGCTCCAGAGCTTCATCAACACGACCCGCCTCAGCCAGGCGCGCCCCCAGCGAAGCCTCCATTTTGGCGTTATCTTCTGTTACTGCTATCGCACGCGAGAAGAGCGTGATGCTGTCCTTCCAGTAGCCCGTTGTCTGCCATGTCAGCCAGCCTGAACATGCAAGCACGATGGTTCCTGCTGCAATGGCAACCGGTCGAAGCCATGCTGCACGCCCGAGTATGTCGGCCGCGCCCCACGCCACCATGATGAACAGACCCGTTAGCGGGATATAGGTGTACCTGTCAGCGTGTGACTGGTCACCAACCTGGATGAGCCCGATCACCGGTATGAGCGTTATGAGATACCAGAGCCAGCCGGTGACAAGATAAGGGCAGGTTCTGCGGTATCGCAAGACAATGACAGTGGCCGCAACAATAAGTATCCCGACGGCAATTGCCCCTGCTATCAGCGGCCTGTGCGGGTGAGGATAGAAAAGCGCGATGTTCGAAGGCCAGATCATCTTCCATGCATATCGCCCGCAAGAGACGATCGCGTTGGTCAAAACCGAAAGCCTGCCGATCGTCTGTGGCGTGTTTATCGATTTTTCCTGTGCCAACACCGTCACGACAGCCGACGCAGCCGACAGCCCCAGGAAAGGCACCTTTTCAAGAACGAGTGACCACGACCGGACTGTTACCCGTCTCCGCCTGCGCTGCCTTGGGGGCTCCCCCCCGAATCTTTCAAGCGGCCAGTAATCAAGAAGAAGCAGCACAAGAGGCATCGTCACAAGCATCGGTTTTGCCATCAGACCAAGAGCAAAGACAAGCATGGTTATTCCATACTTCCAGAACACCGGTCTCCTGACACACCACGCGTAGGACAGCATGGTGAGCATCCAGAAGAAGGTGCTCAACACATCCTTACGCTCAGATACCCACGCCACCGATTCCACATGCAGAGGATGCAGCGCAAATAACGCAGCAACAAAAGCACTGGGCCACAGCCGGCCCGTTGTGTAAAGCAGAAACATCAGCAGCAGAAGGGTATTGACGACGTGGTACCCAAGGTTCACCAGATGCGGGCCTCGCGGCGTCACCCCGAATAGCTCGACATCAAGCATATGGCTCAGCCAGGTGAGTGGATGCCAGTTGCTCGAGTAAAATGCAGTGAACGCCCACTTCGTCCCCTCGGTCGACAACCCTCCTTTCACGTGGTAGTTGTCCGTCACATAATACGGGTCGTCGAAGCAGATGAAATCATTATTGGCTACGCGATAGTAGGCAATGATTGTGACTGCCGCAAGCGCCGCCGCAACCAGCACGACCAGCCACTTGCTCCGACCATTCCTGCTGGTCGCTGGAATATCGGGCCCGCCGGATGAGACATTGCGGTCCTCGCTGACGTTATTGTTGGAGGTCTCCTGTTGCATACCGCCTCAATGATAGCAATTCGGCGATTTCCCGGCAAGCAGCAGCGAAGCTTGTCTCTCTAGCGCAGCTTGAGCGTCGCAAGCGCAATGCCGGCGAAGGCAGCTGCGAGCAGCCAGAAACGCACCACTACCTGCGGCTCCTGCCATCCGCTAAGATGGAAATGATGATGAATCGGGGCGCACTTAAAGACCCTCTTGCCCCCCGAATATTTGAAATACCCCACCTGTATCACCACCGACAACAGCTCCATCACGAATATCCCCCCGATGATCAGCAGCAGTATCTCATGCCGCGTGACCAGCGCGCCGTAACCCATCGCTGCGCCCAGCGGCAGCGAGCCCGTGTCACCCATGAATACCTGCGCTGGCCTGCAGTTGTACCATAGAAAACCCATCACGGCCCCGACCATCGCCCCGAAGAAGATCGAGAGTTCCCCCGCGCCAGGTATATGTGGCAGAAGCAGATAGCTCGCCCATGTCTTTGAGCTGCTTGTACCCATCGTCTCCGACGCCACGAAGCACAGGAACACCAGCACCGTCGCCGCTATCCCTACACACCCCGATGCCAGACCATCCATCCCATCTGTGAGGTTGACCGCATTGCTTGTCGCTGAGATATACACTATGGCGATAATGATGAACGCTGAGCTCGAAAGCGGCAGACCATACTTGTAGAAGGGCAGCCAGAACTTATGACCGTCAGGGACATTCTGGAAATCTGAGAACAGGAACGTCGATACAAGCACAGCCCCGCCGAACTGAAAGAGCAGCTTTTCCCATGCCTTCAGCCCATCCCTGCTCCGTTGCTTCGCCGCCGCTGTAAGCTTCAGCCAGTCATCCGCCGCGCCCAGCGCGCCGAACCAGACTACTACGAAGACGGCCTTCTGAACGAATGGATTGGTAAGCTTTGCCCAGAGCAGCGTGCTCGAAAGAATTGCTGCGATTATAAGCAGCCCGCCCATCGTCGGCGTGTTCTGACGGTCCCTCATCAGCTCGTTAAGCGCCCCGTGGTTGAATTCCGCGCGGTCGCCTATCTTCATCTTCACCAGCCACCGTATCACCCGAGGCCCGAAAAGGAACGCTATCGCAAAACTCGTCAACACCGCCGCCACGCAGCGGAACATCACATCCTGATACGCATAGAAGCCGAGCCTGTGGGTGAACCCTTCCCTGAGCCAATATAACAGATGATATATCACGCCTGTTCCCTAGCGATACGTTCCGTCATGCCAGTATCTTTTTCAGTTCCTCCACGGCCAGTTCCAGCTTCACCGCCCGCGAGCCCTTGACGAGTATTATATCATCCGCCTTCACGAATTCACGCAAGTTATTCGCGAGGTCTCGCGTATCGGCGAATGACGCCGCCCGGAATCCCTGTTTCGCCGACATCTTCGCGGCCTCAACAGTCGCCTTCATGTGCCCCGCCGTAAGCAATACATCGACGCCCGCTTCGGCTATATGCCGCCCGAGCTCCGCATGAAGCTCCTCGCTCGACGCGCCCAGCTCTTTCATCTCGCCGCAGATGAATACCTTTCGTTTCGCATCTCCAGCCATCGCCGCCAGCACGCCAAGAGCATTCCTCATCGATGCTGGATTGGCATTGTAACAATCGCAGATCACCGTCGCGCCGCCCAGCCGCAGCACCTCCATCCGCATCGCAGCAGCCTTCATGCACTTCATCGCCTCAGCGAATTCCGCCGCCGTAAAGCCGAGTTCCCTGGCAACTGCCCACGCCGCAATCGCATTCTCAATGTTCCCTTCGCCCGGCATTGGAATCCTGACACGCACGCCATTGATCGTGAATGATCCCGCCTCGCCATCTGTTGTCGCATCCGACACCACAACATCGAAGTCGACATCTCTGCCGAACGTCAGGTATCCGTATCCTTTCGACCTGCAATACTCGGCTATCCTCGGTATCGCCCCATTGATGAGCAGCTTGCCCCCAGCCGTCAAGCCATCAGCAATAGAGCATTTCTCCGCCGCGATCCCCTCGATGCTACCGAACCCCTCCAGGTGCGATGGATGGACATTGATAATTACCGCGATATCCGGCTGGGCTATACTCGTCAGGTACCCTATCTCGCCGGGATGATTTGTCCCCATCTCGACTACGAGCGCACCCTCATCCCCCTCCGCCGAGAGTATCGTTAAAGGAACGCCGATATTGTTGTTGAAGCTCTTCGGTGATCGTATGGCCTTCAACTTCGTTGAAAGCACATGATATATCATCTCGCGCGTGGTCGTTTTCCCCGCCGAGCCCGTTATGCCGACAACCTTCCCATTAAGCCCTCTGCGATATTCCCTCGCCATATCGCCAAGAGCTTTTATCGTATCTGCGACCCGCAGCAGACACCCATCGGCACGTCCCTGCCAGTCCGCCCTCACCACCGCACACGCTGCGCCTCTCGTAAGCGCATCGCCGACATAGTCATGCCCTTCGAAGTTCTCGCCCTTTATCGCGAAAAAGCAGTCCCCTTTCCTCACTGTGCGCGAATCAGTGCTGACCGCGCGTATCTCGCTGCCCGCATCGCCCTGCACCCGCGCACCCATCCACCCGGCAGCCTCGACTATCGACAGCCTCTTCATTTTCCTCTGAACCAGTCCTCAACGACCTCTCTGTCGCTGAAATGATGTTTGGTTGTTCCGATTATCTGATAGTCTTCGTGCCCCTTCCCAGCTATAAGCACGACGTCATCTTCTTCCGCCTCGGACAGAGACATCTCTATAGCCTTCCTTCTATCCGCCTCTACTGTCACCTTCTTCAGTCCGCCTGTGCTGAAGCCCGTCATTATCTCCTTGATGATCTCAACAGGCTGCTCAGTCCTCGGATTATCGCTAGTGACATACACCAGGTCCGCCAGCTCCTCTGCTACCTTTGCCATTCGCGGCCGCTTCGTCCTGTCCCTGTCCCCGCCGCATCCAAAAACGATTATGAGCCGCCCACGGCATATCGGCCGCAGGGTCTGAAGAACATTCCTCATCGCGTCATCGGTATGGGCATAGTCGACAAGCACCCGGAACGGCTGACCGCAATCCACCGCCTCCAGCCTGCCCGGCACATTCGCCAGACCCGAGAGACCATTGGCGATCACATCCAGCCTGAACCCGGCACCTATGCACAGACCCGCTGCTGCAAGATGGTTGCTCACATTGTGCATACCCACCATAGGAGTAACTACCCGCTCCCTGCCCCCGTCATAGCAAAGGTCATATTCCGTGCCCGCCGAGTCCATCTTCACTATCCGGGCCTCGATATCCGCTTGCTGGCCCGCTGAATACCACAACACCCGTGCCTTTGTGCGGGAACTCACCGCCTCAGACTGTGGCGAGAGCTTATTGAGTATTGCGAAGGAATCCCCCCCAAGCCCCTCGAAGAGCCGGCTCTTCGCCGCCAGGTACGCCTCTGGCGTCTTGTGATAATCCATGTGATCGCCGGTGAGGTTCGTGAATGCCGCAGCCCTGAAATCGATGCCACCGAGCCGGCCCTGGTCAAGCGCGTGACTCGAGGCCTCTATCACCATATACTCTGCCCCGCTCTGCACCATCTCCATCGTCATATCCGCCATTGTCACGGCATCGGGTGTCGTCATACCGGATTGAGCGACGCCCGCCCCAGTGTCGTATGTCACTGTCCCCACAAGACCTGCCTTCTTCCCCGCGCTCTGGATGACAGCTCGCGTCAGGTATGTTGTTGTGGTCTTACCCTTTGTACCTGTGACAGCCAGGCACACGAGTTTTCTTGCAGGCCTGCCCTTGCTCGCCTGACATAACTCGCCAAGTATCCGCCCCGGGTCGGGCACCTCCACTACTGTCGCCGAGCCGGCTGACTCAGGCCTCCTCTGACACACGACATACCTCGCTCCCCGCCCCACTGCCTGCGGAATGAAGTCATGCCCGTCAGCCGACGTACCCCTCACCGCAACAAACACATCCCCCGGCCCCACCTTCCGTGAATCCGCGCAGACTCGCACCCCGCTTTGTGAGCCGCCCTGCTCTAACAGATTCACCAATTCCTGGAGATTCATGACTCAAGATATGTCTTGATGCTCTGGGCTATCGTATCCCACGTCCACTTCCGCTTCACATCATCCGTCTCGAGCAGCGTCACGCGGAATCCCGGCTTCTCACAGCAGAAACCCGTCAGCGGAACCACACATATCCCCGTCGCCGCCAGCAGGTAATATACAAAACGTTTGTCCGGCTTGACCTTTGTCACCATCTGCTCGATATACTGCCTTAACGCGCTGTCCTTTATCGGCAGCGTCTGCCTGTCGTTGAGCACTCCGTTCTCGAAGAGCACCGTCATGTAAAACGCTCCCTGCGGCTTGTTTACGTGTACGCCCTTGACCTTCGACAGCACCTCCCATGCCTCGTTCACACGGCCCTCAAACAGCTTCTTGCGGCGATTGAGATGCTCGATATAGCGCGGGTCGCCTATCACCAGTGGTATCGAATACTGCGGCAGGCTTGTGCTGCACACCTCCAGCCGTTTCGCGCTTATCACGCTCTGTACGTACTCCCTGAACACAGGGTGCTTGTCCGCGTTGAAAACCTCTATCCACCCGCAACGGCTGCCCGGCCACGGATATTCCTTCGATATCCCCCGAAGCGCAATCCCGGGCACATCGCCTATCACCTCAGAAAGGTGCACCGTCTTCGCGCCGTTATAGACAATGTGCGCATATATCTCATCGCATACTATGAATATCCGGTAGCGCCTCGCGATATCCACCATCTTCTCGAGCAGATGCGGCGGATACACTGCCCCGGTCGGGTTATCCGGATTTATCAGCAGCATTCCCGCTATCGAATCGTTGTACTTTATCTTGTTCTCAAGGTCGTCGAGGTCCGGCATCCACCGGTGCTTCGGATCAAGCTCGTATGTCAGGTGCTCATAGCCGGAGTGCGCCGCCTCAGCCGATGAATGCGTCGAGTATGCCGGCGACGGCCCTATAACGCGCGCCTCGCGCTTCAGGAATCCGAATATCTTCGCCACCGCATCGCCGAGCCCGTTGAAAAACACTATGTCTTCCGCACTGATCCGGCAGCCGCCGCGCTTGTTCACCTCGTTGGCCAGGAATTCGCGAGCACACATCACACCCGGCGTCGCAACATACCCGTAGGTCTTGTCATCGGCGATCAGTTTGGTGAGTATCTCCTTTATCCAGTCCGGTATCTTCTCGCCCTTCTGTATCGGGTCGCCGATGTTCTCCCAGGTTATATCAACGCCGAGCTTCTTCACGGCATCAGCTATCGCGACGATCTCTCTGATTTCGTACGTTAGCTGCTTCGAACCTTCGTGAACAATGCCTCGTCTAATTGCGTCCATTTAATACCTCAATTGTGGCTATCCCTGCCTGAATCTGCAAACAGCATCCTGCCTCCGAGGCATGCGCGTGCCCCGGCATCTCATCCAGACACCCTGTAAGCTTATAGCACACCTATCGTTTGAATCAAACATATTGTCAGAAGTACGCTTCCAACCCTCTCTATCTTCCCTATCCTCACCATCTATCCCGCAGATTCCTCGTCATTCAATCGCGTTCATTCGCACTTCCCACAACGCCGCCAGTATTATATAATCGGCCGAACGTCCCCTTACTGATTCCTTTTGCAAAGGAGCCTCACATGAGAACTCGCCTGTTGCTAGCTTGCATGATATCTGTCGTCCTCACCGCCCCCCTTCTCGCCGCTGATCAGCCGACCGAACAATGGTTCGCTCTCTACATGGAAGGCGGCAAGATCGGCCATGCCACCCACAGCCGCACCCCCAATCCCAACGGAACCGTCACTACCACAGAGCAGGTGGAAATGACTATTGGCCGGGGAGGCATGTCGATAACCTCAAAGACGACGGAGAAATGCGTCGAGACAGCCGACGGCAAGCCCCTCTCATTTGAGTCCGTCCAAGACATGGGCATGATGGCCTCGCGCTCTTCTGGCAAGATCGAGGGCGGCAAAATTACCGTGACTATGGACGTAGCCGGTGAGAAAAGCACCCAGACAATCGACCTCCCGGCAGGCGCCTTGATGTCAGAGGGCCTGCGCCTCACCGCCATTCGCCACGGCCTCAAGCCCGGCACCGTATGGAAGGCAACCATCTTTGTGCCCTCCATGATGGAGCCGGTTGATGTCAATGTCGCCATTGGTCCGAAGATGCCGGTTGATCTCCTCGGCCGCGTCGCCGAGCTTGTGCAGGCAACCACAACGATGAACACACCCGCCGGACAGATTGTCCAGACCTCATACGTCAACAACGACTTCGAAACGATGAAGATGACCACCGCCGCCATGGGCATGTCCATCGAGATGATATCGTGTCCGAAGGAATTCGCCCTCGCCCCGGTCGATGATGTTGTCGAGTTCTTCAACAAGGTCACAATAAAGAGCCCCGAGCCGCTCTCCTCTATGGCGAATGTGAAATCCATCAAGTATTACATCTCGCCGGAATCCGGCTCCAGACCGTCATTCCCAACGACCGACACGCAGGCGGCAAAAGCAATGTCCGACGGCTCCATAGTCCTGACTGTGACGACGCCGCCTGCACCGCCGGCTTCGACCCTCCCATATTCGGGCAAGGACCCGGAGCTGCTGCAGTACCTCAAACGCTCGCAGTATGTCGAGTCCGATGACCCGTGTGTCGTCGCATTGGCCAAGCAGGCCGTCGGCAGCGAAAAGGATGCCTGGAAGGCCGCGAAGAAGATTGAAAAATTCGTCAGCGAGCACGTCTCCGATAAGAATCTCTCGGTAGGCTATGCCTCCGCCGCCGAAGTTGCGCGAAGCAGGGCGGGCGATTGCAGTGAACATGCCGTCCTCGCCGCTGCGATGTGCAGGGCCGTCGGAATGCCCGCAAGGGTCGTCGCCGGTCTTGTATATGCCGATTCATTCGGCGATGAACAGAATATCTTCGGGCCGCATGCGTGGGCGGAAGTCAGTATCGCTGGAAAGTGGTATGGTCTCGACGCGACCGGCGCGCCGAGGGGCTTTGCGCCGGACCATATCGCTGTTGCCGCGGGCGACGGCTCACCAGCCGCATTCCTGGGGCTTATCAACACCATCGGCAACTTCGCCATCACGAAGCTCGAGGTCGACCGCTAGATGCTTGCACAGCTCTTCTTATGCGGCTAAGATGTTGGGAAATATGTGCAACAGTTTCAATTGGAGATCTGACATGACCAGACCAGTTAGTGCGATCACAATGGGCTTAACGGTTTTATTGTTTGCTTCGGCCCTGCATGCCGAAGGCGCTGCGGATATCGCCGCCAGTACACAGGCAGCCATAGACTCCGGCGCTGCGCCGGCGTGGATGTCGCCCAAGCTCCCGCAGGATATTCAGAGCAATGTCGAGAACAAGGGCAAGGACCTGGCCAAACGCCTGAACCTGGGTGATGAGGCCAAAGAAGCCAAAGTAGCATCGCTGCTGTCTGAGCATTACGGCCGCGTATGGGCCTGGCATCAGCAGGTGGATGAGAAACTCGATGCAGCCTGGAAAGCATGGGATGATGCCCGCGGTGGCGCGGCCGGTAAGGACGAGCTGAAGGCCCTTACCATCATGGTCGAACAGATCGATCCCATCTATGCAGAGTTTGCTCCTCAGATTCAGGGGCTGCTCAAGGCCCTGCGCAAGGAGCTCACCGAAGAGCAGGTCACTGCCCTGCTCGACCGCATCACCCGTTCACCGGGCGTGGACCGTACCTATAACGCCTACGTGGAAATGGTGCCCGAAATGAAGGATGAGGAAAAGAAGGTCATTCGAGGCCGCCTCGAACAGGCCCGCGTGGACTCGCTCGCCGCCTGGAAAGGCGACCGCATCGTCAAGATCTTCAAGAAGTACAAGATCCGCAACGAGTTCTCCATCGACTACTTCGGCTACGGCTACCGCGAACACTACAACGCCTGGGTCAACAAAG
>Ga0209164_1001750_pt1 | contig 26006 bp, 21 predicted proteins | sample MTBNYHSulfiMetaG_FD_187458 | JGI IMG/M metagenome (GOLD analysis project Ga0209164, IMG submission 187458) | Enrichment culture microbial communities from rom New York Harbor, USA that are MTBE-degrading - MTBE-NYH (New York Harbor Sulfidogenic)... | ecosystem: Environmental > Aquatic > Marine >... | reverse complement strand
TTTTTCTCCCCTTTTATCATGAGAAAACCATTGTTCAGAGAAATATCAATATCGTTTGGGTCCATACCCGGAAGTTCAGCTTTAATGACAAGGTCATTCTTTGTCTCTGAAACATCGAGCGAAGGAAGCCATTCCCCGCTATCTTCAACTCTCCTCATTGGTCTCCCTTCTAAAAAAGGATCCCAAAGCCGGTCCATTTCTCTCCTTATTCGGTCAAACTCAAACGGTCTCCAAGGTATAACTTCCCATATCATACATCATCCCTCCTTCCTAATTCTATTTATTAACCAAAAAATAATCACACTTTTTTATTTGTCAACCCTTCGACTTTCCGATTGGAAGGTTGGGGGTTTCTCTCGGCCTGAAACTTCGGCGAGCTAAGCTGAGTGGCTCTGGTCGAAGGCAAACTTCAGCTTTCAAGTTAAGATAGTTGGAAGAGGGTTGGAGGGTTGACTCTAAGGTTTAAATCTGATACTTAAATAGAAAGGGTTTAGAATGAAACAAAAAATCAAAGAAAGAAAAGACCTTACGAAGATTATCAAAAACCTCAAGGCAAAGGGGAAGCGGATTATCTTTACCAACGGTTGTTTTGACCTCCTACACGTCGGTCATGTCCGTTATCTTGAGGAAGCCAAAGCCCTCGGAGATGTCCTGGTCATAGGGGTCAACAGTGATTCTTCAGTCCGAAAGATAAAAGGCCCTGAAAGACCCATCCTCCCTGTAGAAGAGAGGATTGAGATTCTTTCCGGCCTTGAGTGCGTGGATTATGTGGCCGCTTTTGATGAAGCCGATCCCTTGGAACTCATCACCTCTTTCTTGCCAAATGTGCTTGTTAAGGGAGGCGATTGGACAAAAGAACAGATCGTGGGAGGGGAGGTGGTTGAAAAGTCGGGAGGAGAAGTGGTCATCATTCCCTTTGTCCAGGGGGTTTCTACCTCAAATCTTATTGAAACCATATTAAAACGATATGAAAAAAGAACTTGAAAAAGATCTGCTTTCCCTCCCGGAGAAGATCCCTCTCCTTCCTGTTAGGGATTTTGTTGTATTTCCCTACATGGTCCTTCCCCTTTTTGTTAGTCGGGAAAAATCGATCAAATCTTTAGAGGAAGCCCTTTCCAAAGATCGCCTGATCTTCCTGGTCGCTCAGAGAAAAGTCTCTGAAGAAGACCCTTCTCCCAAGGACCTCTATCGGGTAGGTACGGTTGGCGTTGTCATGAAGATGCTCAAACTACCTGATGGAAAGGTCAAGATTCTTGTTCAAGGTCTTTCCAAAGCATCCATCAAAGAAATCCTTCAGACGACTCCCTATCTCCTCGTGAAGGTAGAAAATATTAAGGATCCCTTTATCACCGAGATTACCCTTGAGACCGAAGCCTTGATGAGAAATGTCAGGGAACAACTGGAGAGGATTGTTTCCTATGGAAAACTTCTCTCCCCGGATCTGATGTTTATTCTCGAAAGCGTTGACGATCCAGGGAGGTTAGCGGACTTAGTGGCCTCTAACTTGGACCTCACCGTTGAAAAAGCCCAGGAGATTTTAGAAATTCTTGACCCGATAGAAAGGCTCAAGACGCTGAATGAGCTTCTTGGAAAAGAGGTCCAAGTCCTCACCATGCAGGCCAAGATTCAGTCCCAGGCCAAAGAAGAGATCACCAAAACGCAGAGAGAATATTTTCTTAGAGAGCAGATGAGGGCAATCCGGAGTGAGCTGGGTGAGATGGATGAACGGACCGAAGAAATTAAATCCTTCCGGCAGAAGATCAAAAAGGCCAAGATGCCTAAAGAGGTTGAGAAGGAGGCACGACAAGAGCTGGAGCGGTTAGAGCAGATGCACCCGGATGCGATAGAGGCCTCCATGGTGCGAACCTATCTCAACTGGTTAGTCGATATGCCCTGGTCAATATCGACCATGGATAGCCTCGATCTTCATCAAGCAAAAAAGGTCCTGGAGGAGGACCATTACAATTTAGAAAAAGTGAAGGAACGAATTTTAGAATACTTGAGCGTTCATAAGCTGAAAAAAAAGATGAAGGGTCCCATCCTCTGCTTTATCGGACCTCCTGGGGTGGGAAAAACTTCTTTGGGCAGATCGATCGCTAGGGCTTTGGGGAGAAAATTCGTAAGAATTTCTTTGGGTGGGATAAGAGACGAAGCAGAGATTCGGGGCCACCGCCGCACCTATGTTGGCGCCTTGCCGGGCCGAATCATTCAGTCGATTAAACAGTCCGGGAGCAACAATCCCGTTTTTATGATGGATGAGGTGGATAAAATCGGTATCGATTTCCGTGGAGATCCAGCCTCTGCTCTCTTAGAAGTTCTGGACCCGGAACAGAACCATGCTTTTAGCGACCATTACCTCAATGTCCCTTTTGACCTCTCTCAGGTGATGTTCATCACCACGGGGAACTTGACCGACCCCATTCCCTCTGCCCTAAAAGATCGAATGGAGGTAATTAACCTTCCTGGATACACCGATCTGGAAAAACTGAAGATCGCACGAACCTTCCTTCTCCCCCGGCAGATGGAAGAAAATGGAATCGATCCGAAGAAGCTTGAGATTTCTGACAAAGCCATCCTCCTGTTGATCTCGCAATATACTCAGGAAGCAGGTCTTCGAAACCTCGAGAGAGAATTGGCTTCTATTTGTAGAAAAGTGGCAAGGCGAGTGGCAGAAAACCTTTCTGCCCCGGCCTCGATCGGGACCGGTGCCGGTAGGCAAGCAAAGAAGGAAAAAACCAAAATTAACACAAAAAACCTTCACCATTTTTTGGGACCTCCTCCTTACTTGCCAAATGAAGAACAGAAACGCAACGAGGTGGGTTTGGCCACTGGCCTAGCCTGGACGGAAACAGGAGGTGAAATTCTCCATGTCGAGGCCTCCACCACTCCAGGCAAGGGGGCATTGATCCTCACCGGTCACCTCGGAGATGTGATGAAAGAGTCGGCGCAGGCCGCCCTCACCTATGCACGATCCAAAGGAAAAGCCTATCGAATCAATCCCAACACCCTCAACAATAAAGAGATCCATATCCATGTTCCTGCAGGCGCCATTCCGAAAGATGGACCTTCCGCTGGTATTACCATGGCGGTTGCTATTTTTTCTGCCCTCACAGGCATCCCTGCAAAGAAGGATGTTGCCATGACGGGTGAGATCACGCTGAGAGGAAGAGTCCTCCCAGTCGGAGGGTTGAAGGAAAAAGTCCTTGCTGCTCTCCGAAACAAAATCAAAGTTGTGATCATCCCTTATCTGAATAAAAAAGACTTCATCGATCTCCCTCCGTATATTCGGAAAAAGATTGACTTTATTCCGGTCAGACATATGGACGAGGTACTTAAGATTACACTGGCCAAGAAGTGAGTTCAGTAGGGAACGCCTGCCTGTCCGGTAGCAGGGTTTCAAACCGCTCCCTACAAGGGTTCGAAGTTGAAAATGAACAAGATGGATCTTCGGGAGATCGGTGAGTTCGGACTCATCCGTCGAATCCGAAAGTGGATAAATTTCTCCGGTCCCGCCTTGATCCAAGGAATCGGAGATGATGTAGCGGTAATCGAGGTGGGCACAAAGGCCCTACTTGTAACCACAGACATTCTTATTGAAGGCATCCATTTCGATTTGTCCTGGATGGATCCCTATCCGTTGGGGAAAAAGTCCCTCGCTGTCAACCTGAGTGATATTGCCTCCATGGGAGGAATTCCAAAATATTTTCTCGTCTCTATTGGCCTTCCCAAGAACCTTCCCGTTTCTTTTGTTTCTTCGTTCTACCTTGGTTTAAAGCAAGAGGCGAACCGATTTCGGGTGGAATTAATTGGAGGGGACACCTCGCTTTCCCAAAAAATGATCGTCAACATCTGCCTTTTGGGTGAGGGGGGAAAAAGGAATCTCCTTTTCAGAAAAGGGGCAAGGGTGGGTGATGATCTCTTCGTCTCCGGAAGACTGGGCGATTCGGCTCTGGGATTAAAAATTCTTCAAGAAAAAACGAAAATAAAAGGATCAGAGGGATTGGTCAAGAAACATCTCTCTCCCAGTCCAAGAGTCGAATTAGGGCAGGCCATTGCTAAACATCATCTGGCGACCGCCATGATCGATGTCAGCGATGGTTTATTAATCGATGCCTCACATCTTTTAGAAGAGAGTGAAGTGGGGGCTCGTATCTGGGAGGATCGCATTCCTCTCTCCAGACCCTACCGAAAATGGGTACGATCTTTTTCAAAAGATCCTTTTCACTTCGCCCTGTCTGGGGGAGAGGATTTCGAACTCCTTTTCACTGCCCCATCGACAATGAGAGAAAAGATTGCTTCCCTTGCCCGCTCGCTCAAGATCCCAATTACCCGGATTGGAGAAATCCTTGCTAAAGAAGAAGGACTCCATATGATAAGCAAAGATGGTGAAGATTATTCTCCCTCTCGTTTGGGATTTGAACACTTTAGATAAACTTTAGGAAATTATGAAATTTAGGAATTTAGGGATTCAAGCATCACAAGGCTATTTGGGTTGCTTGTGTTACTTGAGTACCTTGGGTCAACTCAATAATCCAATAAACCCAATTGACCCAACAAACCTTGTGAATTCCTCAATTTCTTAATTCTAAATTCTCACAAGTGTTTAAAACGGGGAAAATCAATGAAGACCTTTATCAACGAGATCAAAGAGAACAATCCTATCGACTCTCTTTTCCTGGTCAAAGAGAAATCTTCTGGGATCACCAAAACTGGAAATACCTACTTGAAATTGAAGTTGGTGGACCGCTCCGGAGAAATGGAAGGCAGGATTTGGACCTTTGTGGAAACCTTCGCCGATTCTTTTCAAAAAGATGATTTTGTCCATGTGATGGGGAAGGCGGTCTCTTTTCAGGGGCAACTTCAATTGAACCTCACCTCTATCCAAAGAGTGAAGGAAGAAGAAATCCTTTTTTCGGACTTCTTTCCCATGGCAGAAAAAGATCCCGAAGAGATGTTCCGGTCCCTTGTCGAAATCAGTGACCAGGTTCAAAACCCGCACCTCCGTCAACTTCTCAAACTTTTCTGGAAGGATGAGTCCTTTGTTCAACTTTTTAAAGTTGCCCCTGCTTCCAAATGGCTCCATCACAACTATTTAGGAGGCCTCTTAGAGCACACCCTCTCTATGGTTCACCTTGTATTGAAAAACGCCAACCATTACAATGGGTTGAATTCGGATCTTTTACTGACAGCCTCAATTCTTCACGACTTGGGTAAAGTGGATGAGCTTTCATACCACCGGTCCTTCGACTATTCAGATGAAGGCCGGCTCCTCGGCCATATCATCCTCGGGATAGAAAAAGTGGAGGATAAAATTCGCCAACTACCTGATTTTCCAAAAGACCTTTCCACCTTATTAAAACACCTCCTCCTCAGCCACCATGGCCAACATATTTGGGGCTCACCTAAAAGACCAATGACCCTCGAAGCAGTGATGCTACATTATCTGGATGATATGGATGCAAAAATGAATGGAATTCAACAATTTATTAAAAAACATCTCCAGGAGGGATCCAGATGGAGTGCCTACCACCGTATATTCGAGCAATATTTTTATATACCAACCCTTTGGGAGCAGATAGAACTATCTGATAAGTTTGAGAAAAATAAATTGGAAGAGGAATAATTAAATCTCACGTTTTCTTGACAAAACGCCCTACCATTATTATCTTAAGATCACAAATTAAGGACTTTTTTAAAGTTTTAAGGCTTTCATCGATCTGTCTTTTGATATGGAGAATATTTAAATGGATGCTTCATTTTCAGAAAGGATGAAGCGGGTTTTAGAAATTGTGATCGAAGATTACATTCGCTGGGCAGAACCTGTAGGGTCAAGGACCATCTCGAAAAAATCGAACCTCAACCTAAGTCCTGCGACCATCCGGAACATTATGTCAGATTTGGAAGAACTGGGATTACTTTTTCAACCCTACACTTCGGCAGGAAGGATACCCACGGAGAAGGGCCTTCGGTTTTATATCGATTCTATTCTCAATGTTCACGAACTAAGCAACCAAGAACAACTGGAAATTCGATCCAAATATTTGAGTCATCTCATTGAGGGACCGGACTTATTCAGGGAGACTTCTCGAATCCTTTCATCCTCTTCTCATTACCTTGGAATTGTTTGGGCGCCCAGAGTGAACTCCGTTGTGCTTCAACATATTGAGTTTGTGAAATTAAGAAGGCATTTTGTTTTGACTATTGTGGTGAGCACCACCGGGTCCGTCCATAATCGAATTATTGAAATGGAGGAAGATTTTTCCCAATCTGAATTAGACCATCTCTCAGATTACCTGAATAGTTTTCTGACGGGCCTCACTCTTTATCAGGTGAGGGAGAAACTTCTGGAGCAGATGAGGGTGGCAAAAAATGCCTATGATCGTCTCTTTGAACAGGCACTGAAACTTGGAGAGAAAGCCTTTTCTTCTATTGATGACACCGATGTCTTCATCGAAGGCAAGACAAATATTTTAAATGAGCCTGAATTCAATAATGTTTCAAGAATGACCGATCTCTTTCGAGCCTTTGAGGAAAAGGCCACCATGGTAAAGCTGTTAGATAAATTCATCGATCCCAGAGGTGTTCAAATCGCTATCGGTTCTGAAAGCCAGGTCCAAGAAATGGAAACGTGTAGTTTGGTGACTTCCACCTATGGGTGTGCAGGGCAGATCTGGGGAGCCCTGGGAGTCATAGGCCCTCGAAGGATGAACTATTCCAAAATCATCCCCCTGGTGGATTATTCCGCAAAACTACTCACAGAAATCCTGGATAGGCATTTTCATTAAAAAAGAGGAGTCGAAATCATGGAAGGATCAGAAAAGAAAAAGATCCATGTGAACCTTGAACCCTCTATAGAAAGGGATGAAGAAGAAATATCAGACCTATTGACCGAAACAAAACCTCAAAAGAATAAGAAGCAAAAAGAGGATAAGGAAAAAGAGGTTGAGGAATTGAAAAAGAAGCTGGGGGACAAAGAGAAAGAGGCAAAGGAAAATTATGAACGTTTGTTGAGAACGGCAGCCGATCTTGAGAATTATAAAAAAAGAGCAGCCAAGGAAAAAGAGGATTGGACCAAATTTGCCAATGAGGATTTACTCAAGGTCATCCTCCCTTTTATTGATAATCTGGAGAGAGCCGTCAACCATGCCCAAAAGGCGGTGGACACTGGGGTTTTAATTGAAGGAGTTCGACTAACCCTTCAACAACTCCTCCAGGCCCTGAACAAATTTGGGCTTTCTTCCTTTGAATCTGTCGGTAAACCTTTCGATCCGGCCGTGCATGAAGCCATGCTGGTCGTGGAAACGGATAAGGTTGAACCGAACCAGGTTACCGAGGAGTTCCAGAAGGGATATCTCTTGAATGATCGACTCTTGAGACCAGCAACCGTTTCCGTGTCAAAACCTCTTGAGAAAGAGGTTCGGACATTGGAGTGACTTTGAATATTATTTAAGGAGGGGAAATTAAAATGGCTAAGACAATAGGAATTGATTTGGGAACAACGAACTCAGTGGTGGCCATCATGGAGGGAGGGGATCCTGTCGTGATTGCCAATCCAGAAGGGAGCCGAACGACTCCGTCTGTTGTTGCCTTTACCGATAAAGGGGAAAGGGTCGTAGGACAGATTGCTAAACGTCAAGCAATTACCAACTCCGAAAATACCATTTTCTCCATCAAGCGACTGATGGGAAGGAAATTTTCAGACCGTGAGGTGCAGCGAGACCTGAAGATCCTTCCTTATAAAATCGTGGAAAATAAGAACGGGGACGCCTGGGTTAAGGCCAGGGATAAAGAATACAGCCCCCCCGAGATCTCCGCCTTCGTCCTTCAGAAGATGAAGGAGACGGCAGAGGCTTATCTCGGTGAAAAGGTGACCGATGCAGTGATTACTGTTCCCGCTTATTTTAATGATAGTCAGCGTCAAGCCACAAAAGATGCAGGAAGGATAGCAGGTTTAAATGTCATTCGAATCATCAATGAACCGACCGCTGCCTCCCTGGCTTATGGTCTAGACAAGAAGAAGGATGAAAAGATCGCTGTCTTTGACCTCGGCGGCGGAACCTTTGACATTTCCATTCTTGAGTTGGGTGAGGGTGTTTTTGAAGTGAAATCGACGAATGGGAACACCCATCTGGGTGGAGATGATTTCGACCAACGTGTCATTGACTATCTGGCCGATGAGTTCAAAAAAGATCAGGGGATTGATCTGAGAAAAGATCGAATGGCCCTTCAAAGACTGAAAGAAGCTGCGGAAAAAGCAAAGATTGAACTCTCCAACATGATGGAGACGGATATCAATCTCCCATTTGTCACGGCGGACGCCTCGGGGCCAAAGCATTTGAACATGAAATTGACTCGGGCGAAATTGGAAAAACTGACAGAGGATCTCATTGACATGGTTGAGGGTCCATGCCGTCAGGCGATTGCAGATGCCGGGCTTTCAGCCAGGGATATCGACGAAGCGATCCTCGTGGGTGGGATGACCCGGATGCCCAAGGTCCAGGAGAAAGTGAAACAAATCTTTGGGAAAGAACCTAACAAGAGCGTTAACCCGGATGAAGCGGTTGGAATTGGTGCAGCCATTCAAGCAGGAGTTTTGAAGGGTGAGGTCAAGGATGTACTTTTACTCGACGTTACTCCGCTCTCACTCGGGATCGAAACCCTGGGCGGTGTCGCTACCAAACTGATTGAAAGAAATACCACTATTCCAACAAAAAAGAGCCAGATCTTTTCCACGGCAGCCGATAGCCAACCGGCTGTAACAATCCATGTGCTCCAGGGGGAAAGGGAGATGGCAGCTGACAATAAAACGCTTGGCCAATTTGAACTGGTGGGTATTCCACCCGCTCCCAGGGGGATTCCCCAGATTGAAGTGACTTTCGATATCGACGCCAATGGAATCGTTCATGTCTCAGCGAAAGACCTCGGGACAGGGAAAGAACAATCCATTAAAATTACTGCCTCCAGCGGTCTCAACGAGGATGAGATAAAAAAGATGGTCAGGGATGCTGAGTCCCATGCCGCAGATGACAAAAAGAGACGGGAGTTGGCTGAAGCAAGAAATCATCTCGATACACTGATCTACACGACAGAGAAATCCTTAAAAGAATATGGGGATAAAGTCGATTCCGCTGACAAACAGAATATTGAAGATGCGATGGCCAAGGCCAAAAAGACGATGGAGTCAAACGACCTGAGCGCGATTAAATCTGCCGAAGAAGAACTGACTCGTTCTTCCCATAAATTGGCAGAGGCAATGTATGCAAAGGCTTCTCAGAAAGGAGCCGGAGCGGGTGCCGAACCGGGAGCTCAAGAAGGTCCTCGACAAAAACCGCAGGAAGATGTGGTGGACGCAGATTTCGAGGATGTGAGTAAAAAATAATTTATCGGATAGAGTTTCCAAAAGGGCGAGCCTTCGTTCGCCCTTTTTTTATTTCATATTCCTTTCCTATCTGTCATTCTTTTTTTTTGTCATTCCTGCCCCGTTTTTTCAACGGGATGAATTTCAACAGAGCTTGCCCCACACTAATGGAGATGTTGTAATCCCATTTTACCGTCTGCGCATTGAAGCACTATGGCGCGCAAGCACGGGAATGACAGAATGGGCCAAGGAAATAGGCTTATTTGATTTTATCTCCCGATGATGTTAGATTTTAGACCATCACAGGTAGGCATGACCTATCGAAAAACCTGAAATTTAAAATTAGAAATCTCAAATAAAGGAAATGGAATGTGGGAATTTTTTGAAAAATTAAAAAAAGGCCTCTCAAAAACCCATCAGGGTTTTATAGAAAAGGTCGACCAACTCTTCCTGGGGAAAAAAACCATCGATCAAGATCTTTTAGATGAATTGGAAGGCCTCCTTTTCGAAGCCGATTTAGGGGTGAAAACCTCGGGTCAACTGATAGAAGGAGTTCTCCAGGGACTCAAAAGGGGGGAACTCCAGGAGCCCCAGAGGGTAAAGGAGTTTATCAAACAAGAGATCCTTCGGATTCTCAAATCAGGGGAAAAACCACTCTCCATCGACTTCTCTCAAAAAAAACCTTTCGTCTTTATGGTGATGGGAGTCAATGGTGCGGGAAAGACGACCACCATCGGAAAGATTGCTCATCAATATTCATCCCAAGGCAAGAAGGTCCTGATTGGTGCCGCCGACACCTTCCGGGCGGCTGCGGTGGAGCAGCTTGAAATCTGGGCAAATCGAGCCGGAGCTGACCTGATCAAACAATCCAAAGGATCGGATCCCTCGGCGGTGGCCTTCGACTCCATCCATGCGGCAACATCCAGAGATATCGATCTTGTCTTTATTGATACCGCCGGAAGGCTACACACTAAAGTCAATCTCATGGAAGAACTGAAGAAGGTGAAACGTATTGTCGGGCGAGAATGCCCTGGGGCCCCTCACGAGAGTCTCCTTGTCCTCGACGCCACAACCGGCCAAAATGCGATTTCTCAAGCAAAACTCTTTAACGAAGCCGTCGGGGTGACAGGTATCGCTCTGACCAAATTGGACGGGACAGCCAAGGGAGGAATCATCATAGGCATTACAGAAGAGTTAAAGATCCCCATCCGTTATATTGGCGTGGGGGAAGGAATCGATGATTTGAAGGAATTTGACGCCACGGAATTTATCAGGGCGCTCTTTTAAATCAATTCCTTCTATCTTTCTTTCTCTCTTTCGCTAATATTTTTTAGCTTTTATTTATAGCTTCTTCCGATAGCGAGACAAGAGTGTGAAGGATAATACCTTCCCCAATTTTCCGGTGGGTTGCTCAAAAAAGTAAAAAGAAACTGTGAAATCCAAATTTAATATTTCAATAATCCTTTGTTGGCTTTTATTCATCCCTATCAAAGGATTTGCTTATTCGAATGATATTGATAAGGCCAGCTTCCTTTCACCTTTGGAAAAAGAAGTGGTGCATGAAATAAACCTTGCCAGGATAGCCCCAAAAGATTATGCTTCATTTCTTGAACAATTCAAAAAATACTATCATGATAAACTCATAAAAATCCCTAACGAAACTCCTATCATCACCGAAGAAGGAGTGGGGGCATTGGTTGAAGCCACCCGGTTTCTCCGCTCTACAAAACCAATTCCGTTGCTTAACCTATCTAAGGGCATGTCTTTGGGAGCAAAGGATCACGTCAAGGACTTATCGTTATTACAGGGTTCACGGCACCAGGGAAGGGACAAGAGTCAACCTTGGGATAGGGTTAACCGCTATGGAACATGGCAGAAAGTGATCGTTGAAAATATATCCTTTGGCCATGATCGGGCCAGAAATATTGTGATGAGCCTGATTATAGACGATGGGGTTCCCCACCGTGGACACCGAAAGAATATTTTCAATGCAGATCTTCGAGTGATTGGAGTCGCCTGCGGTGAACATCCACATTATAAGACGGTTTGTGTCATCACCTTTGCTGGAGGGTATATAGAAAGAGAGAAGAAATAGAATTTGAACCTTACCTTATGGAAATCTTCATAACATTCTATTAATGGATGACCGGTTGACATTATTCAAAAAAGCTAAAACTGCCAAGCTTTGTCTCGTCCCGATTTTGGTTTTATTTTCCTGCTTAATCATAGGCTGCGCTCACGCCCCAGCTCCTAATCGACCAACTCATTGGAGGAACACCCCCATTGACCTGGAATTCGTTGCAGACAATCCAAACCAACCCTTACTACAAGTGATCATTGTGTATGGCCCGGCATGGTGCCACCATTCAGCTCTGAGGTTGGTCTGCCCGGATCGACCTGTTTTGTTTTGGGACCCTGGCGGTAGTTACGGTATCTTTCATCAAGAGGATATAAGAAGCAGGGATCTCATCATGATCAATCCCCCTGATCTTGAAACCTATCTCCAGTTTACCTGGATTTATAGTAGCGTTGAGGTGGAAGTGTTCGAATGGGATCTGACAATGGAACATGCTCATGAGATGTATGATGTACTCCTAAAGGGAACTGATAAAAATCATCCCGCGGGGCCGTTCACGACTCCTACCATGGGGGGCTTTTGTAGTGTTGCATTGAGTGATTTCTTAAACCGTTTTGCGGCCAAAACGATGACCGTGCCAAAATCTTTTTTTTTCCCACATGACCTAGCGCGGGTGCTATATACGCAATCCCCCAAGCGGGTCCTGGCATTTCGTCGTGGAAAACAAATCATGTGGACCCCTCCTTGAATCACTTCAGGCGATTCTGACTCATCTCACCCCCTTCGAAATTTATTAACTGCCAGGTACCCTTCTCTATTGACATTAAGGTTCAAAATTTCTCAAAAGCATGTCTTTTCCCGAATGAGAGGAAGATGACTCAACTTTACCCCAACACCTCTTGAACAAATCTTATTTAACACTAGTTGATTATGGAGCAAAAATTTTTGTCAGTTTTGACAAAATATTACTCCTAACAATTTAAAATTTCCAATTACAGATCTCTCACTAAAATTTAAATTACTATTAAAAATCCAAGGCTTATTCATCAAAATCTACAAAATTGGTGTTTGGCACCTGTTATGCATTAATTATTTGCATCAATGAAGATAAACTATCCTATCATTTGCTCCAGACAAATTTTTTATCACTTTTTTGCTTTCTTTCTGGTTATCCTTATCTCCACCCCATGCCTCAGCCAGATGCTCAATGAATCCTCTGATCAAGTTTGGAAAGTCGGTGATCACCGGTGGACGGTTGAAGAAGAGTATCAGTTTGGAAAATGGGTTGATGAAAATATTACGGAAGATTTTTTCATTCGTTATAAAATGCCCACCGACTGTGCCGATGTCCCCTATGCAGTCAGATGGATTTATGCCCGGATCGCACATCTTCCCGCTGCCGCTACGACAAAAGACGGCAAACTGATTGGCCACTGGTCTAAGAACTGGAAGCATCTTCCAACCCATTCGGAGTGGCACCAGGACAAACGTTTCCGTGCCGCCCTTCTCTATCTCATTTCGGAGACATGGACAGGAACCCTTCCCCGCGACACCTATCCCATCCGCATTTCTCCCGATTCGATCATACCGGGAACGCTCCTTTCTATGGATAGATCCCACGTCGGCATCATCGCCCACGTCTGCCTCGACGGAAGCCAGGCCCATCCTCTTCAGACCTGGGAGTCAATGCTCCCGGTGAAAATCCGAAAGCTGATTTTGAGGGATTTTTTCTCCCCTAAACCGGAATTGACACATCCTTTAGGTCTGGTGAAGTTCCGATGGCCGATTTTTGATAATGAGGAATGGAAATATCTTTCTGTTAAAGAGCACCCCTTCTATTCTGAAGAGCAATATAACCCTGCTTTTTATAAGAGGTATCCAGACTTTGTTGAGGCTGTCGCCAAGAGGATCGATCCAAAAGAATATGATCCCATGGAGAAGATGTTGAAGGTTATGGAAACAACCACACGCCTTCTCAGGGAAAGGGTTCCTATTGCTTTTGAAGGATACCAACAGTGTATCAAGGGGGGGTGTACAGAGGGGTCGGACCTATGGGAAATTCACAATACCCTCAGCCGTGATGGGATGATCATCCTCCTGATGGATCATCTTTCCCGTATCGTTGAATCGAACCGTCTCGACAAAGAAACGGTCAAAAAGATGATGGAGTCGATTTCCATCAATATCACAAAGAACCGCTCGGTCACCTTCTACGATGTCTATCGGAACTGTTCATGGCTTTCCCCTCATCCGAAAGACTCGATAGAAGCCCGCTGGGGAATGAAAAAGTGTGAGATGATCCTTGCACAGATCCGCACTGCCAAAGACTGCATTGCCTTTATTGAAAGAATTTACGAGAAAAAAGACCCCAAATATGCTGACTTCTCGATCCGGCAACAGCAGGAAATACTCCGGAGACTCAATGATGAGTTGAGGAGTTCCGAATGCTATCTTGCTGCTTCGGACATGAATGACAACCAAGGGGTAGCAGACAGGGTGGCTGAAACAAACCTAAAACGTTAATCAAAATGTCAGAGCTCAATGACTAAAAGACCCTTTAAAAAAAATCACCTCTCTCATTAACCTTAAGTCTTTGTGGATGTCATTATCATTCTTAACCCTTCGTAAAAAGATAAAAAGAGCCCTTATGAGCAAAGAGGGCCTTTTCAATTTATACGGGGGGAAATCAAGAATGGATTGAAATAGGATTATGGAAAAACCATTTTTTCAAGGGCTTTGATTCTCGCCTCTAAGGCATTCAGTTTCTTTTCTAAATCTGCAAAAGAGAATTTAATCATCGAACCTAACTCATCCTTCACTTCGATAAAACTTTCTTCGATCTTTTCATTCAACACCACCACTTGCTCTGCCATCTTTTTAATTTCTTCTCTGAATCCGTTTAATGTATTCCTTAACTCACCAAAATCAGTTCTCGTTTCTTTCCCCATATGGATAATATTGCTTATTCCCTCCTCATGAATCAACCGAAGGCTTGTGTCCACCTCCTGTTTCGACTGACCAATGGCAGACGTTACCTCCTTTTTAACGCTTTGAAGGGCTGTCGTCAAAAACTGGTTTGATTGATCAAGGACAGATTGGTTTTCTGCCCGAGATTTCTGGAGTCCTTGTTTTATCTCTTCCTGAACTGAGCCAACTTCCATTCTATTTTCTTTCCTTAACTGTTCTATCTCCGTTTTGAGTTCCTGCCCCCACTCTAAAATCTGATTTTTATTTTCCTCTCTTAATTGGCGGAAGTTTGATTTTGTCTCCTATCTCCATTTCTCCAGATCTTCTTTCGTCATTAATCCCAGTAATTTTCTTTCAAAATATTCTTTTGTATGTTGGTCCATTTAGTTTTTTTATCTCCCCTATTGATATAGTTTTTGAATATCATAGACACATTAGAATATCAATCCATTTTTACCCCCCATATTTTAACACACCCCCTTTTTTACTTAACAAAAAAAAATTGACACTTGACAAAAAAATATTGTTTGTGGTATCTTTCACAAATATATAGTCATATGCTCTTTACTAAACCTAATTCATATAACTTATATAGGTCGACTGGGGCGATCTTAGAAAAATCTAAGCCTTAAAGGGTTCTCCCCTGTTTATAGAAGGAGGGAGGTGAAGTGAACTATCTCGTTTTAAAAAATTTAAGAAAGGATGGTGAATGACATTTATGAAAATTACCAGAAGAACCTTTTTAAAGATCTCAGGCGCCACAGCCGCAGGGACGTTCATTGGCAGCCTTGGATTCGATCTATCCCCTGCCGAGGTCTATGCACAGGAACTCCGGATTAAAGGGGCTAAGGAAACTAACACAATCTGTTGTTACTGTTCGGTTGGCTGTGGAATTATTGTCCATACCGATGCCAAAGGTAAGGTCATCAATTCTGAAGGAGACCCAGATCACCCCATCAGCGAAGGGGCCCTCTGTGCCAAAGGAGCATCCTTATTCCAGATTGCCGTCAATGATAACCGATTGAAAAAGGTTCGCTATCGTGCCCCCTACAGCAATACTTGGAAAGAAGTGAAATGGGAATGGGCCTTAAATAAAATTGCAGCCAACATTAAAAAGAGCCGGGATAAGAGCTTCATGGAGAAGAATGCAACGGGTCAGGTGGTCAACCGAACCAATGGCGTTGCTTCAGTGGGAAGTGCTGCCATGGATAATGAGGAATGTTGGCTCTACCAGAAACTCCTCAGATCCCTGGGTCTTGTTTATATCGAACATCAGGCCCGTATCTGACACAGCGCCACTGTAGCGGCTCTGGGAGAGTCGTTCGGACGCGGTGCAATGACCAATCATTATATCGATTTTCGAAACGCCGATGTTATTCTGAATATGGGTGGAAACGTTGCTGAGAATCACCCTGTCTCTTTTAAATGGATCCAGGCGGCCAAGGATAAAGGAGCCATTTTTATCCATGTGGATCCAAGATTCACCCGGACTTCGACGAAGGCCGATATTTTTGTTCGACTTCGTTCAGGAACAGATATTGCCTTCCTGGGAGGAATGATCAAGTATCTCCTTGACAACAACATTTACGATGAGTTCTATGTCAAAAACTATACCAACGGTTCCTTAATCGTAAATCCTAAATATAGCTTCAATGACGGGCTCTTCTCGGGCTACGATTCAGCGAAACGAACTTATGATAAATCCACCTGGGCGCTGGAAAAAGATGAAAATGGAATTCCAAAAAGGGATACGACACTCCAAGACCCACGCTGCGTCTTCCAACTGCTGAAGAAACATTATTCCCGTTATACGATGGAGAAAGTTTCTCAGATTACCGGAACGCCAACGGTGGACTTAGAAAAGGTTTACAAAACCTATGCATCCACTGTAAGCCCAAACAAAGCTGGAACGATTCTCTATGCCATGGGTTGGACGCAGCATACTGTCGGCGTCCAAAATATTCGCACGATGTCAATCATCCAGTTGCTACTTGGAAATATGGGAATCGCCGGTGGTGGCGTCAATGCCCTGCGAGGGGAATCGAATGTTCAAGGGTCAACCGACCATGCGTTGCTATTCCACATCCTCCCTGGATATCTTCCTACCCCTCGAGCTCAATGGGCGACACTTGCGGATTATAATAAGACCACTCCAGCATCCAAAGATCCAAGGAGTGCCAATTGGTGGAAGAACAGACCCAAGTATGTTGCAAGTTTTCTAAAATCCATGTACGGGGACAAAGCCACTAAGGAAAACGATTTTGGATATGCTTGGATGCCCAAACTGGATCCCACACAGGATGCCTCATGGTTGAACCTCTTTGACGAAATGTATAAGGGCACCTTCACTGGATTTTTTGCCTGGGGCATGAATCCAGCTTGTTCTGGTGCTCATGCAGGGAAAGTCCGTCAGGCATTGACCAAATTGGACTGGATGGTGAATGTCAATGTCTTTGATAGCGAGACAGGCTCTTTCTGGAAAGGGCCTGGCATGGATCCAAAGAAGATCAAGACCGAGGTTTTCCAACTCCCCTGTGCAGCCTCTATGGAAAAAGAGGGGAGCATCAGCAACAGCGGTCGCTGGATGCAATGGCGATATAAAGCTGCCAATCCACCGGGAGAGGGAAAACCCGATGGCGATATCATGTATGAGTTGTTTAAAAAGGTTCAAGCCCTCTATGAGAAAGAAAAGGGGGTATTCCCGGAACCCATTTTAAACTTGAAATGGGACTACGAGACCGGTGGCCATTTCGATATTCACAAAGTAGCGAAAGAGGTCAATGGTTATGACCTTACCAATGGGAAATTGATGGGCAGTTTTGCCAATTTGAAAGACGATGGAACTACTTCCAGTGGGAACTGGCTCTATTGTGCAAGTTATACCGAAGCTGGAAACATGGCTGCCCGAAGAAAGAACACCGACCCAACCGGTTTAGGTCTCTACCCGGAATGGTCATGGTGCTGGCCAGTCAATCGGAGGATTATTTACAATCGCGCTTCCGTTGATCTGGATGGGAACCCGCGCAATCCAAACAGGTCCCTCATCACATGGAATGCTGCAGATAAGAAATGGGGCGGCGATGTCCCTGATGGGGGATGGCCACCAATGGGTACGGAGGGATTCTATCCATTTATCATGAAACCCGATGGGGTGGCCTCAATCTATGGACCTGGTTTAAATGACGGTCCTTTCCCTGAACATTACGAGCCTCTGGAATGTCCTATCGAGAAAAATCTGATGTCCGGCCAGAGGATCAATCCAGTTGTCAAAATTTTTGAGGGGGGCCCTGATGCGTTTGCCACTTGTGATCCGAAATATCCTTTTGTCTGCAGCACCTACCGGGTCACCGAACATTGGCAGACAGGAGTTCTCACCCGATGGCTGCCCTGGCTGATTGAGGCTGAACCTCAGGTATTTTGTGAGATGAGCCTTGAACTTGGTAAATTGAGAGGCATTAAAAACGGTGATAGGGTGATCGTTCAGACGCAACGAGGTAAATTAGAAGCTGTGGCGATTGTCACCTCCCGTTTAAAACCCTTTAATATCGCCGGCCAAACGATCCATCAGATAGGGGTACCATGGCATTTTGGCTGGCTCCATCCAAAGGATGGCGGAGAAAGTGCGAACTTACTAACACCCACCGTTGGCGATCCCAATACCATGATACCTGAATCAAAGGCTTTCATGGCCAACGTAAGTAAACTTACTAAACAACCAGCCAAAAAGACAACAAAGAGCTAAAAGGAGGTGACATAAATGGCAGATAAATCCTTTTTCATAGATACAACGAAATGCACGGCTTGTCGGGGGTGCCAGATTGCCTGTAAGCAGTGGAATAAAAACCCTGGAACAAAAACCCTTCAGCGAGGGAACCATCAAAATCCTCCTGATCTTTCGGCCTCGACATTCAAATTGGTGAGATTCAATGAGGTAGAAGTCCCGGGAGGAGAGCCCAAATGGTATTTCTTCCCTGATCAATGCAGGCACTGTATGTCTCCTCCTTGTAAAGAGGTGGCGGATGGAAAAGCCAAGGGAGCCATCATACATGATGAGAAGACAGGGGCGGTTATCTTTAACCCAAAAGTGAAGATAAAACCGGGGGATTTTAAAGAAGTTCGTGAAGCCTGCCCCTATGATATCCCGAGAATCTCTGGTGCGGGAATCATGGCAAAATGCACCATGTGCATCGACCGGATCAAAGAAGGGATGCTTCCCGCCTGTGTGAAGACCTGTCCCACCGGGGCAATGAACTTCGGAGATCGGAAGGAAATAGTCGAGAAAGCTAACCATAGACTGTTAGAGGTGAAAAAAGTTTATAAAGATGCCATGCTTGCAAACCCCGATGATGTCAGGGTGATCTTTCTTATTACCGACGATCCCAAAAAGTATCACAAATTCGCTGTGGCAGAAAATACGATTGGGATTACAAGAAAGATGGCACTCAAACGCCTCTTTCAACCTCTTAACAATTTACGTAATATGATCGGATAAACCCCCTCTCATCTCCCTCCCCCTTGATGGGGGAGGGAAGGTTGGGGTGAAATAGGATCAGGGGGGTGTCTTTTAGGGCTTGTTTCGGCTGGGAGTCTCGAAATAAGCCCGTTTTTTTTCATCTCAAAGTCACAAATTCCATTGAATGATACCGAATTAAACAAATGATCCGTAAAATTCGCTGACATTCGCTATATTCTTTAATTATGTTTGGAGGGGTTATATTGGAAAAGTTAAAGAAGAGGATTCAACAGATTAAAAAGAAAAGACCTGGTTATGGAAAGATGCTGGACTTCTATCAAAAAGTGGAAGAAGCACAACAGAGTATAAAAGCATCTTTAAAAATGAAGCCTATAAAACTCAAAAAGGAATGGAAGGAACTCCTGGCAAAGGAAGGCTTTTCATTGATTCAGAAAGAAGATTTTCCATTGGATATCGAGACATCCACCAAACTCTTTGCAACCCTCTGTCAGATCGGAAAAGATACCAACCCTCATATGGCTGAACAGGTGAGAAAAATCAAAGAGGCTATCGATCATAAAAGAATAGACCTGAAGAAATTATTAAGCAAAGGAATGGAAGAAGAAAAGGTAAAGAAAGTTGCTGATGAATCGGAATTGGATAAAGGTGTTTTATTGTTTTTAATCCAAAGTAGCATCAAACCTTCTATTGAAGCCGGCAGGGAAAAGCTTAAGAGTGAATTGGATCCTGAGACTTGGTTGAATGGATACTGCCCCGTATGTGGTTCCCTTCCACTCCTAAGTCTCTTGAAGGGAGAGGTGGGAAAGAGGTATCTCCTATGCTCCTATTGCGGCTATCAGTGGAAAATCGACCGATTGTTCTGCCCTTTCTGCAACAACAAAGACCAGAAATTTCTACAGTATTTTTATGGTGAGGGAGAGGAAACCTACCGGATTGACCTCTGCGACAAATGTCATCAGTATATTAAAACGATCGATTGTAGAACGCTGGAAGAGTTAGATCCAGTTTTAGAGGACCTTGCCACGCTCCACCTCGATATTTTGGCCTCCCAAAAAGGCTATAAGAGACCTATCCCTAACCCCTGGACTGCCTAATATTCATTATCGCTATGCACAAAACACTGAACGCCTTGCCTTCCCACCATGCCCTTGTTTTAAAAGGATGAATAGGGTATATATGAATTGCGGATGCGGGGTTTAGAATGCGTCATTCAAACCTCAATGATAACCATCGATTTTGTTAAATAAAGGAAGATGTCAAATATTGATCTAATTCTTCTCCATCCCCCAACTCTTTACGACTTCAGAAATCGACCTGGAATCCATGGTCCGATCAGCGATGTTGTCCCCTCCACACCCATCTTTGAGATGTATCCCATTGGGTTTGCCAGCCTTTCAGAATATTTGGAGCGTCATGGGCTCAAGGTGAGGATCATCAATGTTGCGATGAAGATGCTTAAGGATGAAAAATTTGATCTGGAGCGGCTCATCAAAAAAAATAAGCCCTTGGCCTTCGGAATCGATCTCCATTGGATGGCCCATGTCCAGGGAGCATTGGCTCTTGCAGAAATCATCAAACGGTTTCATCCCAATACTCCGGTCATCTTGGGCGGACTCTCTGCGACCTATTATCATGAAGAGATCCTCCGTCAATATCCTTTTATCGATTTTGTGATGAGAGGAGATTCAACGGAGAAGCCGCTACTTCAACTGATTCAAGCCATCAAGGCAGGTAAAGATTTTAAAAATATTCCTAATCTGACCTATCGGGATGAGAAAAAAGAAATTCAGGTCAACCCTCTTACCCACGTGCCGGAAAATCTTGACGAGATTACAATCGACTACCGCCATATCATGAAGAAGGTGGTAAGGTATGTTGACCCCACAGGCTACCAGCCTTTTATCGATTGGTATACCTACCCTGTGACAGCCGTCTTCACCTGCCGGGGATGTCTCTACTCTTGTAAAACTTGCGGGGGATCCGCACAGACCTTTCGAATGATGGCGAATCGGAGGAAACCAGCCTATCGGAATCCCAAATTATTGGCTCAGGACATCTTCAATATTTCGGACCATCTCCATGCACCGGTCATGATCATCGGCGATATCTTCCAGCCCGGAGAAGAATATGGTTTCACCTTTCTTCGGGAGATGAAGAGGAGGCCGATCTCCAACCATATCGCCTTTGAATTTTTTACTCCTCCGTCCAGGACCAGACTGGAAAGAATTGCCGAATCTATTTCGAACTTCAATATCGAGATCTCCCCAGAGTCTCACGATGAAGAAGTGAGAAGGGCATTTGGAAGGCCTTATAACAATGAATCGTTAGAAAAAATGCTCGAAGATGCCATGGATCTCGGATCGAAACGGATTGACCTCTTCTTTATGACCGGTCTCCCGAAGCAAACCTATCAATCCGTCCTGGACACAGTGGAATATTCTCGCACTCTTTTAGAACGGTTTCATTCCTATAATAAACTCTTCCCCTTCATCTCTCCTTTAGCTCCCTTCTTGGATCCGGGGAGTCCGGTTTTCGAGACACCAGAAAAATATGGGTATCGCCTGTTTTATCGAACGGTTGAGGAACATCGCCAGGCCCTACTGGCTCCCAGCTGGAAATATATCCTCAATTACGAAACGGAATGGATGAATCGGGATGAGATCGTCTACAGCACCTACGAAGCTGGGAAGAAGCTCAATCGTCTGAAAGCTGAATTCGGTCTGATTGATCCCAAGACAGCAGAATCGGTTGAGATACGGCTCGAAGGGGCTGTCCAAATGATGAAGGAGATTGACCGGATTATGACCTTTCCCGACACCGGGGAGAGAGAAATTGCCCTACAATCCATCTCAAGCGGTCGTCTCTCCCTTCAGCACTATAGCATGTCCACCATCTGCGAGAAAAAAGAACTGGAATGGCCCACCCGATTCATTCGGATGAACTTCATCAAGATCCTTAAAACACTCCTTGCGAGGAGAAAGCCCAATGTCTTTACCCCTTCATCAACAGGTGCTCCGTAAGATACCCAGCGTGGATGAAATTCTTTTAAGACCAAAGATCGTTGAGCTCTTAAAGGTCTATCCCCGGAATGTCGTTGTCGAAGCCATACGAAAGGGACTGAGACAATTGCGCGAAGAACTCCTCCACAAAAAAGAATTTTCTCAATTAGGAGAAGATTTTTTCTCCTTTGAAAGACTCTATCCCCTTTTCCAGAAAGAGGTGGCTCTTCAAATTCAGCCACGACTCCGTCACGTCATCAATGCAACTGGAGTGGTCATCCATACGAATCTGGGAAGGGCCCCCCTCCATCCTTCTGCACTGAAGCACTTAATGGATATTTCCAAAACCTATTCCAACTTAGAATATGACGTTGAATTCGGTGAGCGGGGGAGTCGATATACTCACGTCGAAGAGATTCTCTGCCGTCTTTCCGGTGCGGAATCAGCCTTAGTGGTAAACAATAATGCAGGGGCTGTCTTACTTGTTTTGAATACCCTGGCAGAGGATAAGGAGGTGATCGTTTCAAGAGGAGAGCTGGTCGAAATTGGGGGCGCCTTTCGCATCCCCGATGTGATGAAACGCAGTGGGGCTTTACTCAGAGAGGTTGGAACAACCAATCGTACTCACCTTAACGATTACCAAAAAGCGATCGGTGCGCAGACAGCCCTGCTTCTGAAGGTCCACACGAGCAACTTCAAGGTGATGGGTTTTGCCTCGGAAGTCTCTCTCGAGGATCTGGTCCAACTGGGAAAGCAACATCAACTTCCTGTCGTTCATGATTTGGGAAGCGGTTGTTTAATAGATCTCACCCTGTACGGCTTGGAAAGGGAGCCTACCGTCCAAGAGATGATTAAAACAGGGGTGGATGCAATCACCTTTAGCGGTGATAAACTTCTGGGAGGCCCTCAGGCTGGAATAATCTTAGGAAAGAAGAAATTCTTGGATCTCTTTAAGATCAATCCGCTGACCCGAGCCCTCCGCATCGACAAACTCACCTTGGCGGCTCTCGAATCGACTCTTCTCCTCTATCTCGATGAAAAGAAGGCGATGGAAGAAATTCCGACGCTTCAGATGTTGAGTCTGGACACAAGAAGATTAAGAAGAAGAGGGAGACGCCTGCTGAAAAGATTGTCAGGAATAGTAAATCAGAGAATGACATTCACTCTGAGAGAAGATGTCTCTCAAGTGGGCGGGGGTGCCCTCCCCCTTCAAGAATTACCAACCATTGTCATGGCCATCAGGCCCCTCGACTCTTCCGTGAATCATCTCGAAGAAAATTTAAGGAAGGGGACCCCTCCCATTATTTCTCGAATCAGTAAAGAAGAGTTGATCCTAGATATGAGAACCGTCTTTGATGAAGAAATTCCTCTATTGGCCATTGGACTTGAAAAAGCCTTAAAAAATCTCCAGCCGCAATGATGCAGAATTCCACAAAAAATAACTTCCAAAATCCCCCCCTGCCTACCGGCAGGCAGGCGCCCCCCCCCTTGCTAGGAGGGGGCGGAGTCGTCCAAAGCCAGACTTTGGCGCCGGACGGAGAGGGGGAATTATCTTTCTCCTTTCAGGTAACAGCGAAGAATCATGGGAGACGCCTCGACCAGCTTCTTGCAGAAACCGATCTTCATCTTTCCCGTTCTCAAGCAAAAAATCTAATTGAGAAACAATATATCCTTCTAAATCAGAAACCCACTAAGCCCAGTGCCCATGTCAAGACAGGCAACACTGTTTCAGGAATCCTGCCGGGGCCCCGCCCCCTTTTACTCCATCCAGAACCCCTACCTCTTACTATCCTTTATGAAGACTCCTCCGTCATCGTTATTGATAAGGTTCCAGGCATGGTCATTCATCCGGCCCATGGAAATCCCTCCGGAACATTGGTCAACGCTCTTCTTTATCATTGCAAAGACCTCACCGGGATTAACGGTGTCTTGAGACCAGGTATTGTCCACCGGTTGGATAAGGATACCTCCGGGGTGATGGTTGCCGCCAAAGATAACGAAGCTTTCCAGCATTTGACAAAACAATTTAAAAACAGAACCGTTGATAAGGTCTATCTGGCTATTGTCTATGGAAAGTTCAACAAGGAGGAAGGTTTAATTGATTCTTCCATCGGGAGACACCCAAGTCATAGGAAACGGATGTCTACCCGAGCTAAAAGGGGGAGGAGTGCAATCACTCGTTGGAGGAAGATTGAGGAATTTGATAACTGTACTCTCCTTGAGATCTTCCCTCAGACCGGTCGAACTCATCAGGTCCGGGTACATCTCTCCTCCATAGGCCATCCAGTGTTAGGGGATCCTCTATACGGGAGAAAAGGTAGACCGGGAGCAATTCATGATCCCGGCTTGAAAAAATGTGTGAAGAAGTTGAATCGTCAAGCCCTCCATGCCCAACGATTGGAATTCACACATCCTCGGACAGGGGATAAGGTACAGTTTGTTTCACCTATCCCTCGGGATATGAATGAAGTATTGGAATGGTTACGATTAAAAACTCGATAAATTCGTATTTAGGTAAAGGTCAGGAAGCCAGTTTGGTGTTTAGTGAAAGGTTTAAAATCAACTTTAACAACACCAATGACCTAACCCATTAACAAAACAGGCATCTTTACCTTTACCTTGGACCAAAAACCTTTAGAAATAAGAATGAGCACCCTCAACCGCTCCGCACTCAAAATCAAGAATGGTATCCCCTATTTTGAAATACCGGAGGTAGCAAAATTGGGATGGATCCGACATGCTTTCCTTACCCGTCAAGGAGGATTAAGTCTTCCTCCTTATGATACTCTTAATTTAAGTGATGGGAATGGTGACAGAGAAGAATTCGTTTCCAAAAATAAAAATCTGATTGGAGAAGCCTTTCACTTTGACCCCAATCGACTGGTCTTACTCGATCAAATGCATCAGGACAAAATTCTTCTTATTAAAGAGCCCTTAAACTCTCTCCCATCTCTTTTAGAATATGATGCCATCATCACAAATCTCACGAGCTTCTTTATCAGCATTCTTACCGCCGATTGTGTCCCCATCTTTGTGGTTGATCAAAAGAAGAAAGTGATTGCTGCAATCCATGCCGGAAGACAGGGGACAGCTCTTCATATCACAGCTAAGGTTTTAAAAAAGATGGAGGAGGAGTTCGGATGTTCACTGAAAGACCTTCTCATCGCCCTGGGCCCATCCATCGGGTCTTTCTGTTATGAAATCGACGCAAAAGTCTTTCATCCGGAGTGGGTTCCTTTCTCAACTTCAAGAGGTGAAGGAAGGTGGGGGGTTGATCTTGCCCAAATCAATATCGCTCAGATGAAGAAAGAAGGGATTAAGGAAGAACAAACCTCTTGGATTAATCTCTGCACCCACTGCCATAGCGACCTCTTCTTCTCATACCGAAAAGAAGGTCGAACAGGAAGACAACTCTCTTTTATAGGAATAAAATAAACAGGGTTCAAGGGGTCAAGGGATCAAGGATTCAAGTTTTTTTAAAAGAATTAAATTTCGGCTTGAACCCTTTTAAAGAGGCCTCATATGAGAGAAACTTTTATCAAAGTATATCTCCAGCCCAGATCCTCTAAAAACGAGATTGTAGGTTCCTACCGGGATGGAATTAAGGTAAAAGTGATCGCCCCTGCTACTGAAGGAAAGGCGAACGAGGCTCTGGTTCGATTTTTAGCAAAGAAATTTAGAATCTCCTCATCTTGTATTGAAATCTTCAAAGGTCATCATTCTCGCGAAAAAACATTAAAGATCTTAGGGTTAGCTCCTCATGAACACCTTGACTTTAAAAAGAAAATCCTTTAGGTTATACTTTGGAAGTGGACAGGTTCTGGTGGGCCTCCTGGACTTCAAATCACCATTTTAGTTTGTTTACAATTCATTAATATCCAAAAAGAATTCTCCTTTCAACTCGAAAATTCCATCATCACTTTTGGACATTCCAAGTCATTGTAAATACAAGATAGTCATTTTGGATAGTTAGAGTTTTATTTTCAATCACCCCATCCGCTCACTTTCTTCCTGAAATGTTGTTTTCCAATTTCTACCTTTTGATGCAATATTTCGATCACAAATAAGCAAGAGGGACAAGATTTCCGAATGAAGTTTGCCTTGACAGCGGATGCATTTAAGAGTATTTTC
>Ga0209164_1001748_pt1 | contig 26012 bp, 25 predicted proteins | sample MTBNYHSulfiMetaG_FD_187458 | JGI IMG/M metagenome (GOLD analysis project Ga0209164, IMG submission 187458) | Enrichment culture microbial communities from rom New York Harbor, USA that are MTBE-degrading - MTBE-NYH (New York Harbor Sulfidogenic)... | ecosystem: Environmental > Aquatic > Marine >... | reverse complement strand
CCGGATCAGGCCGAGCAGCAGCAGCTTGGCATTGCGCAGCCCGAACTTCAGTCCCTTGAAATTATAGGCGATGCCTTGTAAAAAAGATGTCATCGGCGTGTCTCCCTGTAGGTGGGTCGATCCATCGCCAGGCGAATCGGTTGATACAGACGCTTTTCATCCTTACACATAAATCGGCCCGGTGGCAACACACCCCATGGATTTGTCTTCCGCGCGGAAGGCATTATTATATGGGTTTTGAAAGGGCTATGGCATGAAAGCCTCTGATCTGATGATTCAATGCCTGGAGACCGAAGCCCGGCCCATCGAGCCGCGGCGCTATCGCCGGCCGGTTCCGGATGACAAGATCGTGGACAGGGCCTGGGCGGTGATCGCAGCGGCCCGCCACCCCATCATCCTGGCCGGCAACGGCACCATCCGCAAGCGGGCCAGCCAGGCAGCTGCGCCGTTTCGTCGAGCAGACCGGCATCGGCGTGGTGAGCATCTTCATTCAGTTGGCCCAATCCTTTGGCTGGCACGCCCACCGCTGCTCGGCCAGCGCCGATCTGCAGGACGTTTTTCGGCAGGCCCTGGCCGAGGAGGGCCCCAGCCTGGTGGTCATTCCCATCGATTACGCGGAGAACCTTAAGCTGAGCCGGCGGTTGGGAGAGATCGAGATGGTGGTGTAAGGGAATAGTATAAGGTTTAAAGTGTTAAGTTTTAAGGCGTGGGGCACGTTCGTTTTGATGTTTTGGAGGCAGGTAGATGATGACGCGTGAAACCCGTGCCGTCGGCGGGTATCGCCGGATCTATGCGGACCTTCTGGTGCGCCTGGCCGAGGCGGATGTGGCGGCCGCGGCCGCGCATCTGGGACTTGCGGTCGATGCTTCGGGAGAAGTCGAGGTCCCGTTTCTGGGGACGACGTTTCTCGCGTCGCGTCAAGGCGTGCGCCGCTCGGACGGCGGCTGGTTCCCGGATGCCGCCGGCAGCGTGATCGTTCACTTTTTGCTGAGCGCCGGCCCCATCCGGCCGGCCGGGCAGTTCGTGACCTTCGCCGAGCTGGCCGGCCCCCTGTTCAAACAGGGCAGCTATAGCCAAAGCGCCCTGGAGCGACCGGTCGTTTGGCGCTTTCAAGGACGCCTGCCCGAGCTGATGGCCGCCGCCTGCGCTCTCGGCGGCCGGCAGGGCGGCGAGGCCGGTCTGGGAGCGGTCAGCCTGATCTTTGACCTGCTGCCCCATATCCCGCTGCAGCTCATGTTCTACGACCGCGACGATGAATTTCCGGCCCGGGCGACCCTGCTGCTGGATCGCGGCGCCACGGCATGGGTCGAGTTCGAGGTGCTGGCCGTGGCGATCACCCTTTTTATTCAAACCCTGACCAAAGGTTAAGGAGAATCCCATGCTGAAGGAAACCTATCCGCTCTATCTCGGCAACCGGCCCGAGCTGCCCAACACCGATCTGGACGTCATCGACAAATACACCGGCCAGGTCTCCACGCGGGTCCCCCTGGCCGACGCGGCCACCATCGACCGGGCCATCGACCTGGCCCACCAGGCCGCACCGCACATGGCAGCGTTAAAGCCTTACGCCCGGCAGCAGATTCTTTACACCTGCGTGGCGGAGTTCGAACGGCGCCGGGACGAACTGGCCTTGAGTCTGTGCATCGAGGCCGGCAAACCCATATCCGATGCCGAGGGTGAGGTGACCCGCCTGATCGATACCTTCCGGGTGGCCGCCGAAGAGGCCGTGCGCATCGGCGGAGAGACGATTCCCCTGGAGATCAGCGCCCGGGCCGACGGCTATCGCGCCATGACCCAGCGGGTGCCTTTGGGTCCGTGCGCCTTCATCAGTCCGTTCAATTTTCCGTTGAACCTGGTGGCCCACAAGGTGGCGCCGGCCATTGCGGCAGGTTGTCCGTTCGTGCTCAAACCGGCCAGCGCCACGCCGGTGGGTGCCTTGATCATCGGCGAGGTGCTGGCCGGTGCGGGGTTGCCCGAAGGGGCCTTTTCCATCCTGCCCTGTCCGCGCGACGGCGCCGACCAGCTGGTGACCGACGATCGCCTCAAGCTGCTCAGCTTCACCGGATCGGACGCGGTGGGCTGGCAACTCAAAGCCAAGGCCGGCAAGAAGAAGGTGGTGCTCGAGCTGGGCGGCAACGCCGCTTGCATCGTGGACGAGACCGCCGACCTCGATGACGCCGCGGCGCGGCTGGTGGTCGGCGCCTTTTATCAGTCCGGCCAGAGCTGCATCAGCGTGCAGCGCATCCTGATTCACGAATCGGTCTACGACCGGGTGCGGGAGAGCCTGACCGCCAAGGTCGAGACCCTCAAAAGCGGCGACCCCAAGGATCCCCAGACCTTTATCGGGCCGATGATATCGGAAAAAGAGGCTGTTCGGCTGCAGTCGTGGATCGAGTCGGCCGTGGCGGCCGGCGGACGGGTCTTGTGCGGCAACGAACGCAACGGCGCCGTGATCTCGGCCACCCTGCTGGAAGATGTGCCGGTCGAAGAGAAGCTCTGCCAGGAGGAGGCCTTCGGGCCGGTGGCCGTGCTGTCTCGCTTCACCGATTTCGAAGCGGCCCTACGGCAGGTCAACGCTTCCCGGTATGGTCTGCAGGCCGGCGTCTTCACCCGCGATCTCTACCGCGCCCAGATGGCCTGGGACCGGCTCGAGGTCGGCGGGGTGGTGGTGGGCGATGTGCCCTCCTGGCGGGTCGATCACATGCCCTACGGCGGCGTCAAGGATTCGGGCATCGGCCGCGAGGGGCTGCGCTACGCCATCGAAGACATGACCGAGATCCGCCTGCTGGTCATTCGGACCCCGCCGATCAAGCAGTCTGTTCCTTGAACACCTTGGCGGCCAGATCGATATCGTCCGGGCAGAAGACGAACAGGCAGGGCTGGTCGGCAGTGACCGCTGACCCATAGACATAGTTGATATTGATGCCGGCCTTCCCGAGCTTGCCGGCAATTCGGGAGATTTCGCCGGGTCTGTTGGTCAGGGTCACGGCGATGACCGGCATCATGTCGAACAGGTAATCATGTTCGGTGAGCAGGTCGATGGCCTGGTTGATGGTGCCGTGGGAGGGCAGCAGCCGGATCAGTGCGAAATCCGCCGAATCCTTGCTCATGGAGTTGTAGCTGGCCGCCGAAGCGATGCGCTTGAGGGATTTGCCGCGCGCCTTGAACAGCTCCTTCACATAGCTGGAAGCGTCCTGGATCGTAATGGCGTCGATGTTGATCTTGGCCTCGCCCAGCAGCGCGGTGAGCTTTCCCAGCTCGCCGGGCGCGTTTTTCAGAAAAAGGGAGATTTCGGTGCGCACCATGACAACTCTCCTTGTGCCGTTCAGGACGGCGATTTGAGGGCTATGGATTGTAAACCACCACCACCAGTTCGGCATCCTCATCGCTGATGTTGCGCATGTGGTGCTGGATGCCGGAATTGAAGTGCAGCGACTCGCCAGACGCCAGCCGGTTGACGTGCTCGCCCACGGTCACCTCCACCGTTCCCTTGAGGACGTAGACGAACTCTTCCCCCTCGTGCCGGTACCCCACGCCTTTATGCTCCTGCAAAGCCTTTATCTGGATGCGGAAGGCTTTGAGGTGTTTGTGGTCGGCGCCGGGCGCCAGGGGTGTATAGGCATAGTTCTTGGTCCGCTTGGCATAGTCGGCGGCGCGTTGGTCGCGGCTTTTCTGTTCGTCCTGGAGCAGGTCCTCGGAATCGATGGCCAGGGCCCGCGAGATCTGCAGCAAGGTGCCGACCGGCGGGATCTCCTCGCCGTTTTCGATCTGCTTGAGGTACGCGATACTGAATCCCGTGTCGTTGGCCAGTTGATCCAGGGTCACCTTTTTTCGGGTGCGGAATGTCTTGATGCGCTTGCCGATGGGCGAAGCTGTTTTGGCGCGTGGCATAACGACTCCTTTGTGCGGTCAGTTGCCGGTCGGGTTAAAGGGCGCGTGGTGCGGGGAACTTGCTCAACAGGATAAGCCATAGGTGCTGATAAGATCAAGTCCTGGATCAAGTTTTGAATCAACGGTTGGCGTCCTCGGATGGGCGTCAACCGAATCTCAACGGGTCTGAGAAGACAAGTTCAGTCCCATCAGACAATTAAAGTTTCAATCGGAACGCCCGATATTGCTTTGGGATTTTGGTTTATAATTACAAATGGCATGGACGAGCGTATTTCAATCAAGCTTATGGAGGAACCCGATGAACGGATGCATCAAGATTTTATCTACGGTCTTTGCTCTATTGATTTCCATGACAATATTTGTCCTTCCCGCCGGGGCGGACAGCTCCAATGCCCTTTTGATCTACTGGCGGGGCGAGACGCCATGCGAGAAGGCGCTTAAATCTGGCCTCAAAGATCTCGGTGTGAACATCCAGTTGTCCGAGTTCGACGCGCAACAAGACAGGAAAAGACTGGGCGATTATCTTGCCACCATCGACGAGAAAAAATTTGACTTCATTTATACCTTCGGTACCACGGCCAGCCTTGAAACGGCCAAGGTCGTCCGGCAGACGCCGATTCTTTTCGGCATCGTTACCAATCCTGTCCAGGCCGGGCTCATTCAAAGTTGGAAATCCTCGGGCAACAATGTGACTGGCGTCAGCCATGCGGTCCCCTATCAGGATCAGGTGGATTTCATCACGCGGCTGGGAAAATACGAGCGGGTAGGCATTCTCTATGACCAGAATGCCGCCAATGCCCAGATCGCTTTCGATGAGCTGAAGAAGCTTCTGGGTGAGAAGGGAATCAAAATAGCCGGCGCTCCCGTGACGTCGGAGGCGGACCTGGAAAGCGGCATCAAGACGCTGACAGACCAGAAGGTGGATCTCGTCTACTTGCCTTCGGACAGTCTGATCATATCAAAGGCCGATACGATCGTCGCCGCACTCAATGCCCGAAAAATTCCGACCTATGGTGCCGTCGAATCCTTTATGCAGAAGGGTGCCCTGGCAGGTATTGTCAGCAGCTATGAGATGGTCGGCAAGGCACTCGTGGAAAAAGCCGCGAAAATATTGAAAGGAACACCGGTATCTCAAATTCCTTCCAGCCATTTGCCCTTTGAAATGCTGACGGCGATCGTCAATGCAAAAACGGCCCAGCAAGTTGGCGCCTCCATTCCCTATGAGGTGCTCAGCCAGGCTCAAATATTGGAGTAGTGCTCCTCCACGAATGACCCTTTAGCCTGATATCGGTGTTGTGCCCAATGTCTTGATATTGATGGCAATTGGATGAAGAATGCAATGGGCTCAGGGACTGCAATCCCCATGAGCCCATCTTTTTTCGTGCCTGTTAACTAGTTCGGCCGTTTGTGGATTTGACCGGGCCAATCCTGACCATGACATCATTCCTGGAAATAGTGCGTCTGTTGTACCCACCAAAGCCGTTGAGGTTGGTCAAAAAATGGCATAAGAGTTGCTTTATGTGTAGCTCATCCAACAAACTGATTCAGACACGGTCGCCCCAAAACTCATGCTCAGATTCATTCAAAAGCGTCCCATATTTTCCAGCATCCGGTCGAAGCTGATTACTTTGCTTCTGGTGTTGTCGGGATTGCCCCTGCTGATTACTGCGTTCCTCTCCTATCAAAGCGCCTCTGATGCCTTGCTAAAGCAAACCACCCATCAGTTGGGCAATCTGGCAGATAAAACCGCCCAGCAAATCGACGGCTTTTTCCAGTCAATCAATAAGGACCTCGGCATGCTGGCCGACTATCCATTTGTGCAGCTGGCGTTTCTGCAATACGAGTTCAAACAGCGCCTGGATTCAATTGAGCGCTTATTGGTGGATTACAGTGAAAAGAATCCCTATTTCAGCCACATTTATCTTATCGGACTGGATGGCAAACCTATTTTGATCGTTCCACCCGGTGGAGTGGATCATCAGAATTTCGCGCACGAGCCCTGGTTTCTGCGAACGTTGCAGGAGGGTCGTTTTGTTTCGGATGTTCAGCAGCCCGGTCATGTCCGGCAAAAGGGGATTTTTATCGGCAACGTCGTAAGGGACTATGAAAAGGTTGAACAACCGGTCGGCGTCCTGGCATTTCATCTGAAAACCGCCAGTTACACCGGATTTGCCAAATCCTTGCAGATCGGCAGCGGCGGATATGCGTTCTTGTTGCACCATACCGGTAACATGATTTTCCATCCGGAAAATAAACCGAATTTTGCGGGAGACTTGAGCGCTGGGGGTGATGCGCGGTTCCGTGAATTGATCCTAAGAATGGCCTCCGCCGAGCAAGGCCATGGGCTTTATTCTTTTTCCGGGCAAGAAAAGTTCCTGGTCTTTAGTCGCTGCCAGGAGCGCCCATGGAGCCTCGGCATTACGGTTATGAAAGACGAACTCATGGGTGACATCCGCAAGTTTTTGAAAAAGATGCTCACCTTTCTCGCTGTGCTGGTGGTGCTCATTCTGCCCGTTTCCTATTTCTTCATCAAAAGCATCATGCGCCCCATCAATCAACTGATCATTGGGGCTGGCCGCATCGGCAGCGGGGACCTGAACCAAACCATCCGCATCCAGTCCAACGATGAGTTGAGGGCCGTGGCCGAGGAGTTCAATAAGATGGTGGTGCGGTTGAAAACGAGCATGGACGAAATCATCGATCTGAAAAATTTCAATGAGGATATTCTGCGCAATGTGACCAGCGGTATCATCACCGTGGACCGTACCGGTCAGATTACCTCCTTGAATCCCAGCGCCGAAAGGATCCTGGATTACCATTTCATGCTCCAGGGCGGTTGTTCGGAACCACGTACTCCGCCCTGTCTTCGGGAGACGTTGCTGGACCTGGAAGACACTTTGAAGAACGGGCGGAACGTTCAGAACAAGGAGCTGGCAATCGTCCGCACTAACGAAGAGCCAGCCTTCGTGGAAATCAACACCTCGTTACTGTCGAGTAAAACCGGCAAGGTCTTCGGAGCGATCGCCGATATCCGCGATATCACCCAGCGGAAACGGATGGAGGAGGTCATGCTGCGGGTTGAAAAGCTGGCTTCGCTGGGCGAGCTTTCGGCCGGTATGGCCCATGAGATCAGGAATCCTCTGGCCGGAATGAAAACCAGCGTGCAAGTCTTGGCCAGGCGGGTAACCCAACCCGAATATAGGGAACTCCTCAAGGGCATCGAGTCGGAGATCAATCGCCTTGATCGAATCGTCGGCGATCTGCTGCGTTTCTCCCGGCCCGCGGCCCCGGTGTTTGAATCGCTGGACATAGGCCGGGTCCTGGAGCAGCTGCTGGAACTGATGTCGGAGAAGATCAAAATCCACGGCATTGCTGTTGAGAAGCGATTTGACCCGAAGACACCGGATGTCTTCGTGGACCGCGAACAGATCCGGCAGGTCTTCTTGAACCTCATGCTCAACAGCATCAAGGCCATGGCCTCGAGTGGACTGCTGACCATCGAAGTGGCACCGGCCACCGAGCGGCCCGAGGATTGGGGGCAATCCCATCGTATGAAAAATATGCTGCTTTCTCGATATGTTAAAGTGATGTTCGCTGATACCGGCCATGGCATTAGTTCCGAACACCTCCAGAAAATTTTCGATCCGTTTTTTTCAACCGACCCCAAGGGCACGGGGCTGGGCCTTTCCATCGTGCACAAGTTAATTGACGAAAACAACGGACGTATCGTCATCGAAAGCGTCAAAGATGAGGGGACGCGCGCCATTCTGCTGCTTCCCGCAGCACGAGAGGAAGAGCCATGAAGAAACGGATTCTTATCGTCGACGATGAAAAAGTCCTTTGCCGCTCCCTGGCCATTTCCTTTGAAGACGATGGCTTCGATGTGCGGACGGCGGAAAGCGGTGAAGCAGCCCTCGCCCTGGCTTCTGATTTTCAACCAATCATCGTCCTGCTCGACTTGAGGCTGCCAGGCATGGACGGCATCACGGTTCTGGAAGCCCTGCGCAAACAAAATGATGAGCTGAGCGTCATCATCATGACCGCCTACGGCGACACCCAGACCACGGTGCAGGCAGTCAAACAGGGCGCGTTCAACTTCATCAACAAACCTTTTGAACTCGACGAGTTAAAGCAGTTGGTGGATCAGGCGGTCCAAACCCTGAGCCGCAACAGGGAATTTGAGTATCTGAAATACCAGCAGCGTCGGTTTTTCCGGTTTTGCGATTTGGTGGGAGAGAGCCGGCCCATGCAGGCGGTCTATGACCAGATCGAAACCCTGGCCCAGACCGATGATGTGACCACCCTCATCCTCGGTGAAAGCGGTTCGGGAAAGGAACTGGTGGCCAGCGCCATCCATTATCGCAGTCGCCGGGCCAAGGCCCCCTTCATGGAGATCAACTGTGCATCGTTGCCGGAATCGTTGCTGGAGAGCGAATTGTTCGGCTACGAAAAGGGTGCATTCACCGATGCCAAACAGACCAAAAAGGGGCTGTTCGAATTGGCCGACGGCGGCACCATTTTTCTGGACGAGATCGGCGAAATGCCCTTGGCGCTACAGGCCAAGCTGTTGCGGTTTCTGGAAAAAAAGCAATTCAAGCGGTTGGGCAGCGGCAAGGACATACTGGTCAATGCGCGGATTATCGCCGCAACGAACCGGGACCTGTCCAGCGCCATCGAGGCCAGGCACTTTCGGGCAGATCTTTACTACCGGCTTAATGTGGTCTCCATTCATCTGCCGCCGCTCAGAGAGCGAAAAGAAGACATTGTCTTGCTGGCCAACTTCTTTTTGGACCAGTTCTGCAAAGATATGGGAAAGGCGCCCATGCGCATCGGTGTGGAACTGAACGAAATTCTCGAAGATTATCAGTGGCCTGGAAATGTTCGGGAGCTGCGCAATGTGGTCGAGCGGGCGGTCATTTTCGGCCAGGACACAACTATTGGGACGGCATCCCTCCCGCCCGAAATGACGGGCCATATGGCCTCTGGCGGTTCGGGCGCCGGGTTGGACAGGATCTGGCGTCCGGGACAATCCATCGAGGCCGTTCTATCAGAGGTGGAGTCCCACATCATAAAAGAGGCGCTCGATCGGTGCGAGAACAACAAGACGCAGGCGGCCCAGATGGTGGGCATCAGCCGCTTCGCGCTCAACCGGCGCATAGACCGCCTCCGTGAGATCAAAAACAAACCCGCTCATGATTAGACTCATCGCCGCCATTCTTTTTTTCAATGTGGTTCTTGTCCATCCCGCCATTTGCGCACGGGAGGATGCTGCGACCAACCGGTTTCCCACCATCGCCATGATCACCTGGCGCGGCGAAACGGAGGCGGAACGGGGATTCGTGGAGGGGCTTGTTCATTATCGAAAATCCCTTACCGTCATGAGGTACCATGCCGATCAGGACCTTGCGCGTCTTGAGCGGATCATCGCCGACATCAAAACAAAAAATGTGGATTTGATATATGTGTTCGGCACCTTGGCCACCCAGACCATACTGAAGTATGTGACCGAAACACCGGTGGTTTACAATATTGTGACCCAGCCGGTTGCGGCCGGCATCATTCAAAGCTGGGCTCATTCGGGCAACAATGCCGTCGGTGCCAGCAACCAGGTTCCGATGGAAAGCCAGCTCAAGGCGCTCAAGCAGGTGGTGCCATTCAAACGCCTGGGCATCATATACAACCCAAAGGAACCCAACTCGCGGATTCAGCGGGATATGGCGTTTCAGCTCCAAAGTGACTTGGGGTTCGTCCTGATGGATTTCAAAATCGCATCTGCGGCGCAAATGCCAGCCGTGATGTCACGGCTCAAAGGTGCTGTGGATGCCGTATATATTCCGGCAGACTCGCTGATGATCTCCCTCGGTGAAGACCTGGCCGCCCGGATTAACGATTTGGGGCTGCCGTCTCTCGCGACCGTGTCCACGATGGTCCGGAACCACGGCCTCTTATTGGGGTTGCTACCCTCCTATTACCGATTGGGGATCAGCGCCGCCGAAAAGGCCGAGCGTATTCTGCAAGGAGATCCGCCATCCGACATTTCCTCTTCCCATCTGGATTTCTACCAGATCATCGTCAACCTGAAAACCGCACGCAACATCGGGGTTCAGATCCCCATGTCCATCCTGGTAATCGCTGACCAGATCGTTCGTGATTGATTTCCGCACGGTGCGGCGAGCGATATCCGCACACCCCGGGCCCCACCAGCCGGTTCCCGATTTGATACGGCAGGCCTGGAACGGCTCGGCAAAGACGGGATTCGGGCGCCTGTCACGGGGCCCTGCTGTTGCACAGATCCGCCACCTGGATCGATTTCTCCATCCTCATGACCATTGGCATTTTAATTGCTTTGAAGCCGGCAGCACTTTTGGTCAAGATATGCTTTTCATATAGCAACTATCTGAAACGGAGGGATCGGTATGGGAATGAAGAAAGTTTCAACAATGGCAGTTACCTTTCTGATGGCGGGGTTGCTGTTCTTCTGCACCGGAGCAGCCCAACATGCGCAAGCCAAAACATACAGGATCAAGTTTCAGATGGCCTGGCATACCCAGCACCCACAATACGAGGCTTACAAGGAGCTCATCAAGCGACTCAAAGCGGAAACACAGAACCAGCTGTCCTTTACTATTTTTCCTGCCAGCCAGCTGATCGGCACCAATGAAGCATTGGACGGCCTCAAGCTCGGCACCATCGACATGTTGGCCGGCTGTGCGTCCTACTATCACGGCATGGTCCCTGAAGGAGATGTCGACTGGCTGCCTTACATCACGCTCAACCAGCGCGAACAACTCTGGGACTACATGAACGGCTTGGGAGGTGAGGGAAGCAGCGAGGTCCAAGGCATCATTTCAAAGGCATATCTTGATAAGGCCAATGCCATCTGGCTGACCAATGTGATTTGCGGAAGCTCGGGCATCATCGGCAGAGGCAACAATGAGTACAACACGGTTGAATCTATAAAAAACATCAACCTGAGAGCCGCCGGCGGCGTGGGCACGAGGATAGCTAAGGCCTGGGGAGCCAATCCGGTGACCATGGCCACCGGTGAAATTTATCCGGCGCTGCAGATGGGGACGGTCGATGCGCTGCTGTTCTACGCGTATGGCTTGAAAGATTACAAATTCTTCGAAGTCGCCAAGACGTTCACCACGCCGCCGATCTTTACATGGGCCGACGATCTGTGGATCAACAAAAAGTCGATGGAGCGGCTTCCCAAAGAGTTGCAGGACACCCTCATCCGGGTCGCTCGTGACTGGGGTAAATGGGCGAGCATCACCTATTGGCCGGCATACGAAGAAGAAAATGAGCTGTGGTGCAAGGAAAAAGGGGTTAAGTTCGTGACGATGGATCGGGAGAACATCAAGAAGACCAAGGTGATGATGGAAGAGGTGTGGGAATGGTACGCGGCAGAGAGCCCCGGCTGTAAAAGAATGGTCGAGCTTTTGAGGGATGCTCAGAATAAATGGGAGATAGAGAGGGAGAATCAGTAATGAATCCTGAAGCCGTCTATCACAAAAGCGGGTTTACCCGCTTTATGGAAAAGATCGCCTCCTTGGACGAAAAAATCGCCGAACTTGCCGGCTGGGTGGTCGTGATCATGATGTTGACCATCAGCTATGACGTTGTCATGCGATACTTTTTCAATGCCCCGACCACGTGGAGTTTCGAGATCAACCGCTACATGCTCATCATGGTCGTCTTTCTCGGCAGCGGGTGGACCTTGTCGTCCGGGGGTCACGTGAGCGTGGATATCGCGACCGACAAGCTGTCGCACAAAAAGCAGCAGATCCTCATCATCATCAGCCACATTATATCCGCGGGCTACGCGTTGATATTCTTCATCGAATCGGCCACCTTTACCTATGACGCCTGGGAAAACAACGTCAAGAGCACCGAGTATCTGGCCTGGTCTTTGTGGCCCATTCGGGCCTTTCTGGTGATTGGCTCCGGAATGCTTTTTCTGGAATGCATTCTCAGGATTTTGCGCGCGATGTCGGAGATGCGCAACCGCAGCGCGCGGGCATGATTCACAGCGTTCCATTCCCGGCACTATTTTAACGTTTCTAAAGGAGGTTCCAATCCATGGAGTGGTATTTTGTCCTCATCATACTCGCGGTCTCGCTCAGTCTGTTCTTGTTCGCCGGAGTGCCGGTGGCATTTTCGCTGGGATTCCTGAGCATCCTGGGCGCGTTAGTCTTCTGGCCGGGTACGACCGGCTTGTATGGCGTCGCCCTTGCGGGATACGGTCACATGGGCAATTATACGCTGGTCTGCGTGCCCCTTTTCATCCTCATGGCCCAACTCGTGATGCACAGTCACATGGGTACGGACACCTATGAGGTGGCCGACCGCTTTCTGCGCCGCCTGCCCGGCGGACTCGGCATCACCAGCACCGTGTTCGGCGCCGTGTTCGGTGCGATTTGCGGTGCTAGCACGGCCGGCACAGCCACCGTGGGTTTGCTCTCCCTGCCCGAGATGGTGAAAAGAAATTATGATGCCGGCCTGGGCGGAGCAATTGTCGCCTTTTCCGGCGCCCTGTCCATTCTTATCCCTCCCAGCGTCGTCCTTGTGCTATACGGGACGCTGGCCAACGAATCCATCGGCGGTCTGTTCGCAGGCGGCATCATTCCGGGCATTCTCATGACCAGTCTGGCCATTTTCTATATTTTTCTCAAGGTGGTCATCTCCCCGCAATCGGCTCCCAGAGACGATACCCGGTTCACATGGAAACAAAAATTTTCTTCACTCTGGCGGGTATGGACCTTGTTGACCGTGGCGGTGTTGCTGCTTGTGACCATCTATACTGGTATCGCGACGCCGACCGAATCGAGCGCCATTGCGTGCCTGGCCGTGTTTGCCATCGCGCTCGGGAAAAAAGCCCTCGATTTTAAAACCACCAGAAAAGCGTTGATGCATACGGTGCGAACCACCGCGATGATCGGGTGGATTATCATCGGCGCGACATCTTTCGGTTATATCGTCATCTATTCAGGATGTGCCGCAGAGCTTACGGACTGGGTGGTGGGTCTGCCCCTGTCCAAAACCATGATCGTGATCATCCTGATGCTGGGATACATGGCCATGGGAATGTTCCTGGATCCTGCCGCCATCGTCATGATGACGACACCTCTTGTTCTTCCGATCATCGTCGCCCTTGATATAAATGTCCTGTGGTTCGGTGTCCTGATGGCGATCAACATGTGTGCCGGCAATATTTCACCCCCAATGGGGCTGAACGTATATATCGTCAAAGGACTGATGCCGGACCAGGTGAAACTTGGCGCCCTGTTCAGGTCGGTCATCCCCTTTCTTTTGCTGGATATGGCGACCATCGCCCTGGTGATGATCTTCCCCGGCCTGGCTACATGGTTGCCGGGATTAATCGTCTGAAGAAAGGAACCGCGAGAATGAAACTCAGCCCAAATAAGGTCATGTCGCTGAAAGAAGCCGTGGGCCGGATGGTCAAGGACGGATGCCACCTGTCCATCGGAGGGTTTACAATCAACAGAAATCCCATGGCGGCGGTCTATGAAATCATTCGGCAGAAGGTCAGAAACCTTCACCTTTATGTGCACTCCAACGGTCAGGGCGTTGACGAACTCATAGGCGCTAGATGTGTATCGGAGGTAGAAATCGCCTATGGTGGAAACGGGAAATTCGCGGCCACTTGTATCCGCTTTCGCAAGGCGGTTCAGGAAGGGACCGTGCACATCGAGGACTACACCAACTACCAAATGACATTGAGGTTCTTGGCCGGCGCGATGGGTCTCCCCTTCCTGCCGACCCGGTCGTCGCTGGGCACCGATATCATAAAGAAGTGGGGATTTTCCGAAGAGTTTCGGCAGCGTGACGCCCGGATTCCGAATCAGAAGCTTGCCGTTCTCGACAATCCCTTCGATGGCTGGGCCAATGCGGAAAAGGTGGTGCTGGTGCCGGCCATCAATCCCGACGTGACCATTATACATGTCCAGATGGCGGATCAAAAGGGAACCTGCAGAATGGAGGGGCTCACTTTTGCGGATGTGGAGCAGGCCAAGGCGGCCCGACAGGTGATTGTGACCTGTGAAGAACTGGTCGATTCATCCCGGTTGAGACGGCAATCTGATCAAAACCAGATTCCGTTCATCCATGTGGATGCGGTGGTGCCTCTCCCCAACGGTGCCTATCCCACAGCCTGTTACAATTATTACGACTACGACCCCGTCTATTTGAAGGCATATGCCTCTGCTGCGAAAGACGACGCTCTTTTCGACCAGTACCTGCAGCGCAACATTTATGGCCTGTCCGACCATCAGGCGCTGATCGATCGGGTCGGGCCGGAGCGGCTGGAGACGATCAGAGCGGATCCATCGACGGGATATGCCGTCAATCTTGCCAGAGCCTGAGTTGGGAGAAGAAGATGGACTATACCTTGCGAGAAATGATGACCATTGTTGCGGCCCGTGAAATTCGAAACGAGGATATCGTCTTTTGCGGCACCGGTATTTCCATGCTGGCCGCCATGGCCGCCAAAAATATTAATGCACCGCATTGCGTCATGTTTTTCGAAACCGGCGCCATCGACGCCAGGCTCGACGAAATCCCCTTGGCCGTGGCGGACTCCCGCGTCATGTACCACACTGCTGCCAACGGCGGCCTGCTGGAGGCCTTTGCCACCATGCAGAACCGCATTACCGGCGGACTGGTGGTCGGCATCCTGGGCGCGGCCCAGATCGACCGGTTCGGGAACCTGAACTCCACGGTCATCGGAGACTATTTCAATCCGAAAACCCGCTTTTCAGGAAGCGGCGGCGGATGCGACGTCGCCTCGTTCGTGTCTAAAAGCATCATCTTCATGCAGCATGAAAAGCGCAAGTTCGTGACCCAACTGGATTACATGACCAGCCCAGGGCACCTGGAAGGCCCGGGTGCCAGAAGAAAAGCAGGACTCCCCGAGGGCGGCCCCAGCCTGGTGGTCACCAACATGGCGGTGATGCGTTTTGATGAGGAGACCAAAGAGATGTATCTCGCCGGCTATTATCCGGGCATCAAACCCGAAGCGATTCTTGAGAAGATGGCGTTCTCCGTAGACATTTCGAGAGCCCAGGAGGTGAACCCGCCTTCTTGCGAGGAACTGAAAATCCTCAGGGAAAAGTGCGATCCTCAACGGTTGATACTTTAGTGCGTTTTCGACGGACCCGGCGCCACTGGTCCGGCCGCTGTGTTACGAAGCTGTTGATCACTCCAAACCAACAACCTCAAATCGAGCAAAGAAATGGTGAAACTATGGATTTCGGTCTTTCAAAGGATTTATTGATGCTGAAGAAAGCGGTGAGCGAGTTCGCGCGTAAGCAGATCGCTCCCTTTGCAGACGAATGGGATGCCAACAATTATTTTCCATACAAGGAAGCCGTCCGCCCCATGGGGGAACTCGGCTTTTTCGGAACGGTTATCCCCGAAGAATATGGCGGTGAAAACATGGGGTGGCTGGCGGCCATGATCGTGACTGAAGAGATCGCCAGAGCGTCTAGTGCGCTGAGAGTCCAGGTGAACATGCAGGTGCTGGGGTGCGCTTTCACCATTTATAAATATGGCGAGGAGGCGCTGAAGAAAAAGTACGTGGAGAAGCTGTGCACGGCCGAATATCTCGGCGGATTCGGCATTACCGAGGCCGATGCCGGCTCCGATACCATGTCCATGAAAACCACGGCTGAAGAGAAAGAGGATTGCTACTTGTTCAACGGATCGAAAACATGGATATCCAATGCCGCCATCGCCGATGTGCTGGTATGCTATGCTTATACCGACATATCGAAGGGCTCCAAGGGGCTTTCCGCCTTCGTCATCGAGCCCAAGAATTATGACGGCATCAAGACATCCGTTCTGGAAAAGCTCGGCTCGCACTCATCGCCCACCGGAGAACTCTTTTTTGACAACGTCAGGATCCCCAAGGAGAACATTCTAGGAAAGCCCGGCGACGGCGCCAGAATCATGTTCAGCTCCTTGAACCATACCCGGCTGTCCGCCGCCGCCGGCGGGGTCGGTTTGTCCCAGGCCTGCCTCGACGAGGTCAAGAAATATTGCAACACGCGGGTACAGTTTGGGAAACGAATCGGCGAATTCCAGATGAACCAGGACTTGGTCGCCCAAATGTCTACCGACATCGAAGCCGCACGACTATTGGTCTATAAAGCGGCGGCGGCCAAGGACAGCGGCAACTTGAACAATGGCCTGGATGTCGCTCAGGCAAAATACTTCGCCGGTGAGACAGCCGCCAAATGCGCCAATTATGCCATGAGGATACTGGGAGCCTACGGTTATTCTACTGAATATCCGGTCGCAAGATACTACCGTGACGCGCCAACGTACAGCATGGTCGAAGGATCAGCCAATATCTGCAAGATGATCATCGCGTTGGATCAGCTGGGGGTCAGGAAAGCCAACAGATAAGTTTCAAATCGAAGCGCGAATGCGAACAGGAGTGAGGTATGGGCGAGAGCTTGGCGATATTTGTGGCCGGAAACCTAAGCGTCTTCATCGGGATGACGTTGCTCTACATGGCCATCAGATTGACCACTGCCTTGAGTGCAAGGCTGCTTAAAAAAGTGGATGAAAAGTGATGGATAAATTCCTGGTAATCGTTGAAACGACCGGCTTTTTACAGGTCACGCCCGGTATGATGTTCATGTGGTTGATCGGCCTGTTGTTGATTTTCTTGGCAATCTTCAAGCAGTACGAACCGTTGCTGCTGCTGCCCATCGGTTTCGGTATTCTCGTCGCCAACCTGCCGCTTACGGACCTGATGAAGCCGAGCGAAGGCCTTCTCTGGAAATTCTACGAATATGGCATTCATTGGGAAATCATACCTCCCTTGATTTTTCTGGGCCTCGGCGCGTTGACCGATTTCGGCCCCTTGCTGGCCAGACCCGGCCTGATCTTTCTGGGCGCCGGCGCCCAGGCCGGGGTATATATCACTTTTTTTGTCGCCCATCTATTCCTGGGATTCTCTTTTCAGGAGGCGGCCACGATCGGCATTATCGGCGGTGCGGACGGGCCCACGACCATCTATCTGGCATCCAAGCTGGCCCCCCATATGCTGGGCTCCTGCGCTGTGGCCGCGTATTCCTACATGGCGCTGGTGCCGATTCTTCAGCCGCCGATCATGCGGATGCTCACCACCGAAAAGGAGCGGAGGATCCGAATGGCCAAGTCCAGGTCCGTCGGCCAAATCGAAAGGATGCTGTTTCCGATTATCGCGGCCTTCGTAATCATACTTCTCGTTCCACCGTCCGCCTCCCTCATCACCATGTTCATGCTGGGCAATCTGTTCAGGGAGTCGAAAGTCGTCGAGAGATTGACTCATGCCTCCCAGAACGAGCTTATGAACATCGTGACGATTTTTCTTGGCCTTCCCATTGGTGCCACCATGAATGCAGATGCTTTCTTGCGGAAAGAGGTGATTTATGTCTTTTTCCTGGGGCTTTTTGCTTTTTGCGCCAGCACCGGGACCGGGGTGGTAATTGCCAAGATCATGAATCTTTTTGCCAAGAACAAGATCAATCCACTGTTGGGTGCGGCCGGCGTTTCGGCCGTTCCAATGGCCGCCCGCGTGGTGCACAAGGTAGGTCAGGAATACGACAAAAAGAACTACCTGTTGATGCTTGCCATGGGGCCGAATGTTTCCGGCGTTATTGGGACTGTCATTGCGGCGGGCGTGTTTCTGACCCTGTTCAGGTAGGTTGCCGAATTTGATGGACCAGTAGCCTGCGGCGACGATGCCCATGGGGTCATTTCGATCAAACAGATAAAAAACGATGGAAAGGAAGTGTAATGAACGAAGAATTGTTGGCACCCCTATCGGGAACGATCATTCAAGTGGACATCAATGTCGGGGACCGGGTCGAGGAAGATGATGATGCCGTTCTTATCGAAGCAATGAAGATGGAAACCCGGATTTACGTGCCGTGCGCAGGCGTCGTCAAAGAGATACGCAAAAAAGTCGGGGACAAGGTCGAAGAGGATGATATTATCGCACTGATTGAAAAGAATTAATGTCTTTGTAGTTTGACCTAATCCATTGGGGAGTCGGCAAATGAAACACTATTTTGAAAAAATGACCGATTTTGGTGGACCGTTGAAAAAAGGTCAGATCAAAAGAGGTGAAGAGAACGAAGCACGCCTTAAAGAGGTGGAAAAAGAGATTCATAAGGCTGTCGATGACATCAGGAACGGCGGCTTTCCCGATGAGAAGATAAATGCCAGGGGAGAGATGACCGTCTGGCAGCGTTTGGCCTGTCTTGTCGACCCGGGCACCTGGTGCCCCCTGCATACGCTTTATAACCCGGCCGATAATGAAGAGGGCACCACCAACGTGATCGACGGCATCGGCAAGATATCCGGCAAATGGGCTATAATCATCGGGTTCGACAACAAAGTGATGGCCGGGGCCTGGTTGGCCGGGCAGTCTGAGAATATTCTGCGGGTCACGGACCTGGCCAAAAGGCTCAACATCCCAATAGTCTGGTTGGTCAATTGCTCTGGGGCCAAACTGTCCGAGCAGCACAAATTTTATGCTAACCGGAGAGGGGCTGGCGCCCCCTTTTACAGGCATGCTGCGCTGAATCAAGTGGGGATACCGGTACTTGCGGCCATCTTCGGCACCAACCCGGCCGGCGGAGGCTATCAGGGGATCAGTCCGACCGTTCTGTTCGCCCATGAAAAATGCAATATTGCCGTCGGCGGCGCAGGTATCGTAAGCGGTATGGCTCCCAAAGGCGGATTTGATGCTGCTTCGGCGGAGGAGTTGATCGAGAAGACCCGTCACTTTAAAAGCCATCCGCCGGGAAGTGTGAAAATTCATTATCACGAGACCGGTTTTTTTCGATATGTCTATGAAAAGGAAAAAGAGGTGTTGGACGGTCTGCGGGAGTTCATGAAGGAGATCCCTGCCTATGACCCCAAATTTTTCCGGGTATCGACCCCAGCCGAGCCCAAGTTTCCGACAAATGATATCTATAAACTACTGCCGTTCGACCAGAAAAGTGTTTACGACTTCGATGAAATCCTGGCCAGGCTCGTGGACGCCAGCGAGCAGATGGAATTCAGACCCGGTTACGGACCCGAGGTCTATACCGGCCTTTGCCGGGTGGACGGCTATCTCGTGGCGTGTATTGGTAACCGTCAGGGATACCTGGGTAAGGGCTATCCCGAATATGCGGACTATCCCGGCATCGGCGGCAAGCTGTACCGGCAAGGGATGATCAAGATGATCGAGTTCGTCACCCTCTGTGGCCGGGATCGAATTCCGATCATATGGTTTCAGGACACCTCCGGCATAGATGTCGGGGACACCGCCGAAAAAGCAGAGCTGCTAGGCCTTGGGCAGAGCCTGATTTATTCCATACAGGGTGCAGACATCCCCCAGATGCTGGTGGTCCTGAGAAAGGGCTCCGCCGCCGCCCATTACATCATGGGCGGTCCCCAGGGAAATGATACCAACGCATTCACCCTGGGCACCGCGGCCACCGAAGTCTACGTTATGCACGGAGAGACCGCGGCCGTCGCTATGTATTCCAGAAGACTAGTCAAGGAAAAGGACGCGGGAAGGCCCATCGAGTCGATCATCGACAAGATGAATGCCATTTCGGAAGACTACAAGAAGTTTTCACGGCCGAAATACTGTGCCCAGGCGGGCTTTGTGGACGAGATAGTCCAGATGGCCGACCTGCGCAAGTACATGACCGCATTTGCCGGAGCCGCTTATCAGAGCCCCAAATCCATCTGCCCCTTTCACCAGATGGCCCTGCCTCGGATCATCAAGGGATAGCGCTCTGTGGGATAAGTGATAAATTCATTCATCGGTCAGTTTGAGCGAGCGTCTGAACGAATGCCGCTGTTTGATGCCATCACGCCTGCTCGGGAATACAGCTGCTGGTGGCGGCGTCGAAGGCACGAATCCGTTCGAGCAGCGAGGTCAGTTCGGTTTTCAGCCCGATGAACTGGTCTACCGTCAATCCGCTGCGGCACAACAGCGTTTCGGGCACCGCATAGGCCTTCTTCTTTAAATCCGCTCCTTTTTGGGTCAGATAGATCTGCACCACGCGCTCATCCGTGCTGGAGCGCCGCCGTTCGACCAGGCCGGCGGCCTCCAGCCGTTTGAGCAGCGGCGTCAGGGTGCCGGAGTCAAGGTACAGTTTCTCTCCGAGGGCCTTGATGCTGACCCCGTCCTTTTCCCATAAAATCAGCATGACCAGATATTGCGGGTAGGTAATGTCCAGCTTGGCCAGCAAGGGCCGATAGGTCTTGGTCAATCCTCGCGAACAGGCATAAAGAACGAAACAGAGCTGGTTATCCAGCCTGAGAAGCGCATCGTTTTCCATTAGAGAAACCTCTGTTATTTTTTAGTTATTTTTAGTTTTGCACAATTTAATTGGAAAAGCAATCGATAGGTCCGCACCAAATGTATTGTGCGCAATTTAATTTTGTGATAGCCATTGAGCTCCCTGGCGGATCCCCAGGTGGTAACGGCAAATTTTGCGTTTTTTGACAATCCGAATTTGGTAGGAGGTGGCGTGATGCGGAAAAAGTTGATGATAGGCCTTGCCGCGGCCGGTTTGATGCTCTTAGGCTGTGCGGCGAACAACCAGGCGCTTCGTCCCCACAATGTGGGCGACGTGGCTGAGGATTTTACCCTTCCGGACCAGAATGACGATCCTGTCGCGTTGAGCGAGGTGATCGAGGGGCGCCGGGGCGCGGTGATCGCTTTTTACCCCAAGGACGACACCAAAAACTGAACGGCCGAATTTGTTGAGTTTCAACAAAGCATCGCGCAGTTTGAATCGAGAAATATCAAAGTGATCGGCATCAGCAAAGATTCCACCGAGTCGCACCGTAAATTTATCGCCAAGCATAAGCTCAACGATTTGACCCTGCTTTCCGACCAAGAGATGGGGGTCATTCGGGCCTACGATGCCAAGCACTGGCTGCTTCCGGTCGCTAGCAGGACGTATATCATCATCGACAAGGATCGCAGAATTCTATTCAGGGAGAACACCGGGTTTTCGCTTCTCGAAAATCAGACTGAAACATTGATCCGAAACATCGACGAGCTGATCCGCTGATCAGAGATTGACCGATATTCCCGCAGCGAATGGTTTTACCGCTGCTTGGCCGAAACTGAGAAAAAACGGCCCGCAGGGCCGCCGCTTTCATCCACCGTTGATGGGGTGTCGAACGGTTTATGATAGCGGGGTCCCGCGGGCCGGTCAATTCTTTTTAAACCCTGGTGATCGGCGTTCGCCGGCATGATGCGGCTGCGCATCCACAAGGGTGCTCTAATACTCGTAGAATCCCTTGCCGGTCTTGCGGCCCAGCCATCCCGCTTCCACGTACTTGCGAAGCAGGGGGCAGGGGCGGTACTTGGAGTCCTTGAAGCCTTCGTAGAGGGTCTCCATGATGGCCAGGCAGGTGTCCAGGCCGATGAGGTCGGCCAGGGTCAGCGGGCCCATGGGATGGTTCATGCCGAGCTGCATGACTGTGTCAATGGCTTCGCGGGTGCCCACACCGTGGTAGAGGGCGAAGATCGCTTCGTTGATCATGGGAAGAAGAATGCGGTTGGCGATGAAGCCGGGGTAGTCGTTGGCTTCGGCCGGGGTTTTGCCGAACTTCACGGAGAGGTCCCAGGTGGTCTTGAAGGTCTCTTCGGAGGTGGCGATGCCGCGGATCACCTCGATGAGTTTCATCAGGGGCACGGGGTTCATGAAGTGCATGCCGATCACTTGGCCCGGGCGCGAGGTCTGGGAGGCGATGCGGCCGATGGGGATGGACGAGGTGTTGGTGCTCAGGATCACTTCGGGCCGGCAGATCTTGTCCAGCTTGCGGAAGATTTCGAACTTGAGGTCTTCGCGCTCCACGGCGGCTTCGACCACGAAGTCGGCGCCGGCCATGTCGTCCAGGGACGTACTCGGCTGAATGCGTCCCAGTACGTCATTCTTCTGGGTCTCGGTCAGCTTGCCCTTTTGAATCCCCTTGTCGAAGAATTTGGTGATCGTGCTCAGACCGCGCTGCACGAATTCGTCCTTGATGTCGTTCATGATCACGTTCAGGCCGCTCTGGGCCGCCACCTGGGCGATGCCGCAGCCCATCTGGCCGGCGCCCACCACGCCAAAGGTTTTGATCTCCATCCGCTGCTCCTTTTTCTGTTTATGGATTGATGTCTCGTGGATCGACTTATCTTTTTACGACCAGCGCCACGGCTTCGCCGCCGCCCAGACAGAGGGAGGCCACGCCGATTTTGTTGTCGCGCCGGATCATTTCGTAAAGCAGGGTGACCAGCACCCGGCAGCCGCTGGCGCCAATGGGATGGCCCATGGCCACCGAGCCGCCATTGACGTTGGTCCTGGTCGGGTCGAGCTGGAGCTCCTGCATGACGGCGCAGGTGGAGCCGGAGAAGGCCTCGTTGATCTCGAACAGCTCCACCTGATGGATGGTGATACCCTCTTTCTTGAGTGCCTTGGGCACGGCCCAGATCGGGGCCACCAGCACGTACTTCATGTCGATGCCATAGGAGGCTTGCGCCCCGACGGTGGCCATGATGGCGCAGCCCAGGGCCTCGGCCCGTTCGCGCGCCATGACCACGACGGCCGCGGCACCGTCGCTGATCACCGAAGAATTGCCGGCCGTGGTGACGCCGCCCTTCTTGAAGGCGCCGGGCATCTTGGACAGGAGTTCGAAGCTGGTTTCGCGCGGGCACTCGTCGGTGCCGAAAATCTTGGGATCACCCTTACGCTGGGGAATGGCGACCGGCAGTATTTCATCCTTGAAGCGCCCCGCGGAAATGGCGGCCAAGGCTCTCTTGTAGCTCTGGTCGGCATAACGATCCTGGGTCTCCCGGGAGATGTTGTACTTCTCCGAGCACAGTTCGTTGGAAATACCCATATGAAAGTCGTTGACAATATCCCACAGGCCATCGTGGACCATGTGGTCCTGCATCTGGCCTGGGCCCATGCGGTAGCCGAAGCGCGCCTTTTCCAGGTAGTAAGGCGCCATGCTCATGTTTTCCATGCCGCCGGCCACGACAATGTCGGCATCGCCCAGTTGAATGGCCTGAGCCGCGAGCATTACGGACTTGAGGGCCGAGCCGCACACCTTGTTGATGGTGATGCATTCGGTTTCCCAGGGCAGACCCGCCTTGATGGCCGCCTGCTTGGCCGGGTTCTGGCCGTATCCGCAGGGCAGCACCTGGCCCATGATCGCTTCGTCGACTTGAGCCGGCTGGATACCGGCGCGCCGGACCGCTTCGGCCATGACCATGCCGCCCAGATCCGTGGCCCCGATGTTGGTCAAAGCACCGTTGAATCCGCCCAGTGGTGTGCGGACCGCACTGACAATCACTGCTTCACGCATATTGTCCTCTCCTTGTGGTGGTTGGCATTAGGGTTGGCAATAGAATATCAAACACTCTTTTTACGAACCTGTGGCCCTCAATGCAAGCCTCTTTTTCAACCATCAGGGATTCTAACTGAATGCTATTCCTTAAACCCGGCGTGTGTGGAGCAGGTCGCCGATGCCACACGCCAAGCGGTCAAGTGCCAGTAAAATGCACGGCGGACGGCCCAGAAACTCGCTGCGCTCAAACAGTCTGGGCCGCTTGTCCGCCGTTTGCATTTAACTGGCTCTAAGACCGCAGGCTCACGTGGCCCTGGCCACCTGCCCCACACACGCCTGCCATGTCCGTGTCTTTCCCCTACGGTTCGATCAGGCCGTTTTGGATGGCAAAGCGGGAAAGGTCGGCATTGTTGCGCAGGTGCAACTTTTTGAGCAACCGGAAACGGTAGGTGTCCACGGTCTTGATGCTGATGTGGTAGGTTTCGGCAATCTCGCGGTTGGTGTGCCCCAGGGCCAGGCGGCGCAGCACTTGCAGTTCGCGAGTGGAGAGATCGTCGAGACCCGAGGCGCCCCGGCGCCCCTTGGAGACCCGAAGGGCCAGGGATTCGGTGGCATCGTCGGTCAGATACCGCGCGCCGCTGATGACCTTGCGGATCGCCTTGACCAGCTGCTCGGGCGCCGACTGCTTCGTGATGTATCCCATGGCGCCGGCCTCAATGGCGCGCACCACATATTGGTTTTCCGCGTGCATGGTCAGGACGATGATCGGCAGCTCCGGAAATTCGGGATGAATGCGGCCGATGACTTCCAGGCCGTCGATCTGCGGCATGGAGAGATCCACGACGGCCACGTCGGGGCGAATCTCGCGAATCATGCGGATGGCTTCACTGCCGTCGGCCGCCTCGGCGACCACCTCCATGTCGCCGCTCTCTTCGATCAGGCGCCGCAGCCCGGCGCGAACGATGCTGTGGTCATCTGCCAAAAGCACTCTGATCATATGCTGCCTCCAAAGGCTCCGGTCAACCGCACCTGGAACTGGACCGCAGTGCCCCGGCCCGGCAGGGCGGTGACATCGAGCCGTCCACCCACCAAAGCGGCGCGTTCCCGCATGCCAGCCAATCCCAGCATCTGGTTTTCCGAAAGCGCGCCGGGATTGAACCCCACGCCATCGTCGCGGACGTCGAGCACCAGGATGTCGTCCGCCATGCGTAAATCCACTTTGGCCCGATTGGCCTTGGCATGCCGCGCCACGTTGGTCAGCGCTTCCTGGGCGATACGATAGGCGGCCGTGGCGATGGCGTTTTCCACGGCGGGAATGGCGCCGTGGTTGAAAATACAGGCGATTTCGGCCCGCCGTTCGAATTCGGTCGTGTACCACTCCAGGGCCTCGACCAGGCCCAGATCGTCCAGCACGCCGGGGCGCAGGCGAATGGCCATCGCGCGCACCTCCTCGATGGTGGTGTCCACCAGTCCGCAAATGGCCCGTGCGCGCTCGGCGGCCGGTGTGTCCTTAACCTTCAGGTGCTCCTGCAGCCAGACCGCATCCATTCGCAATGCCGTGAGCAACTGCCCCAGTTCGTCGTGCAGCTCCCTGGCGATGAGCGCTCGTTCCTTTTCCTGGTTGGCCATGATCGACCCGGAGAGCCGGCGCAGCTGTTCCTGGGCACGTTTCAGGGCCGTGATATCGGCGGCGATGCCGCAAACCCCCTGGATCTTGCCCGACGCCTCGTAAATGGGAAACTTGACCGACAGGTAGGTCTGGCGGCCTTCGGGTAGTGGTATCTGTTCTTCGACGTGCAGGGATTCGCCCGTGGTCAGGACCTGTTCGTCGTTAGCGCTGAATTGCCGGGCCACCTCGGCGGGCAGGAGTTCGTCGTCGGTTTTGCCCCGGACCTCGGCGCTGGTCACCCCGAACAGCTTTTCGAAACGCGAGTTGACCAGCAGGTAACGTCCCTGGGTATCCTTCATGTAGACCACCGCCGGTGTGTATTGAAGGATGGCCGTGATTTCACTGGTACGCTTGCGAACCTGCTGCTCCAGTTCCTTGGAATAGCGGCTCAGCTCCTCTTTGGCGATGCGCAAGGCCTCTTCGGCACGGTTGCGCTCGGTTACGTCGATGGAAACCGCCAGGGAGCGCAGGATGGTGCCGTCGGGGCCGCGGTCGGCGATGGCCGACAGCAGGATATCGATGGTTTCGCCGTTCTTTTTGATCAGCCGGTAGGGCACATCCTTGACATGGCCGTATTCGAAAAACTGGGGCAAACTCACCGCGGCGGCGTATTGCCGTGATTCGGGCGCCAGAAAATCGGTGAGCGGCCGGCCCAGAGCCTCTTCCCGGCTGTAGCCCGTGGTCTCCACCCAGAAATCGCTGACGCTGAGCAGCCGGCCCTGCCGATCGATGGAGTGCAGCATGGCCGGGGTGTGGTGATAAAGCGAGCGATAGCGGGTTTCGCTCTGGCGCAGGGCCTGTTCGGCGGTGCGGCGGCGAAGAATTTCGCGGCTGGCTTTCTGATAGAGCACCAGCACCGATATGCCGATCAGGACCGATAGCAGCAGGGCCACCGGGCGCACGATGCTCAGCAGCGGTCCGGAAACCGATCGGGCAATGGCGCGCGTGTTGCGCAGATAGAGAATATGCCAATCGGAGAAGCGGTCGATGTCTGCCCGGTGGATCAGGTAACGTTGGCCGTGGCGATCGGTGACATAGTTGTCGTTTCTGATGAGGCCGGTCCATTCCCAGGGTCCTGGCCCGAACT
>Ga0209164_1001747_pt1 | contig 26030 bp, 21 predicted proteins | sample MTBNYHSulfiMetaG_FD_187458 | JGI IMG/M metagenome (GOLD analysis project Ga0209164, IMG submission 187458) | Enrichment culture microbial communities from rom New York Harbor, USA that are MTBE-degrading - MTBE-NYH (New York Harbor Sulfidogenic)... | ecosystem: Environmental > Aquatic > Marine >... | reverse complement strand
CAAAGGAGACCACCATGTCAGATAAAACCAACACCGTCAGCCGGCGTGATTTCTTCAAGGGGGCCGCCATGGGCGTCATGGGCGGCATGCTGGCGAGCATGGGCATCTACTCCTACTCGCCCTGGCGCAAAAGCCATTTCCCTGATGTTCAGCGCAAACTGGCCGATATCGGCGCCTGTAAAAGCATCAAGGTCACCAATATCAGTGAAACCAGCTGGTTCAGCAATGCCGACCTGATGGGCGACATCAAAGGCGCCGGCGGCCTGCTGGTCAACCAGTATGACTATAACTGGGCCCCGTTCGGCGACGGGAGTGGTCTGGGCAAAGGATCCTATGAAAAGGGTATCGCCAAGATCAAGCATCTGCTGCCCGACCGCCTCGACGAAGCGTGGGAGATTACCGAAAAGCTGTCGGTCCATCCCGAAAATGCCGGCGGTTATGCCGCCCTGATCGAAATTGAAGCCCTGGACGGGCAGAAAACCAAATACCTGCTCGACAGCGGCTGGTCCTACAAATGGACCGACGAATGTTTCCGGCGTGAGGGCATCGATCAAATGCTCCGGAATCGCGAGATCAAGGCCCTGTTCATTTCCCACGAGCATTTCGACCACTACTGGGGTCTGCCGGTCACCCTCAAATACGACCCGACCATTCCGATCTACATTCCGGAAGGTTTTTATAAAGAGGGCCTGCAATACCTCAAAGACGCCGGACACCAGGGCCCCCTGCACGTGGTCAAACCCGGCCTGAACAAGATGGTGCCCGGATTCGCCAGCTACGTGTTTGCCATCCCGATCATCTGCCGGGTGTATGGCGAGCAGTCGCTCTACTTCAACATCAAGGACAAGGGGCTGGTCAGTGTCACCGGATGCTGCCACCAGAGCATCATCCAGTTCGCCGAAACCGCCTACCAGGAGATCAAGTACGACAACGACAATCTCTACGGCATATATGGCGGGCTGCACATTTCACCCTTTGAAGACTGGGACCCCAAATACGACGACCTGGTGATCTCTCTGGGCAAATACGGCTTCGAAAAGATCGGCTGCAACCACTGCACCGGCATCGTATGCGCCAAAAAGTTCATCACCGCCGGCTATCCGGTCGTCAAGGGTACGGCACGTTTCAGATCCAAGGATACGGCCTACCTGGGCAACGGCGACACCATCTCCTTCGGCGTCTGACCTCCCGCCGAATGATGCAGGCCGGGCCCTCCGGGGCCCGGCCTGCTGAACCAGACAAAGGAGTTGTGTTTTTATCCAATGACCCCAACAAACCGAACAGACCCGACAAAGCCGGCGACGCCGGCCCAGACCCTCCACACGCTTTACCCCGGCGACCTTTTCGAACGGCCGGACGACACCCTGCGGGCCATCCTGAGGGCCATCGTGGTGCGCACCAATTTCATTCCGGCCGTACGCCATCGCATCGGCTGGCGCGGGCTGAACCACTGCACCTCCACCCGGGACGCATGGACCGCCAAAATCTCCGGACGGCCGGGGGTTTTCGGTATGCTCTGGGAAGGATCGGAATCATCCCCCGATCGTCTGACCGGTCTCTTTCAATTGAATTACTTCCCGGCACCGGATGAAGAACTGGTGGAAGACTGCTCACTGCGGGCTGCAGCCTGGACCCAACAGGAAGACTACTTGACCCTGGTCCGGCGGTTTGCCGATTCGGATGAACTGCGGGACCTGTTTTACATCGGCGACTTTCAACTGTCACTGGACCGAGCCAGCCTGGCCCTGGGACTCAACCTGCGATCCGACACATGGCTGGCCAGCCGGGCCGAAGACGGGGTCCGAACCGATGTGAACGGCGAAACCATCACCCTCGTGACGCCCGGCGGTTGGGATCAGCATCTGCCGGCCTTTGAACTGGCGCGGGCGTTTTATGAAGTCCTCGGGGCCTCGGCCGCCTTTTGCCTGGAAACATCTCCCTCCTTCTTCTGCCACCGGCGCAGGCCGGGCCATATCGTCCGCTACTGGTCCGACGGCCGCCAGTTGCAGCAACCCGATGAAACGACGGAGAAGCACGAATGCCGACTGGCATTCTTCTCCCCCGAATCTGCATCAGGATCGCCGGCCGACCTTCAACCGGGTGACGTTACCGTCACCTGGCAGCCGGATCAGCCATTGCCCACCGAGTGGCAGTCCGCTCCATGGTGGCAGTCCCATATGATCGGTGATTTCAAGAGCCTGGACAAACAGCTGCTGGGGATCGACGATCGACCGGCGCTCATCGTGCTCACCGGGTTTCTCGGATCGGGCAAGACCACGTTTCTGGAAAACTTCGTGGCCTACCAGGTTCAGCGCGATCGTTTCGTGGCCGTGGTGCAGAATGAAATCGGCGAGACCGGCCTGGACGGCAAACTCCTGGGCAGCGACAACCTGATGGTGACCGAGATTGACGAAGGTTGCGTCTGCTGCACGCTCAGCGGCCGGATCAAACCGGCCTTGCACCAATTGTGCAGCAATTTCAGACCCGATTTCATCGTTCTGGAAACCACCGGTCTGGCCAATCCCATGAACTTCATGGAGGAGCTGATCACACTTTCCGACCTGGTCCGCATCGATTCGGTCACGACGGTGGTGGATGGACCGTCTTATCTGGAGAACCGGGTGGCCGCCGACATCATCGCCGATCAAATCAAATCCGCCGACATTCTCCTGTTGAACAAAGTCGACCTTCTCTCTTCCGCACAGGTGACGGATGTCACTGAACAGCTTCGGCGACAAAACCCGCATGCGGCGATCATCCCTGCGATCCGTGGAGAAGTCAACCCGGCCCTGCTCTACAGCCTCGACCCCCGGGAGGTACCGCCCACCGCCGGTGTTCACCATGAGACCCGATCCCACCACAATCATCTGGACGACCAGATTCGAAGCTGTAAAATCACCTTTGCCGCCCATCTGGATCGTGAACGGTTTGTGCATGCCATCGAACATCGACTGCCCAAGAGTATCCTGCGCGTCAAAGGCATCGTCTTTTTCACCGACGCGACGGGTCGTCCCATGGTAGTGCAATACGTGGCCGGACGGTATGAGATATCCAGCTTCCCGGACCGCTGGGAAGATCCCGGTTTTCTGATCTGCATCGGCCAGCAGATCTCCGAAGAACGATTGGACCGGCTTTTTCAGGAATGTGCGTCGCCCTCGTCACCGGACGAAAACGACACGCGGCCCTACACCAGCCCCTGATCCAGCATGGCATCCACCACCTTGATGAAACCGGCGACATTGGCGCCCACCAGGTAGTTGCCCGGCGATCCATACTGTTCTGCAGCGGCCAGGCAGTTGTTGTGGATGTTTTTCATGATCATCTGCAGGCGCCCTTCCACCTCCTCCCGGGGCCAGTGCAGGCGCATGCTGTTCTGCGCCATTTCCAGCCCGGAAACCGCTACTCCCCCGGCGTTGGCGGCCTTGCCCGGCGCATACAGCACGCCGGCATCCAGTAACTCATCGATGCCTTCGGGTGTGGTGGGCATGTTGGCCCCCTCGACCACCAGCCGGACGCCGCCGGCCACGAGATGGTGGGCGTCCTCGCCGTTGATTTCGTTCTCCGTTGCGCAGGGAAAGGCGCAATCGGCGGCGTGCTCCCAGAGCGGATTGCTGCTGCTCGTCGGGTCCACCGGAGTAAAGACCGTTCCCGGGTAGGCATCGGCATATTCCTGGACGCGGCCGCGCTGGACGTTTTTCAAGCGCTTCACGAAGGCCAACTTTTGCCCGTCGATGCCCGCTTCGTCGTAAATATGGCCCGAAGAGTCGGAGAGGGTCACCACCCTGGCACCCCTATCGATGAGTTTTTCGACCGTGTACTGGGCCACATTGCCCGAACCGGAAACGAGGCAGGTCTTACCCGCCAACGAATCTCCCCCGACACCGAGCATCTCGGCGGCAAAATAGACGCAGCCATAGCCGGTGGCTTCCGGCCGGATCAGGCTGCCGCCCCAGTTGAGGCTCTTGCCGGTCAACACCCCGGTGAACTCGTTGCGCAGGCGTTTGTACATGCCAAACAAAAATCCGATCTCCCGGGCGCCCACCCCGATATCGCCGGCCGGCACGTCGGTATCCGGCCCGATGTGGCGGTAGAGCTCGGTCATGAAGCTCTGGCAGAAGCGCATCACTTCGTTGTCCGTCTTGCCTTTTGGGTCGAAATCCGCTCCCCCCTTGCCGCCGCCCAGGGGCAGCGATGTGAGCGCATTCTTGAACGTCTGCTCGAATGCCAGAAACTTGAGGATGGAGAGATTGACCGAGGGGTGAAAGCGCAATCCCCCTTTATAGGGACCGATGGCGCTGTTCATCTCGATACGAAAGCCTCGGTTGACCTGGGGTTCACCACGGTCGTCCATCCAGGGCACGCGGAACATGATGATCCGCTCGGGCTCCACGAGCCGTTCGAGGATTTTCTGATGGCGATATTCCGGATGGGCGTCGAGCACCGGCCGCACGGTCTCCACGACCTCTTCCACGGCCTGGTGAAACTCCTTCTGCTCCGGGTCTCTGGCCTTTATCTTCTCCATGATGGTTTGCATGGGCCGTTCCTCCTGTCTCAGGTATTGAGCCGGTTCGATCCCCCCGCTGCGATCATCGTCCCTGTTGCCGACCGGCCGTCGATCTTGATCACCAGTGCGTGTTCGAAGGCCACATGCCGAACGTAACCTCCCTCATGGACCGGCGGCAGGCCTTGCAGCCAGTCCCAGTCCACACGGCCGGAATCGTTGCCCGACACGGTGAAATGGCCGACGCCCAAGGTGGTGAGATTGTGAAAGAAATGGCTGCCCTGGGAAGGGTCGGCGTTGAGACGGGGAGTCCGGGTCTCCACAATAACGGCCACCCCCGAAATATCCTTCCAGGCCACGGGAATGCCCAGCCAGCGCTCGGCCGATCCCCAGCGCCCGGGACCGATGAGAACATAACGGCGTCCCTGTTGGGTCAGGATCTGGTTGAAGCGGGAAATCTCTGCAGCCATGGCCGGCATGCGGGCCGGATCGAAGGCGTCGGGCTTGACGAACACGATATCCCGGATCTCCTGCAGCAGGCCGTTGCCCAGAGCCTGGCGGGAGACGCAGAAGGCGCGTCGTTCGTCTTGGGCCGTGATTTGGACCGCCATGCGCTGCTCTCGCCGGGCCATGGGCCGAATCTGCAGCAGAGCGAAAGTATAACGCCCGTCGCGGGAGCGAGGCAGATCCACGGCAAATTCCATCTCCACCGGGCAGCCCATGCCGTGCCGCCCCATCTCAAGGAGGTCGGCCACGATGCCGGCCAGGGGAAACAGGCCGTGTTTCAGGATGCCCGCGAAGGTCACCAGCTTCTCGCCGGGGATGGCGGCCGTGTCGCGAATGCGCTGGTCGGCCGCCACATAGGTGCTGACCACTGCCTGCACGGCCGGGTGGGATGCCATGTCGTCCACGCTGAGGCTTACGATCAGGTCGTCCGGGTCGATGTCCGGATCCAGAGCCCTGGCCATGTCCAAGGCGAAGAAACGGCGCTGGGCGTTGCGCAAGGCTTTGGGCAACGTATCGATCTGGGGCAGCAGCTGCGGATAGCGCGGTGAAAACTGAAGCGTGAGCCCTCCCTCCACCACCGTGCGCCCCAGTCCCAGGGCCACGTGGGCCAGCCCCTCGTCGGATTTCATATAGGAAACCGGGTAGAAATTGCAGGACTGGGCCACCCCCGATATGGCTGGATAGTAGTGATCGTGCCAACGGGAGCCCACCAGGGGCTGAAGCATGACCGCCATACGGTCTTCTTCGGTGCGGTAGGGGGAGCGATCGGCAAAGGCCCGTGGGGCCGCGAACCAGGTGGAGGCATAGACCCGCTGAATGGCCCTGACCAGCTGCGCCAGCCGCACGCCGGAGTCCGGGTGGACATTGGGAATCATGAGAGTGCGATAAACGCCGGCACTGGGCTGTCCATGGGCGTCCTCCAACAGCCCGGAGGAGCGCACGGCCAGGGGCACGTCGACGACTTCCAGAAAGGATGCCAGTTTGGACTTTATCCCCTCGGGAAAGACGGCGCGAGCGAACAGGGCTTCGATTCGGTCGTCGGCCATACCTTTCAGGTCGCCGAAACGCAGCTTGTTCTGTTCAATAAAGCATTCGAAGCCTTCGGTGCTGATCACCAGGGTGCGTGGGATGCCAATCTCGACACGAGGATACTTATGCGCCAATTCTGGGCACTTCTTGAGCAAGGCGGACAAGAAGGCCAACCCGCGCGCCTTGCCGCCCAGCGACCCGTAGCCGATCTTTACGAACTCAGCCGTGGGATCGTAAACCGGGTGGGCGAAATCCACGACAATACCCCGTTGGCGCGCCTTGCGCCGGGCCATGATCGCGTCGCGAAGGTACGTACGGATATGGGATATCTCTTTGAAATCGACGACCTTGGCCGCGCGAAAGGTATGGGCCAGCTCGATCTCCATGCGCGCCATCATCCAGGTGGAAAAGTGCTCCCGCCGGGCGTGGTACGCGATGACGGCATCCGGAATCGCGGGCAGGATGCGAATCATATCCTGAAGCGTTGCGGCCCGCCCCACTTCTCGGCCGTCGGGCATGCGGAAGACAAACTCCCCGAAGCCAAGGTTGCGGACGAAGAAATCGCGAATATCGTCGTGCAGGGCGGCCGAATTTTTATCGACGAAATGAACCTCCATGGATTCGGCCGGGAGGCGGTTGCCCGGCTCCGAGCTATAGAGCATCAGGGGCAGGAGTGGATTCACGGCCTTGATGGCGCGCAGAAGGGACAGGCCCGCATCATCCGCAATGAGGCCGTTGCGCGGGAAGCGGGCATCGCACAAGACCGTCAGGATATAGGGTGCATAACGCGCATAAAGCTTTTCCGCCTCCTCGTAGCTGCCGGCCACCAATATTTTGGGCCGTGCCCGCATACGCAAGATACGATGGTCTTCATTGAGCGATTCATCCATGGCCGACTGGGTCTGCCGCACGACCTCTTTGTAGATAAAAGGCAGAATCGATGAGAGCAAAAGGGGTGAGTCCTCCACCAGGAGAATCACCCGCACGCCGGCGGCCTCGGTGTCGGAGGCTACATTCAAGCGGTCTTCGGTGCTCTTGATCAGAGCCAGCAGCAGATCGGTGTTGCCCAACCAGACGAATTGACGGTCGATCCAGCTGCAGGTCCCATCGTGCGGCACCATTGCCGGGGCCTCGGTTTCATGGGACAGGTAGTAGATCGGCATATGGGGATGGCGGTCCTTGATCTCGGCACACAGGCGCACAGGTGCCACATCGTCCAGACGGGTCATGGTAATGACCAAGTCGTACGGCTTGCGGGAAAGGGCCTCCAGGGCCTCCCGGCCGGATGAAACCCAGGTGATGCGCGGCGGACGGGAGAGATTCAATCCGCGGTACTCGTGGATGATGCGGCCGGCCAGGCGGCCATCTTCCTCCATGATGAAGGCGTCATAAGGGCTGGAGACGAGCAGGACCTCCTGAACCCGGTGGGTCATCAGTTCGAAAAAAAGGCTAAACGATTGCTCATGTTGATCCTCTGCACGCACCATGGTGCCACCCGTTTCATTTTAAAAACCGGTTTGACATCAGGCTAAACAGGGTCTTACGGCTTGTCAATCAGGGCTGCCACGCCGCAGCGATTCCAACCGAACGCTATCCACTATACCCGGCCCGGGTGAGACAGGTGGCCAGGCCTGCCCTGTCAATGCCATGTGAATTTTTTTAACACAAAAGCTTTTGGACAGCAGGCCCTTCAGAGTGAATCACATTCATTTAGAACTGCTAGCCACGCCGCTTTCCGCAACTGGTAGACGCGAAAAAGATGTCTATATTGAATATTTAATATAAAAAACCCGTCGGGACCCATTTCTTAATCCGGGCCGGGTGAAGATTGGACTGCGAGTTGATGATCATCAACGAAACGTGGAGGAGACACCTGATGAGCGAACATCCCACCGCCGCCGGCAGAAGCAGCTACGATGTGATCGATACCGAACTGTTCTGGAAGGTCTTATCCGTTGAACCGGGCATGACCGTGCTCGACCTGGCCTGCGGGGCCGGCCGGTATACCTTGCCCCTGGCCGAGCGGGTCGGCCGGTCCGGCCGCGTCATCGCCGTCGACCTCTGGGCCGAAGGTATCAACAGCCTCCAAACCGAGGCCGGTGCGGCAGGTGTCGACAATATCGAGGCGCACGTGGCCGACGCGGCCCGGGAACTGCCCATCCCCCCCGGCGGCGTGGACCTCTGCCTGCTGGCCACCACGCTGCACGACTTTGCGGCTGACGGGACGGATCGGGCCGTTCTCACGCAAATTGCCCGGGTGCTCCATCCCCAGGGGATTCTGTCGGTGGTTGAATTTATCAAAAAGGAGGGCCCTCCGGGACCGCCCAAATCCGTCCGGCTGTCGCTCGAGCAGGTGACCATGCGGCTGCTGCCCTTCGGCCTGATCCGCTTCGGCGCGGTGGTCGAGCTGGGGCCGCACGCCTATTTCTGCCAATTCAGACGGTTGCGCAAATCCCGCGCGATCTGAATATCCATCGGCAAAAAAGACGGCGACAGGAGGCAGCCAAGGTGAGGAGTCTGGATCAGGTATGCTAGGGTGCGATCGGTTCGTCCCTTTGGGCCGGCAGGATCGATAAGAGAGAAAGCCCGATAGAGATGAAAACCGCCACCAGCACCTTGTAGTAGGCATCCAGGGGATAGGCCTCCCCGACCCGGCCCACGGTATCCATCAGATAGCCGGAAAAGGGTTGAAACAGGGCCGTACTCAGGAATGCCGCGGGATTCATCAGGCCCATGGCCGTGCCGGTCAGCCAGCCGGGGAATAGCTCCTTGTTCATCGTCATGTAAAGCGACAAGGAACCACCGCCGCAAACCCCGATCACGAGAAACAAGGGGCCGATGAGCCAGCCGGGCGGTTTTCCGTGGGTCGGCAGAAAGACGGCCCAGCAAGAGAGACAGACGGTCAGGGCGGTGACCAGGATGGTTTTACGCTCGAACGGCAGCCGATCGGCCAGAAGGCCGAAAAGCGGCGAGCCGACGACGAAACCGATGGGCATCAGCATGAGCAGGGCGCCGGCCTGCACGCGCGTATAGTCGTGAACGTCCATCAGATAGGGAACGGTCCAGAGTCCCTGGAAGGCCAGCATCGGTCCACCGAAGAAAAAATAGGACCCGGTGACCAGCCAGAAGTTGGGTTTGCCGAAAACAATGGCGAGGCGGCCCATGGTGGTCATTGCCGGAGGAACGTTAGCATCCTGCCTGGCCTGCTCATCGATCTGCGGCTCTATCGGCGGCCAGCCCTTGTCTTCCGGTTTGTCACGCAAGATCAGCCAACACACCAACGCCATCAAGAGTGAAACGGCGCCGATGGCGACGAAAGACATGCGCCACCCCATCCAGATGACCAGGTAGGTCAATGGCAGCGAGGCCGCCAAATTGCCGGCATTCCCGGTCGCCAGAAAGATTCCGGTCATGCCGGCAAACTCCTTGGCCCGAAACCATTTGGAAAAAACCTTGAGGGCCGGTACGAAGACCCCGCCCACGCCAATGCCGGTCAATGCCCGGCCCAGCGTCGCCACGGTCATATTGGGTGCCAAACCAAAGATCACGGCGCCAAGACAAGCGATGACCGTAAACAGGGTGGTGACGGTCCGCGGGCCCCAGGTATCTGACAGTAAACCCACCGGTGGTTGCACGGCGGCATAAAGATAAAAGTAGGCTGAGGACATGAAGCCCAGTGCGGTGGCATCGGTACCGAAATCCCGGACCAGGTCACGGGCGATCACGGTGGGGGATATACGATGCAGGCATGCCAGAAAATAGATGATACTCAGTACGGCAAAGAGGTACCAGCGGTATCCTTGAGATGATCCCCAATCGAACCACCTGCCATCTTTTTGCACCCGGTGTATCCTTTCGCCCCAAGCCGGCCGGACCGACGATGAATTTTCTTTTGGGCTCTTGCCGATCCATCTTTGGTCCGTGAAAACAACGACGATCTTCTCCGTCGCCCATCGACGCCATCCTCTTTAATCGCGGCTTTTCGGGTTAAAGTCAATTCTCATCGACCACGCACCGCCATTTTTTGAAAACCGCTCCGGGGATCGATGGTGAATCTTGAGGTAATTTGACCATACCGAACAACAGACTGTAAATTCGAACAACACCTCCACCTTGACCCGCCCTTTTAGGATTTCAACACCCTAGTGCTTCTGTTATATTAATATTTTTCAAGGCATTGCCATCGAGACAGGCGCCCTTTGACCCGCAACCGCTGGAAACGATCGTTTCATATGGCCGATACCAAAATCTTTTATGGATGGTACATCGTCGCCGCCTGCTTCGCGCTCTGCTTTCTCTTTGCCGGTGCCGGCTTCTACTCGTTCAGCGTCTTCATCAAACCCATAGAGAACGAGTTTGGCTGGGAGCGTTCGGCCATCTCGTTGACCATGTCGATCTACCTGATCGTAGGCGGTCTGATGGGGCCGGTCTTCGGCCGCCTGGTCCAGAAATACGGCCCTAAAAAGGTGATGCGCGTCTGCGCGGTTTGTGCCGGTGCCTGCTTCATGCTGGTCAGTCTGACGCGTTCGATAGGATACTTCTACACGGTTTATGCACTTCTGGCCGTGTCGGTGTGCGGTATGGGTGTCATTCCAGCCAGCAGTCTGCTGGCCAACTGGTTTTTCCTGCGGCGTGGCAGGGCCGTGGGGATCTCCATGGTGGGCATCTCCGCCGGCGGTCTTCTGCTGGCCCCGTGCGTCGGCATGGTGGCGGCGACCCACGGATGGAAGAGCGCCTTTTTCGGGATCGGCATCCTGGTGTGGGTCATCGCTCTGCCGGTGATTCAGTGGGTGGTCAAGGACCACCCTTCCGAGATGGGCACTTTTCAAGATGGCACATCCGCGCCGAAGCGTGCCCCGAATCAAGCCGCCGTTCAGACGCCCCAGGCGGAGTCCGGCTGGCCGGCCGGCCTGGTGTTCCGCAGCAAAGCCTTCTGGTCGATCTTCGTCTCATTTTTCCTCGCACCGTTTGCCCAGATGGGCGTCTTACAGCACCAGGTGCCGCTGATCATGGATTCCGGGACCAGCGAAGCCATGGCTGCGGCGGCCCTTGGGGTCACCGCGGGGGTGGGCGGGATCGGAAAGCTCAGTTTCGGGCGGATCTCCGAAAGCTGGCCGTTCCACTATGTCGTGCTGCTCTGCTTCGGGCTTCAGGCCCTGGCCGTGGGGGTGCTGCTCTACGCCCAGTCGGCGCTGGCGGTGTGGTGCTATGCCGTTGTGTTCGGGTTTGCCATGGGCGGCGTCGTGGTGCTCATGCCGCTGGTGGTCGGCCACTTCTGGGGGTTGATCTCCTACGGCGTGCTGCTGGGCGCCATTTGGGTGGCCAATTCACTGGGCGGCGCACTGGGGACCTATGCCTCCGGCCTGATTTACGATCACTGGGGCGACTACCGATATGCCCTCTACCTGTTCATCGGCGCCTATATCGCCTCCATCGTCTCTTTTTTTATCGCCGGAAAACCGTCGCTCTATCGGGCTGTCCCGGAGGCGGTATCACGCCATTGACCTATCTTTCTATTTCTGCTGCGCCCCTGGCAAGACCCGCCGGGAAAACCTGCTCCCTCAAGGGATTTGCTCATTCTTGTCCACCGTTCCGCGGTTTAGAAAGAAAGAGATTTTCAATCGTTCTGCGATCGTATTTTCCGGCGGCGGTCATGGGCAAATTATCCAGCACCTTGACGGTGCGCGGCCGGGCATAGGGTTCCAGACGTTCAGTCAGAAACCGTCCGAGGTCGCCGGCATCCACCCGTCCTTCGACCACGGCAACGACTTGGTTTTCCCGCCCGGTGTCCACCGGCAGGGAGACCACCAGGGCATCACGCACCCCGGGATATTGGCGGATGCACTCCTTGACCGCCTCCAAGTCCACTCGACGGCCGCCCACCTTGACGATGCCGTCGGCCCGCCCGATCAGCATGAAGCGCCCTCCAGCCGTGGCCGCCACGCGATCGCCCATGACAAAACAACCGTACGCGTCGCGTTCGAGCTCGGGGGAGAGGTAGTCGGACCGGACGCTGAGTTGTTCCCCTTCGATGCACACCCCGATGGTATCATAGGGTTTGAAATCGGTCTCACCGGCGGCGCGCACCCGTGCGGCGATGCCGCCGGTCTCTGTAGAGCCGTAAATTTCAGCGATGCCGACCCCGGTCTGGGCACTGAAAGCGGCCGCGTCTTCGGCCGCCAGCATGCCTGCCGAGGAAAAGGCCAATCGCAAATCCGGCGCCGACACGGCATGACCGTTAAGACCGCGATAGTGGGCCGGTACGCTCACCAGGATGGTAGCCTCTGCCTGGGCGATGGCCGCTTCGATCTCGCCCGGGAAGGAGGGCGTGGCCCCGGATACGGCGGCCGATGCCAGAAGCGGCGTCAAAATGGAATAGAGCAACCCGTAGATGTGGTTGGGATTGACGGTGGACACCAGCCGGTCCTGGTCAGTGACATGGTAATGATTCACGATGGAAATCGTCTCGGCCAGCAAATTGCGCACAGTTTTGGTCCACATCTTGGGAGCGCCGGTGGAGCCGCCGGTAAAAAGCCGCACCCATTCGGCCTCCGGCGCCTTGGCCGACAGTGCGCCGATGGCCGGCCATTGTAACTTGCCCGCTTCCGGAATGATGCAGCGGACCGAAGGCGGCACATCGACGGTGCGGTCCGCCACCACCAATGCGTATGGGAGGATATCATGCAACTCGGACAAGACCTGCGGGGAGGAAGCATACGGCAGGATCACCGCAGGACCGCCGGCCAACGAGGCCAGCAGCGTTGCCGTCACCACGCACTTGTCCTCCGCACACAGGCAGACCAGGGAAGCGTCGGCTTCATCCTGGAATACCCGGTTCAGATGGGCGGCCATCTCATAGAGCCGGCCGAACGTCGTTCCTCCGAGCACAAACGCCTTGCGGGGTTGCGCCGGTCCGCTCAGCAGGCGCGTCACCCATTGATTCAATTCAGTCTCGCTTCTGAAAAATGTCACAGATACCTCTTGCGGGTTCATGTTACCGCCGGTTGAACATCGATCCTCGTCTTCCAAAAACCTATCCGCATTTACGCCGCTGGATCAACGCGGCGACGTTGGTGCGATGAAACCACACGATGCACAGCGCCGTTATCACCACGGCCGCCGCGCCAAACGGATGGCTCGCCCATCGATACACGCCGAAGCCTGCAAGCACGGCGAGCATGCCGAAAGACCCGATAAACGGAATACGGACCATCGCAAAAACGGCGAGGTAGGTCAAGGCCGCCAATCCAGCGCCCAAAGGCACCAAAATGGCGTAGAACCCCAGGTGGTTGGCAACCCCCTTGCCGCCGCGAAAACCGTGAAAACAGGGAAAATGGTTGCCCATGATCAATGCCAGACCGGCCCACGGCACCCAGCCAGTTTCCCAATAGTGCCGCGCCAGAAACGCCACGGCCGCAGCCCGGCCGACATCTAAGAGCAGAATCACGGCGGCCATCAGCCACCCGGCCTGACGAAACACATTGGTGACACCGGGATTTCCGCTGAAACGGCTGCGCGGATCGTCCTTGCCGAGCAGTCGAAACAGAAGAATCGAAAAGTTCACCGATCCGGCCAGGTAGGCGCAGATCAAACCGGCCAAAAAAGATACGATGGAGATCATGCGCCCGCCTCCGCGGCATAGTCAGTGAGTTGCACCAGAGTCACCAGATGATCATCGATCGGGGTGTGATAGGCAGATTGCTGGGCACCCGGCCTCAATTCAAAACGGCTCTCCCATTGCCCGACAGAAACCACCTCGGTCTGCTCCCAGGATTGGGCCAGGGAGATGCCGAGGGCCTTGGCCACGGCCTCCTTGATGGACCAGATTCGGATCGCCGCATGGATCGGTCCGGGCTCGAACTGTTCTGCACGGATCCGCTCGCCGGCTGATGTGAACAGGTGCAGCGCCTTCTCGATACCCGCCCTGAGTTGCTCCACATCCACGCCCAAAGCGCCCGGGCCGGCGGCCGCCACCGCGAAACGACGGTCATGGGCCACGCTGCAAGCCACCGTCCCTGCCCCACGGGTCTTGGCGCAGACCGGACGAACAGCGTCCGCGGCCAAGGTTTCCAGATCCCGGGACGGCGTCCGGTGGTCGTTGTCCGAAAGTTTTCGCGCCAGCCGCTTGCAGGCCAGGCGGGCCGCTAAATAACCGTTGCGGCGCCGAGCGCCCATGGGCGCCATGCGCTGATGCTCAAGATCGGACAGGCAGCGATCGGCGAACGTCATGACCGTATCACGCTCGATGAGGGCAATCGTCGCATCAGACTGGAGGGATAGGGGATCGTCCTCACCCGGCACACCTTCGCGGATCCAGTCCGGTGGCTGCAGCCGTCCGCCGCTGACATCGCGCATCTCGATCCCCTGCAGCACCTCGCAGGGCCGGCCGTCGGATGCAAGAATCCAGGCATCGAAGCGGAGCACCGCGCCATGGGGGTGTGTCGGGAAGATCCGGACCACATAGGTCTGGCCCTCCTGGGTCGGAGACAGGATCCGTCGTCGGGTGATGCCGACCGGAAACGCCACCAGGCCGGCAAAGCGCTGGCTCCACACACAGGCGGCATGGAAGGCGGCATCGAGCACGAAGGGCGAGCCCAACGGCCCGGAGGATAAATCCGGCGCCTGGAGATGGGCAAGCGCGCCTTCGGCCGTGAGCAGAAGGGGCCGGACGATATTGCGGTAGGCCGGACCAAAAGGGACCAGCTGGGCATAGATTCGCTCGGGCGTCACTTTGAAACAGGACCCTTCCAGGGCGGCGGCCAGATCCAGCGCGAGAGGCGGCAAGGGGTCGCCGGCGTTCCCGAAATCCATCTGGGCGTGGACGACACTGCGGCTCATCTGGGCGGTCTTGGCGTTGCGCCGGGTGATCAGGGCCGCCCGTATCGCACCGTCCGGCAGTTCGGAAAGGTCGCAGAAGACACGGATCGAGGGGCCGTCTGCCGTCAGGGGCAGAAATTTTTCGAATCGGGCGGCCGCTATGTGATGCACGTCGATGTGTGGATACGCCTCTGACACCTGGCCGGCCAACGTTTGCATGGTCTCCACGGCCGGCAACACGGCACGCCCCTGGAAATGGTGATCCAACCCGTATGGGGCCATCGCGATCTCCAGTTCTTGGCGCACGGCGCGCCCTATTTTGGAAAGATCTCCCATAGTCGTACCGTCTTGGGATCGATTGCCACGGGAATGCCCTTGGCATTCACGGCACAATGCCGGGTATATCCGATACAGACGATATCCCCGCTCGGGTCGTGGGTAATCACGTAGTCGAAACGCAGCTTGACCCGTTCCATTTGCCCGGGGCGGGTGTGAATCAACATGGCATCGTCGTAGTGAAGCGGCCGGAAAAAGTCGAGCCCGGTGGAAATGATCGGGTAGACGAACCCGCTGTCCTCGATCTCCCGATAGGGATAGGCCGCTTCGCGCATCAGCGACGCTCGTCCGAACTCGAAATAGCGCAGGTAGTTGGCGTGATAGACCACCTGGGAACGGTCCGTATCGGCGTAAAGGGTTCGCAGCCTGCATTGGTGCCACACCAGGCCGCCGTTGCGATCGCGCACATAGGCAGGATGGCCGTCGATGGGCTCGGGGATAAAAGGCTTGGGGCGCAATGTCAAACCCCCCTGAAAACGATGCAGCAGTTGGTGCCGCCGAAGCCGAAGTTGTTGGACAGGAAAAATTCATGGGCGTGCCGGCGTGGCTGGTTGGGAACCACGTCGATGTCGGCGAACGCAGGATCCGGAACGTGGTTGACCGTGGGCAGAACGATGCCCTGCTGCATGGCCTCGATGCCCAGGGCCGCCTCGATGGCGCCGGCCGCGCCCAGGGTATGCCCGAGTTGGGATTTGTTGGAAGAGACGGGGATGTGTGAAAGACGCTCTCCGAAGACTTCCCGCAGGCTCTCGACTTCGACCAGGTCCCCTTTGAGCGTCGACGTGCCGTGGGCATTGACATACTCGATATCCCGAGGCAGCAGTCCGGCGTCTTCGATGGCCTGGCCGATGGCACGCACGATGGTCGCCTTGTGCGGCAAGGTGAAATGGTGGGCGTCCGAGGTCCAGCCAATGCCCAGCACTTCGGCCCTGGGCGTCAGGTTGAGGGCGGCCACCATCTCGTCGGCGGCCAGCACCACCGCACCGCCGCCTTCGGATAGCACGAACCCCCGTCGATCGGCGCTGAAGGGCCGCGAGGCCTGGGTCGGGTCGTCATAGGCCCGATCCCCGGGCTCGACCTTGATGGTAGCCCACATGTTGGCGAAACCCTGGATGATTTCGGGAATCAGGCAAGTCTCCGCCCCGCCGGCGATCACGAAGTCGCAATCGCCGTCGCGAATCATGCGGGCGCCGATGGCGATGGCGTGGTTGCCCGAAGCACACGCCCCCTGGGGTGAAAAAATCGGGCCCGTGAACCCCAGCAGCATGCCGGCCTTGCCCGCCGGCAGGTTGGCGCACAGATTGGGCAGCAGGTAGGGACTGACTTTCAGCGGCCCCCGCTGGGTGTAGTTTTCAAAAGCGATGCGCAGCGCATCACTGCCGTTCAGGGCCGATCCCATCAGGCAGGCCGTGCGCGGGCCGGTCCGGCTATCCATCTCCAGGCGGGCGTTTTCCAAGGCCCGCTTGCACACCACCATGGTGAGAAAGACGAAATCGGCATTCCAGTTGTAAGCTTCTTTGCGATCGATGAAATCGAACGATTGGGGATTCCAGTCCGGAATTTCACCGACCACGTTGCTGCGTGAAGTGGTCTGGCAGCGCGTCACCCGCCTGAAACCGGCCTCGCCGTTGACCACCCGTCGCCAGGTCGAGGCGAAGTCGTTGCCCAGGGGCGTGGCCACGTCGTAGCCGACCACGTATACTTTTCGATTTAGAGCCTGTTTCATAACAATCTGTGTCGCGATGAACGTTGTTGACTTAACCGTTTTTTTCCTGTCTCATGCGCTCTAGGGCCGCAACCGTCATGAGAATCACTTCACCCGCTCGAAGACCACGCAGGCGTTGCATCCGCCGAAGCCGAAGGCATTCTTGAGCACGAACGTCTGATCCACCTTGCGGCACCCTTCGGCCACGCAATCGATTTCGATCTGCGGATCGGCCTGGTAGTTGATCGTGGGCGGCAGGATGCCCTCCACCATTCCCTGAACCGTAAAGATCGACTCGATGGCGCTGGAGGCCCCCATGGCATGGCCGATGAGGGACTTGTTGGCGGTCACCGGCGGCAATTTCCCACCAAAGACCGCCGACAAGGCATCGAACTCCACCTTGTCGCCGACGCGTGTGGATGTCGCGTGGGCGTTAATGGCGTCCACGCGCGCGGGCGCGATGCCGCTCTTTGCGATACTTTCGTGAATGCAGCGACGCACCGTTTCAAAATTGGGGGCCACGAAATGGTACGCGTCCGAGGTCATGCTCCACCCCCCGATGGACACCGCGTAATCGAGACCGTGGGCATCCGCGAAGGCCTGGGAAGCGAGCAGAATGCAGCCGGCCCCCTCGGAAATCACGAACCCACGACGGTGGATCGAAAACGGTCGACTGACCCGCTCCGCGGCCTCCTGGGGCTCGCCTTCCTTGGGTACGTAAGCGCCGTTCATGGTGGCGAACCCGGCCACGATGGGGGCCACCAAGGCGAAATCCACCGCGCCGCAGATCACCACATCGGCGCGACCCAACTCCAGAAGCATGGCGCCCATGATCATGGATGTCAATCCCGTGGCACAAGCGGTGATCGTACTGGTGATCGGCCCCGTGGCACCGGTCCACATGGAGACCCGGCCGGTGACCATGTTGATGCAGGAGTTGGGATTGACATAAGGCATGGGCAGATTGCCGCCGGCGATCATCTTACGGTCGGCTTCCAGCAACGCATCGAGCCCGCCCACCGCGCTGCTGTATGTGATGGCCGTCCGGTGCGCCAGCGCCGGCGTGATCTCCAGGCCGCATCGTTCGATGGCCCGTTGAACGGTCAACAGGGCATATTTGAAAATCGGCGATACCCATCGCGCCTGTTCGCGCGGCTTCAGGAAATCGTAAGGCAGGTGGTCGATGCCGGGAACTTCTCCGGCGATTTGGACGGGAAAGTCGGCGGCAATTGGAAGCCGGGTCAGACGGCCGATGCCGCTTCGCCCCTGCAGCGCGCTGTCCCATTGGGCGGCCAGATCGATGCCCAACGGCGAAACCGCATCGTAACCGATGATGACCGCTCTTTTTGAATCCATGGTTCGCACCGCCGTTCACATCTCCTGCTCCGGCATCCCTGCCGAAAACAATATCCTACCCCAAAGCTGCAAAAATGAAAACCACCTGCGATCCAGGTGGTTGTTGATCTCCTTCATTTCAAACTGGAAACTGACAACTTCAAATTTACGGCAAATTCGCCCCAGGCCTTACCAGGGAATGAACTGGTAGAGCTTGGCGAACATTTCGTACACCTCGATCCAGTTCTGCAGGTCCTTTGCGGATCTCATGTGAGCCCTTTTGTTGACCATGACCCAGCTCATGTGGGCCGCACCATCCTTGCAGGTCGAACAGTCCCGGGTTTCCGAGGTGCAGCAGCGGTGCATGGTCTTCAGATCCGATGCCCAGCGGATGAAATTGGTCAGCCGCTTGGGTTGCGGGTTGCGCGTGTCCAGCGGTTGAGTGACCGATGGGCATTCCCGCCAGCCGAACGAACGGCCCAGCATTTTCCCGGTGGTGATGATCTCATGGTAGTACTTCGAAGAAATGACGGTTTGCGGGAAGGCATCCAGCATGGCATCCATCTCCGCCCGAATGGCGGCAAGCTCTTCCGGCTGCCAGGAAAATCCCTCCACGCCTTCGTCGTTGGAGAGCAGCTGCATGTGAACCTTGAGGCCGGCATCGGCGATCTTGCGTACGATCCGTTCGGTTTTGCCGATCTGCTTGGGGGTGATGGTGTAAAGATAATAGGCATGAGGATCGCCATAGTAGTGCCGGCTGGAAATGGAAAAAGCGTCCTTGCCCCTGAGCAGACGCTCATCCTCCTCATCGCCCCACAGTGAAATCCCCACCATCATGTCGGGGAAACGGTCCCTGGGCACCTTGATCAAACCATTGGTGGCACAGAACGTGGGCAGCCGCTTGTAAAATGCCTCGACCCGATCCAGGCAGAGGGTCGGCTCGCCGCCGATCAGAATGGCCAGGTTGACCCCGCGCGCCATCTCCTTATCGATGAACGCCTCCCACTTATGAATATCCATCTCTTCGACAGCGGCCTTGTGCTCGCCCGAAGAGAAGAAAAAACACCCCTTGCATCTCAGGTTGCATCGGTTGGTCACATCGTAGATCGAACTGCGGATATTGAGTTTGGAAATTCTCTTGTAGCGTTCGTACCAGTGGTCATCCAGCAGTGAACTGACGGTCTTCATCCACAACTCCTCATATAACAGGGCCTGTGCAGCCCATCCAAACAGACTAAAATAGATCGTGCCCCGGTGGCGCCACCCATCGTTGACAAAAGTTGGCGCCCTTGTCGTACCCAGTGACCCATACCGCGAGGTAGGTATCGACGTAGTCCAGCCAGGAGGCGAAAACGTCGGGTTCGCAGGCATGCCGGAACAGACGCGCGGTGACCACGGCGCTTCCGGCGGCGTAATGGCGGCAATCCCGGCAATCGGTATCCGGCACGCAGCAGGCCGCATCGCGGTCCCAATTCAGATCGGTGCGGTATTGGCGGAACGAACGCCCCAGGCCGACGTCGGTCGAGGGATTGCAGCGCGGATAAGTGCAGCCGAAAAGCGCATGGAGTCCCAGGTGATGGGTGTGGGCCACGGCATTGTAATGCGAGTAAAGCACGGTTTCGGGATAACGTTGGAGCAAATTGAGCATGGCCTGGCGGGTCTGCCGAAGCGATGGCTCCGTGTGGCGCAGGGCGCCGGTGTAACCCACCGGCGACGAAAAAACGTTGAAGGTGATCTTGCAACCCTCCTTGGCCAGGATGCGGGTCACCTGATCGGCTTCGGCGATGTTGTGCGGCGTAAAGGTGTATACGAAGACGGCCCGCTCGTCTCCGCGGTAATTCTCGATTTGCCGCTGCAGCATCAGCCTGGCGCCGCGAATCCGTTGGCTGGTATCGTCATTGCCCCACACGGAAATATGGATTTTATAGCCGACCGATCCGGGAATCAATTTAAGCCCATTGGTCGCTATCGTGCCCAACGGCATCTCCTCATGGCAGACCGTCAGCAGTTCCGGGACCAGAGAAGGCTCCGCACCTGCCAGCACCACGTAGGTGATCCCGCGCGCCTTTTCCGATTTCATCAGCGATCGCCATTTTTCCGGATCGCCCACTTCATGGGCATGCTGTTTTTCGCCCTCGTAATAGTAGCAACCTTCACACCGGATGTTGCACCGGTTGGTCATATCGTAGGTGGACTCGCGCAGAAAAAAATAGCGGCGAACCCGATCCCATCGCTCCCGCACACGCGGTTCCGCGATCAGGTCGGAAAATTTCCACTCGCCCGCTCCGGTGTCCGGTTTCGGCGCCGAATGGGTTAAATGTTTGGCTTCCACTGCTAAACTCCCTGTACCGTGGGGGCCAAACCCGCCCCCTCGGTATTTTAAACATAAATTTCAAGCAGAAGACGTGCAACCACATCAACCAACGGGATCAACACCTGTCAATCGGCGGATGCCCCGGGTTCGTTTGCTTTTGCACTTTTCAGCTCTCATACACCGGCGCTGTCGACTCAAACCCGCGCCTCGATCTTCTTCAACAGATACTCCGAAATCAGACGGACGGTCGTCAGTTTGGGATAATCGTCCTCGTCGATGCGCACCGCGTATTCATCGCGCAGAACCAGCGCAACGGTCGCCAGGTCCATGCTGTCGATGCCGACCTCGTCCACCAGATCGATGTCCGGGTCAAAGGTTTCCGGAGTGACATCTTCCAGCTTGAGCTCATTGATCATGATTTCTGCGACGCGGCGCATCATCTTGTCCAGTTCAGTAGCCACAGCCATGCGTAACTGTCTCCTTTGGAATCTTTCATCAGTGCCCATCCACAAATGACCCATTTGCCCGATCTCGGCGTTGCGCGAAAAATTGAATCCTCGGAATATCGACCACATGCCTGCGGTTAAATTTTTCGCGCACCTTGATCTCGACCCAATTGGCCTACTTGTGGACGGACACGCGTTAACTACTTAAAGGGTTCAACGGTCATGTTGCCGCTGCACACCAGGTCATCCTCTTTCATAATGCGAAACGTGTAGTTCCCCGCTTTCCCCGTCTTGGGTTCGGCCGTCACGGTGATGCGATCCCCTGGCAGTATCATCTGTTTGAATCGCACCCGACTGACTTCCCGTACACGAACTTTGTCTGAGAAACCGTGAGCGATTAATTCAAAAACCATGCCGAGTTGCGCGATTCCGGGTAGCACCGGGTTGCCGGGAAAATGACCGTCAAACCAGTTCGAATCGGCCGGCACATAAACTTCGGCACTCCATGTTGCGGCATCGATCGGGTGTCGAACGGTGAGGTCGTACCACATAGTGCTTTTCCCTGTAAATCCCATAGTTGAGGCTCGTCCGCAGACCAAGGGAGGCTCAACGAACGAGGTATTCCCACAAGGGTCCGGTGAATCCTTTTCGATACATTCTTTTCAGAACGTCGCCTGTCTCTTCGGCGCCCGCCCCCTGCACCCAGTTGTCCCTGCCCTTCGCGTGGCCGGCGATCATCTCGGCGGCACGCGCGATACTGATCTCCGGCGGACGATAGAATACCGGCGCCAGGATGCTCTCGGACGCGCCGATCTGGCCTTGCTGTTGGGCCAACGCGTACAAAGCGGTATGGGGATAGATGCGCATACCGCAAAAAAGGAACATAACGGCTTTTTGCAATTTATCAATATTGGCCAGCGTCTCTGACAAAGTGCGTTCGCTTTCCCCAGGACCGGCAAACAGAAAATAGTGCGCCACATGAAGCCCGGCCGCGTTGGCCGCCCGATGGGTCGCAAAAACCTGGGCAACATCGAACGGCTTGCCGTAGGCCCGCAAGACCGGATCGCAAAGGGCCTCTGTACCGAACTCCACATGTTTGAGGCCGCAATCGGCCAAGGTGTCGAAATAGCCATCGGGCATCCGGGTCGGGGCGAAAAACCCCCCCCAGGGGATGGCGAGCCCGGCGGCCTTGAAGGCTTTGGCCACCGACAGGCTCTGTTCAGGATGGGCATTGAAGGCCGAATCGGTGATGAACAGATACTTGGCCCCGGCCCGCTGAAGTGCCACCCCATCGGCGGCGATCTCGTGCGGCGCCCGGTAGCGCATGGCTCGGCCTTCAAGATGCGGGTAACTGCAATAGACGCATCTGAACGGACAGCCCCGTTTGGTTTGAAGGTTGAGCATCCCGCCGTTTTTCAGATAAAAACCGAGGTCGACCGGCTGGGTGGGCATTTTCCTGATCGGGTTACCGGGCCAGGGCGACGGTTTGGCGGCCAGGCCGGCGCGGCCGATGACACCTTCTATGCGGGTCGGATCTTCACCCCCTTCCAGGGCCGTCAGCAGAGCGGCCATGCGTTCGCCTTCACCGACCACGCCGTAATCGGCCGCCAGCAGGGCCATCAACTCTTCGGGAAAAATGGTGAAACCACTGCCGCCCAAGACAATGGGCACGGAACTGATTTGCCGGATCCGTTCGACCAAGCGCTGGTATTCCGGGATGTAGCTTATGGGATTCACGGCATCGGTGTTATCGATGTTGCGCAGGGAAATGCCGATCAGCTCCGGCGTGAAGGCCTCCAGCGCCGTAGAGAGCCCTTGCCCATCGGAAAGGCAATTCATGTCCAGACGCTGTAACTCGTGTTCGGCGGCGATGGCGCCGGCCACATAGTCCAATCCCAGCGGATAGACCGGATAGGGCTCAAAAACCGTATTGGCGGAAATCAGCAATACCTTCACGAGACAAAAACCCTGGTTGCTGTAATGAAATCACCCAACCCCAAAACGAGCACACCCTTGCCGTTCAGCGCCTGATCGGTGCCGCCGACGAGCGGACCGGGGACGCTTCCCTGACTCACCATTTCCGCCGCGAGCACCGTGGCCACCGCGGAAGCGGCGGCGAACTCGCCGGTCAATCGGCGATAGTCGATCACCGGGCCATCGAACCGGCTCAACGCCAGAAACCGATCCAACTGCCGGTCGGCCGCCTCGCGCCGGGCCGCCGGCAGGCCGACCATCAAGGCGCCGTATCGGCGGCCGGTGACATTCGCTCCACCCAGCGCGTCGATCATCGTCTTCAGACCCTCCGCATTACCCCCGGCGCCATAGTAGACGAGGGCGATACGCAGATCACCCGGCGCCTGAACGCGCTGCAGCAGCAATCCGCCACCGCCGTCGGCAGGCTGCGCAGCCAGGCGGACCGAAGCATCGAATAGGGGGGAAAAAACCGGATGATACTCGTCGGCACCGACGACGAGGATCGGATCGGCCGTTTGACGGGTCAATAGATCGGCCGCAAGCAAGGCCTGCTCAAAACTGTAATCGCCCCCCGAAGTCGTGACATTGGCTCCTTTGGCCCCTATCAACATGGCGATCTGTCCGGCCGGCGCATTGTGCACCGAGCCGATGAAATCGGTGGGCGAAGGATATTGCTGGCCCGTCTCGAACAATCGATCGAGGAAGTCGTGGGTTTCGGACAACGCCCCCCATGCCGTTCCCATGCTCACCATGACCGGCATCTGCGCCGCGTCAACCCCCTCGCGGGCCTGCACGGCGAGCGACAGGGCCATTTTGGGCAGACGCTTCAACCGCCGGATCAAGCGTGGCGGAAGTCCTTGGGCCAAAGCCCCATCCGCCATCAAGCCCCGGCACGCATGGTCCATGAAAAAAGCGCGGCGCGTCTCCTCGGTCGAACCAGCACCGGAGAGGCAGGCCCGCCCCACGATGCTCAAGCCCGGGCTGCCGAGCGCCGCCGGAAAGGCCTCCGAGCGCCTCGGGTTTCTGGAGACGATCAGCGCAGCGTTGTTGCCGCCGAAACCGAACGAGTTGCTCAAGACCGTGGTGACCGGCCTTTTCAGCGGCGATGTCACCGGCGCCATGTCCAGGGCAGGATCGATCGTACCAAGGCCCACATTGGCCGGGATCAAACCATGCTCGATGGATAGGGCGGCAACGACCGCCTCGATGGCGCCCGCCGCGGCCAACGGATGCCCGGTGGCCCCCTTGATCGATGATGCCGGCGGAAGCCCGGATGCAAAAAGGGTCTTCACGGCCCTGGCCTCTGACAAATCGTTATCGATCGTGCCGGTGCCATGCAAATTGATATAATCGATTTCCGAAACAGCCACTCCGGCATCGTCCAGGGCCGCCTGCATGGCCGCCATGGCACCGGCGCCTTCGGGATGCGGGGTGGTGGCATGGTAAGCATCGCACGACAGTCCCGCACCGATAACCTGCAGGCCGCCGGCATCTGACGGCGCCAGCGACAGCAGCAGCATGGCCGCACCCTCGGCCACCGACATCCCCCGGCGGTCTCGATCGAGTGGCCGGGCCCCGTCGGGATCGATGAGCTGCAAAGCGTTGAAACCAAAATAGGTCAGGCGGCAAAGCGAATCCGCACCGCCGGCCAGAACGCGCCGGGCGAAACCGCACCGCAACATTTCCAATGCCAGCTTGATGGCCACGGCCCCCGAGGAGCAGGCCGTGGAGACCGTCACCACCGGCCCGGTGCAACCGCAACGACGGGCAAGATCCTCGGCGATCGAGCCCAGCGCGTGCATGCCATACCGCTGTGGATCGACGATCTTCCGTTCAAACAACGACTCGGTGGTCAGTATTCCCCCGGTGGTACTGCCAAGCACGATGGCATCGGGTGGCTCCCCGCAGCTTGCCAGGGCTTGATCAGCAGCCAGACGCGCCAAACGGTGGGTCCGCGGAGGGGTTTCCGCCGCGTTTTCCAATGACACCGCGGACGCCGCGCCGACCGGCAAGTGTTGAGGCAACAAGATCGGAAACGGGCTTGCCGGCGTGAGTGCCCGCTTGCCAGTGATCAGTGCATCCAAGGTTTCGTCCAGGCCAAGGCCGAGCGAGCTGACGATACCCATGCCGGCAATGTAGACGGCACCACCTGTCAATTGGGAAGCTCCGGCGCCTTCTCCTGGATGTAGTTGGCCAGTGTGCGCAATGTGGCAAACACCTTGGCGCCCAACTCCTTGTTGTTGATGGCCACGCCATAATCCTTCTCGATCATGATGACCATTTCAAGCACATCGATGGAGTCGATACCCAACTCACCACCGACGAGCTGTGCATCCTCTTGTATGTCCTCGGGTTTGACATCCGGCAAATTCAGGATGTCGACGATCTTTGTTTTCAGTTCCGAAATAAGCTGTTCCATAATCCTATCCGTTAGCGCACCATTAAGATTAACGTGTGGATGGACACATGACGTGTGATGTAGTACCATCCGGTTTTTGCAAATTTATTAATCTATATGCTTAATGTCATCTTTTCAATGTTTTTTCGAGTTGTGTAAAACACCGTCATGACCACACCACGAATCGAGCTGGAAGCACTCGTTCCCCACCGCCGGCCCATGTTGCTGATCTCGGAGATCATCGCCTTCGACGACCAATCGGCTGCCACGCGATCGGTCGTTGGGCGCGATTGGCCGCTGATGGGGCCGGATGGGGTCAATGCACTGATACTGATCGAATTGGTCGCTCAGACAGCGGCCATCAACAACGGCTGGGAACTGTTCAAACGCGATGGGCCCGGCACGGACCGCCGCGGGTGGATCGTCGGGATCAAATCGGCCCGCTTCCGGATCGCGGCCATTGCCCCCGATACGACGATCAGGGTTGAATCGGTCAACCAATTTGCATATGACAACTTCAGGGAGATTCAGGGCATTGCAAAAATCGAAGGAAAACCGGTCGCGGAGGTCTTGCTGCAATTGATGCAGGCCGAACCGTTGAACCCGAGCGAATGAGGATCGGCAGTCATGGACAGGCCTCTCGCATTGCCTCGTCCCCGTCTTTTATC
>Ga0209164_1001746_pt1 | contig 26032 bp, 26 predicted proteins | sample MTBNYHSulfiMetaG_FD_187458 | JGI IMG/M metagenome (GOLD analysis project Ga0209164, IMG submission 187458) | Enrichment culture microbial communities from rom New York Harbor, USA that are MTBE-degrading - MTBE-NYH (New York Harbor Sulfidogenic)... | ecosystem: Environmental > Aquatic > Marine >... | reverse complement strand
TTTTGAGCATAAACATATTTGATAAGGACCCTCTATATCAGCTGTTTAGTAAACCTAATCTGCAATATTTCAAAGAACAAAATTATAACCAATTGAAATTATTTGACTTATAACGAAACGCTAGTGTAACGAACTATTGAATTATGAAAACAGTAAGAAAAAAATTTTTAATAATAGTAGAAAAGACTGATACGGGTTTTTCCGCATTTTCTAAAGATTATCCGGTTTATACAACTGGCAGAACAATTACTGATTTAATGAATAACGCATTAGAAGCTTTAGCTTTACATTTTGAAGAAGAAAATATTAGATTAACGCATGAAAATTTAAAATTTGAGATTGATTTTAAACAATTTTTTCAGTACTATAAAGTATTGAATGCGAAATTTTTAGCTGACAAAATTGGTATGAATCCCACATTATTGTCTCAATACGTTCAAGGGCGTAAAAAACCTTCTGAAACACAAACAGAAAAGATTTTAAAAGGAATTCATCAAATTGGGCAGGAACTTTCAGAAATAAATTTATTTTATAAACATTAACCACACAAGCGGTAAACATTAATATAAAATTATAAAATAGTATAATTCGTCGTAACTACTCAGGTATTTAGGCTGTAGGTTGATAGACTGTAGGAATATACCAGACTGTATTAACCAAAGAGTTGTTTAGCCTGCTGATGAGGCATATTTGAACAAGAACAAATTTCGGGTATGTTGATTAGATTTTTATCGGAATTCTAAAAACCTTCAGCCTTCAGTCTAAGTAACCTGAGTAGTTACAATTCATCAAATTTTTATAGAAATGCAAACTATATATATTTCGTTCTTTTTACTAATACTATCATTACCATCTGTTATTTTTGGCCAGGCAGAAGATAAAAAATCAATTATTGCCCGTAGAGCAGTTGTCACAAAACTGGGAGACGAATTTATATTCACTGAAGGTCCTGCAGTTGACAGGGCAGGTAATGTGTATTTCACCGATCAGCCTAATGATAAAATATTGCGATGGGATGCTGTGTCAGGCGAAATAACCACATTTTGTGATAAAACAGGGCGTTCAAACGGTATGTATTTTGATCTCACGGGAAACCTGGTTACCTGTGCAGATATGCACAATCAGCTCTGGAGCATTGATATTACCGGCAAACAAAAAGTATTGATTGATAATTACAAGGGGAAATTATTCAACGGGCCTAATGATCTGTGGATTGATCCCAAGGGGGGCATTTATTTTACAGACCCTTTATATAAAAGAAATTACTGGGAACGTGATCCTGAAATGCAGCAGGATGGTGAACATGTGTATTACCTGACACCAGACCGGCTGCAGCTTATATGTGTGGATAATAAACTTCAGAAACCTAATGGTATCATCGGCACCCCTGATGGCAAAACATTGTATGTTGCTGATATTGGAGCAAAGAAGACATATTCATATGATATCGAACCGGATGGTTACCTGGTAAACAGGAAACTCTTTGCTGAGATGGGTTCAGATGGAATGACCATTGATAGTAAAGGAAATGTGTATCTAACAGGTAATGGAGTCACAGTATTTGATAAAAACGGAGAGCAGATTGCCCATATACCTGTTGATGCCAGGTGGACAGCCAATGTGTGTTTCGGTGGCACAGACCGCAAATTATTATTTATAACCGCAATGGATGCTGTATATGGATTAAAAATGAAAGTCAGGGGTGTGAATTAAACCGATCCCCCCGATCCCCCCGATTCCTACGCAGGGCGTGCCCTGCGCCTACACCAGCCATCGCTCAACTGCTTTCTACCCCAATCCCCTTGATCCCGTGATCCCTTGATCCCGTGATCCCTTTTTTACGATCTTCCCCAAAGAAAAACATACACGCTAATAGTTGCTGCACTGATCAGTATCGCTGCAATTTTGGCATATTTCCACTCAGTGATATTCACTTTATGGTTATCCTCCATAACATAGTATGACTTTACAGGGTAAAAATAAGACACAAAGTACATTATCGCTATCATCCCTACGAACATAATACCCCATACATGAACATTATGAATTCCTATGTCGATGATAAAGGTGGTAAAGAAGTAAAATATAATACCTGCTGTGAGAGATACTTTGATCCCTGCTGCTGATACATGTTTCAGGAAAAATCCTGCAATAATGATAGTTCCCAGGGGAATATAGGAAAATCCCACCAGGGTTACCATTAATTGATACATTCCTTCAGGTGCATTGGACATCAGGGGAGCAGTAAGGATGGAAAAAATCGAAAGGATGATGGAAGTGTTTTTCCCTACCTTTACAAGTTTTTCTTCATCTGCTGTTTTATTTATCAGGACTTTATAGATATCTAGTGAGTAGATTGTTGCCGCACTGTTGATTACACTGTTAAAAGTACTTAAAACGGCACCCATCATTACTGCTGCAAAAAAACCAATAAAATAGACAGGAAGCACCCTTTTTACCAGCATCGGATATATTGAATCCTGCTGACTGTATAGGGAATCACCAAAATAATAAAACCCGATTACTCCCGGAAGGGCTATAATGACAGGAATAAGGATTTTGAAAACAGCTGTAAGTAACAGGCCTTTTTGTGCAGTTGCCAGGTTTTTTGCCCCCAGTGCACGTTGAATGATGGATTGATGCATGCTCCAGAAATATATCTGGCATATAATAAGTCCTGTAAAAATTGTTCCAAAAGGGAGGACAGAGTCCGGGGCACCTATAACACTGAATTTTTCCGGTACAAGATCATGAACCTTCCCTAAACCGGCTAAAATATTTCCATCACCGATATTTAATAATGCCAGAACAGGTATAAGCAATCCACCTATCAGCAGCCCGATCCCGTTGATTGAATCGGAAACCGCAACAGCCTTCAAACCGCCGAATATACTGTAAATGGATCCAATGACCCCTGTCACAATTACCACGATCCATATTCCTTCCTGCTTCGATATCCCGAATACTTCTGATACATTAAAAATACTCTCAAAGTTTATGGCTCCTGTATATAATACTATAGGTAAAAAGGTTATTACAAAAGACAGAACCAGCAGGCTGGCTGCGTAAACCCTTGTGCCCTGGTCAAATCTTAGTTCGAGAAATTTCGGTATAGTAGTAAGTCCCATTTTCAGATAGCGGGGAATTAAATATAAAGCTCCCAGGATCAGACCAATAGAGGCTGTGACTTCAAAACTGATGATGATCAGCCCGTTTTTATATGCATTACCGTTCATCCCAATTAAATGCTCAGTTGAAATATTTGTGAGCAGCATTGAACTGGCAATAACAAATGCACTCAGGCTTCTTCCTCCAAGAAAATACCCGTCTGAAGAATGAAGGTTCTGGTTTCTTAATCTGTACCAGGCATAAAATGCAACAAATCCGGTGAAAGTGAGAAAGGTTAGTAGTGTCCACATAATGTAATGTAAATTATTATAAGTAATCCTGAAAAACAGCCAGGCAAGGGAATGATTTTCCCTGGTTTGGATATAAAAGTTTCAAAAAATGATATTATCATACTTTGGACAGAAATGCAAAAACCAACTGAAAAATCCGGGAATAATTACCTTATGTACAATTCAAAGTTCATTTTCCGCTGGAAAAATAATATTTTCTCCCATAATTTTATTGATTTTGTTAAAATATATCTGAAAACTTGCTTATTTAAAAATCATTTCGCTATTTTGCGAAATAATTAAATGATTATAAATATAGAAGTAATGAAGCTTATTATTAAAGTATTAGGTTCCGGTTGTATGAAATGCAAGAAACTTGAGAGTCTTACAAATGAGGTAATAGCTGAGAACAATTTCAATGCAGAAGTAATTAAAGTGGAAGATATTGTTCAGATCATGAAATATAATATCTTTTCCACGCCTGCCCTGGTAATTAATGAGAAGGTAGCATCCAAAGGATATATACCTGGTAAGGAAGAGATTAAAAGACTTATAGAAAATGCAATCAACAATTAAAAAAGTATCATTTTCTCCGGAAGTATTGCAGATGGCTAAATATGCAAGAGCAATGAGTCATCCTGCCAGGATTTATATCCTGAAAAAACTCTCTGCAATGCATTCCTGTTGTTACAGTGGTAACCTGGTGGATGAATTGCCTATTGGCCGTTCCTCGCTGTCGCGCCATCTGAAAGAACTGAAGTATGCAGGATTGATACAGGGGGAAACTGAACCACCGTATATTAAATATTGCATAAACCGTAAGAATTGGGATGAAGCGAGGAAGTTGCTGAAAGAATTTTTGGGGGAATGAGGGGAATAAGTGAATACGTGACTATGTGGTTGAGTGATTACGTAGCAACCCTAGAGACGCACGGCTGTGCGTCTTCTGTAATTGAGCAATTATTTTTTCGTAGAGACGTGACATCAGGCATGTTTCAACAATCTGTATATAAAGAGCATCTCTAAAGTAATAAAATACCTGAAAAGAATATTAATTAAAAGCAATATATATGAAATCCCGGATTATAACAGTGATAATGGCAATTCTTCTTTTTGGCTGCGGACAATCGGGGACCAAAGAGATCAAAAAGGTTTCGGATACCGGACTTTATGATGAAGCGAAGGTAATGATATATTATTTCCACGGGAAACAGCGCTGTCCTACATGTATTGCAATTCAGAAAGTAACAGAGGATGCGTATGTAAATTTCCTGGCTGATAATGAGAATGTGAAATATAAAGAGGTGGATATCTCTTTAAAGGAAAATGAAGCGCTGGCTGAGAAGTATGAAATAACCTGGAGCAGTTTGATCATTGCTTCAGCTGGTGAGTATAAAAATCTGACAGAATATGCTTTTGGGTTAGCTTTAAGAAATCCTGAAGTTTTAATTGATTTGATAGTTAAAGAAACAAATAATCTCCTTAACAACTAATCTTTATTGACATGAAAAGAACGTTATTATTTCTATGCTTTGCTTTTATAGGCAGCATAATTACAAATGCTCAAAAAGCTGAAGTACTTTACTTTAAAGCTGATCTTCCCTGCTGCCAGGCCCGGGCTTGTAATAACCTTGAAGCTGGTATCAGAAATATTATTGAATCGTATTATAAGGACGGCAGCGTGGTTTTTAAAACAGTAAAACTCAGTGACCCGGCAAATAAAGAGTTAATCGACAGATTCAGTGCCAAATCACAAACAGTTATTGTTATTTGTTCCAAAAAAAGAGGAAAAGAAAGTGTAACAGACATTTCAGAAATTGTCAGGTCATTTGCCAGAAGCTATGATACAGCAAGTCTGGAAAAAGATTTAGTAGCGGTAATAAATGAAGGTGTAAAATAAGATGGAGTTTTTACAGAATCTCTCTGCCGGTTCACAGTTGCCTGTTTTCACTGCTTTTATACTTGGGCTTATGACTTCGATCAGTCCTTGCCCGCTGGCAACCAATATAGCTGCCATTGGTTATATCAGTAAGGATTTGCAGAGTAAAAGGAGAATTTTTTTAAATGGAATTCTATATACACTTGGAAGGATTTTAAGTTACACTCTCCTGGGAGTTATCCTCATTCTTATTTTAAAACAGGGAACGAGTATTTTTAAAATACAGAAGGCAGTGGGTACTTACGGGGAGTTATTTATTGGTCCCCTGCTTATATTGATTGGGATTTTTATGCTGAACCTGATTAAGATCAATTTCTCACTTTTTAGTGGATTTTCATCTAAAATTGAAGATAAGGTCAGTAGGGGAAAAGGATGGGGCGCCCTGTTGATGGGGATTATTTTTGCTCTTGCTTTTTGTCCGTATAGCGGGGTGTTATATTTTGGAGGACTGATACCCCTGTCAGTATCTTCCACTGCCGGTTATACACTTCCTGTATTCTTTGCAATTGCAACCGGACTACCAGTAATTATTTTTGCATGGATACTGGCCTTTAGCATTGCAGGAATAGGAACGGTTTATAACAGAATTAAAACTTTTGAATTCTGGTTCAGACGAATTGTGGCTGTGATTTTTATAATTATTGGTTTATATTATTGCTGGATAATTATTAGATAATTTGATAATTTGATAATTTGATAATTTGATAATTTGGTGATTTGATGATTTGATGATTTGATGATTTAGTGATTTAGGGATGCTGTTCTCTTGTGCCTTTTTACCCGTGATCCCGTGATCGCGTGATCCCTTCATTTTTATTTAGTGATTTGATGATTTAAAATGTAAAATAATCAAAATTTTATACCTTAATGAAGATACTGATTCTTTGCACTGGGAACTCTTGCCGAAGTCAGATGGCTCAAGGCTTCCTGCAGTCGTTTGATAAAAACATCAAGGTGTATTCTGCGGGAACACAAGCATCCGGAAAGGTAAATGATAAAGCCATTGAGGTAATGAAAGAGGTGGGTATTGATATAAGCCTTCATACATCCGATCCGGTGGATAAATATCTTAATGAAGAATGGGATTATGTAATTACGGTTTGTGACGGGGCAAATGAAAACTGTCCTGTTTTCCCGGGAAAAGTAACACACCGTTTACATATAGGATTTGAGGATCCTTCCCATGCTAAAGGTACTGATGAGTTTATATGGAGTGAATTCCGCAGAGTAAGGGATGAGATTAAGAATAAGTTTTATGAATTTTATGTTAAAAATTTGAAAATTAACTGATTTGAAGATTAACTGATTTGAAGATTAACTGATTTGAAGATTTGAAGATTAACTGATTTGAAGATTAACTGATTTGAAGATTTGAAAATTATGAGAAATGACAAAGACAACTTAATAGTAAAGCTTTCGTTAGAATTCGCACTTGAAATTATAGAATATACAGAGCTTTTGGAAGAACATAAAAAATATGTTGTTGCCAAACAGCTTTTAAAATCAGGGACTTCAATAGGAGCTAATATTAGAGAAGCTCAAAATGCAGAAAGTAAAGCCGATTTTATTCATAAAATGAAAATCGCAGCTAAAGAAGCAGATGAAACAGAATATTGGTTAACCTTATGCGGACTTTCTAAAAAATATCCTAAGAATTTACCATTGAAAGAAAAGCTATTGTCTATTAGTCGTATTCTTTCAAAAATTATCAGTTCTTCAAAATATAATCCGAATGAACTTTAATCTATATCATTTTCAAATATTCAAATTGATACATTTTCAAATTTTCAAATTGATTTATTTTCAAATATTCAAATTGATACATTTTCAAATTTTCAAATTGATACATTTTCAAATATTCAAATTGATTTATTTTCAAATATTCAAATTGATTTATTTTCAAATATTCAAATTGATTTATTTTCAAATATTCAAATTTACTCATTTTCAAATTGATATATTATGAAATCAGAAGATTTAAAATTGATAGTCAAAGAGAAATACAGCCAGATTGCAACTCAATCAAATGACCAGGATGATGCTTCATGTTGCTGTACTTCAGGATGTTGTTCAACCAGTGAGTATTCCGTGTTTAATGATACTTATAAAGATGTTGAGGGTTATAGTCCTGAGGCTGATTTAGGTCTGGGATGTGGTATCCCTACTGAATATGCCGGTATCAGGAAGGGAGATACATTAATTGATTTGGGATCAGGCGCGGGAAACGACTGCTTTGTGGCCAGATCCCTGACAGGTGAAAGTGGCAAAGTTATAGGTGTTGACATGACTGATGCGATGGTGGAAAGAGCCAGGCTAAATGCTGCAAAACTTGGCTATAATAATGTTGAGTTTCACCTTGGAGATATTGAAAACCTTCCACTTGACAATAATTTAGCCGATGTGGTGATCAGTAATTGTGTATTAAATCTTGTACCTGATAAAATTAAAGCTTTTAGCGAGATATACAGAGTTTTAAAACCAGGCGGGCATGTATCCGTTTCCGATGTGGTGCTCAGGGGTGAGTTACCCGGGAAAATACGGGAAGCTGCGGAAATGTATGCAGGATGTGTTTCGGGGGCAGTTCAACTTGTAGATTATCTTAGAATAATGGAAAATTCAGGTTTTAAAAATATCAGGATCAACAAGGAGAAATTGATCACAATTCCCCGGGATATCCTCCTGAAATATCTTACTGGTGATGAAGCGGATTTGTTTATTAACTCAGGATCAGGAATTTACAGTATTACGGTTTATGCGGAAAAACCAGCTTTATAACTATAAAAAGTATGATTGAAAAAAGTATCAAAAGATTATCTTTCTTTGACCGGTATTTAACTTTGTGGATCTTTCTTGTAATGTTTGCCGGTGTGGGAACAGGAGATCATGAACTGGCTATTGCTGTTGGTATTGCAGTTTTCGGGATCAACTCACAGGCAGCATTTGCAACGGTAATTGGCCCACTTGTTGAAGTACCGGTACTTATTATACTGGTAAATGTAGCCTTGTTTTTTAAACGTAAATTATATTCTTAAAATAAGAAAAAGATGAGCTTCGCTTCCATTCCTTCTTATCCTCAGACTTTCTGTGGACAGGGGGGAAGTTGTAGCTGTAATTATTAATAATTTTAAATAAAATTGTAATATGAATGTAACAGAAAATGCACTTAAGCAGTTCAAAACTGCTATTGATCAGTACGATAAACCGGGTTCGGGAATACGAGTTTATGCAGGTAGCGGATGTTGCGGACCTGCTGTGGAGTTGAGTATCGAAGAACTGGGTTCCCCGGGCGATACAGTTTTAACTATCGATGGAGTAGACTTTTTTATAGAACCAAAAGCTGATCAAATGATGTCAAATGTCACCATTGATTTCAGAGACAATGGTTTCAGATTAGATGGAATTAAAGGAAGCGGTTGTTGCGGATAGGATATTGAAATAGATTATTAAAAATTTTTAAAATTTCATTTCGTTATTTTACGAAATATTAAACTGATGGAAACTAAAAAAGAACTTAGAATTTTACTTTGGATTGCCGCTGTATTCGCTTTGGCTTTTTTCCTACCTATAGAGAGTACCCGCTTCAATACTGCAATAGTGGCAACATTTGATCTGGTTAAATGGTATGCGCGGGAGCATGTTGTACTATGTCTGTTGCCCGCTTTCTTTATTGCCGGAGTGATAGCTGTGTTTGTAAGCCAGGGTTCTGTATTGCGCTATTTTGGCGCCAACGCAAAGAAATGGCTTGCCTATTCGGTTGCAGCTGTCTCCGGCACGATCCTCGCAGTTTGTTCATGTACTATCCTGCCTCTGTTTTCCAGTATTCATAAAAGAGGAGCAGGCTTAGGCCCGGCAATTGCGTTTTTGTATTCAGGTCCTGCCATTAATATCCTGGCGATAATATTAACAGCACGTATACTGGGATTTGAGATGGGAGTCGCCAGGGTGATCGGCGCTGTGACGTTCAGTGTTGTAATCGGGGTAATTATGTCGCTTATTTACCGGAAGGAAGAAAAAGCAAAAAGAGAAGAACAAATGAATATTGATTTGCAACCTGAAAAGCGCCCGATGTGGCAAACTTCATTACACTTCTTTACTCTCATACTGATTCTTGTTTTTGCCAACTGGGGAAGCCCTGCCGGTAATGATACCTCCAGCCTATGGTATTATATCTGGACTTATAAATGGTTTATAACCGGTTTTTTCTCTTTTTTACTTGTTTACTCTCTGATTTACATTCTTAAGATAAACTGGAAATGGGTAATAACTGCTGTTATCACAACAGCTGCATCTGTATTTTTATCCGATCATTTTATTGACAATCCGGAGTTAATTCCTATTGTGCCGATGCTGGTTGGTATTGCAGCATTAAGTATAATAACCTTATATGATAAAAATGAACCTGAAAATAAGGAATGGACATTAGCTACATGGGATTTTACAAAACAAATCATACCGCTCCTGGCAATCGGGGTTATTGCTGCCGGTTTCCTTCTGGGGTCAACCCATGATGATGTGGCAATACCAGGCGTTATCCCTAATGAATGGATTGCCTGGCTGGTAGGTGGTAACTCAGTTTTTGCAAACTTTTTTGCATCCATTGTAGGTGCATTCATGTATTTCGCGACGCTTACAGAAGTGCCTATATTACAAGGGTTAATTGCCTCAGGGATGGGGAAAGGGCCGGCACTGGCAATGCTGTTGGCCGGGCCCGCATTATCACTTCCCAATATGTTGGTTATCAGGGGAGTTATTGGGACTCAGAAAACCGTTGTTTTTGTTTCACTTGTTGTGGTAATGGCTACTATATCCGGGATGGTGTATGGTTCGCTATTTTAAAGGATTATTTAGAACCTGTTAATCATTATATGAAGGCCAGGAAAAAAGTTTGATGGAATGGTGTGCGTTGTATTCCTCATTCTTCTCCCTTTATCCGTTTTATTTCTTTATCAAAATCTGATTCATATTCCGAATCTTGTTTAATCCTGAATTTTTCAAATTGTTTTGTTGCTAACTTCTTTGCAATCTCTGCTGAAATAGAACCTGCATTTTTTAGTACTGAATAGTCATTGAATTGTAAAAACGCATCAAGTTTCTCAACCCAATCTTTCATTTTCATGGGGATTTGTCTTGCTGCTTGATTTTCAGCATAATCCAGATACATTACAACAATTCGGTTGAGTTCGTCTATTTCCTTTATATTCAGGTAGTTTTTAGCAACCGAAACATCTGATTTTAAGATTTTACCTTTGGGAGAATTTTTCCATGTAGTCAATCCCATATTTGGTAATTCAGCTTTGGCTCTTGATGAAATTATCTCTGGTGCTGTTTGTCCTGTAGTAGCCCAATGTAATTTATTTTGTACGGTCTTATAAAAAGTTAAGGTAATTTCTGCCTTCGGGTCATAATCAATACTGCACTCTGAATATATATCGGTGATCTTTTGATAAAACCTGCGTTCACTTGCCCGTATTTCCCTAATTCGTTCGAGCAATTCATCGAAATAATCTTTACCGAAAAGTTTTTTCCCTTGTTTCAAGCGGTCATCATCAAGTACAAACCCCTTAATTATAAATTCCTTTAAGGTTTTTGTTGCCCAAATACGAAATTGTGTAGCTTGCAGAGAATTAACCCTGTAACCGACTGAAATAATTGCATCGAGATTATAAAAATCAAGATTGCGGGAAACCTCCCTGCCTGCTTCAATTTGAACTGTCCGGATTTTCCGGACAGTTGCTTCGCGTTGTAACTCATTAGAGTTGTATATGTTGCCTAAGTGTTCGCTAATAGTTTTCTTTGTTACGCCAAACAATTCGCCCATTGCTTTCTGAGTAAGCCAAACCGTTTCGTCCTGAACAATTACTTCAAGTTTAAGGTCACCTTGTGGGGTGGTATATAGTATGATTTCAGAGTTTTTCATTTTCCAATTTTAATTTTTCCATTTATCTTATCAACTTTCTGTATGCATAAGAGCAATCCCTACTTTCAATAATTCTTATTTAATCCTATTTTAAATCAAAAAGTTAATAAGTAATTGAGTTAATTTTTTCTTTTTTCAAATCTGCAATTGTTTTAATGCATGTCATTTTTTAGGCTTGCGTACAACTCTTATTTTAATCCCTTCGGGATTATTAAGACTTCAATTTACACAATTTTCAAAAAAAACCCATTTTTTGTCTGAGGTCAATATCAATTTGTATCATTAAGTCTTTATTATTATATCGAACTCACTTTGGTTTAAATAAAATACTTCTTCACTAATTGTTCCAGCCCGGGACTTCCTTCCAGTCCTCCGTCTTTATTGATCCTCGTAAAGTTCGCAGTCTCATACAAAACAAATCCGTTCCATGCCTGATCATTTTTTACCATTTCAAGTTCCCGGCGTGTAAAAGGATAATTATCGGGATCCTGGAATTTCAGCTCTTTCATGTTTCCCTGGAAATAAAAGGGTTTACTGGCTTCTCTGGTTACAGCACTGAAAGTTTCCAGGACTTGTTGGAGGTTCCATTGCCGTAATGTCCATGCTCCCCTGAATTCAAGATCATCTGCAATTTCGCGTACCCAGGTTTCCCATTGCCATTCAAAATTCTGTGGGATATAATTTAACTGGTGGCTACGGTCATCAGGCATCAGCATTTGTGAATAGAGATGAATAGTTAGATTTTTACCTCGTTTCCTGATAAGTTCCCGTGCTTCCCTTAAAAATTGGGTGTATGCACTTCCGTTGATTTTCCTGATCTCTGGATAATCAGTTTTCCCTTTCGCTGCTTCCAAAACAGGTTCATTGAATCCATACTCCCATTCTTCGGGTGATCTCGTATGGTTTGATGTTCTTATATTGATGCCGTCAACACCCTTATCCAGGCAGAATCTTACCATATCAAGCCAGTGATTGCGAACTTCAGGATAAATAGGGTGGAGGTTACCCAGCATGTATTCGGGTTTGCCGCAGGCAACTGCTATATATCCCACTTTATCAAGGGTGAGAGGTGTTGTAATTTTGATGTTTTCTTCAAAATTGTAGAAGTCATTATAGTGTTCCTGTGCTTTTACCGTATCGGTGAATTCAGATTTCACTTCAGGTAACCGGAAATAACGCACAATATCGTCATACAGGCAGTTATCGTATAAACTTCTGTGATCTTCATAGTTTTCCTGTCCTGTACTTTGAATAAAAGGAATATTATTTCCATCAGGTGAAATTATTTCGATGATACTTCCTCTTTCATTAGTAAAATCACCATCCTTATCAGTCAGTGAGCATCGGATAAGGATATACTTATGATTTTCAGGTAGTTCAAGTCCTTCAATATGAATAATCCGGCATACCTGGCTTTTTGGATAGGTAGCTCTCCATTCTGTTGATTCCCTGAATGAAACGGGCCCTTTATACAGTTGATAACCATTATTTTTATTGCTTGTCCATATGGAAAGGTGTTCAGGTTTTACACGGGTAGGGTTATTATCTCCTTTCACCAGCCTGATAGCAGACACTGGTCCTTTGAATTCGTATGTTCCGGGACGCCGTTTCAGGCAAAGATGTGGATTTTCGGCAACAAATGGGCGTGCAATAGGGAATATCCCTCTCATATCTTTCAGGGCAACTGCTTTTTCGGGGAAAGGTAAGGAATGTGGATGCGGACTGCTAAATCCTCCTCCTTCAAAGGGTTTTATCTCAGCGTAAAATTCCAATCCGTGGGTGTGTGCTGATTGAACAGCTTCCGCCAGCAAATCAAAGCCTCCCTGCCGGGGATCATAGAAGTTCCAGATTGTGTCAAGTATCCATTGGTGACGTGTGACTCCCAGGGAAGCAAGGTATTTATGCAAAGCATCAAGATGGATGCGGTCAAACAGGAATTTCCCATGCAGAATATTGTCAAAATAGTCTGTTGTAGCAAGGAGTTTTTTCTTATTGCTGCCGATTCCGGAGCTTGTACATGATACCTGTGTAAACGGTAAAGCTGTACTGCTAAATGCAATAGTCCCAATCCCGCATGCTGTGCGGTTAAGAAAGGAACGGCGGGTGATTTTTGATGACATAATTTACAAGGTAAAAATATTTCCTTAGTGTTCCTTCGTGAAATCCTTAGTGTACTTCGTGGTAAAATATTTTTTTAACCACAAAGAATCACGAAGGTTTTCACGAAGGAACACTAAGAAATGATATTTAAATTATAAGAATTGATGTTAAAATTTTGTCCACTCCGAAAAGTCGAATTTACTATTTTCAATTATTTTACTCCCCCCCAGCCCCCTATAGGGGGAGAGCTTATAAATCAGCAACTTGCAAAAAGTCCCCCTTGGGGGATTTAGGGGGAAATGACTTTTCGGAGTATGCTCAATATTTTAATTTATTAAATATATTATTCAAATTGAACAGAATACACATCTGCATCCTTCAAAACAAATCTCAATCGTATAGTTTTTCCTTCAAGTGATGACAGATCGCTGCCATTTTCCCACTTTATAACCCGTTTTAATGTATCTCCATAAATTAAGGAACATTCCCGGAGTGTAAATCCTGGTATAGGATTCCCGTCTTTATCCTGTATTTCAACTTTTATACTTCCGGCTGCAGAAGTGGAGAAGTTAAGTGTAAGTTGTTTACCTGTAAAAGTAAGGGGTTTTGTTATCATTTCTCCGCCACTCATAGGGGCTGATACTGAGACAAAACCATCTATTCGCAGGGTATATCTTCTCAGGGAGCAGCTTTTACCTGTCCAGTAGTTTTCTATGGCATAAAATGATAATTCATCCGGGGCACCTTCAAGAGCTGATCTGGTTTCAACAAATGACCATGCAATATATTGTTGTCCATAGTTCCATGTCCCTGCACGTTCAATACCGGGGGGGAGAAATGATTCATTCCAGCGTTTGAATAAGACACCATCACGACTGACCATAACAAGGGCTTCGGTCATTGCTGTTCCATATCTTTTTTTGAATCCTGACCGCCATTCACGGTTTTCAAGTTCCGGTAAAGCCTTTAAAGATTCATCCCACTCACGTTCTGTATAGCGGGTAGGAAAACCAATATAGATGTGGGGTGCACGGTAATAGGGTTTAATCACGTTTGTGTAAAGATGCTCTAAAGGTGAATCAACATAAGTCAAATCCTTTTGTTCATACCAGGTAATCAGATCTTTTGACCTGGCTGTACGGATTGAGCGTATCCCTTTATAAGGAGTATCGGATGTTCCCTCAGTAAAATATCGCCAGTATGCACGGTATTCACCTTTGTCATTATCCCAGAACGCCAGGTTCTGTGAATCAAAAGCCCCATCGGTAATGACAGGAGTATTTGTCATTGGATTCCAGTGTATCCCGTCAGGAGACTTAAAGATATAGAGTCCTCTTGGCTCATGTGAGCGGAGAACGGCCTTATATAGGGCATCAGGACTGACATTGGGATTCTCGTCCTTAAACACGGCAGGATGGCCGCCATCTGCGTTAACTCCTCCCATCTCACCATTGATGAATACTATATTATTCTTTTTTGACCCGTTGAATTCATAAAGCTTGAGATCTGGCCGTTGCCAGTGTATCCCGTCATTACTTTCAGCATAACAGCAAAACAAAGGATGATCATCAGTTTTTACTTTTCCCGGTTCAACAGTCAACTGCCAGGCTTTGTAATACATCCTGTATTTATCTCCATCTTTAAAGATACTATTATATCCGCAGCCGCTTCCTTCCCAGGGTGCATCATAATTCATTACGATTTCCTGTGGTACAGGATGATGTAACCTTTGTGCGGCATTGCCTGTAAAGTGATCGATAATATAATCATCTATAAACAGTTCGAGTCGGGAACCTATATGCAGGACAGTATCAGAATTGGAGGTTGAGCCAGAAGCCAGTCCGGAATCCGTATGAACAGTAAAACCGTAGGATATACTGAATAATAAGAAAAACAGGAATAGAAGGGTGTATATGGGATAATAACGGGATGATAGAGTTGGTTTCATTGACATATAGATTTAATTATTAAAATCCCAAAAATACTAAAACAGGCAATATGATCAATAGTAATTTTTTGCTTCATCGACGGGGCTGTTTAAAAAGTATTTCAACCACAAAGGACTCAAAGTATGCACGAAGGACACTAAACATATATTATTGATTAATAATTCTTTGTGTTCTTTTTGGTTTCCTTTGCGTCCTTTGTGCCGTGCCTGCCTGCCGGCAGGGTTAAATATATTTTTACTTTTAGGCAGCCTCGCCTGAGTAAATTCCCGATATTCCTGCCATCGTTACAACCCACCTCTGAAGGAGTTCACGGAAATATCCTTACCACCTTACTTTCATTCACATCAACATCAGCGTTCACATCAACAATCGTCAGGTTACCTGAGTGAAAAGTCTGTCTGACCTCACCACCGCTTACCCGGTAATTATCTTTTTTCATCACAAAACGTATTCTGCATCCTGGCAGATCCACCGGGAAATGATTAGTGATCATTGCTTCATTCTTTTTTGCAGATCCATCATTTGGATGTTTATAATTTAAGGTAAGATTGAGCTCTAATTCATTATAGTTAGCGATGGGGTTTTTACAGAACCGTAAAGGAGGTGTATATGTAAAGGAGTCTGATTGAATATAAAAGATGCGAAAGAAACCCAGTATCTCTTCCCAGTTTGCAATCTCCCCGCTTCTGCATACAGCACCGGGACGGGTACTAAGCGTGGGAGTAGTTCCCACATATTCATGAAACGGTGTGTGACGATGACCATTTAGCAGGATATTGATCCGGTGCTTATTAATGAAAGCAGTATCAATGCGGTCAGGTCTGTGCTGGGCCATTATACGGACTGAACCTTGTCCGTTTTCCTCCAGGAATTTTTCGAGTACTTTCCCCTGTAAGCCCGACATAGGGGAGGAGTCGGGGATGTCAATTACAGGGTCGCCCAGGAAATCATCTGTGGCCATTACTCTTGTGCCGGCATAAGAAAATCCATAAACACGCAGGCCGCAAAGCCTGTTCCATTGTGATGATAATTTATAATATTCATCATTTTTTAAGCCATAGAAATCATGGTTTCCGGGCAAACTGAATGTTGGGGAATTAAACCCGTAAACTCCTGAGAATCCTTTAGCTCCGGAGAAATAGTTTTTATATTTTTCTTCAACAAGGGGCTTTTGATCAGCATTATACAGTTTAATTCCTCCCCAGCCGGTTGAATCAGCGTTGATGCGTGTATAGTGATGGATAATATCCCCGGTGACTATCACAAAATCGGGATTAATGATATTGGCTACCTTCACAAACTGGTCAAGTAATTCCAGTTCTTTGGCATAACCGTTTTCCGATGTTCCTTCCCATTGCCTTGAAATATGTAAATCAGAGATATGGATAAAACTGTGGTTTGGGGAAAATGCCTTCACTACTTTTACAGACCCGGGTGATATGCAAATTTCACCGGCAGCATATAACCGGAGATCATACATATCTTCCGGCGCCCATTGAGGGACATTGACCCATATCTTATTATTTACCCCGTTACCCGTATACGTGTCATATTCAAATATGCCTGTCATTACAGAATCAATCCCCAGAGTTACATTAAGGAAAGGTCCTCCAAGGACCACCGAATCTATTTCCGAACTATTGAGATTGTCGTATAGGATATAGAAACTTTCTCCGCCTTTCACGAATGCTGACACTGCTCTCCAGGGGTATACGATTTTCCCTGCATACACAGAAACTGACAGGAAAAACGTGAAGATTATCAGCGCAATACATATATAGTTGATTTTTCGTCTCATCTTAGAATTATTAATTTAAAATATTAAAAAAACAATCTTAGTGTTCCTTCGTGAAATACTTCGTGTACTTCGTGGTAAAAATATTTTTAACCACAAAGAATCACAAAGTACATCACGAAGGAACACTAAGAGGGAATTTAATCATTTATACTTCAGACTTCACATACCTGCACTTACTTTTTCAGATCATCTCCCGCAATATCTTCCCATGAATAATAATGAAAGACTTTCCCGTTTGACATTGCAACCAACAATCCTGATGGAAATGCCGGTGAAAGATGTACACTTGTCACATCACTTCCATCGCTTTCAATGGCAGTTACTTCAACAATTTTTAACAGCAAATGTTCATGTGGATTGCCTGGTGAGCCTTCCCTTGAATAGATTTTAAACTGGTTTGCCTGCTGGTCTGATACAAGAATATACCCTTTATTATCGTCCAGTTTATAGATGGAGATACCTTCATTGTCCATGGCAAATCCCTGGTCAGCGAATAATGCCAGTTGCGTATTGGCGTCAGGAACATCCGGATCGGCATGATATTTACGGACTCCTGCAGTTTCATCTGAATAATATACATATCCTGCCTCAGCATCTACAGCAATAGATTCGATCTCTTTTTTCCCGCTGAATTTCCCGAATTGTCTTTCCAGGATAATTTTCAGTTTTCCCTGCATTTGGTCTTCTTCAAGCCTGTATTGGCCTATGTATCCATCTTCGGGGCCTGATTTACCTCCAACAAAAATAAAGAATGCATTATCCTTCTCACGTTTATATAAGGCGATACCCATGGGTGCCCTCTTGCCATCCCCATCAAAGACTATCAGATCCCCGTGGTCCAGCAATTTCATTTCCGGCAGGCTGATCACTCTTACACGTTGTTTTAATCTTTCTGTTACCACCGCAATATCCAGCGTGTCGCCCCGGAATGGGAAACCGTATGCAATATCCACATTATTGGGACGTTTAAGACTGTCAATAATACTCACTATTTTACCGTCAAGATCAAAGACATATAAGGCCCCATCTTCATTTTTATCAGTTCCTACAATAAGACTTTTGCCGGGATCTTCAGAATTTATCCATATAGCCGGATCATCAGTGTCCCATTTTACCGTATCAGTGATTACTCTCGGGGAAATGGATGCAAAAGGGATCTTCCCGTTTTCTGAAAGTTTTGTGGTACAAGTTAACTGGAATAACAGGAAAAGGATTAATAATACAGATGAATTTCTCATAAGTCAAAATTTGTTTAACCACAAAGCACACAGCGCCTCCGCAGAGTAGCTTGTGCCACCGCTAAAGCTATGGCGACACGCGGTTGGCGCTCGCGGAAAGGATAACACAAAGTGCACAAAGTATTATTAATCATTAATATAAACTTAGCGTCCTTTGTGTGTACTTTGTGTCCTTCGTGGTAAATAATACATGTAAGACAGCCCTTTACGCCTAAAGGCCTGGTATGCCCTATATCGTCCGGAAAAAATCCCTGCTAATTACCTCCTGCATACCAGGGCTTACTTCTATTTTTCCGTTCTCGTTCATCCTTGTGAAATAGGCAGTTTCGTACATAACAAAACCATTCAGGCCGGGATGATTTAAAACTCTGTGTATTTCATCCTTTGTTGCAAGGAACGGGCCTTCAAATGTCATCCCGTGAAAGTCACCCTGCAGGTAGAAGGGTTTGTTTGCTTTTTGTGTTTCAGCGCTGAAAATATCAAGTACTTTATCCAGCGACCAGGGCCGGAGTCTAAAGACACCGCGAAATTCCAGGTCATCAGCAATGTCTTTTATCCAGGTTTTCCATTGCCATTCAAAATTTGGCGGTACCGCAGGTAATCTTCCCAGACCTCGTTCATCAGGAATGAGCATATCTGAATTAAGGTGGATAGTAATGCCTTTACCCCTGCTTTTAATAAGTTTCCGGGCTTCTTTCAGAAATTGTGTGTAAGCGTCTCCATTAATACGGCTTATGGTTTCATAATCAGTCCTCCCACCTGATAATTCCAGTACCGGTTCATTAAATCCATATTCCCAGTATTCCGGTGAACGGGTATGATTGGCAACCCTGAAATTTATCCCATCTACACCCCTGTCTAGACAAAAACGTGTCAATTCCAGCCAGTGTTCGCGAACTTCAGGGTAAACAGGATGCAGATTACCGAATATATATTCAGGTTTACCACATACTGCAGCAATATACCCCTGTTTGTCCAGCGTAGTCCATTTAGTAACTTCATATTCGCCGAAAGTATAAAAATCTTTGTAATGTTCCATCATTTTCTGAAGATCCTTTATTTCCTGCTGAACCTGGGGGTCATGGAAATAACGGTTAAGTTCTTTCTCAACTTCTGACTTGAAAATCCGATGATGGTCGTTAAAAGTTACTGGCCCGGTACTCAAGGTATGAGGTATAATTGCCCCGTTTTCCCCGACAAGTTCAAGGATATTTCCGTTTTCATTGCTGAAATCGCCTATACCATCAGTTAATGTAAATTTTATCAGGAAATACGTATGACCGGGAGGTATTTCCAGTTCTTCAAGATGGAGAACTCTGCATTTTTTCCAGTAAGGGAAACGGAAGCGCCATTCAATTGACTCACGGAAAGATAACGGGCCGGTATAAGGGATGAAGTGGTTATTGGTTGAACTTGTAAAAACGGAAAGATGTTCAGCTTTCAGGCGGGTAGGGAGATCGTCGCTTTTAACCAGCCGGATGGACTTAACCTGTCCTGTGAATTCGTATGTACCTGGCTTCCGTTTCAGGTTCATGTGCGGGTATTGTGCAGCAAAAGGCCGGAATTGAGTGAATATACCCCGTATGTCCTTGTAAGCAGTATTATTTGCGGGGTAAGGAAAGGTAAGCGGGAAAATAGTTCCAAATCCCCCTCCTTCAAAAGGTTTGATCTCTGCATAAAACTCTATCCCGTATTTATGAGCTGACTCAGCCGCTTCAGCCAACAGATCAAAACCATGAGGATAATTTTCATACAACGTAGTCCTGCTATCAAACATCCATTGATGTCTTGAAACGCCAAGGGAAGCGAGACCCTGGTGCAATTCATCCAACTGTTCTTTATTCAGATAACAAGTGTTATTCTGATAATATCCGGCAGATCTGGGTAATGGTTCTCCGTACCTGCTTCCATTGTGATTTACTTGTATATTGTCACCATAATCAGTGGTGGCTATAAGTTTCTTTGTAATTTTCGTGTTTTTATCTGCACAGGCCGTGGTAATAAATTGTCCTGTTGTTCCGAGGGCTATATAACCAATTCCACATGTGGATTTATTAATAAAAGTTCTACGATTCATGTATTTACGTTTATATAACCACTTGTATGTGTAAATTTATAATAGGTTGTATATCAATTCAAAAAGGTAGTCTCTACTAAATAAGACTGGTATTTTGGTTTAAGAGGGTGACGAAGGAGGGGAAAATAGGGATCAAGGGATAAAAGGGATCAAGTAAAAGGGCAGTTGAGCGATGGTTGGTGTAGGCGCAGGTCATGCCCTGCGAAAGGATCAAGGGGATCGAGGGATCATAGTAATTAAATTATTGATCCATTTATATTTTTCCTGTATTTCAGAATGGCATTTTTAAGAACCTCTAGCACATACACTATATCCTCTTCTGAATGTTGCACAGAATATCCATGATGTGAAGGCCCTCCGCCATAATCATGAAAATAAACTCCATTTAGAATACATTCTTTAAGGATCAGTAAAAATACTTTGTTATCATGACAGAAAGTTTCTTCATAATTTCTTGCCGGAGTTTTTCTTCCGAGTAAAATGTTGAACCTGGCTCCATAATTAGGAACGATCATATTAAGATCGTATTCTTCAATAATTTTATTTATACCCTCGTGAAATTGTTTTTCCAGTTTCCCGAGTTTCAGATAGAATTCAGGATCTGATGCTGTATGCATGAAGGCCAATCCTGACAGGACGGGAATAAGGTGAGCATTGAAAGTGCCACTATGTTGCACGTTACCGAGCGGGGCATAGCAATCCATGATCTCTTTTTTTCCGCAGAAGGCTGAGAGAGGCAGGCCTCCTCCTATTGATTTGCCAACAGTAGTTACATCCGGGATTACACACAGTTCATTTTGTGCAGCCTGGAATGATTTTTTATAGGCTGATTGTATCTCATCAAAGAACAGAACAATATTATTTTCTTCAGTTAATTTTCTCACAAGCTGAAGATAATCATTATCAGCGCGAATACCAGCACAATTGAAGTTAATGGGTTCCAGTATCAGCAAAGCTGTTTCTTTTCCGTGTTTCTTTATGGTTTCTTCAAGGTAATCCTTATCATTAAAAGGGACAGGTATGATCAGGTCTGCAAATTCTTTCGGGATACCGGCTGATTCGATATAAGGTTTTATCCGGTTTCGCGGAAAATCAAATACAGGCGGGTGTCCCCCTATATATATCATTTCATGGTACCCGTGAAAGTGTCCTTCTACCCTGATGATCTTCTTCTTACCTGTGTAGGCCCTGCATGCTCTTATTAAATGCAATGTTGCTTCAGAACCTGAGGAACAGAACCTGACCTTATCCGCACAGGCAACAGTGTTTACAACGTAAGAAGCCAGTTCCTCGTGATACACCGTTTCAAAAGCATTCACATATCCTGTTTCCATCGCTTTTTTCATGGCTTCATTGATTGCAGGGTGAGCATTCCCCAATAATCCCGCACCATGGGCACAGCACATATCAATGTATTCCTTCCCGTCAATCCCGGTGATCTTACTGCCTTTTCCCTTTGCAACATACAGGGGCATCTGGATTGCCTTATTAACACGGGTAGAAGAGTTTACTCCACCGGGAAGTACCCGGCACGCTTTTTTGAAATGTTCCTGCTGTGAGATCATGGTGATAAAAATTTATTTAGAATAACCGTTTGTGTGGTTAAGTATATTTAGATTATAAAGCTTAAAATAAATGACAAATGTAATTATAAACGGGGTTGTCTCATAAGTCAAAATATATTTAACCACAAAGCGCACAAAGTATAACACAAAGTACGCAAAGTATTGTATATCATTAATATATACTTTGTGTCCTTCGTGCATACTTTGAGTCCTTTGTGGTAAAACAACATTTATGAGACAGCCTCAGAATAATAAATTTCGTATGTAAAGATAAAAAAGCTTTGATACTATAATTAGGTTAGATAATCAAAATATTACTATCGGCGAATATAAATTTATTTAAAATTTGTAATTTCAATAGTTCGTTAAATTAAGACAAACCTTAAAGCAATACCTATGAACCCAATAAAACTATTTTCATTTGTGCTTATCCCCTTCCTCCTGATTTTCCATTCCTGCAGTAAGTATGATACTTCCGTACAATCCCGGAATACTGATATTTCCCTTAACGGAACATGGAGATTCAGGTATTTTCCCGGTTCTGATATTGGTGATGACTCCCTTTTTCATACTCCAGGTTTCGATGTTTCCGGCTGGGAAAACATAACAGTCCCCGGACATTGGGAATTACAGGGATTTGCAGAACCTTCCTATAAAATGGTGAAAGAAGGTACAGGTTTATACTACAGAACATTCAGTGTCCCTGAAACATGGAAGGATAAGCTCATTTTTATCCGTTTTGAAGGAGTACTTTATGGCTATGAATTGTTTGTCAATGGAAAATTTACAGGTGCATGGGCCGGATCTTTCCTTGCCAGTGAATTTGATATTACTCGTTTTATCACATATAATAAAGAGAATATTCTGACTGTTAAAGTAATAACCCATCCTAAAGGATTTGAATTCGACCTCTTTGATTGCTGGGCATTATCAGGAATATTCAGGGAAGTAGTTCTATCATGCAAACCTCCCATACATATTAAGGATTATACTGTACAGACTTTCATAAAATCAAAGAACCGGGCGGATGTATCAATTAGTGTGGAAATCGGGCAGCCTGAACAAATTATGCGATCTCACATGCAATTACGGGCTGTTTTAACTGACCCTAAAGGAAACACTGTTGAAAGAAAAAAAGTACACTTAACGGGAAGCAAGATATATAAACTTCATTTTAATGTCAGGAATCCTTATCTATGGACTGCTGAGACACCTTTTTTGTATAAATTGAATTTGTTACTGGTAAAGGATAAAGAAAAAATCCAGGAAGAGGACCAAATGGTCGGGATACGGGAAATTACTATTGAAGATGCTGTGCTGAAATTGAATGGGCGACCGGTTAAACTTCACGGGGTAAATCATCATGACCTTCTTCCCCATTCAGGAAAAACTTTTACCCCTGAGGAAATTACCAGGGATTTTTCTTTGATAAAGAAAGCTAATATTAATTTCATTAGGACGAGTCATTATCCGCCAGATCGCCGTGTCCTGGATTTATGTGACAGTATGGGATTTTATGTTGCCTGTGAGATTCCCATAAGTGATTTTGGAGAAAAACATCTTTCAGACTCTTCTTACCTGGATATACTCATGAACAGGGCGAAAGCCACATTAAAGAGGGATAAAAACCATCCTTCCATCATAATCTGGAGCCTGGGAAATGAGTATGCTATGACTCCTATAACAGAGATCCCTGGCAGATATGTACAAAAAAACGATTCTACCCGCCCCATTTGCTATCCCCAGGGTGGTTATTATTTTGAAGCTAATTATAAGACCCTTCCTGAGTTTCCCGACATTTTAGCTCCGCACTACAAGTCAGCAACCTGGATCAGTGAATTTGCCAAAGAAACTCATAAACCTGTTATTATGACAGAATTTGCTCATGCACAGGGACTTTCTTTTGGTAACCTCGAGGATATCTGGGATGAGATGTTCCGTAATGAAAGCTTAGCGGGAGGTGCTGTATGGGTCTTCCAGGACCAGGGTCTGTTACGGAAAGCAAACCAAGCTGTGAATGTAAAGGAACCGACACCTTATGCATGGGTAGATTCAGTCCACTATTTTGATACTTATGGAGTTGAAGGAGTTGACGGGATTGTGTATGCAGATCGTACACCACAACCGGATTACTGGCAGGTAAGAAAAGTGTTTTCCCCTGTACAGATCATTGAACGGGAATTACAGGTAAAACCTGGTAAGCAGGTATTGGCCTTACATGTTTTTAACCAGTATGACTTTCTGAATCTGAATTCACTCACGGGAAAATGGTCATTATGTAAAAACAGGGACATTATCCAGGAAAAAGACCTGGAGGTGAACTGTAATTCTCATGATACGGTGAAAATCAAAATCCCGGTTACTTTACCAAATAATCCTGGTAATGATATTTACATACTCCGCCTGGAGTTTTCAGATAAAGAATTATATACTGTGTATGAACATTCAATCCGGCTCCTTACAACTCATGGGTATCATAGGATTAAGGAACAGATTAGTAATGAGATTGATCCGGGCAAATTTATATATGAATTGGGATCCGATAAAATAAGATTACAAACCGGAGAATTTAATTATGAAATTGATCCTGATAAATTTATATTTCGGCTCCTGCATCGCGATGGTAAATCTGGTATCATAGAAAGATTACTTGCACGTACAGGAAGAAATATACAAATAGTGGATGAAAGCATAGTGGAAAGACATTTCCCTCAAAACGGGGATTATTTCTGGAAACCATTTCTCCTTGATGCGTCAGGTGTGAAATATAATTCCGAATTAAAAGAAGGGAATGAATACAGGTTCTCAGTTCAAGCTGATTATTTCAGGGGAGATAATTTTCCCGGTCAGAAACTGGAAGGAAATATAGAGTGTCACATCCGTGATAACGGGATATTAGTTCTTACCTATAGTTTTATACCTGTCAATACCACAGGAGTATTCCTTGAAGCTGGAATTTCTTTTATTCTTTCAGAGAGCTGCACTGATTTTCAATGGTTGGGAGACGGACCTTATGCTTCTTACCCGGATAAATACAAGTTGAATGATTTTGGATTTCATTATATGAAAAAAGGGGATATCCATTTTAATGGGAATAGAAGCAATGTTGAAATAGCAGTTATTACTGACATTCAAGGAAATGGTATTGCGGTTATGGGAGATAAATCGAATATTTCCGTTGAGGTACAGGAAAACCGCGTCGTTTTGAGTCATAATGCATTACTCACTGGCTTAAGTAACAAAAAAACCTTACCACAATACCTGGTAAAGGCAGCAGAATTAAAGGAAATCAGGGGTTCCATGGAGATCATCCCTTTAAGGAAGAACAACTGGCCGGAAAAGCTCCGGGAGCTGTTCCCCCCTGATCCTGAGAAAAAACCATATATGCCATTTTATCATTGTTATGATTATTCAAGATAGGGGGGCGGTCTCATACATGTTTTTACCACAAAGGACTCAAAGTATGCACGAAGGACACAAAGTATATATTCATGATATACAATACTTTGCGTTCTTTGTGTCGTCCTTTGTGTTCTTTGTGGTTAAAAACATGTATGAGACAGTCCCAGTACACGGCATGTCCCGATTATTTATTCAGAAAATTTCAATAAAGGTATAAACGCCGGATCTACATTATATATCTGTCTTGTATCCCCTTTTTCAGCAACAAACAATTTCACCTGGTGTCCCATTTTTGTTTTGAACGTTCTGACACCATTGATATTATTATAACTTATTCCCGGATCTTTTACTTTTGATCCTGATTTGACCAGGGTAAGGAAGGCCCCGAACCATTCAGGTTCTTCAGGGAAAGTATATTCATCGAATATTGCTGCCCTGGGATGATAACGGGGACTGGTTGTTGTCCTGTGTTTTAATGTAAGTTCACAGGGAACAAGTTTTTCATCCTGAAGTTTAAAGGGGAAGATATGAAGTTCATACCCATAGGCTTCCAGTATAATATGGTCAGGAGCACTGGCTTTTTCTATCCAGTCAGCTGTGATCCCGACACCGAAATCCCCAAATGTTTTCTTGTATTCTGACATGTCTA
>Ga0209164_1001742_pt1 | contig 26093 bp, 17 predicted proteins | sample MTBNYHSulfiMetaG_FD_187458 | JGI IMG/M metagenome (GOLD analysis project Ga0209164, IMG submission 187458) | Enrichment culture microbial communities from rom New York Harbor, USA that are MTBE-degrading - MTBE-NYH (New York Harbor Sulfidogenic)... | ecosystem: Environmental > Aquatic > Marine >... | reverse complement strand
TGCGCGGAAGGCCATTCCCCCGAACCGCCCCGCCTCCCGTGGATGCCCCGAGTAGTGAAAGTCGATGCTATGGGTCTCCCCCGCCCGCAGCGCTTCGGGAAAGTCCACGAAGACGGCGTTGAACTCCCGGGCGTAGGGTAGGGGTGCGCCGCCGAAGAGGATGCTGTCCACGCTCATGTTCTCGAAGAGATCGAGCTGGATGCGAGTGGCCTCCTCCAGCATCCGGAAGGTGATGCGGTTGTTGCCGGCGATGAATTTCTCCGCCACGTCCACGCGGAGGTCGAGATCGTAGGCAAGGAGGTCGTTGTTGGCCCGGTAGGGGCCGTAGGTGCCCCGTAGGCTATCGGCCCGGTCGAAGACCATGCGGGCTTCCCCGGGGTTGACCAGCGCCTCGTCGAACTCCAGGAGGACGTCACCGGATACGCTGGCCTCCAGCGCCGCCGGCCGGTGGTCCTTGGCGTGGATCCACACCCCTCCCGCCCCGTACCCCGCCGGCAGCGTCACCCCGCCGCGCACGTCGGAGCGATGCACGGTGAGCTCCCCGGAAGCGTAGACCAGGGCGCCCTCAACCGGGTGCCCCGAGGGGGAGGAGAGGAGAGTGAGGTGGCGCTCGCCCGGGGCGCAGGCGAGGACGATGGCCGAAAGACACACCGGAAGAAGCATCGTCGCTGATCTCATGGGGATCGCAGGTCCTTGTTCGTCACGTGCGGGCGAAGGTGAGGGGGGAGGTCCCTCCTGGCACACGAGAGCCGCGCTTACCGAGAGAGGAAAACGTTGGCCGTGGCGGTCTTCGCGGGATCGCTCTCGGAGATGGCCGTGAGGGTCACGGTAGCGGACGGTGCAGCCCCCTCTCCGTGGGACAGGTAGACGGTGACGGGCTTGGTGGCGCCGGCCTCCACCGCGGCGAGGCCGTTCAGCAGCCGGGCCGACCATCCCTCGCCCTCCACCGACACCGTAAGGCGATAGAGGTCCGAGGTGAGGAAGGCACGGGCGTCATCGGGATGGAGGGCCGGATCCGGCGTCTCGGCGGCTCCCGTGTTGGACAGGGTGAAGGTCAGGGGCGTGTACCCGCTCCCCGCCGCGCTCTCGGGCGGCCCCGCCAGCTCCGCCCTCCTGGCCTGGGGCCCGCTCCCGTCCAGGGATCGCACGGCCAGCTGGTAGGTGAGGATGCCGTCGGCGTCCTTCTCCAGGTCGACGACGTAGAAGTGGAGCCGGTTGTGGGGATCCGTCCACTCGAACTCGCTCCCCGAGTCCAGCCCGGCGTGAAAGAGGGCATCGTTGAGCTGGCGGTAGTCGGCGATGGTCCGCATGACCTGCTCGCCGTTGGGCTTGGTGTAATCCACCACGTTGATGTCCTCGGGGTGGGCATCGATGACCCAGATGTAGCTGTTGAACTCGTTGGGCCCGCCGTTCCTTCCCCTGAGGCTGTCCTTGAACTTGGCCAGCAGGACCCCGTTGTCGGGAGTAAAGGAGTCATAGCCGATGCGCTGCACCACCTCCAGGGAGTAGGCGTTGTAGTTGGGGACCCCCGAGGAGAGGGGGTTGGTGGCGGGATCGTCCAATGGAGTCCGGTCCTGGGGCTCGGCGCCATCCAGGCGCACGATGATCCCGGCGAAGGTCCCCGGTAGGGGATCAACGGCCCGGGCCGTCACCCTGGCAACGGCCAGCCCCGTGGCGGTCAATCCGTCCCGGCTCAGGGTCAGGACATCGTCCTCGCCGATGAACTCGTTCTCCATCCTGTTCTTCACCATGAGCCCCGCGGGCATGGCGGCGCCGCCGACGGGCGGGACCACCCATCGCATGTGAGGCCCCCCGGGGCCATTGAAGCAACCACGGTCCATCATGTCCCAGGTGCCGGCGGCCACGCGGCGGTAGGGCTCGACGTAGGGGTTGTTGTTGAGGTCCGGGAGCCGGAAGGCGAAGTGCCCCAGCTCGTGCGTGATGGTGCCGGAGTTCTCCCCCTGGCGCATGGAGGAGAGACCCCATTGCTGGGCGGCCGCCAGCCAGCTCGTCCATTCGACGTACCGGGTGGGGGCCCAGCGGGGCAGGTCCGGGTTGGGGTTGCCCCATTCAGGGGGGATGTCCTCCTTGCTGTGGAACTTCATCTCCCCGAACTCCTGCCACACCCCCGTCTCGTCGTAACTGGCGTAGACCCTCAGCACGGCGTCGTACCGCGCCCGCAGGGTGTCGGCCGGAACGCCCACGTCCTCGGCCCAGAGGGCGTCCACGTCGGGCTCCATGCGGTTGTTGGCCACGCTGCCGTCGGGGGTCGATTCGTTCTGGCCGTACTCGCTCAATCCGTAGGCCCAGCGGGGCTTGGGCATGCGGTAGGGTCCGAACGACTCCACCTCGGTGATCCCGAACTTCCCACGGGACTGCTCCATCCAGTAGCCGTTGATGGTCTGCCGGCGGTTGACCTCGCTGGGCTTCACCCAGAAGTCGGCGTAGAACTGGGGCACCTGCTCCCGCGGCACGGGATCGATCTGTGGATTACCGAAGGGATCCGATCCCTTCGGTAGCGTGATGACAAAGGGCTGATCCTCGAAGTCGATGGCCACCACGGCCAGCTTGAACCCCCGCTCCGGCTCGAGAGTGGGGTCGGCCCAGTTCCTTCCCGGAATGGCGCGGTAGTCGTCCCAGGTCATGTCGTCCTGGTCCTGGACGATCTGGGGATCGAGAGGGAGCAGCTCCCGGGGATCGCCTCCGACCTCGCAGGCCAGAGGTGCCAGGGCCAGGGAGAGGAAACCCAGGGCGGAGAGGAGGCGACCGCCATGAGGGAGGGCGGCGACCGGATTCGTATTCATCGAGGGGCCTCGGTGGGAGTGGGAACAACTCGGCAAGTCTAGGGCGGGGAACCGTCCCTGTCGAGGGAGGAGCGGGGCATGGTTGCGAGCACCGCGGCGCGACGTGCGGACGCGACGAGAACGCGGCCCTCGTGCAGATGCGGTGGCTTCGGGAGGAGTGTAGGCGCAGGCAAGCCCCCACCAGGGCTGCGTAGCAGCTTGCCGGAGGGTAGTTTCCGGTGGATCCGGGACGCGTTGGCCTGGTGGGCGCCGACAGCGCTCCTGCCGTCGGACCCGTTCCACCCAGCGAGAGGCCGATGATGTGTCCAACGCTTGAGATTGCTTTCCTGACCCTGCCGGCTCCCTTCGCCCTGCTGATCCTCTCGGGTTGTGGACCGGCCTCCCCGCCGACGGCGGAGCTAGCGCCCGTCATCGAGATCCAGCACACCGACTCCGCCACCTACTTCTGGGCCGTATCCATCGTGGACCCGAGCACGGTGTGGGTGTCCGGCACACGCGGCCGGGTGGCCCGGACCACCGACGGGGGCGCCCTCTGGGAGATGTTCGAGGTCCCCGGTGCCGAAGGACTCCAGTTCCGGGACGTGCACGCGTTCTCGGCCCGGGAAGCGTTCGTCCTGTCCATCGGGAGCGGGACGGATTCCCGCATCTACCGGACGGGCGATGGGGGAGCCACATGGGATCTGTCGTTCCAGAATGAGGACCCTAACGGGTTCTTCGACTGCCTTTCCTTCTGGGACCGGGAGCGGGGGATTGCCTTCAGCGACTCGTACCAGGGGGAGTTCACCCTGATGCGGACCCTGGACGGAGGCGCCACCTGGGCGCGCCTCAACCCGGCGCTCGTACCGGATGCCCGGGACGGCGAAGGCGCCTTCGCGGCCTCCGGCACCTGCCTGGTGACGGGGCCGAACGGTCGTGCCTGGTTCGGGACCGGGGCCTCAGGGGTGGACACGCGGGTCATCCGCACCACCGACTACGGGGAGAGCTGGGCGGAGGCCCCTACCCCCATCGCCAGCACCGACGGAGCGTCGGGGGTGTTTTCCCTCTCCTTCCTGGACGACGCGACGGGTATGGCGGTGGGCGGCAAGTACAATCAGCCCGACTCTGTCTACGACGATGCGGCCCGGACGGCGGATGGTGGGGCGACCTGGACCCTGGTGACCCGCACGGGGCTTGGGGGGGCCGCCAGCGGGGTGAGCTACGTACCCGGGGCGCCCACCCCCACCCTGGTGGCGGTGAGCGCCTCGGGTGGTGCGGCCTGGTCGACGGACAACGGCGGGAGCTGGACCGTCTTCGACACCACCTCCTGGCAGGCGGTGGCGATCCGGAGCGCGGAGGCGGGGTGGGCGGTGGGTAACGGGCGGATCGGACGGATCCGCCTCGGCGGGGGGCACTGAGCCCCCCGCCGCCTCCCGCCTCACCCCTCCCCCATGGCCCGGCCGAGCGCCGCCGCGCCGCCCACCACCGGCAGCTCGAGGGACGTGCCGTCCAGGTCCACGGTCAGCTCCGTCCCGGGGGCGGGCCAGAGGGTGAAGTCCCGGTCGCTGGAGAAGATCATGAGGGCGATGCGCTCCCCGGCGGGAATGATCTGGTCGTCGGGCTGAAGGTCGAAGGTGACCTCGTAGAAGCGGCCCGGTACCAGGGCCTCGCTCTCGGTGAGGGAGCGGTGGTTCTGGGGATCGGCCCACCCGCGGGTGATCACCCCGCCGGTTGTCACCGTCTCGCCCGCCCGGTTCCGGCTCTCGGTCCAGGGGAGCGCCACCATCCACACCGAGAGATTGGCCGCCGGCTTGCTGGACGCCAGCCGCACCGTCACCCGGGCCATCCCGGAGATGTGCACGGCCTCCGTCAGCTCCGGCGTGGCGTAGAGAAGGCGGTGGTCGGTCCACTCGGCGTTGGCCAGCGTCATCCCGCCGAAGGAGAAGTTGTCCACCAGCGTCTCGCGGCCCTGTCCGGCCCGGGGCGCGAGACTCAGAGCCCCGGTCTGGGCCCCGCCCGCCAGGGGGTGGAGCGTCACCGGGGCCGCGTCGGGGTGGGGGTAGTCGGGGTAGGGGGTGGGGTCACCGCGATCGGCTCCCTCCCGGACGATCCAGGACTTGGGATCGTTCTCGACGCCGTTCTCCACGCCGTAGAGATAGCGGGTGAACCACTTGTTCATGAGCTCCACGGGCGGAGCGCCCCCGTGTCCACCCTGGTGATAGTACATCTGCAGCGGAACGCCATTCTCCTTGAGGGCCATGGCGACCCGGAAGGAGTGCTCCGGCACCACGTTCCAGTCGTTGAAGGCGTGGGCCATGAGGGTGGCGGCCTTCACCCCGTCCACGTCCTTGAGGAAATCCCGCTGGTGCCAGAAGTCGTTGTAGTCCCCCGTGACCCGGTCCTTCGCCGCCATCTCCCCGTCCCGGACGTGGGTGTCGCACCAGTCCCGCCGGGCCGGGCCCCCGCTGTTGATGAAGTCGTAGAGGAAGTCGATGTCCTCCCCCAGCCACCCTCCGGGGTGCCGCACCAGCCCGTTGGAGCGGTAGTAGCGGTAGTAGGAGGTGTTGGGGGCGATGGGGATGATGGCCTCCAGACCCTCCACCCCCGTGGTGGCGGCGGCGTAGGGGATGGTCCCGTTGTAGGAGGTTCCAGTCATCCCCACCTTCCCGGTGCTCCAGTCCGCCACCACTTCCTCCCCGCCCACCGGTGCGGTGTACCCCTTCGCCCTCCCGTTCAGCCAGTCGATGACGGCTTTGGGGGCCAGCGCCTCGGGGGGCCCACCCACCGTGGGGCATCCCTGGGAGAGCCCCGTCCCCGGCGCCTCGGAGTGCACCACCGCGAATCCCCGGGGCACCCACGTGCTCACCTGGGAGCTGGAGATACGGGGGCTCACGCGGCGGTTGGGGGGCGGCTGGTTCTCCCGCCGAGGCGGCTCGGACCCCACCTCCTGGCGCACGTCCCAGAGGTACTGGCGGGCTCCCGACGTCCCGGAGAAGTAGGGGCTGGACTCGTAGACCACCGGTACCCTCAGCCCCTCGGTCTGGGTCTGGCGCTGACGCACGACGGCCACGTGCACCCGGTCGGGCTTCCCGTCCCCGTCGGAGTCGAAGGCGGTCTCCACCCAGAGCTCCTCGTGGATCCACTCCGAGGAATCAGCGAAGGCCGGGACCACCTGGGCCTGCCCGTTCTCGAAGACCGGAGCGGCCCGGCCGGACTGCTGGGCGGAGGCGGAAGCGAAGAGAAGCAGAGTCAGGAAGAGGCTCGACGCAGAAAGGGCGAGCGCGCTCTGTCGAGGGCGACGCTGGAGATCGATCATCGGGATCACCCCGGGACGAAAGGCAGAGAGTAGATCCGGCGCCCGGCGGGCGCCCTGAAACGACGGGGTCAAGATAGACCTCTCGGGAGGGACTGTCATGCGTCCCCCTCGACGGATGGTCCCGGTCATGCAATTGAACCAACCCAAGATGAAAAGGATTCTTGTTTACGATATCTTTCTGGATAGATAGTCGTGAGCCAACGAAGTCATAACCGGATCAGGGATGACCTCCGGCACCATCTTTGACGTCAAACGCTTCGCCGTCCATGACGGGCCCGGTCTCAGGACCACGGTCTTCCTGAAGGGATGTCCTATGTCCTGCCTGGGTTGCCACAACCCGGAAGGGCAGGCCATGGGCCCGGAGCTTCTCTTCCGCCCCGACCGTTGCACCCTCCGTGGCGACTGCGTTCCCGCCTGCCCCCACGCGGCGATCTCCCTGGGGGACGACGGCATCCGGGTGGCCCCTGACCGCTGTGAGCTGGCGGGAGCCTGTGTGGAGGTCTGCCTTCCGGGAGCCCTGGAGATCGTGGGGAGCCCCCGTTCCGTGGAGGGAATTCTGGACCTCCTGGAGCGGGACCGGCTCTACTATGACGAGTCGGGCGGCGGGGTCACGTTCTCGGGAGGGGAGCCCTTCACCCAGCCAGAGTTCCTCAGGGAGCTCCTCGTCGGTTGCCGGGAGCGGGAGCTTCCCGTGACCCTGGACACCAGCGGGCACGTCCTCCCGGAGACGTTCCAGGCGTTGGCCCCCCTCGCCTCCCACCTCCTCTTCGACCTGAAGGTCATGGACGAGGCGCGGCACGAGGCCTTCACCGGGGTGCACAACCGGTGGATCCTGGAGAACCTGCGATGGGCTGCCGCCGCCTCCGCCAACGGAGGGCCGACCGTCCTCGTGCGGATCCCCCTGATTCCCGGGATCAATGCAGACGAGGAGAACCTGCGGGCCACGGCGGCCTTCTTGCTTGGCCTCGAGAAGGTTCCTCCAGTTGACCTCCTCCCCTACCATCGCCTTGGCGTGGACAAGTACGGGCGCCTGGGGAAGGCGTACGGGCTCGAGGGGGCTCGGCCTCCCCAGGACGAGATCATTGGCAATGCGGTCCGCGCCCTCAAGGACGCCGGACTCACGGTAACGGTTCGTGGAGAAACCCATGGCGATGACGGAACGGGTTGAGCGGCTGCGGCAGGAAAGCCTGGACGTTCCTGCCACCCTCTCGGTGGAGCGTGCGAAGCTCCTGACGGAGTTCTATTCCCGGGAGCACACGCTGCTGTCCCCGGCGGTGCGAAGGGCTCTGGCCTTCCGCTACCTCCTGGAGCACAAGACGATCTTCCTCGGGGAAGGGGAGCTCATCGTGGGGGAGAGGGGGCCGGCTCCCAAGGCCACCCCCACCTATCCCGAGGTGTGCTGCCATACCCCGGAGGACCTGGAGGTCCTGGATACCCGTCCCAAGATCCCCTACAAGGTTTCCCCCCAGGACCGGGCGACCCATCTGGAGGAGGTCGTCCCCTTCTGGCAGGGACGAACCCTCCGGGACCTCATCATGCGGGAGATGACCCCCGAGTGGAAGGCGGCCTACGAGGCCGGGGTCTTCACCGAGTTCATGGAGCAGAGGGCGCCGGGGCACACCGTCCTGGACGACAAGATCTACCGGAAGGGGTTCCTGGATTTCATCGCGGACATCCAGGATGCCCTGGAGGGCCTCGATTTCCTCAACGACCCCGAGGCCCACGCCAAGCGGGAGCAGCTTCGGGCCATGGAGATCGCAGCCGAAGCCCTCATCCTCTTCGCCAACCGGCATGCGCTGAAGGCCAGGGAGCTGGCCGAGAAGGAGACGGACTCCACCCCCCGAGAGGAGCTCCTGCGCATCGCTCAGGTGTGCGAGCACGTGCCGGCCCACCCCCCACGGGATTTCTGGGAGGCGCTCCAGATGTACTGGTTCGTGCATCTGGGGGTCATCACCGAGCTTAACACCTGGGACGCTTTCAACCCCGGGCACCTGGACCAGCACCTGGAGCCCTTCTACCGCAAGGGGCTGGAGGACGGGACCCTTACCCGGGAGCAGGCCGAGGAGCTTCTCCAGTGCCTGTGGGTGAAGTTCAACAACCACCCCGCCCCCCCGAAGGTGGGAGTGACGGCGGAGGAGAGCGCCACCTACACGGACTTCGCCCAGATCAACACGGGCGGGGTGCGCCCCGACGGCTCCGACGCCGTGAGCGAGACCACCTTCCTCCTCCTGGACGTCATCCACGAGATGCGGCTCCTCCAGCCCAGCTCGTCGGTCCAGCTCAGCAAGAAGAACCCGGACCGGTTCCTGAAGCGCGCCGGACGGATCATCGCCACCGGGTTCGGACAGCCCTCCATCTTCAACTCCGACGTCATCGTCCAGGAACTGGTGCGGCAGGGGAAGAGCGTGGAAGACGCCCGTGCCGGGGGCTCCTCGGGGTGCGTCGAGGTCGGCGCCTTCGGGAAGGAGAACTACAACCTCACCGGCTATTTCAACATGCCCAAGGTGTTGGAGCTGGCCCTCAATCGCGGGGTGGACCCCCGGACCGGGCAGCGGGTGGGGATCGACGTGGGTGACCCACTGGCGTGGCAGAGCTTCGGCGAGGCCATGGCGGCCTTCCGGACCCAGCTCCACCACCTCATCGACGTGAAGATCCTGGGGAACAACGTCATCGAGCGCATCTGGGCTGCCCACGTGCCGGCGCCTTTCCTCTCTCTCCTCATCGACGATTGCATCGCGAGGGGGAAGGACTACCACGATGGAGGACCCCGCTACAACACCTCCTACATCCAGGGCGTGGGCCTCGGGACCATGACCGACGCCCTCACCGCCATCAAGTACCATGTGTTCGACCAGAAGGCCATCTCCATGGCCGAGCTCCTGGAGGCGCTCCGGAGCGATTTCGCGGATCACGAGAAGGTCCGCCTCACCCTCCTGGAACGGACCCCGAAGTTCGGGAACGACGACGATTACGCCGACAGCGTCATGCGGGAGATCTTCGAAGCGTACTTCCAGGCTGTGGACGGAAGACCCAACACCAAGGGCGGGCATTACCACGTCAACCTCCTCCCCACGACGGTGCACGTCTACTTCGGATCCGTGGTGGGGGCCTCACCTGACGGCCGGAAGGCCGGCAAACCCCTCTCGGAGGGGATCAGCCCGGTGCAGGGGATGGACCGGCACGGGCCCACGGCGGTGCTGAAATCCGCCGCCAAGATGGACCACGCCCGCACCGGCGGGACGCTGCTGAACCAGAAGCTGACTCCCGGCCTCCTGGACACGGAGGGGGGGATGGCCGCCTGGGTCCACCTGGTGCGGAGCTACTTCCGCATGGACGGCCACCACGTCCAGTTCAACGTCGTGGATGCCGAGACGCTGAAGGCGGCCCAGGAGAACCCCCAGGAGTACCGGGACCTCATCGTGCGGGTGGCGGGCTATAGCGATTACTTCTGCGACCTGGGCAAGACCCTCCAGGACGAGATCATCGCCCGCACCGAGCACAAGGGATTCTGAGGAGAACGTCCTGGCGCGCTTTCGTCGCACCATGGTGAAACCGCTCCGGGGCGGAACGGGACGAGACACATTGGGGGGCCTTACCGCTCGGGGGTCTCCCTCCAGTACGCTGCCACCGGGGACGTCCGCTTCAAGGAGCGGGCGGACTACATGGTGGCCGAGCTGAAGGGGGTCCAGGATGCCCACGGCGACGGCTACCTCTCGGCGCTGATGGGGTGCGAGTCTGGCGGGATGGAGGAGATCATGGTGGACCTCTACGCCGACTCCGGGGCGGTGGGCTCCGCCCTCTAACGCTCGGCCTTCCCGACCAGCGACTACGAGGTGACGCCCCATCCCCGACGCCCTGGTGCAGGGGAAGGCGAAGGTCACCGTGCGCTTCCAGGCCCACGAGGAGAGCCAGGTCTCCACCCTCTACGGGGTGCGGATGGTGCGGGCGGACCAGGTGAGGTAGGGGTCGCAGGTCGCGGCCCGGTGGCCTTCCCCCTTCAGCCTCACACGCCTTCGGCAGCCTCCTTGAGGCGCCGGTCAGCGGTGAGGAGTTCCAGGCCGGGGATGCGCCGCCGGGCCAGGAGATACGTGGCCAGGTGAAGGGCATCCAGCGTCCTGAGAGGCGTCCCCGGCGCCACTCCGCCAGCGGTATCGCATACCTCTCTCGTGACCTCCCACACCTCGCAGCGTGCCCAGAGGAGGTCCAGCTCCCGCGCTGCGTCCGCCAGCTGGATCTCCGAGACCTGCCGGCTGGCCCGCAGCCGGACGAGCGCCCGAGCCGATTCCACCAGGGAGAGGCGCGACGTGAGGAGCGTGCCGGCCGAAGCGATGGCGCGTTCCATGAAAGGGGTCGTCCCCTCTTCCAGGACCGCCCGCAGGACCGCGGAGGTGTCCAGGTACAGGGGCGTTCCCATGGCTCAGGAGGAATCCCGGTCGGAGCGGATCTCATCCAGGAGTGCTTCGGCCGTTCCTGGGGGTAGGCCGAGCCCCCTGGCCTTCCAGCGCCAGCGGCCCTTGGACTGACGAGCCCGCGTCAACTCGCCTGCGGCCGCCAACTCCTCAAGAGTGTCCTCCGGTTCCAAGGGTGGCGGAAGGGGGCGGGCCGGCCGAAGCTCGGCCACGACTTCGTCCCGGTCGGTCACCAGGATGACCTCCCCAGCCCTCACGGCTCTCAGGAACTCTGAAAGCCGGGCCTTCAACTGCTTCACGCCCACGGCTCGCATGAGATAAAAGTAGTCACCAGTGGTCACTTTGCCAAATGCCCTCCCTAACGCAACAACACCTCCGTCGGGCCGCTCCCCAGGGCGACGACGTAGGCGCCGCGCTCCATCGGGTACGTGCCCTCCGGACTCAGCTCACGCCCCACCTTCGCCGGAACCTCCACCCGGAGCCTCGCCTCCGAGGTGTGGACGTGTGCCGGCGCCAGCCTCACGCGCACGCCGTCCGGTGACAGCTCCACGCTCTCGAACTCCCCGGCGTCCAGGGTCAGGAAGAGACCAAGGGGCGCCAGGTACACCTGGGAGCGGGCCGCGTCCAGGGGGCGCACCGTCACGCTCTCCCCGTCCGCTGTGAGGTTGCCGCCGAAGGCCACCCATCCGAACTCGGGATGCCGGACCAGATAGGCGCCGGTGTTGATGGCGTGGCCCAGGAAGCCGGGGCCGTAGTCGCCGGTGATCCCGTCGATCTCCAGTGTGGACGGGTAGGAGTGGAACGCGGCCGGAGGGAAGCCCTCCTGGGTGATGTTGGCCAGGGCCCCGACCATGCCTGCGTGCCCCACCCGAAGGAGGTAGAAGTCATCGGGGTTGGCCCGGTACTCCGCAAGGACGGGGATGGCGTTTAGGGCCGAGCCGTAGTGGTGGAGCTGGCGCTCCACCCGCCGGAGCTTGCCCGCGTACTGGAAGTCCCAGTAGCGGCGGGCGCTCCCGTTGTACCCCCAGTGGGGGACGGTGGGCATATAGGCCAGGATGGCGTTCAGCGTCACCAGGGCCTTGTCGTCGAAGCCGAAGTAGCGGCTCCAGCCGTAGACCTCCTCCTGACCGGTGGAGTCCCAGGGCATCTCGCTCCCGAAGGGGTAGCCCAGAGCCCGCCACACCTCCGCCCGCCCCCGCATGGTGGCCTCCAGCGCCGCCGCCTGCTCGGTCCACCCCTCCCGCTTCAGGTCCTCCAGGATCAGGATGAAGATGGTCCCTTCCATCTGCCCGAACTGGGCGTAGTGGGGGGCCAGGCGCACCATGGCCTCACCGGTCTGCCAGGCCCGTTCCAGGTACCACTCCCAGGGGTGGTTGGTCACCAGCCCCTGCGTGTTGCGGGCCAGGCGGTAGAGGACCCAGTGCAAGGCCGCCACGTGGGGGTAGTTGTAGGAGCGAACCACCGAGAGGGCCTCCGCCCGCTTCCAGCTCGACCATCCCCCGTAGCGCACGTCTTCGCTGTACGTCCCGGCGGGCATGCTGTCGGGCTCGTAGTAGAACATGCTCTTGCGCACGCCGTAGACCCACTCCCCTTCGGCGTACTGGAGCCCGCCCCACACCACCTCGTCCACGAAGCGCTGCATCTTCACCAGCTCGGCCGGATCAGGGCGGACGAGCTGCTTCATGATGGCAGCCAGCCAGGCGCCGCCGCCGCCCTCGTCCCCAAGGCCGGCGATCCAGGCCCGGTTGTCCTCCGTGACCTGGGCCCGCTCCTCGATGTCGTAGGTGATGACCGAGGGGCTGCGTCCAAACGGGTCGGAGGGGTTCTCGTACCAGGCTTCCGTGGTGAGGAAGCGGCCCATGTCGTCCACCACCTGGGTCTGGGGCTTGATGACCTTGTAGTGGATCGTCTGGGCCGTGCCGTCGGCGTAGGCCAGCGTCACCCGGGCCCGCCCCCAGCTCCTGCCCTGGACCGCGTAGGTCGTCCACCCACCCGGCGTGGCTCCCGCCTCCTCGAAGCGGAGGGCTCCCGCGGGCTCCACCGTCACGGAACGGAGCGGGGATGGGGCTTTCAGGAAGAGTCGCGCCTCCAGGTCGGTGGGCAGTACGTACCCCGGGATCCCCACCGCCACCGGCCGTCCGCGCTCCAACAGGGTAGGCTCGATGTCCCGGCGGCCGTCCGCCACCAGAAAGACCAGCCCGTAGGAAGTGCTTTCTCCCGGGGCCAGCACCGCGGATGTCGGTGGGTTCCAGGGCTCTGCCTCAGCCCAATCCTCCTCGGCGTGGGCCCTGCTGTGAACCGTCCACTCGTGGAACCCCTCGAAGGTGACGCCCCGGCGCGTGGGATCGCTCAGGAGGGGGTTGTAGGCCTCGAACGGGGTGTGGCCCAGGGGGGCCACCACCAGGCTCGGGCCATACCCGTCCAGGCGGATCACCTGGAGGTACCCGGCGTCCCCGCCAATGTAGGGATCCGAGAAGGAGGAGACGGCGTGGGCTTCGTCCAGCGAGCGCCCGTCCAGGATGTTGTTGAAGATGAGGGGGATCCCCAGCGCCCCGATCTCCACGGCCTCGTCGGCGGTGTTCTCCAACTCGAAGCGCAGCGCCAGCTCACCGTCCCGCACCTCCCAGTAGCGCCTCACCCGCACGGGAATATCGGCGGGGAGGGTAGGTCCCAGATCGGCTCCGGCCAGGGCCGGCGCCGACACGGTTAGCGCCTCCACGGGCTTGCGTTCCGCTGCCGTGGAATAGCCCTGCCACGGCCCCGAGGAGGACCTCCGCAGGCGGAGGGTCAGGTCCCCCAGGTGGAAGTAGCCGTTCGCGTCCCGGCGCTCCAGCCAGTCGGAGGGGGTGAAATCGAATCCATCCGCCCCCTTGGGCTTGAGGCCCGCGACGGTCTGTGAGGCCTGAACCAGCTCCAGCGTGAACGCGGGGGTTTCGAGGGTCAGCGTTCCCTGGTCCAACCCCAGGGTGGGGACCGTATCGGCGGGGTTGCGTTCCCGGGGCGGACCCTGCTGGCACGCAACGGAAGAGGGTGCCGCCAGAACCAGAGCCAGGAGGAGGGCCCCGGTCCTCCGGAATGGGCGCGGGAATTCGTTCATCGCTCTCTTCCTAAACCCTGAGGTCCGCTTCGGCCCGCCGGGCGGCATCCACCACGGCCGTCTGCTGCGCTGCGGTGAAGGAGCCCGCGCCCTGCCACTCCCGGGCGACCCGCTCCACGGTCTCCACGAAGGCCTCGTGATCGGCGAAGGGGGCCTGGTCCCAGACGGTGTCCAGGAAGGTGAGGCCTCCAACTCCGGCTGCGTTGGGTATGCCCGCGTCCACGGACCCGAAGACCACCCGGGGCTCGCTGCGACGGAAGTACATGTGGTAGGGCTGTGTGGGGGGGCTTCTCCGGCCCCGTCCCTGGGGCTGGGCATCTTCGGGCTCCTCCTGCCGCGCCGCCGCGGCGTCCGCCGGGTCCGCTACGAAGAAGGGCGCCAGGGAGAGGCTGCCCAGGACGAAGTGGAGCGGCTGGTCGGCCGGGGACATGGCAGGGGCCAGGTCTCCGTCCAGCTTCAGGTAGCGGTAGAGGTCCCTCACCTCCAGGAGTCCCGTGGCCAGGTCCTCGCCCACCGGCTCGGCCTGCGCGGCCAGGAGGGTGGGACCATAGTAGAGGGACTGGACCGTCGGGTCGTCGATGGCCCTCTCCAAGCGGAAGCTGAAGGGCATGTCGATTTCGATCCGGTCCCCCGGGCTCCAACTCCGTTTCAGGGAAACGTAGGTTCCCGGCACGGCCTCCAGCGCCTGCGCCTCACCGTTGACCCTGACCCTGTACCCCTTCCGGACCCAGGCCGGGACCCGGAGCCGGAGGTCCAGGTTCCCGCTCCCGTCCACGACGAGGGTGCTGGCGCCTTCATGGGGATAACCCGTCTCCTGGGTGAGGGTGAACCCCTTGTCGGGCCACCGGAGGGTGGAGGGGATGTACAGGTTCACCCAGAGGGCGCTGTCGTCCACCGATCGGAAGTAGATGGAGTCCTGGTACTTGGTGTGGTTCTCCATCCCCGTCCCGCCGCAGCAGGTGCCCACGTTCCCGTAGCTGCGGCGCTGGCCCGGCTGCACCGGCACGAAGTAGGTCACCTCCGGGCCCTCGACGCTGTCCATGTCGCGCCGGGAGGCCAGAATCTGGTTGAAGAGGCCCAGCTCGTAGTAGTTCATGTATTTGGGATCCTGATCGTGGAAGAACAGGTTCCGGGAGAGCTTGAGCATGTTGTAGAGTGGGCAGGTCTCGGCGTGGTTGCGGTCCTCGAAGAGGAAGCCCGCGATGACGTCCCGCTCCCGGAACATCTCGCCCACCCCCACGCCCCCGTGGCTGTAGATGCGGTGGGGGACGATCATGTCCCAGAAGTTCTTCGCGGAGGTGTAGAAGGCCTCCTCGTGACCCTGCTCGTAGTCCCGCAGGTAGCCGATGAACTGGGGGATGTGCTGGTTGGCGTGACGGCCGTCCAGGATGTCCTCCCCGGCCAGGGTCGGGGCGTAGACGTTGTTGTTCACGAAGCGCTTGGACGCCTCCACGTACTCGGGCTTGTTCGGGAAGAGGACGTGGAGCTGGGCCAGGCTCTCGTTCACGCCGCCGTATTCCCCCGCGATGTAGATGTTCCACATGCGGTCGAGCTGCTCCTGGCGGAGCGGCGCCAGGCGGCTGTAGACCCAGTCCCCGATTCCCTCCAGGACCTCCAGGGCATGCTGGTTCCCGGTATGGGTGTGGGCGTCGATGAGCCCCGCCATGATCTTGTGGAGCGTGTAGTAGGGAGCCCAGATCCCCTGGCTACCGCCGTAGGTGGCAAACTCCTCGAGGCGCATGAACTGGGTCTCGGGGTAGGCGGAGAGGAACCCCGGGTGGCGGCGTCTATCGGTGGGGGCAACGATGGTGGCGTCGCGCCTGTTCCCCGAGGAATCCTGCGCCGTCGGGCCGCCGTCCTCGTCGAAGCGGTACCATGCCGCGGCGCCCTCCGAGCCCTCCGGCGCGTCCATAAGCGCCAGCACCTCGTTGCCGGTGAGGGCCCGGCCGAAGACCTGGAACTCGTCCAGTAGGGCGTTCAGGTAGGAGACGTTCCGTTGCGGGAACACATGCCTTCCCAGCCAGTTCTCGGAGGTGGCGCCCAGGTCGGCGGGACCCAGCGTCATGGCCGGGTTGCTGGCCACCGGGACGCCGTTGACATGGAGGGTTCCCACGCTCCCCGACCGGGTGACGGCGATGTGGGTCCACTCGTTCAGGGGGAGAGGGGTGGGCCCCCGCAGCTCCTGCTCACCGTCCCGTCCCGTGGTGGTGATGGCGAAACGGGGGCCGGGGTGGTCGTTGGAGGCCCGTACCGTCAAGTACATGTGGGACAGCGGGGGCTCGGCGTACTCGGGGTTGGGCACGCCGAAGCTGAACACGGCCGAGTGGTTGGTGAGCTCCACGGTGTCCCGCCGTGCGTCCGAGACCGCCTCCCGGTCGTAGGCCGAGGGGTTGATCCAGGTGGCGATGGTGAAGTCCGTGAGCCCGTTCGGGAGCCCTTCCGGCAGTCGAACGTGCTCCGCCAGCCCGATGGGGGACCCTGAGAGGCGAAGGGCGCTGCCATGGCGCCCCTCCACCCGGGGGGTGGGGAGCTTCGCCGCCGCCGCCAGCGCCGCCTGGCACTGCGCCAGGGCGGCCACCATGTAGTCCAACTTCTGCTTGTAGACCTCGTCCTGTGTGCTGGCATAGGCCTGGGCCAGCATGCTCATGAAGTGTCCGGCGTAGTGCCCCCGGAGGTAGCCGGTGGCGTTCTCCCAGCTCCCCACCGGCTCCGCCCCCTTGGTGTCCAGCCCGGCGTTCGCGCGAAAGATGCTGAGGAGACGGTCGGGACCGGCGAAGACGTCCGCGTCACTCCCGTAGTTCCGGGCATAATTCAGCATCCGGTCCCGCTTCTCCCGGAAGACGCTCGCCCCAAGGCTCACCTGGTCCAGCCGGAAAGGACGAACCGTCCATCCGGCCTGGGCCGCGGCGGCGGCCTCCCCCAGGCTCCCCTCCCGGGGAACGCAGCCGTAGAGGGGATACAGGGCGGCGCCGGCAGTGACGGCGCCGGTGGTCTTGAGGAAGCCGCGGCGGTCGACGGAGAACCCGTGGGAACCCTGCTGGGACATGGACAAATCTCCTGGGCAAGAAACGACGGAACATCCGGACCCCAGGTTCTCGGAGCCCGAGCCGGCATCAATGGTCAGCCGTGCCGGGTCTCCAGCAACAGCTGGAATGCGTCAGCGGGGAGGTCGGCCAGGGAGATGACCACCAGGTCTGCGGCGGACGTGGACCCCGGTCCCACGCCGATGCTGGCCATCCCCGCCCTGCGGGCGGCCTCGATTCCCGCCCCCGCGTCCTCCACCACCACACAGCGGTCCGGGGGCACTGCCAGGCGCTGGGCGGCGGCCAGGAAGACGTCGGGCTCAGGCTTGCCCCGCGTCACGTCCTCTGCAGCCACGACCGCCTGGATGCGGTCTCCGAATCCCAGGGCCCGATGCATCACCTCCACGTTCAGGCGGGGGGCGGAGGAGGCGATGGCCTGGCGCCACCCCTGGTCGTGGAGCGTCGCCACCCATTCGGCGGCGCCCGGGAGGGGGGCGATCCCCTCCGTCTGCACCATCCTGCGGTAGCGGGCCTCCTTGTCCTTCCCCACCCGGAGGATGAGATCCGGGTCGGCGTCGGCGCCCAGCCACGCGGAGAGGATGGCGTCGTTGCGCTGCCCGAAGCTGGCCTCGAACCGGGCCTCGGTGACGGAGGCGCCTACAGCCTCCAGGGCCTCCTGCCAGGAGCGCCAGTGGTAGGCTCTGGAGTCGGCCAGCGTCCCGTCCAGGTCCCAGAGGACGGCCCTGAGGGCTCCCTCGTCCGTCATCTCAGCTCCAGCAACACGACCGACTTCGGCGGGACCTCTACCGTCAGCACCACGCTCACCGCTGGCCATAGTAGGCGTCCTTCCCGTGCTTCCTCAGGAAGTGCTTCTCGACGAGTTCGGCCGGGGGAGGGGAGTGGCCCGCGTGCAGGGAGGTGAGGGTGCACTCCATGCGGGCGAGGAACTCCAGGACGATGGAGTGCTTCACCGCCTCACGGGCGTTCCGTCCCCAGGTGAAGGGTCCGTGGCTCGCCGCCAGCACAGCCGGAACCTCCATGGGGTCCAGCCCGGCGGCCTGGAAGCGCTCCACGATGACCAGCCCGGTGTTGGTTTCGTAGTCCCCCTGGATCTCCTCCGCCGTCATGTCCCGGGTGACGGGCACGTCGCCCCGGAAGAAATCGGCGTGGGTGGTACCCATGCAGCGGACGGGCCGGCGGGCCTGGGCCAGGGTGGTGGCCGCCTCGGAATGGGAGTGGGCGATCCCCCCGCAAGGAAAGGCCCGGTACAGGGAGAGGTGCGTGGGGGCGTCGGAGGACGGGCGGAGCTCACCGCCCAGGGTCTGGCCCGTCTCCAGCGAAACGGGAACCATGGCCTCCGGAGCAAGATCCCCATAGGGAACCCCGCTGGGCTTGATGAGGAACAGTCCCGCATCCCGGTCCACGCCGGAGACGTTTCCGAAGGTGTCCAGGACCAGCCCCGCCTCCACCAGCGCCAGGTTCGCCCGGTAGACGTCTTCCCGCAGCGCGTCCAGGGAACGGCTCATGGCTTTCTCCTTCCTTCCTGCTGAAAGTCCCTCGAGAAGGTCGGGGCGCGGCTCACGCCTCCGCCTCCCCCAGCACCCGGCTCCGAAGGGCCAGGAGGCGCTTCATGAGCGTGCCGAAGTCGGCCCGGGTTCCCTCCACTCCCCCGAACGCGTCGTGGAGCTCCATGTACATCCCGTACAGCTCGTCGTACACGGCGCGGGCCCTGGGGTCCGGGAGGAACCGCCTGTCCTTCAGGGACGTCATGGCCGCCTGGGCCTCCGGGAAGGAGTCGTACCCTCCCGCGGTCGCCCCCGCTGCCACCGCCGCCGCGATGGCCGAGCCCAGGGCCGGTGTCTGGGGAGATCCGGCGATGAGCATGGGGCGCCCCAGGACGTCGGCGTAGATCTGCATGAAGAGGTCGTTCTTCTCGGCGATCCCACCGCAGTTCACCACCCGGTCCACGGGCACGCCGAAAGCGATGAACCGCTCCACGATGGCCCGGGCTCCGAAGGCGGTGGCCTCGATGAGGGCCCGGTACACGCCGGCCCGGTCGGTGTGGAGGGTCTGGCCCAGAAGGAGGCCCGTGAGGCGGGTGTCCACCAGGATCGTCCGGTTCCCGTTGTTCCAGTCCAGGGCCAGGAGGCCCGACTCCCCGGGCCGGAGGCGGGCCGCTCGTTCCGACAGCTCCCGGTGCAGGGCATCGTCCCCCTCGCACACCACCTCCACCCACCAGCGCAGGATGTCCCCAACGGCGGACTGCCCGGCCTCGATCCCGTAGAAGGCCGGCATGACCGAGCCGTCCACGATCCCGCAGATCCCGGGGACGTTCTCGATCTTCTCCTGGGTGGGGGCGATGGCGATGTCGCAGGTGGAGGTCCCGATGATCTTCACCAGCGTCCCCTTGGTGATGCCGGCTCCCACCGCGCCGTAGTGGGCGTCGAACCCGCCCATGGCCACCGGGATCCCGTTCCGGAGACCCAGCCTCCCGGCCCACTCGGCAGTGAGGAAGCCGGCGGGGCGGTCGGGAGGAAGGGCCTCCGGGTAGAGCCGGTCCCGGAGCTCCGCCAGCCGTGGGTCCAGGCGTGCCAGGAAGCTCTTGGAGGGGAGTCCTCCCCAGGCTCTCGAATACATGGCCTTGTGCCCCGCGGCACACACGCAGCGTGGGATCTCCGCCGGGCTTCGGGCGCCGATGAGGACGGACGGGATATGGTCCGACAGCTCCACCCAGCTCGCTGCGGCCTCGAACACATCCGGCGCCACCTTCAGGCACCGCCAGATCTTGGACCAGAACCACTCCGAGGAGTAGGCCCCGCCGATGACGTCCAGGTATTCGGGAGCGTGCTCCCTGGCCATGGCCGTGATGGCGGCGGCCTCTTCCGCTCCGGTGTGGTCCTTCCAGAGCCAGGCGTGGGCTGCCAGGTTGCCCTCCCACTTCGGGTCCAGGGCCAGGGGCCGGGCCCGAGCGTCCACGGGAAGGGGAGTGGAACCCGTGGTGTCCACTCCGATGCCGATGACCGCGTCCCTGGAGAAGCCCGGTTTGCCTTCGGCCTCGGCCAGTGCGCCTCGCACCGACTCCCGCAACCCCTCCAGGTAATCCGCCGGGTTCTGGCGGGCCAGGTGGACGTCCCTGGGGTCCAGCAGGACCCCGCTCTCGCCGGAAGGATAGTCGACGACGGCGGTCCCCACGGTGGACCCGTTCGCCGTGTCCACCACCACGGCCCGCACCGAGTTGGTGCCGTAATCCAGACCCAGGGTGAATGCGCTCATGGTCTCGCCTGCGAGCGTGAAGGGACGGGACCCCGGGGCCGGAACGACGCCCGTCCCCGGGGCACTGCGTCTACCCGCGGAAATACAGGTAGGCCATCAGGATCATGACGAGGACCGCGGCAGAGCCCAGGACGTCCCGCCGGTCCCAGCTGGCCCGGGAATCGGCGCGGTGCTGCTTGGTGACCGTGGCGAAGGTGAGACCCGAGATCCTTTCGTAGCTGGGCTCACGGGTGGCGTAGCTCACGCCCACCATGACCAGGACCGAGGTGAGGAAGATGAAGAGGCTGTAGTACTGAAAGTAGATGTTGTTCACGATCCAGAGGAAGGAACCCTCCGCGTAGCCCTGGAATCCGCCCAGGCCCAGGCTCACGGGCGTGTCCACGGCCAGGCGGAACGCGCCCAGCACGAACCCCACCACCAGCGCCGCCAGGGCGCCCTTGGCGTTCAGCCGCTTCCAGAACACCCCCAGGAAGAAAACGGTGAAGATGGGCGGCGCCAGGTACCCCTGAACACCCTGAAGGTACTCGTAGAGTCCCCGGGCGCCCTGGATCACGGGGACCCACAGGAGTCCGATCAGAACCATCACCGTGGTGGCGAGCCGTCCCGTCCAGACCAGCTGAAGCTGGGACGCCTCCGGTCTGAACTTCTGGTACAGGTCCATTGTGAAGAGGGTGGACGAGGCGTTGAACACTCCTGCCAGGGAGCTCATGAGGGCGGCCAGGAGCCCCGCAACCACCAACCCCCGGACGCCCACCGGCAGGATGCTGGTGACCAGGAGGGGGTAGGCGGCCTGGGAGCTCTCCCGGATGACGTTCCCCTGGGCGTCCACCATGGCGTTGAGGCCTGCGTAGTCCCCCGTCCGGGCAAGGGCCAGGGCGATCATCCCCGGGATGATGAAGATGAAGACGGGAAGGAGCTTGAGGACGCCGGCAAAAATGCTTCCCCTCCGGGCCTGCTGCTCGTTTCTGGCTCCCAGCGCCCGCTGGACGATGTACTGGTCCGTGCACCAGTACCAAAGCCCGATGATGGGAGCGCAGAAGAGCATCCCCAGCCATGGATAGTTCCCATTGAAGTACCAGGCCAGCCGCCCCTCCTCCATCACCGGGGCCCAGGTCCCCTCCACCCCCGCCGGGATGAGGGGCTTCCACAGGTTGAAGAGGTCCGGGTCGAGGGCGGCCCGGAACCCACCCCACCCCCCCAGCGCCCGGAGCCCGAAGATGGTCAGGAGCCCGGAGCCCACCACGAGGATCACGGTCTGCAACGCCTCGGTGTAGGCGACGGCTCCCATCCCCCCGGCGACCGTGTAGATGCCCGTGAGGATGATGACGGTCACGGACCCGATCCAGAAGCTGTTCCAGACGGTTCCGGCGATTTCCACCTGGAGGTCGGGAAGCAGGGCCGCAAACACGATGCCGCCGGCGAAGATCCCGACGGCGATCTTGGTCAGGACATAGCTGATGAGGGAGATGACCGTAAGCACCCAACGAGAGCCTGGCGAGAACCGCTTCTCCAGGAACTCGGGCATGGTGTACACCCGGGACCGGATGAAGAACGGAACGAACACCCAACCCAGGATCAGCAGGCACCAGGCGTGCAGCTCGTAGTGTGCCATGGCGACCCCGTCCGTGGCGCCCGATCCCGCAAGCCCCACCAGGTGCTCCGAGCCGATGTTCGAGGCGAAGATGGAGGCGCCCACGATGAACCAGGCAAGGTTCCGGTCCGCCAGGAAATAGTCGTCGGGAGTGTTCTTCCGCTTCAGGAAGACCCAGCCCGCAATCCCGAAGACCAGACCGAGGTAGCCGATGATGATGAGCCAATCGATGAGGGCCATAGGTCAGGGTTCCAGGGAGCAGGTGAGAATGGCTACGGTGAAGATCCGGCGCGGTAGCGTCCGCACCCTCCGCCTAATCGGCTCCGAAGCGGAAGACCGTGGTGGTCCGGTATTCCTCCCCGGGGCGCAGGATGGTGGAGGGGAACTCGGGCTTGTTGGGGGAGTCGGGATAGTGCTGCGTCTCCAGGCAGAAGCCGGTGCGGTGATGGTAGACCGCGCCGCCCTTTCCGGTGAGGGTGCCGTCCAGGAAGTTCCCGGAATAGAACTGGATCCCGGGCTCCGTCGTGAAGATCTCCAGGGTCCGGCCGGAGGAGGGCTCCACCACGGTGGCGGCATGCGTCATCCCATGCCCGGGCGCCCCGCTCAGCACCCAGTTGTGATCGTAGCCCTGCCCGAAGGCGAGCTGCTCGTGCTCGGCCCCGATGCGCTCCCCGATGAGGTGGGCCGTACGGAAGTCGAAGGGAGTCCCCTCCACGGGAGCGATCTCCCCGGTGGGGATGAGGGTGGCGTCCACGGGCGTGAATCCGTCCGCCGGGATCATGAGCTCGTGGCCCAGAATGTCGCCCGAGGCGTGCCCCGCCAGGTTGAAGTAGGTGTGCTGGGTGAGGTTCACCGGCGTGGCCTTGTTCGTGGTGGCCACGTACTCCACCGCCCACTCGTTGGCGTCGGTGAGGGTGTAGGTCACCTGCACCTGGAGGGTGCCCGGGTACCCTTCCTCTCCGTCGGGGCTGGTGTACCGGAACACCACTCCGGAGGCCGTGTCATCCTGGAAGGTCTCCCCGCTCCACAGCACCTTGTCGAACCCCTTCACCCCTCCGTGGAGGTGGTTGGCCCCGTCGTTGGCGGCCAGGGTGTACGCCATCCCGTCCAGCTCGAAACGGGCTCCTCCGATGCGGTTCCCGTACCGGCCAATGAGGGCGCCAAAGTAGGGGGAGCCGTCCAGGTAGGCCTGGAGATGGTCGAAACCGAGGACGACGTCCCCGAGCTGTCCCGTGCGATCCGGGGTCTTGAGTGAGATGACGGTCGCGCCGTAGGAGATGGCCTGAATCTCGACCCCCTGGGCGTTGCGGAGCGTGAAGAGCTCCACCGCCGTGCCTTCCGGGGTGGTGCCGAAGGGCTCACGGGAAACGCTCGCCGGAATGGGGGCCTCGGCAGGGCCACAGCCGTTGGTGTAGACCAGCACGAGAGTCATGACGATCGCCTTCCATGATCTGCCGACTGTAGACGGGTTCATGAGCCTCTTCCTTTCAGAAGGGTTGTCCGTCGATGATCCCCCGACCGGGGGCTGGGCATGTCCACCAAGGCGCTCCCGGCGGGGAGCTCCCGGGCGCCGCGTCGGAGACATGGGCGCCGGGCTTACGTCACCGCAGGAGTCCAGCGAGCTGGAAGGCTGCCTCGTTCCACCGCAGCTCGCTCTGGAACTGCCGCAGGTCCGTCCTCCCGTCGATGACGAGGAACTCGATCCCGGCCATGGCCGCGAAGTCCTCCAGGTGCTCGATTGTAAGGGCCAGGGAGAATCCGGTGTGGTGGGCCCCGCCGGCATGAATCCACGCCCCCGCCGCCGTCGGCAGGTCCGGCCTGGGCTTCCAGAGGGCCCGGGCGGTGGGAAGCCTCGGCATTACTCCCAGGGGCTCCACCACGTCCACCACGTTGACCACCATCCGGAAGCGGTTCCCCAGGTCTACCAGGGTGGCGTTGACTGCCGGCCCGGTGGCGGCGTTGAAGACCAGCCGCACCGGGTCCTCCTTTCCCCCGATCCCCAAGGGGTGTACCTCGCAGGAGGCCTTGCCGGCGGCGAGGGAGGGGCAGATCTCCAGCATGTGGGAGCCCAGGACCGCCTGACCTTCCGGGTCCAGGTGGTAGGTGTAGTCCTCCATGAAGCTGGTACCGCCGGGCAGCCCATGGGCCATCACCTTCATGGACCGCACCAGGGCGGCGTGCTTCCAGTCCCCCTCCGCGCCGAATCCGTAGCCATCGGCCATGAGGCGCTGGGCGGCGATCCCCGGGAGCTGCTTGAGGCCGTGGAGGTTCTCGAAGGTGTCGGTGAAGGCTTGAAACCCTCCGTCCGCCAGGAAGGAACGCAGGCCCAGCTCAATCCGGGCGGCATCCCGGAGGGACCCGTGCTGCGCGCCACCTTTCTCCAGGCCGGTCATCAGGGTGTAGCTGGATGCGTACTCCTCGCAAAGTGCGGCTACTTCCCCGTCCGCCGCCGCCTGCACGTGCCTCACCAGATCCCCCAGTCCGTACCCGTTCACGGCGTAGCCCAGCCGCCGCTCCGCTTCCACTTTGTCCCCCTCCGTGACCGCCACCAGGCGCATGTTGTCACCGATGCGGGCAATCTTCATTCCCTGGCTGTCCTGCCAGGCGGCCGCCGCCCTCATCCAGGCAGCGATGCGCTCCCGTACGGCTGCCTCCGTCCAGTGCCCCACCACCACCTTCCGGTTGAGGCGCAGCCGTGAGCAGATGAACCCGAACTCCCGGTCCCCGTGGGCCGACTGGTTCAGGTTCATGAAGTCCATGTCGATGGTGGACCAGGGGATGTCCCGGTTGAACTGGGTGTGGAGGTGCAGCAGAGGCCGGCGGAGCCGGGTGAGCCCGCCGATCCACATCTTGGCCGGGCTGAAGGTGTGCATCCAGGCCATGAGGCCGATGCAGCGAGGGTTCGAGTCCGCCTCCCGGAGCGTCGCGCTGATCTCGTCGGGCGTGGTGAGGACCGGCTTGAACACGACCTTCACCGGGAGGGCGCCCGAGGCGTTCAGCCCGTCGACCACGGCCCGTGAGTCTTCCGCCACCCGCTGAAGGGTTTCGGGGCCGTAGAGGTGCTGGCTGCCGGTGATGAACCAGGCTTCGAGGGGCGAGAAATCGATCAGAGAGGACACGGAAGCTCCTCTTCGCGGGTTGGGCCCGGAGAGCTCTTCGCCCGGGACGCCTCGTAGTCTACAGCGGAGGATTCCTTACGGCGAGTCGGGCCAAGAGGGCTGGACGCGGCGGGCGGGGGAAGGGAGATTGCCCGACGGCGGGAAGGCGGAGTGGGCGGCAGCGTAGGCCAGCCACCCCAAGAAGCCTGGAGGACATCGCCCCATGGGCCCATGCCGGAACGGAGGGAGATCATGACGACGCTTCGGGGGACCTTCTCCCTCCTCCTCATCACTCTCAACACCCTTGTATGGACCCTGCCCCTGCTTGTGACCCATCTCCTCAAGGTGCTCCTCCCCTGGACGGGGTGGCGCCGGTTCTGGAGCCGGGCACAGAATGGGATCGGGGAGGCCTGGATCTCCTTCAACAACTGGAACCTGGCGCTCCTGAATCCGGTTCGCTGGGACGTCCAGGGGCTGGAGGGCCTGTCCATGGACCAGTGGTACCTGGTGGTGGCCAACCACCAGACATGGGTCGACATCCTGGTGCTTCAGCGGGTCTTCAACCGGCGCATCCCCTTCTTGAAGTTCCTCCTCAAGAAGGAGCTTCTCTGGGTCCCGTTCCTGGGCCTGGCCTGGTGGCTCCTGGACTACCCCTTCCTGGAACGGTCCAGCAACGCCGGGAAGGACATGGAGACCCTCCGCCGGTCCGCGGTGAAGTTCAAGTTGACACCCGTGTCGGTCATGAGCTTCGTGGAGGGGACCCGTTTCACCGCCGAGAAACACGGTAGCCAGGGGTCCCCCTACCGGCATCTCCTCAAGCCGAAGGCAGGTGGGCTCGCCCTGGTCCTGGGGTCCATGGGAGAGGCGATCCAGACCGTCGTGGATGTGACCATCGCCTACCCGGGCGGTCCTCCAACGCTCTGGGGGTTCCTCTGCGGCCGCTCCCGGGAGGTGAAGGTCAGGGTCAGGAGCCTGCTGTTGGACGCCCAGCTTCGTGGGGATTTCTCCCGGGACAAGGCCTACCGGCGGAGGCTCGTGACGTGGGTCGGCGAGGTTTGGGGTGAGAAGGACGTCCTTCTGGGCTCTCTTCCTGACTAGGCGTCGGGGCCCGGAGAGGCCGGGGTAGCCCTGGAGGCCAGGGTGGCCTCCATCAGCTCTCTCCGGAGGGTGAAGGGGTCCTCCGCCACCAGACCGCGGACGCGGAGGGAAAGGCTCTGGTACAGGCGCCGCAGCAGATCCATGGAGAGCCCGTGGCGGGGATCCGGGCGGCGACGCCCCGGCTCGTGGAGCCTGACGAAGGTACCCGCCACGTCTTTGAGGGGTCGTCCAGCGGCGTTCTCCCTTTCCCAGACCCAGGCAGCGTGGATGGCCGCGCCCAGGGCCGCTCCTTCCCCCTGGACCGGCACCACCTCCGCGCCGAAGACGTCCGCCAGGACCTGGCACCAGGCGGGGGAGACCGAGAGCCCCCCGGTCACCCGGAGCTCCAGGGGATCGACGGGGAGGCGC
>Ga0209164_1001738_pt1 | contig 26157 bp, 25 predicted proteins | sample MTBNYHSulfiMetaG_FD_187458 | JGI IMG/M metagenome (GOLD analysis project Ga0209164, IMG submission 187458) | Enrichment culture microbial communities from rom New York Harbor, USA that are MTBE-degrading - MTBE-NYH (New York Harbor Sulfidogenic)... | ecosystem: Environmental > Aquatic > Marine >... | reverse complement strand
TAAAAAGTCAAAAAAACGCAGAAAGTGCCCTTTTCTGTCATTCCGGCGAAGGCCGGAATCCAGGCAAAACAAGGACTTCTGGACCCCGGCCTTCGCCGGGGTGACGGCGCGGGAGACTTTTTACGAGTTCATCATTCTTCAATAAAACAGCGGTACAATTTCGAATTTATTCACCTCCACCAACCCCATATCCGTAAGCTTGAGCTCCGGGATGACGGGCAGAGCCAGAAAAGAAAGAACCATGAAGGGTTCCTCAATCGCACATCCCAGGGATGCGCTCGCTTTGGAAAGATCGGCAATGCGGGGGCTCAAGGCGCCCAGCGGCTCCGCCGACATGAGACCGCCCACTTCGAGGGGGAGCCTGGCGAGCGCCTTTCCTTTCTCGACAACAACCATCCCGCCACCCATATCCCTGACTTCTTCCACAGCCCGGCAAAGATCATCGTCGCTCACGCCGACGGCTATGACGTTATGAGAGTCGTGGGCCACAGAAGAGGCCAGGGCGCCTTTCTGAAGGCCGAAACCCCTCACCAGTCCCAGTCCGATGCGGCCGCTGCCCTGGTGCCTTTCAACCACGGTCAATTTCAGGATGTCTTTCCCGGGATCGGAAATGACCCAAATCCCATGAGATGAGACCTTTTCCCTGCAAACCCCGGTGACGATTTGACCCGGGATAACCTCGATCACTCTGGCCTCCTCCCCTTCCCTTTTTATGCGGAAAAGGCCAGGATGGAGCGATGGAATGGAAAGAGGTCGGCAGGCGCCCAGGGTTTGCCCTTGGGACCAAGCTTCCGCAAGGCGTCCTCCCTCTGCGACCAGGCGACCGCTTTTGTAGACCCGATCCACCTTGAACTCTTCCAGATCCTTGAAAACGGTAAGGTCGGCCCGGTAGCCTGCCGCCACAGCACCTCTATCTCGGAGCCCGAAGTATTCGGTCGGATTCAGAGAAACCATTTGAACCGCCGTCACAGGATCAAGGCCCCGGGAAACCGCTTTTCTCAAAACATGATCCAGGTGGCCCTGCCGGCGCAGGTCTTCAGGGTGAAGGTCATCTGTGACCAAACAGAACCTCCTGGAGTTGACCGGATTGACCACGGGGAGGAGAGCTTCGAGGTTCTTTGCGGTGCTCCCTTCTCGGATCATGATCATCATTCCGCTCTGCACTTTTTCCAAGGCTTCGGTAGGGTCAATCGTTTCGTGGTCGGAGCGAATGCCGGCGCAAACATAGGCCTGGAGGTCTTTTCCGCAAAGGCCCGGGGCATGGCCGTCAAGGGGCCTTCCCCCAAAAAGAGCCAGCTTTTTCAAGATCTCGTCGTCCCCTGAAAGGACGCCCGGAAAATTCATCATCTCCGCAAGCCCGAGGATGCGAGGCTCCAGGCTGAGCTCCGCAAGGTCTTGCGCATTCAAGGTTGCTCCCGAGGTTTCCAGGCTGGTGGCCGGGACACAGGAAGGGGCCATGAAGAACACATCCAAGGGAATGCCCCGGCTGTCTTCAAGCATCATATGGATCCCTTCCATGCCCAGGACATTGGCAATTTCGTGGGGATCGGATACGATGGCCGTTGTTCCACACAACAGCAAAGAGGCGGCAAGTCGGGAAGGTAGAAGCATGCTGCTTTCAATGTGGATGTGGCCGTCGATCAGTCCCGGGCTGATAAAACCGCCGGCGAGATCGACCTCCTCACGTCCCTTGTAACCCCTTCCCACGCCGACGATGAAGCTTCCGTGGACGGCCACATCGGCCTCTTGCAAGGCCCCGGAGAAAACATTCACCACTCTGCCCCCTTTGAGCACAAGATCAGCCGGGATCTCTCCCCTGGCCGCTTTGATTCTCTCCTTCAGTGCAGGAATGGACTCTTTGTTCACTTTTTATCGCTCCACCTTGTTCACAACGAACCACTCATCCTCCGAGTCCGACGATGTATCCACAAGGAGGTGAAAAATATCCAGATCCGGGTAACGCCTTTTCAAGTCATCGAGATCCACCGGCTCGAACTTGTTCTTGTTGTTGAGGTAAGCCTGTTCTGTGAGCGCATTGGACTCATAGTTTTCCTTGCTTCTTTTGGATATTCTTCTGAGGGAAACCTCCTGAGGACACTGGGTTTGCTGAATCACAAATCGCCTGCCGTGTTTTGCCGCCACCCCGGCCGCTCTCATCCGCAACGACTGGGTCACAAAGGTGGCATCGAGAATAATGCTCACCCCTTTGCCGCTCAACTCCTCGGCCATCCTGAACATCGCATCATAAACCATCTTCCTTTTATCCATGCTGGAAGCCACTTTCTCATCAAAAATATCCTCTCCCCGGAGCACTTCCAGCCGGATCATGTCCGTCCTCAGGATGGTGTAGCCCTTGAGCTTTGCAATGACCTCCGTGGTTTCCGTTTTGTAGGATGCAGGAAGCCCGCACGCAATGAGCACGGTTTTGTCTCCCAACTCTTGGGTCATGAACTTCTTAAAAGGTTCTCTCATTCCTTGACTCCTCTTTCCCCCCTTCATGCAATATACGCGAAGGCGAGATCGAAATATTTTCTCGCCCGAAGCACGGCCGCTTCCTTTGCTTCAGGGCCGATGCCCGGATCATCGATCTGGAAACTGTTGACTTTACCCCGGACAATGGCCCGGTAAACTTTATAAAAGCAAAGCAGATCCTCGGCACCCTTCTCATCGGTCAGGCGCTGATACGCTTGCCAAAGTCTCCGGGAAAACCATTCGCCCCCACGATATTCCAGGTCCATGAGAACAAAGGCGATGTCCGCCACCGTGTCACTGTAACGAAAGCGGTCGTTAAATTCAATGCAATCAATAATGGAAAGCCTCCTGGTAAAACATACGTGTTCCATGTGCAGGTCGCCGTGACAATCCCGGATTTTTCCTTTCTCCACCCTGTCGTGAAACCGGCGTCTGTTGGATCGGTAAAAACGCTCCGTCCACCGTTCCAGGGTGTTGAATTGCTTTTTGCCGATGCTCACCCCCTTGTATTTGCGCACCTGGGCGAAATTCTCGTCCGTATTCACTTTAAAGGCGTCGGGTTCTCCAAACCGGTCGATTTGGGGGGTTCTTAAGGCTTTTTTGTGAAACTCCGCCAGGACCTTCGCAAGCCTGCGCAGATGGTTTTCCGTCAGTGCGCCTTTTTCATAAAGAGAGATCATCAGCCGGGCGGAAGGAATTCTTTTCATCTGAACCGCGTATTCGACGATTTCCCCTCTTTTGTCGCGTATGGAATAGCGCTTGCCGTCGAAGAAAACGGGCAACGCATCTATGTAGATATCCTGGGCGAGCCGCCTGTTCAGGTTGAGTTCCCGGCGGCAGTAATAGGCCCTCTTCTCGAGCGTGAGAAAGTCGAGAAATCCGAAATTCACGGGTTTTTTTATCTTGTACACAAAGCGATCGGCCACCAGCACAAGGGAGATATGGGTCTGAAAAAGAGAAACCTTTTTGGTGGCATCGGGAAGAGACTCAGGGTTCAAAAGATCTTGAATCATGGTTGAATCTGTCATGGGTTCCTCGTGTGGGCACGCAGGGATGTAAAAAGTTACGTTTATCCACCCTCGTGCTTGAAATCAAGCACAATCTATGAAATCCGCAGAGACCGGATTTCATCATGATACCTTTTGCGTCCCCATGTCTTTTATGGTAACAGAGGATGACTTTCAACGGAGAGGGTGATGCACACGCTTCAAAAAATACAGGAGGCTTCAACATATATCGCTTCCCGGGTCACGGAGCGCCCGCATATCGGAATCATTACAGGCACCGGCCTGGGGCGATTGACGGCCGCCATGACGGTCGATCTGCGGCTCCCCTATGAGGAGATTCCTCATTTTCCCCGCTCCACAACCGAGGGGCACAAGGGAACGCTGGCTTTCGGCCGAATCGGAAAGGTGAGTGCCATGGCCATGGAAGGCCGCTTTCATCTCTACGAAGGCTATGGGGCCGAGGAGGTTGCCTTCCCCGTTCGGGTGATGTCACGGCTCGGGGCCAAGACCCTGATCATCTCCAGTGCAGCGGGCGGATTGAATCCTCTCTTTCAGCCCGGAGACCTGATGATGGTGACGGACCACCTGAACCTGACCGCCGGGAATCCCCTGGTCGGGCCCAATCTCGATGATTTTGGACCACGGTTTCCGGACATGAGCCGGGTTTATGACCGAAGCCTGATGGCTCTTGCAAGAGAAAAAGCCTTGGAGTTGCGTATCCCCCTTAAGGAGGGAGTGTATGCCGGCATCCTGGGCCCGAGTCTTGAAACGCCCGCGGAAACACGCCTCCTTCGTACCGTCGGGGCCGATGCCGTGGGCATGTCCACGGTTTTGGAAGTGATCGCCGGTGTCCACTGTGGCATGAGGATCCTTGTCATTGTGGCGATCTCCAATGTGAACCTTCCTGATTGTATGAAAGAGATGTCCCTTGAAGAGGTCATAGCAACGGCCGAAAAGGCAGGAAAAAAACTTGCACCTCTGCTTAAAGAAATAATCTTAAGTCTTTATAATTAATTGGATACTAGGAACTGAAATTTCTATCAAAGTATCCCTTTAGCTGTTTCAAAAAGCTCTAAGGATCATGGTTTCATAGGGCCAAAGAGATACCCAACAAGCAGTTCTCTGATGAGAGTTCCTGAGTTCAGGAGGACTTTTCGGTGGAAAACGTGGATATCCTTGTAAACCGCGGCACCATTCTCACCATGGACAAATCCGGTTCCGTGATTCCCAAAGGGCATGTTGCCATCCGGGGGGATTCCATTGCAGCGCTGGGCGCCGGCGACGGCCTGGGAATTCACGCAAGAAAAATCATCGACGCCCGGGGAGGCCTCATCCTGCCGGGATTGATCAACGCTCACACCCATGCGGCCATGAGCCTGTTCAGGGGCCTTGCCGACGACCTGCCACTTATGGAATGGCTGACCCGTTACATCTTCCCTGCAGAAAGCAGGATGGACGCAGAGTTCGTTCACACCGGGAGCCTTCTTGCCTGCGCGGAAATGATCCTGTCCGGCACCACCACCTTTTGTGACATGTATCTTTTCGAGGAAGAAGTGGCAAGAGCAGCCGAGCGGGCGGGAATGCGGTGCCTCGTGGGCGAGGTGCTCTATGATTTTCCCTCCCCCAACTACGGCCCGGTGGCGGAGGGGCTAAAATACACCGAAAGACTCATCAATAAATGGCATGGCCATCCGCTTGTCTCCATTGCTGTTGAGCCTCATTCCCTCTACACATGCAGTCCTTCCCTTCTCAAGGCGGCCAACGAATTGGCGCTTCGCTACAGGGTCCCTCTCATCCTGCACGTGGCCGAGACACGGGCCGAACTCGAGGAAGTGAAAAAACTTTACGGCAAGAAGCCTTTTGAACACCTTTCGGATCTGGACATCCTGGGTCCCCACGTCATTGCGGACCACTGCGTCCACCTGGACGATCTGGAAATCCGGAGGATCATTGAACACGATGTCAAGCCTGTCCACAATCCGGAGAGCAACATGAAACTGGCCTCGGGCGTATCCCCGGTTTTCAAGTTGCTCAGGCAAGGCGCCACGGTGGGGCTGGGCACCGATGGATGCGCTTCCAACAACAATCTGGACCTCTTTGCGGAGATGGACATGGCGGCAAAGCTGAACAAGGTGGAGGCCATGGACCCGACCGTGCTGGATGCCCTCACGGTCTTGAGAATGACCACCTCCATGGGCGCAACAGTGCTCGGCCTGGCTCAAACGGTGGGCTCGCTTGAAGTGGGAAAGAAGGCGGACATCATTGTTGTCGATACCAACAAACCCCACCTGACCCCCATGTACAACCCCTACTCTCACCTCGTCTACGCGGCTCGCGGCAGTGATGTCAGCCACTCCATCATCAACGGAAGGCCCGTCATGGAAGACGGAAAGTTGCTGACCCTTGATCTCGGGGAGCTTCTTGATAAAGCACACGAAAAATCAAAGGCCGTCCTTTCCTGGATCTCCCGGTGAAATTCGCCCCGTTCCATGCCAAGGTCATGAAAAAACTGGAACCCTATTGACATCCTTCGCTTTTTCTCTTTGAATGAACGCAAGAAAGAATTGGACTCATGCAGTGCCGGAGTATTGGAGTGTTTTCTAATCATGACGTGCCTCTCTATGTAGCCCTTGGAACCAGGCTTCGGGGCGTGCCTGAAGTGATCACGCTCGGGGTGAGGCCTAATTTCAGCGACTATACGGATGAGGAGAAGAACCTGATTCTGAACGCAACCATGGTTTTGTACCCTTCGCGGAACTACGCCCAATTCCTGAGCACCCTTGGGAAAAGATTTTTTCCGAGCCTTGAAACCTGCCTCTACGCCGATGAAAAGATCAAGCAGACCACTCTTTTCTATATGCTGGGCTTGTCTCACCCAAAAACCCGGTTTTATTATCATCTTCACCACCAACAAATCCTTGAAGATTTCGAGTTCCCTTTTGTTGCAAAACTCCCACGGGCTTCCGCTCAAGGCAGAGGGGTTTTCAAGATTGAGAACCCGATCCATCTCGAAGCCTATTTGCGGCAGTCGCCCATCGCCTACATCCAGGAATATCTACCCCACAAACATGACCTGAGAGTCGTCCTGATCAACTATGAGCCGGTTATTGCCTATTGGCGGGAGGTGACGAATGGGGGATTCAAGGCCAACCTGTTTCAAGGAGGGTCCATCAATTTCCATGACCTTCCGGAAGACGGTCTTGAAGCGGCCAAAGAGGCCGCTCGCAAGTGCAGGTTCAACGATGTGGGCCTGGACCTTATCCACCATCAAGAGAAGTGGTATGTCATTGAAGCGAACATGAAATACGGGCGCAAGGGGCTCACCATGAAAGGCCTGGATCTGAAAGAGGTGATTCGGGAGAAATTGCTTTCAGGAGCGCTGCTGACACAGACTGAAATGGAATGAAGAAAAAAATCCTCTACACCATGCTCTCTCTCCTCCTTCTGGCCGTGTTCGTGGGGGCCGGAGTATTCGCCTTCCTCTTTGTGCGGCTTTCCGGGGAAACCAAAGAGCGAATCCAACGGGGTGCGATTGAGAACGTCATTTTCTCGGAAAGCCCTGTGTTTTACGATGACGGCGAAACGGCCCTGGGGGTCTTTTTTGAAAAAACACACCGGCGTTACATCCGGTACCCACAAATCCCGCCCCAGTTCGTCAAGGCCATTGTGGCCGCTGAAGACAAGAATTTTTTCACCCATCCGGGTTTCGATATCAGGGCTATTGTTCGTGCTTTGATCGCGAATCTTCGCCATGGTAGGGTCTCACAGGGGGGGAGCACGATTACGCAACAGACGGCAAAAAACGTCTTTAAAAGAGAAAAACGATCTTATAGAGCAAAACTCAAGGAATTGATACAGGCGCTCCTTCTTGAAAGGGAGTACTCCAAGGAGGAGATCCTGGAGATGTATGCAAACCAGTTTTTTGTCACAGGCATCGGTCGGGGTCTTGGAATTGCCGGGCAGTACTTTTTCGATAAGGAGGCGGAAAATCTCGATCTGGTGGAGTGCGCTTTCATCGCCGGTTCGGTGAAAAGTCCAAACCGCTACAACCCGTTTACAAAGAAAACAGCGGCCGAAAGAGAAGCGGCCGTAAGGCTCGCGAATCGGCGAAAGGACTATGTGCTGGGCAACATGCTGGCCCTCAACTTCATCACAAAGCAAGACTACGAGAAGGCGAGAACGACGGAAATCCCTTTCAATCAAGGGAAGCTGGGGTACAGGCTCAATGTGGTTCTGGACTATATCCGAGAGCAACTGGAATCGGAGTACTTCAAAGAAATCCTCCAGGAGCAGGGCATTGAAAACATCGCCACCTCCGGAATCAAGATCTACTCCTCCATCAACAAGGACATGCAGGAGGGCGCCCTTCAAAGCATAAGAAGGCACCTGCCCTTGCTGAACGTCAAACTGGCCGGGTATGGCGCAGAAGAGCATAAGAAGAGGTACAAGGGGGTAGCGGAGGAAACGGCGGGCAGGTCTTCAGGCGATCTGCCGTTCCTGGTCCGTATCACCGAGATCCACGATGACAGGGAAAACCCCTTCCTGGCGGTGTCATGGGAAGATGGGGGAAGCATTATCGATTTTGAAGGACTCAAGCCCATTGGTGAAGCCTGGCTTAAGGGCAAGCTGGGCCATTGGGCCGTGTTCGACAAGAGCGACACCTCCGAGTTCCTCAAAAGCCTGAGTGTAGGCGACCTTGTACCCGTTCAATCCCTTGGACCCTCCGGGGACAAACGGCTCTATCTCTCTGAAATGCCGGAACTGGAGGGGGGCATCATTGTCGTCGGCAAGGGCATGATCAAAGCCATGGTGGGCGGCTTCTTTGACCGCTTTTTCAATCGAGCGGCAGACGCCAGGAGACAGTTGGGCTCCATTTTCAAACCCCTGGTTTATACCGCCGCTTTGCAACTTAAATGGAACAGTCTTGACCCCCTGATGAATCGTCCTGACCTCTATTCCTTCCAGAAGACTTTTTATATTCCCAAGCCCAATCACGCGCCGGAAGCCGAAAAAGTATCCTTGGCCTGGGCAGGGGTCAAGTCGGAAAACCTTGCAACCGTCTGGCTTCTCTATCACCTCACGGATCAGCTCAACATGAGTGAATTCCGGCAGCTCATGGAACTCCTCGACCTGGACAGGAAAAAGGACGAGTCCTACGAAGATTACGTGGCCCGAATCCGCGACAGGCACGGTGTCCTTGTGGACAGGGATGCGTTAATGGAGGCCGCTTTTGAGGAAGCCAAAAAAGAAATTGAATCGGATCTGATCTTCTCAGGTCACGAGAGCGTTGTCCAGGCGCTTCGCCGCCTTCACTTCCACATCGATCCGGAACAGCTTGACCTTCGAAACCCTGAAGAGCTTGAAATCCTGCGGCTTAGCTTTTCAAGGCTTCAGAACCTTCACCAGGATTTGAAAAAGAACTTCGGGGTGATTAAGGAAATGCTCGACCCTTCTATGGCCACCAAGGATTCCGGGATGGAGGCGCTCTTGAGAGCTGTCCTTTCTTCATTCTACCTGGAATGGCAGGAGGGCGGAGAGCGGCATGTGGTCTATACGGATCGACCTTGGCCCAGGCTGGAACCGCTCCTCCCGGAGTATCACCCGGACATTCTTGAGCGGCTGGAGCTGGAAGATATCCGGGTTGACGGAATTATGCCGCCCGAACCCATGGATCTGCTTCAAGCAGGCACGATCAAGCACTTTGAACGGTTGACAGCGATGAGGAGATACGATGCAGAAGTCCTCTTCAAGATCGGTGATTTCCGAAGGCTTGTGAACACCCTTTATGTGGTCCGCCTTTCCGAGGAGCTCGGATTTTCGACCAAGCTGGATCCGGTGCTCTCCTTTCCTCTGGGCGCCAATGCCGTGAGCATCCTGGAAACGGCTCTGGCTTATGGGGCCATGATGACTGGTAAAGTCCACCCTTTGGATGATGGAACGGCCCCCGGCATGGTCCCCGTCATCACCAAAATCGTGGACAGGGAGGGCAAAATTCTCTGGGAATACCGTCCTCATCCAAAACAGGTTCTTTCAGACAGGGTCTCGAACCTGGTGGCGAACATCCTGCGCCTGGTCATGGAAAACGGCACAGGCAGGAGCGCCCGCGATGCAGTCCGCCTGACCCTGGAGTTGGATGAGACGGCTTTGAATGTTCCTCTGCCTTCTTTTGGAAAAACCGGCACAGCCAACCGCTTTACCAATTCAAGCTTCGTCGGATTCATACCCGGGCCTGATGAGCAATCAGGCCGCCTTGACCTGGACGATGGTTATGTGATTGCCTGCTATGTGGGCTTTGACGACAATCGGCCCATGAAAACCAACCGGATCTCCATCTATGGTGCATCAGGGGCATTGCCTCTTTGGATTGACACGGCAAATGCGATTGTAAACAGTCCACGGTTTAAGGTAAACTTACAGATCGCAGAATTGGCGTTTGAATCGCAGCCTTTTGAGCGCACGGATATTCAAGGGATGCTCTACGTTCCTGTGTCACCCAAGAGCGGCCTTGCCCTGCCGGAAAAAAGCGGATTCTTTTTAGCAGATTTCCCTGCAGCGCTTTCAGATGCCGACCTCCGGGACCAAACGCTCATTCTCAAGCGAGTTTTTGAACCAATCAGGAGGCACGATGACGAGTAAGCAAAAACCCACAAAATGGATCGCCCTTTGTCTTGCATGCTTTTTCCTTGCAGTGGGTTGCGCCCATGAGATGATGGGATTTCCCACAAGGGAGGAAAGGCCTCCTCTCCTTCCCCGACCCGCGCCCTACCCTTTGGAGCGTCCGGAAGGGTTGGAACAGAGAATGAAGAATCTCCAAATCCTTCTGGAAGACCCTCAACTAAGCCTTGAGGATCGGTTGCTGGCCCAGGATCTTCTCACGACCTACCAGGCTTTTGAAAAGACTTCACTGAGCCCCGTGGATGAAGAGCTTGGGAGCTTCATCCGGATTCTCCTTTCAAACCTCATCCGCCTGGACGAGAGGTACTTTGCGAGCCTTTCTCCGGAAGACGCGGACGTAGCTCGATCCATGGCACTTTTTTCCGAAAAAAGAAAAAACATCATGGACAGATACCTCTCAGGGGATTATCAGGGGGTCATCGATAGGGCCATTGAGTTCGAAGAGCGCTTCGGCGCCGAGTCCCTTTCGCCGGAGATCGGTCTTGTGTTCGCCCTTTCCCTGGCCAAGCGGGGCATGGTTCAGGAAGCTCTCCGGGTTGGAACAAGGATCAGTGATGAGCTGGAAAGAATGCCGGGCGTCGTCGAACTCCGGGCAAGGATGGTGGAATGGCAACTGGCCCTCGGAGACAAAAAAGGCGCTGTTCAAGGTTACGAAAAGCTCGTGGACAATCTGAATGAAAGAGAAGCTTTTCTCAAGGGGGCGGAGCGACAGATATCCGGGCATGAACTGCAAAAAGCGCCGCCCCCATTCCCTGACCTCACCCAAGAGCCGGCGTCTGTTCAGGAGGTTCTCGACCAGGTCGATGCCCTGGTGGAGAAAAACGATTTTGACGCAGCCAAACTCCTTCTCCTCAGGCTTGCCATACGCCTCCAGGGCGGACCCGAAGCCGACCTCGTCGATCAGGCTATGAAGTCTGTTGAGCTTGCAGAGGAAAAAGCCCGGGACCAGGAGCGCTCCGATGCGTTTCAAAAGCGAGAAACCCTTGAGCTTGCGGCGAGTCTCATAGAACAGGAAAAATACGAAGAAGCCATTGCAAAGATCGATAGTGTGGCATGGGCAAGTGAACTTGGCCCTGAAGCAAAACAGCTTCAGAATCTGGCCGTGGAAAAAATCGTCAACCGACAGAGAAATGAAGCAGCCAAACTGTTTCTCATGGCCAGAAACACCCAGGACCCCTTAAAGAAGGAAGAACTCCTCGTTTCCTCCTACAACATTCTGAAGAATTTGGTTGATCAATATCCATCAACTCCAATGTATCAAACAATAAACGACAATATGAAAAGAATCGAAGAAGCGCTTGCCAAGGTCAGAAAACGATAACGTTCAAGTCATCGGCCTGGGCCAAGCCTGCGTTGATTACCTGGGCCGGGTTCCATCCTTCCCCGAAGAGGATGGAAAGATGGAACTCCTCGATCTTCACAGACAGTGCGGAGGTCCTGCTTCCACGGCTCTTGTCGCCTTGTCCAAACTTGGAATACGCTGTTCCTTCATGGGCTCCGTCTCCGACGACCCCTTTGGCGGAGAAATCGTCCGGGGCTTGGAGGAAGGAGGCGTTGATTTCTCCTTCCTCAAAATCGTTCCGGGTTATTCGTCTCAGTTTGCCTTTATTGCCGTCAGCCGCAACAACGCAAACCGCACCATCTTCTGGCACAGGGGCAGCGTTCCTCATCTGAAGAAGGATGAGGTTGATCTCTCAAGTTTTTCAAGAGCGAGGGTCCTTCACCTCGACGGGCTCATGATTGAAGCTTCCCTCGAGGCGGTGAAACAGGCAAAAGACATGGGGCTTACCGTGGTTCTCGACGCAGGCACCCTGAGGGAAGGCTCCTTGGAACTGGCCTCGCAGGTAGACGTGCTCATTGCTTCGGCCCGCTTTGCAGACCCTTTGGTCGGTCCCGGCGCAAGGCCTGAAAAAGCGCTCGAAGCGATTTGCCGCTTGGGACCAAAGACGGTCGTCATCACCCTTGGTCCGAAAGGCAGCCTGGGGTGGGACGGAGAGAATACGATGGCTCAGAAGGCTTTTCCTGTCCAGGCTGTGGATACAACCGGCGCAGGCGATGTCTATCATGGCGGGTACATCTACGGTTTGCTCCAGGGGTGGTCCATGGCGGCCTGCATGCGTTTTGCTTCTGCTGTGGCCGCCTTGAAGTGTCGAGAAGTGGGCGCGCGAAAAGGGATCCCCACCCTTACTGAAGTCCAAGCCTTCATGGACACGGGGTACTAGCGATGATGTACGGTCGAGCGCTTGCACGGATGCCTAGAGGGCATCCATATCCACGTGCAGAATGACCCGTTCGACTTTTCCCATGGGTCCTCTATGGCTTTAGGGGTTTGTTAGTTTGCAAAGGCGCCGTTCTCGTACAGAAGCACCACTTTCCCTGATTCGAGGCGGGCGGTGACCCGTTTTTTTTCCGTGTTCACCAAGTCCCAGTGAATCGCTGAATCGTTCAGACCCAGCCCTTCTTTTGTTTTCTTGTTCAGCCGGGCAGGGTTGCCGTCAAAGGTCTCTGAGTAGGAGGCGCCTACAGCAAGGTGGCAATTGCCGTAAAGGCCACCGTAGTTTTCGTCATAAAGGGTGCTGGCCATGAAGCGGTCGATCCGGGAAAAGCGTTTGTCCGTCAAAGAGAACTCGCCCACCCTTCCGGCCCCCGGGTCTGCAGCGAGCTGCTTGCGAAGAAAGGCCTCCCCTTTTTCCGCCTCAGCTTTGACCACGGAGCCGTTCTTGAAATGAAGCGTCACACCCTCTACGTGATTCCCGTTTCGAAAAGAGGGCTGGTCTGCAAAATAGACGCCTGTGGTTCCGCGCCAGTCCGGTGAAAGGAAGAGCTCGAAACTGGGGATATTGTGACCTGTCATGCCGACCCATCTTCGCTTCTCGCCGGGTGTAATGATCAGATCCATGCGCTCTGATTCCACATGAAGCGTCTTCACCTTTAATCGGTTGAGCCATGATTTGATGCTTTTGGCTCTGCGGTGGATTTCCCTCCACTCTTTTACCGGGTCTTCCTTGTCCAGGTAACAGGCTTGAACCACCTGGTCCTCATAGCCCCCCATGGCGAGTCCGGCCTGCTTGGCCGGCTCAGGGGTGGGAAAAAGGCAGAGCGTCCATCCGAAGTGCCCTCTCTCCTCCCGCTTGTCCAGGATATCGCGCAAGGGCTTACGGGCCACAGCCGCTTTGCCGATTTTTTTCGGGTCCACGTCTGCCAGGTGGGTGAGGGACTCAGGGGCGTTCAAGTAAATGGCGCCGTTCAAGGCCCGGTAGAGCCCTTTTTCTCCCGGAGGCTGAAACACCAACTGTTTTTCCCTGGCCCTTTTATAGAAATTTCTCTCCATGGCCGGTGAAGGGCCCCCGCGGAGAACAGGGTTCAGTCCCCGATCAAGGATCCTCGCATGGAGGACTTCGGCCATCTTGAGGGCTGCCTGGTCATAGCGGACCATGATGACGTCGTTTTTTTTGTACCGATCTTTTCTGGCCGTGTTCAAAGCCCAGAGCAACACGTCCGCGTATTTCTCGATGTGCTCTTCCGATAACATGCTTTCACCCCTTTGATTTTTCCTTGTTCATCCGCTTAATGGAAATGCCTTCTTCCCCGACTTGGTATTCCTCGAAGAGTTTGACGTGTCGCTTTTCCTCTTCCATAATGACGTCAAGTTGATCCATCGTCTCTTTATCCGTAAGAAAGGAGCGGATCATTTCATAGAAAAGAATCGTGTCTTTTTCGAACTCGATGGCTGTCCGGCGCAGTTGCTCGAGGGTCTTGATTTTGGACAGATCCGCTTCCTTGAGGGAGAAGTTCTGCGATCCGAGAACTTCCTTCAGCATTTCCCTGCCCATGGCTTCCAACTCAAGGTCGCCGTTTTGCCCGGCCAGTCTGCTTTTTTGTTGAACAAAAAAATCCACATGCCTCACTTCCTCTTCGGCCAGCATATGGAGCATGGAGGCCATGGGGTTAGTCCAGGGCTGCTTGAGCGCATCGCGATAAAACCTCTCACCGTTTCTTTCGATCTGAATCCCAAGGTCACATATCTCTCTGAGTGTGAACATCTTCTCCTCCCGTGAGGATCAATTGATTCTCATTGAGCGATCGACACTCCCGATTTTAGTTGGAGTATAGCAAAGGCTTTGGCCTTTGCAAAAAGAAACTGGGCCATCGCCTCCTTTTGGTTGACAACCCATCATTATTCTTTATTTTTTAACGGGAAGATCCTTCGATCCGCCTACGGCAGCCTCAGAAGGACTTGCATTGCAAATCGGATTGCCACGCTTGCCCGCCTGGAGGGTCGCTTTGCGCCTCGCAATCAAGGTGTAGGATTTTTTGCGTAGCCGTCATAATTGTTTTTGATGAACTCATAAGAAATGGAGGTTTGCCCCGTGCTTCGACAACTGGCGGTCGGCCCTTATCAGACCAATTGCTACATCCTGGCTTGCAAAGACACGCTGGAGGGTGTGGTCATTGACCCCGGTGATGAGGTTTTTCGCATTACCAAAGAGATTTCCCGGAACGGAATCCGCATCCGGCACATTCTCATCACCCACGGCCACATCGATCACATCGGAGGCGTGGAGGAGTTGAAAAGGATCACCAAAGCGCCGGTTCTCATTCATCCTCACGATGCTCCCGCTCTGCGCATCCCTCCTGAGGGCAGCCTCCAGGAAGGTCAAAAGATCCAGGTGGGTACCTACACCCTTTCGGTGATTCACACACCCGGACACTCGCCGGGTTGCGTCTGCTTGCTGGCGCCCGGCGCCGTATTTACAGGCGACACTCTTTTTGCGGGATCGGTCGGCCGAACGGATTTCCCGGGCGGAAGTCACGAACGCCTTATTGAAGGGGTCAGAACAAAGATTTTCCCCCTGGGAGACGAGCTTCGGGTCTATCCCGGTCACGGACCCGCGAGCACCATCGGGACGGAAAGGCGAACCAATCCCTTTTTTCAGTCCCATGGACGCGCATGGTAAACCAAGCTCAGCTCGCTTCCACCCGCCCTGGCAAGGCTGCTGCGGGGGACGGAGCGCTCGCAACTGGAAGGTTCACACCGCAGGAGCCCCAATGTCTTGTTTATCGTAAGAGTTCAAAGATTTTGTGGATTCTTGATTTCTTCAAAGAATCTGCGTAATCTTCGTAATCTGCGGATGCTATAGGGTTAGGCTGCGGCTGAGCCGCGCCCTCTGTGTGTTTGTGGTGAATCTCGGTTTTGTCACTCCAATACCGGAAAGTGGGGATAATGGAAGGAAAGCTTATGGAACAAAGAGATCTGAATCGATTGATCCACTCCGCTACCGAGCTGATGGCCGAAGCAAGCAAGATCCTGGTTTTCACAGGAGCAGGAATGAGCACGGAATCCGGCATTCCCGATTTCAGGAGCCCCGGCGGTATCTGGAGCAAGTATGATCCTTCGGATTTTCTCTATCAAAGGCTCATTTCCGATGAAAAAGCGCGGGAGAAATACTGGGCCATGAGTGCCGAGTATTACGTCACCATGAAAAGCGCTGCTCCGAACCCCGGGCACCTGGCCATCAAGGCACTCGAAGATATGGGAAAGCTCCTCGCCTTGGTGACCCAGAACATCGATAACCTCCATCAGAAAGCCGGGAATTCCGTTGAAAAGATCATCGAAATCCATGGCACCGCTTTTTCGGTCTCTTGCCTGAATTGCGGGAAGCACTACGATCGGGACCTCATCGAAGACCGTCTCCGCTCAGGAGTCAAGGTTCCCTATTGTGACGACTGCTCCGGCATTCTCAAGCCCTCAACCATCTCTTTCGGCCAGGCCATGCCGCAGGAGAAGGTCCAGGAGTCGCTAAGACTCGCCAGGGAGTGCGACCTTTGTCTCGTCCTTGGTTCTTCCCTTGTGGTCTACCCTGCCGCTTCCATACCGGCCTTTGCTGCAGAACACGGCGCAAAGCTCGTTATTGTCAACAGGGATGAGACGCCTCTGGACCGGATGGCCCACCTTGTCATCCACGAATCGGCGGGCCAGGTGCTGCCTAAAATCCTGAAAGGCCTGCGGCACTGATAGAGCCAAATTTTTCTCTTGCAAGCCTTGCTTGAACGCCTTATCCTTCATCGCTTAAGATTTGCGGCTTCGTACAAAGTCTTCTCAGTTGTCACTCCCGCGCCCGTCCTCCGCAGTAGCTCTGCTACGGAGGATGGAGAGGCGGGAGTCCGGAACCCCTTCAGAACACTGGATTCCCGTCTTCACGGGAATGACATGAGGGGGAGCTTTTCGTACTTTTTTACGAAGCCGTCAAGATGGTATCCAAGGAGAAATCTATGCTCAAGATCGGGTTCATCGGATGGCGAGGCATGGTGGGCTCCGTGCTCATGGAGCGCATGGTTGGGGAGAAGGACTTCAAGGGTTATGAACCCCTTTTCTTCACGACATCCAACATAGGAGGCAAAGGCCCTGATATCGGGATGGAAATCCCGCCTCTTCAAGACGCCTTTGATCTCGCCCTTCTTTCCGGCATGGATATCCTGGTCACATGCCAGGGCGGCGACTACACGAACAGAGTCTATCCCGAACTCCGCAGCAAAGGCTGGAGAGGCTATTGGATCGACTCCGCCTCCACCCTGCGGATGGAAAAGGATGCCATGATCGTGCTGGATCCTGTGAACAGAAACGTGATCGATTCATGCCTCAAATCGGGAATGAAGACCTATGTAGGCGGGAACTGCACCGTGAGTCTCATGCTGATGGCCGTCTCGGGCCTCTTTGCTGCGGGCCATGTGGAGTGGATATCCTCCATGACCTACCAGGCCGCTTCAGGGGCTGGAGCCAATCACATGCGCGAACTGATCGCCCAGATGTCGACCCTCGGCTTTGCAGCCAAAGGGCTTTTGGACAACCCCGCCTCCACCGCGCTTGAAATTGACGCCCTGGTCACCAGGGAACTCCGTGCGCCGTCCCTCCCGGTCCAGTACTTCGGGGCCCCTCTTGCAGGCAGTCTCATTCCTTGGATCGACCGTGCCATGGAATCAGGCCAGACCAGGGAGGAATGGAAGGGCTTTGTGGAGGCCAACAAAATCCTCGGCACCAAAACCCCGGTCCCTGTGGACGGTTTGTGCGTTCGTGTGGGCGCCATGCGCTGCCACAGCCAGGGCCTGACCATCAAGCTCAAGCAGGACGTGCCCCTTGAGATGCTGGTGGATCTCATTGAAATGGGAAATGACTGGGCCAAAGTGATTCCCAATGACAAGGAATCGACCCTCAAATACCTCACCCCGGCCGCGGTGAACGGGACCCTGACCGTGCCCGTCGGCCGCATTCACAAAATGATCATGGGCCCGGAATACCTCACGGCCTTCACCTGCGGAGACCAGCTTTTGTGGGGCGCAGCCGAGCCCATCCGAAGGATTCTCAACATCATCATCGAGCACCTGGGCTGATGAACAGACGGCGCACGGCACACGGCACACGGAAAAAAGAATATCCATCCAAGGATTCCCCCTCACCTGGTGGGAGGGGTTAGGGGAGGGTGCATCCTGAGGCCGCCCGCAGAGCGGGTGGAGTTTCACTTCGAGCCTGCCACGTGCGCCGCCGTGCACCTTCTTCTGTGTGAATCCCATTGACATGGACTCCTCCGGCCATTATTATTGCTCCCGGAAGTGGAAAGCTCACTGGTGGGGCTCCCGGACTTCAAATCCGGTGCGACGGTGAAGAGCTGTCGGGTGGGTTCGATTCCCATGCACTTCCGCCAAATTGCAAGAAATCAAGGGGTTAGGATACATTCTTAACCCCTTTTTTATGCACATTTTGAAGGCCCAAAACTTTCATTGTAACTTAACCCTCAAAACGAGCGAGCTCTTGAAAATAACCACCCTCCTGGCGACCGGGGTAAAATCCCCACCGGTCGCCGGGTTTCTTCCCCTTCGCTGCGCCTTCTCTCTCACGATGAACTTCCCAAACCCGCTGATCAGGACCTCGGATCGCAACTGGCCGATGCGCTGGATCCTGCCCTTGCGCTGCTCCAGTCTGGTCGGATTCCAGGGAAGGTCCAGATTGATGAGGGACCCCCAGACGCTGCAGGTTGAGCCCTTCCGACGCTGCTTCCGTTCCAATCACCAATCGCAACTCACCGGTGGTGATTCGTCTTTTTATTTCATCGCGGTTCAACCGCCGAAGTTCGCCCCTCTCGATGATCCCCGATTTTGCGGCACCGGCATAGACGGCGATTCTTTCATCCGGCATCCATCCGGATAGCCGGCGGCCAAGCCAGAGAACCGAGTCGTAGAACTGGCTGAAAATGATGCAGCCTCTTCGCTTTCGTCCAGCCAGATCAGATCATAGTTGCTGACCCAGGCCGTCCGGGACTCATTGGCCCTGCCGATAAAGCAGAACCGCGATCCGTCCGTCCGGGTGATCACGCCGGCCGTGCCGTGGACCAGGCCGAAGGCTTCGTCAGGAAGGACTTTCACCTTGAGATGGCCGCTCTGGAGAAAATCGTAGAGCCGCTGAAGCCTGGCCTTCATGGGTGTGCCGATCTCGGCCCGGAGCGAAGCGCACCACTCGCGGTGCATCCCCCACTTGGCTGCCCGCGCGGTCTGAACATCCAAAGGATTGAGTCTGGAGTTGCAGACACCCCGAACGCAGGTTTCGCCGCCTTCCGGCGTCATTCGTTCCAGGGCTTCGCCCGCCACCTCCAGCAGCGAGGAGCTGAAGAATCCGGCGATCCGGTCGTACCGGCGGGCGTCCTGCAATTGTTTTGCCAGGAAATCCTTCAGTGGGCTGCGACGTGAAGAGTAGCGCTGGATCATGAGGTAATATGTCCTCTTTGCAGATCCGGTAACTCGGAGGCGAAAAAAAATACGCGATAACGGTTCAGACTGAGGAGAAATTCGACAGTTCTTTTTCTTCTGCTCGCCATGCAGCATAGGAAAGGGCTTCCATTACATCTTCATGTTCCAGATATGAGTATTCCCCAAGAATACCTTCAACAGTTTTACCGGTGGCAATAAGGCCGAGGATGGTGCCTACGGTGACCCGCATGCCTCTGATTCAGGATTCCCCCCCCCCATAACCTCGGGGTCGATAGTTATTCTTGTCAGTGGTTCCATGGTGCCCTCCATAGTCAGCGACCTCCGGCACAGCCGGAGGCTTGTAATATGTGAACCGCTCAAAGCGGTGGTAAACCTTCAGCCACCTCAAAGGTGGCGGCTACTTGCCTAATACAGCTTTAGTTGGTCGACTCTTCGATCTTCTCTTTCCTGTTCTTTGATATATTTGCGAATCGCCTCTTCGTTTCTGCCTACCGTACTCACATGGTACCCCCTTGCCCAAAACGCCTCCCCTGTAAAATTCTTCCTCCGGCCAAAAAACTCCCTCGCAATGTGAATCGCACTCTTACCTTTGATGAAACCAACCACTTGCGAGACCGCGTATTTTGGAGGAATGGAGATAAGCATATGGGCATGATCCGGCATAAGATGGCCTTCCAATATCTCGCATTCTCTTCTCCGCGCCAGCTCCCTAAAAACTTCACCCAAAGATTTCCTCAGATCCCCATATAGCTCTTTCCTACGGTATTTCGGTATCCATGTGAGATGATATTTGCATTCCCACTTCGTATGGCTTAGACTCTGTGCGTCGTTCATGAAAGCCTCTCTTTCTGTGAATTTTGAGCGGTTCACGTTGGAGGGGCTTTCACATAATCCCGGAAATGTCAAACTTTAGGAGTCGCCCGGCACAGCCGGGGGTTTACCCTGGATTAATTACATCTTTAGTTGAACTAGCCTCACCTCCTTGCTGATTACATGAGCACTTTTTTCAAGAAAGCTCTATGTTTCCGGTGAGCTCCCTAATTGAAATTCCCATGGGAAAAATAATTGACGTCAGTCGGGGATATCCCTCCTGTTGCAATTTCATCAATTTATATATACAGATAGGCCTCGATATGATTGGATTTGAGGCGGTGGACTGGGGGATGACAAAGGAAGAGCTTGTGGAGAAGATCAAGGGACTGCTGAAGACGGATGATGATCTGGGTTTTCTGCTTCAGTTGAGACTGGAAGACCTGGAAACCCTCGTAGCAATGATATGGGACAGGATGGATCAGGTCGGGAGGTAGAGAAACCTATAAGGAAAGGAATAATATGGAAGAAAAAATCGTCTATTTTGAGAAACCAGGCAAAGGGAACACATCGGAAGTTATTCAGCTTGTAAAGGAGAGAGCGCAAGCCAGAGAAATAAACCGACTCGTCATAGCATCAACCCGAGGAAGCACGGCAAGAGATTTCGCGGAAGCGGTAGCCGGAACAGACTTGGGTTTAATCATCGTTCCATGGCAATTCGGGTTCAAAGGTGAAGATCAGCCCTTCCCGCAGGAACTGGTAAATGAGCTTAAAGCAAAGAATCATCAAGTTCATTTTGGAACGATGCTGTTTCACACCTCAGACTTTTATGGGACAAACGCTCCCCAGGCCCTGGCCAATTTACTTAGAACGTTTGGCCAAGGGACCAAGGTTTGTCTCGAGATCCTTTTGATGGCCTGTGACGGAGGACGTATCAGGATTGGAGAAAAGGTTATTGCGGTTGCAGGAACAGGGTCTGGAGCGGATACGGCTGTCGTCGCCACTGCTGCACCAACTACAAGGTTAAGCTCACTGCGCATTCATGAAATTATCTGCAAACCTCTACTGTCCTGATATGGCGCGGAGAAACTACCATAACGTACTCTTCATTTCTCTCTCCCAATTCGGCATTGCCTTTTCTTTTAATTTCGTTATGGTTTTCCTTCCTTTTTATATTTACGGCATCGGCCCTCTCCCTTCTCAACAGACACTCATCTGGGTGGGCTTCATCATGGGAGCACCGAGCTTTGCAGCCGCTCTGGCCTCTACCTTTTGGGGATCTTTAGCGTCCCGCGTCAGTCCGAAAATCCTGTTCATGCAAGGATTGCTTGCCCATGCCGTTATTATCTTCCTCATGGGGTTTGTATCGAGTCTACCACTCCTTCTCGTCCTCCGCATCGTCCAGGGGATAATGGGCGGTATTTCAACAGTCGGCTTGATCATTGTGTCGGCGTCATCGTCCCGAGAATCAGCATCGAAAGATATGGGTTTATATCAAAATGCCATGACACTGGGCCAGTTAATCGGCCCCCCAATAGGTGCGCTCACCGCCACAATGCTTGGTTACACGGGTGCTTTCATAAGTGCTTCGGCTTTCGTATTTCTCACCCTCGTGTTTTGCTTTTTCTATGTAAAGGAGCCCCCACATGAATCGAGGGAGCCCGGATCATTTACCAAACATGCTGTGAGTGGAAAGACTCTGATCGGGTGGGGCCTTTGTTTCATCGCAACTGTTCAGTTGATGTTTCTGCCGAGCGTTCTTCCGGATGTTTTCAGGGTTTTCCACATCGAGGAGAGCACCGCCTTGAAATCAGCCGGACTGGTCATCATGCTTTATACGGCAACAGCAATGGCCGGGACTTTTCTCTTGTGCAAATTCGCTGAAAGAGCAACGACTAACAGATTGATTATTCTTGCCGGTTTCCTGGGAACGGGTCTCCAGTTTATGCTTTCCGTAACTCCTGGGATTGGCAGTTTCATTGCTCTCCGCATGCTTCAAACAGCCATGGTTGCCGCCGTCATGCCGTTGGTGTTATCTTCCTTCGCCTCGGATTTGGATGGGCGGGTGATCGGCTTCCTGAATTCAAGCAGATTTGCCGGAAATGCGTTGGGTCCTATCATTGCGACTTCCGTCCTCGCTTTTTCCAGCTTGAACTGGCTTTATGTTTTTATAGGGATCTTGGGTTTGGTGCCCTTGATGACTTATGCATTCTCTTTGGCCAGTAAAAAAACCTGAATGTGTATCACCCGGGCAAAACCGATTCCATGGAGAGACGAATATGATCGAAGAGATACTGCCACATTTTTTTAGACTGGAAATTCCATTACCGAACAGCCCCCTCAAGTTCCTCAATTCTTATGTGATTCGATCTTCGGAGAGAAACCTGATTGTCGACACCGGGCTGAATCGAAAAGAGTGTCTGGATGCGATGCAGTACGGATTGCGGCAACTTGGCATCGACCTCGCAAACACGGATTTTTTCATCACTCACCTGCACGCCGACCATTTTGCGCTGCTCTCCAAGCTTGCGACTCCTTCAAGCCGGGTGTTTTTTAACAGACCTGAGACTGAATTGATCGAGGCCTCCGGCTGGTGGGAGCGCATGCTTTCTTACGCAGCCAAGAACGGCTTTCCTGAAAGTGAGCTGCGTGAGGCGATTCGATCACATCCAGGCCGTGAATTCGGGTCCGAATGGATACCGGAAATCAGTGTTTTGCAGGACGGTGATCGGATCTCGGCCGGAGATTATGGCTTCAGGTGCGTTTCCACCCCGGGACACAGCCTGGGGCACACCTGCCTGTATGAACCTGACAAGAAGATCCTTGTGGCAGGAGATCATATCCTGATTGACATCACACCCAATATCCAATGCTGGACAGACGATCAAAATCCCCTTCAAAACTACCTGGCAAGCCTGGACAAAGTGAATGAAATGGATATCGAGCTGGTTTTGCCGGGCCACCGGAGGCTCATCACTGATCACAAGAGGAGAATCGCCGAGTTGAAGGAGCACCACAAAACACGGCTTGAAGAAATCCTTTCGATCCTTGCAAACACTCAGTTGACCGCTTTCGAGGTGGCGTCTCGAATGACCTGGGACCTTGACTGTGATTCCTGGCAGAGCTTCCCGCGGCCACAGAAGTGGTTTGCCACCGGTGAAGCAATTGCACATTTGCGATATTTGGAGAGAAAAAGGCTTATCGTTAAGCACGATCAGGACGGAATCACAGTGTTTGCGCTGAATGAGCTACCCACCCCGGGATCAGAAGTTTGATGGAAACACATTGATCCCTCTGTGCCAATATGAGTGAGACACCTATGATCCGGCCCTCCTCGTCCTTCTGTCTCTGGTGCTGGTGAAAGAGCGCGACTGTCTTGATCACCGAAATCAATCGTTTGAAGGCACGTCTTGCCGAAACCGGGAGGTCTCAATTCAGGGTCATGTGGTCGGCCAGCTTTCCTGCAAAGGGAATCACAATCTGGACCGGTTCAAAACCCTTGTGGAACAACCTCCACCCCTCTATTTCGAGAGCGTTGAATTTATCACCGTTGCCGGCCGCAAGATCAGCGGTTATCCTCAAAATGTCCTTAGTCTGCCTGGACGTAATGTCGGTCATGATCGTTATGAGCCTGTCGTCGAGCTGACGTTCCAACCTCTCCTTTATCGTTGTCGTGACCAGTGCTGTCGGTCCATCCATAGTCACCCGCATGGCCACTTTTTTCCCTTGATCGTCGAAACTGGTGTATTGATAACTCAAAGAACCTTCACTCAAGAGGGACCTCACCGCATGTGCAGCTTCATTGTCTCCTCCTGCGTCCGTATCAAGGGGGCCCACTTCCTGAAGGATCAGAACCTTGTGTTTGAGACCGCCTTCAATATTGTAGAAGCTCTTGGAACTGGCCCCGGTGATCAAATGAAACCGACTCTTCGGGAAAAGCTCCAAGCATGCAGACACCCCATAGGATTTTCCTGTCCCGAATGGGCCGGTGACTTTGCACCCCAACGCTTCAGAGCCGTTTGATCGTTTAGGGAGAAGAGAACTTTCCATCACCGCCAGGACCATTGCGATCGTTTTCATCTGCCCTGCAACCCCGAAACTGTTAACCGCATCGATTCTTCGCTTTAAGCGGATTCTTGCTTTCTGAGACAGTTGCAGGTATTCTTGTAAAAGACAGGAGCGCTCAACAAAGAGATAATTCGGTTAAAGGGCTCTGAATGGACTTTGCCTCTATGAGAAACGAGAAAGAATTGATCGGCCCGCACTCCGCATTCATCGTTGATCTGGAAGGAAACAGGAATTGAAGCTGCCGGATGATTCGATTATCAGCCCCGAAAAAATCACTGAGTATCTTCTGAAGCTGCAACCTGACAACGACAAGCCTCAATTTCTGGCAAGAGCCGGTTACTCATTGGAAAACTGGCAGCGATTATTGGAAGATATTCGTAGCCAAATATTACCGAATGAGGCTGAGCTGATGCGTAAGACCACTTATGGCGACCTTATCAGGATACGGAGCAAACTGCTGGGTCCAAATGGCGTTTTACTCAGGGTGGTCACGATTTGGATGGCAGAACGGAAGATGCCTCACGGGAAACAAAGTTTATCACCCTGTTTCCTGACAAGGAGGGATGACCGTGGCATACGAGCTTTTCTCACGTGTATCTTTGGCAGAAGATCTTCCTGAGTACGGCCTTCATAAAGGCGATTTGGCCACCATTGCTGAAAGGCAAGAAGGTGGGCCGGGCCGGGAGACTGGTTACTCGCTGGAAGTCTTCAATGCTGTTGGTGAAACCATTGCCGTGCTGGTCGTGGAGGAATCAAGAATCAATCCTGTAAGAGGAAATGAGATTCTTCATGTCAGACGCCTTGATAAGGCAGTAGGCATCTAAATGAGGGAATGAGGTGCGCGGGTCGGACCTGTGCAGAGTGGAGATAGGGGATGCGTTGTTGCGTAACGTGACTAACTCGACTTGCATTGAGTATTCGTTCGTTGATTGAAATCTGGCCCGCAATCCGTCTATTCACCTCCCCTCCCGGCCTGATTTGGGACGCACAGTTTGTTTACTGGAGTATATGCTTGTCTATGAGGATAATTGAGCCCCAGTATTTTTCTGCCTCTTCTCTTTCATAGATCTTTTCAAACTCATCCCAGTAGAGATCCCAAAGGAACCCGTCGAGTTGTAAGAATATTTTACTGATTTCCCAGGCCACTTGTGCTTGGCGGGGATGTTTCATTGATCTTTCTCCTTTCTATCCTTCGAGGTTTTTGACTCTGAGCACCATCTCCGGGGTGACGGTGCGTTTCTGATCGAACATGGCGTAAGTGAGAGCTTGATCGGTGATAGCGCCGATTTTTCTTGGGATGCCTGTCAATATAGAAGAGAAGATTATGCGGGAACTCAAGGATTCCAAATGCTACGGTGGGAGAATCCCTTGGCCGGCCGGTAAGCAGTTCACGATGTCAACCAAAACGAGTTGGTGTGATTCCTCGCGTGTGCAAACTTGTAGACAGGACATTCATTTTCTTGTCCTTATTCTTATGGTTGATCTGCTCAATGTGTTCCACACTGACTTGTTAACCTCTTAAATTATAATGAAAAAAGACATGTGCTTCTCCTCGGCACGGATGTTGCTCCTTGAAGCATGCATCTCAGCAAATCAGAAAACCTTGGAGGGACGTCATGTTTGAAAAAACCATCAATCAGTGTTCGGGTGTGGCCGCCATGCTTGCGATGGTCATTACGTTCTGTCTCTTTTCTCTCACCTTCTGAGAACGCGTGGGGCAAGAATCTTGCGGCTCATGGCTCAAAGAGAACCTGGAAGGCGCCTCAAGACCATAGCGACTCTTATTCTCATTATTTCCGCCCTTTTGCTTATGAGGACGCCGTCCTTCGCAGGGCAGTTCAAAGTCACCCGCGTTCACGACGGAGAGACAATCCGGGCCGAGGGGTACGGGATTGAGATTGTTGTGCGTCTTGCGGGGATTGAAATACCGGTCGCTTCAGAACAAAACCACCCATCCCTCGCACTGGAGGCAAAAAGCTATCTCGCGGACATGGTCCTGAACAAGGGGATCGACATCAAAGGACACGGCGTGGATGACATGAACCGGGTCCTCGGCGTTCTCATGATTCAGCAAGTGAATGTCAACCTAGAGATGATCAAAGCGGGCTATGCAATTGTTTATAGGAGAGATCCTCCCCACCCCCTTTACCTCCTCCCCTACGTGAAGGCCGAAGAGGCCGCAAAACGATTCCGAAAAGGGATATGGGCCACCGATACAGGCATTGACTTATCCCGGCAATCCCAGCCAAGTCCATAAAGGATCTCGTAACCGTTCACGGGTTCAAAGGTTCAGAGGTTTACCCGCCTTCGGCGTGGTTCAGGGTTTCATTTCTGCCCCCCCCCGGGTTCGACGTTGGAGGCGGAT
>Ga0209164_1001735_pt1 | contig 26226 bp, 21 predicted proteins | sample MTBNYHSulfiMetaG_FD_187458 | JGI IMG/M metagenome (GOLD analysis project Ga0209164, IMG submission 187458) | Enrichment culture microbial communities from rom New York Harbor, USA that are MTBE-degrading - MTBE-NYH (New York Harbor Sulfidogenic)... | ecosystem: Environmental > Aquatic > Marine >... | reverse complement strand
CTACTACTACTACTACTACTACTACGGTGACGCCGACCGTCTTGTCACGATGCAGAGCCGCCGATGGTAGTGAGACGACAATGGCTTACGATGCGGCGGACAACTTGGCGAAGACTGAGTGCGCCACGGGTACAGAGGTCCATCGGTCATATGACCCGAGTGGCCTCATCACTTCCTTGGCGATGGCCTCCGAGTTGACGACACGGACGTACACGCACAGGCCGACGCTCTGGCTCTCTGAGTGTAGGAGACAACACCGGTGTGGGCAACGATTATGGCCATAACGCAGTTGGCCGACTCAGCCGCAACCCGGATACCATCGATTCGAACAGCACTGGTGTATGAGTTGCGCGCCATGGAGCCTGCTGATGGGGGTCCGTATGTTGATGTCAGAAGCGCTGCTAGGCTTCGTGATGATACTGAGTGGAATGGCTAGCGGGGTTCTCGTCAGCTGGGCCAGCGGGTGGAACGAGATGTCGAATCGAGTCGTTGCCACGAGGATTGCAGCTCGGCTCGTGAGTCTGGAGCTGGGAATCATGCTCATCGGCTTGGCGTTCAGAGCAGACGACGCTGCGTTCGTCGCATCTGGGGCGATGCTCTTGGTGGCCCCAGTGCTGATTCTGGTCACGGAGTTGGTCTCAGTTAGGAGAAGGAGGCGGACAATCGCTTTGGCCGCGCGGAGTGGCGCTCCGTTGCCCCGCGGCGTCGATCGCGCCAAGGCGAATCTTTGGGCCGACCAGCACCTTCGAGATGACAACGCCACGTAGGCGTCATGGGCAATCAGGCTCATCGACGAAGACGCATTTCAGAACCGGCTCGCGCGGCTCTCCAAGGTGCGGATGGACTGGCCAACGCGATGCCTACCCGATCACTACCGCCCTCACGCTCACGGCGGTCGCCTTGAGCCCGGGTATCTTCGACTGCGGATCCAGCACAGCACCGCTCGTGAGTGCGTTCGCAGGGGCGTCGGCGAAGTGGAAGGGCATGAAGATCACTCCGGGCCGTAGACCTTCCGTGATCCGGGCAGGTGCCATCACGGTCGCGCGCGGTGAGGTCACCTCGAGCGAATCTCCCTCAGACACTCCTAGGCGCTCCGCGTCCTGTTCGCAGATCTCAACGTAGCCTGCGGGGCTTAGCTCCGACAGACCGTGCGAACGCGCCGTCATCGTATTCGTGTGGAAGTTCCACAGGTTGCGACCGGTCGTGAGCACGAACGGCATCGCGTCGTCAACCGGCTCGGCTGGCGGCGTGTGGTCGACGACTGCGAACGCACCTTTGCCGCGGGCGAAGCCGTCCGTATGAAGGATGGTCGTGCCGGGGTGGTCGTCCGTCGGGCACGGCCACTGGAGCCCCCCTTCGGTATCGAGTCTGCGGTAGCTCACGCCTCCGTACTGCGGGGTGACCGCGCTCATCTCGAGCATGACGTCCGAAGGTCCGTCGTACTCCCACGCCAGGCCGAGGGCGTTCGCCAGAGAAGTGAGGATCTCAAGATCGGCGCGGGCTTCGCCTGGGGCGTCGACGATCCTTCTCACGCGTTGGATGCGCCGCTCCGAGTTCGTGAAGGTCCCTTCCTTCTCGAGGAAGCTCGCGGCGGGTAGGACCACGTCCGCGTACTCGGCCGTCTCGGTCATGAACAGGTCCTGGACCACGAGGAATTCGAGAGCGTCGAGCGCCTTTCGCACGTGCGCCTGATCCGGGTCGGCCATGACCGGGTTCTCGCCCATCACGAACAGAGCCTTGAGGTCACCCGCGCACGCAGCGTCCATCATCTCGACGACCGTGAGCCCGGACTCCTCGGCCAACGTAGCTTCGGTCCCCCAGAAGTCACAGAACCGGTCGAGCGTGCCGCGGTCGGCGACGCTCTGGTAGCCCGGCAGGCAGTTCGGCAGGCAGGCGAGGTCGCAGGCGCCCTGGACGTTGTTCTGGCCGCGCAGCGGGTTCACGCCGGTCCCCGGCCGGCCGATCTGCCCGGTCAGCAGCGCGAGGTTGGCGAGCGCGCGTACCTGGTCGGTGCCGGAGGTGTGCTGCGTGACGCCCATGCAGTAGACGATGGAGGCTGCGTCGGCGCTCGCGTACGCGAGCGCCGTGTCCCGGATCTGGTCCACGCTCAGGCCGGTGACCCGCGCCGCCTCGTCGAGGTCGACACTCGCGAGATGCGCACGCACGGCCTCGATCCCCTCCGTACGTTCCGCGATGAAGGTCTCGTCGGCCAACCCTTCGTCTAGGATGACCTTCATCATCGCGTTGAAGAGCGGCACGTTCGAGCCGGGAGCGATGCGAAGCCAGCTGTCCGCGTGGTCCACGAGCCGGATGCGTCGCGGGTCTATCACGATGATCCTCGTGCCCGCGCGCGCAGCCTTCTTCAGCTCGATGCCCACGATGGGATGCGCCTCGGTCGTGTTCGAGCCGACCACGAGGATCACGTCGGCCTGGCCGAGGTCGGCGTACGAGTTCGTCATCGCACCGCTTCCGAATGAGGCGACCAGACCGGTCACCGTGGAGCTGTGTCAAAGACGGGCGCAGTGGTCGATGTTGTGAGTCCCGAACGCGGAGCGGAGCAGCTTCTGGAACAGGTAGTTCTCCTCGTTCGTGCACTTCGCACTCGCAAGACCGGCGACTGCGTCGCCACCGTGCTGCTCCGCGATCTCACTGAGCCGCTCGGCCACAGCCGCGAGCGCCTCGTCCCATGTGGCCTCCACCAGCTCGCCGTCACGTCGGACCAATGGGGTTGTGAGCCGGTCCGGGTGGTGCGTGAAGCTCCAGCCGTAGCGGCCTTTGGCGCACAGGTTGCCCTTGTTCACACCACGGTCGAGAGGTGCATGCGCGCCGATGATGCGACCATCCTTGACGCGGTACTCGACAGTGCACCCGACGCCGCAGTAGCCGCACGTGGTCTCAATGGCGTGCGTCTCCCACGTGCGGCCTCGGTACCGGCTGCCCCTGTCGGTCAGTGCGCCGACCGGGCACGTCGACACGCACTGCCCGCAGAACTCACAACCCCCGGCTTCCAGTGAAGAGGCGTACGGCGTGTTGGGGACCGCTTCGAACCCGCGGTCCGTGTAGCCATACACATTACAGCCCTGTACCTCTTCGCAGATGCGCACGCAGCGACCGCACGAGATGCACTTGGTGTAGTCACGCTCGATCAGCTGGTTCTCGTCGATGCCTTCCCACACGCGGTGGCGCTCGCCGCTGTACGGGGACTCCTCGATCCCGAACTCGTATGCGATGTCCTGCAGCGCGCAGGCGCCGGCAGAGTCACACGACAGGCAACGCAGCTCGTGGTCCGAGAGCAGGAGCTCGACCACCGAGCGCCGCAGCTGGGTGATCTGTTCGCTGTCCGTCGTCACGGCCATTCCGTCTGCGACCATGGTCGTGCACGAGGTGGGGAAACCGCGCATCCCTTCGATTTGTACGAGACACAGCCGGCACGCGCCGTATGGCTCAAGCCGCGGGTCGTGGCAGAGCGTCGGGATGCGGACGCCGATCTCGTTGCACAAGTCGAGCACGGTCTGACCGCGGCGGGCCCTGACGGGCTTGCCGTCGATCGTCATCGACACGTCGTATGCGGGTCCTTCTGCCACGGGTGGTGTCTCCTCGGCCTGTCTAGTCCTTCTCGCGACGCCGCACCCTCACGGTGCCTTCCATCAGGATCGTCTCGACGCCCTCTCGCACGAAAGCAGCGATGTCGGACACGGACACGATGCCCACCGGCTTGCCGTTCTCCACAACCGGGAGCCTTCGCATGGCCAGCTCGCGCTGCAGCCGGAGTGCCTGCAGCAAGTCCATCTCAGGCTCCAGCGGGACGAACTCCTCGTGCATGACATCACCGACGGCGACTTCGCGTGGGTCGTCGCCGGCAGCGATCACGGAGTGGGTGATCTGGCGGTCTGTGAGGATGCCGACGAGCGCGTCGTCCTCGACGACGAGGACCGACCCGACCTTCTCGTCGCGCATGATTCGCGCGGCTTCGGTCACGGTCACGTCCCGGGACACCGACACGACGCGCGGGGTCATGATGTCTCTGACCTTCATCCGGCTATCTCCCTCTCTCCAGCGGGTCCGCCACTGGTGTTGAGCGTACCGTTTCCTTGCTACACCCGACTTATCGCATTGAACGGGCAGTGTTCCAGGCAGATCCCGCACTTGATGCATCGCTCTACGCTGATGCTGTGCGGCTCTTTCATGTCGCCCCAGATCGCGCCGACGGGGCAGTGCTTCTTGCACACCGCGCAGCCCTTGCATGTCTCGCTGTCGATCACATAGCGATGCAACTCCACGCAGGCACCGGCGCGGCACCGGCGATCGTGTATGTGCTCTTCGTATTCGTCTCGGAAGTAGTGGATCGTGGTGAGCACCGGATTCGGTGCGGTCTGACCGAGACCGCACAGTGATGCCTGCTTCACGTCGGTGGCGAGCTTCTCGAGCTTCTCGATGTCGCCCTCTTTGCCCAAGCCTTCCGTGATGCGCGTGACGATCTCGAGCATCCGCTTCGTACCGACGCGGCACGGCACGCACTTGCCACACGATTCGTCCTGGGTGAACGTGAGGAAATAGCGGGCGAAGTCCACCATGCACGTCCCGTGGTCTACCACGACCATGCCTCCGGACCCCACGATCGCGCCGACCTTCGCAAGCTCCTCGTACTCGATCGGCGTGTCCATCAGATGCGCGGGCAGGCAGCCGCCCGACGGTCCGCCGATCTGGACCGCCTTGCACTCCTGCCCGTCACCGCAACCGCCGCCGATCCCTTGGACCAGGTCGCGCACGGTCATGCCCATCGGGACCTCGACAAGCCCGCTGTAGCGCACCTTGCCCGTCAAGGCGAACACCTTCGTGCCCTTGCTCTCGCCGGTCCCGATCGCCGAGTACGCGTCGGCGCCGTGCGTCACGATCCACGCGACGTTGGCGAGTGTCTCTACGTTGTTGATGACCGTGGGCTTGCCCCACAGCCCTGACGTTGCCGGGAACGGCGGACGTACCCTCGGCATACCGCGATGACCCTCGATCGACGCGATCAGCGCCGTCTCCTCGCCGCACACGAATGCCCCTGCGCCCTGCTTGACCCTCACGCGCAGCGAGAAGTCGTGTCCCATGATCGAATCGCCCAGGAAACCGCGTTCCTCGGCCTGTCCGATCGCGATGAGCAGCCGCTTGACCGCCAGCGGGTACTCCGCGCGTACGTACACGTAGCCCTCGCTCGCCCCCACGGCATACGCGGCGATGGCGAGCCCCTCGAGCACCGTGTGCGGGTCGCTCTCGATGATGCTGCGGTCCATGAACGCCCCCGGATCGCCCTCGTCGGCGTTGCAGATGACGTACTTGGGCTCGCCTTCGGCGTCGCGCGTGAAACGCCATTTCTGGCCGGTCAGGAAACCCGCGCCCCCTCGGCCCCGAAGGCCCGAGGCCTTGAGCTGCTCGATCAACGCGTCGGGATCGGCCTGTTCCAGTGCCGTGCGCAGGCCGTCGTACGCGCCACACGCGAGTGCGTCGTCGATGTTCTCCGGGTCGATGTGACCGCAGTTGCGCAAGACGATCCGTTGCTGGGACGCGTTGAAGGGGATGTCGGCGTAGCGCTCGATGGGTTCGGCCTCGGCCGCCGGCCGGAAGAGCAGGTCGCGGGCGACTCCTTCCCCGTCGAGCAGCGCGTCGACGATCTTCTGAGCACCGCGGGTGTCTACCGACGGATAGAAGATCCCTGCCGGTCCCGTGACCACGACAGGGCCCATCTCGCACAGCCCGTGGCAGCCCGTGCGCACCACCCGGATCCGGTCGGCCGCGCCCGCGCGCTCGACGGCGGCCTCGAGACTGTCGGCGACCTCGACCGAACCGTTCATCACGCAGCCGGAACCGGTGCACACGCGAATCAGCGTTGCGGCGGCAGCGGTGTCTGTCGGAGTGGCGGGTATCACGGGCACTCGGTCTCGTCGGGGGGTTCGGGCACCTCGTCCCGCTCGGCTGCAGCTTCTTCGCGCAGCTCAGCGGTGATGCGCCGGGCCGTCGGCATGTCGAGCTGGCCGTACGTCTGATGGTCCACGAGCATCACCGGAGCAAGGCCGCAGCATCCCACGCACGCCACGGACTCGAGCGTGAAGGAGAGGTCCTCGGCCGTCTCGCCCACTTTGAGGCCAAGCTCCTCGGCGACGGCGCGCGTGACCTCGGGAGCGCCTCGCACGTGGCAGGCGGTCCCGTGGCATACCCGGATGACCTTCTCCCCGCGAGGCCTCAGGTGGAACTGCGAGTAGAAGGTGGCCACGCCGTAGACCTTCGACAGGGGCAGACGGCGCGCCTGGGCTATGGCGCGCAGAGCGCTCTTCGGCAGGTATCCGTAGATGCCTTGCGTCTCCTGGAGCACCGCGATGAGCGCGCCCGGCTCCTCGGCATGCCGCTCGAGCACCGGCTCGAGGAAGGACAGGTCGATGCTGGGGGCGCGCTCGGGTGTGCAGCACTCTCGGTCTGTCATGCGGGTCTCCGAGATCGGTTGGCGTGGCTCGGCCTGTCGCGGGTCGAAAGCTGCGCTAGTCGAGGAAGGAATCGCAGTACAGAGTATCGTTCTTTAGGACAGAGTACGAGCGCTCGATGGTGTCGTCGGCAGCCAACACGGCGTCGTCCTGCCGCACCACGGCCATCTGCAGCGTGTCGTCGGGGTCCATGATCGCCGCGTCGAGACCGACAGGGATGAGCAGGGACAAGAACGCCGCGGCTATCGGGGACTTCACCGCTTCCGGGCACCCGTTGTAGATGTTGGACAAGCCCACGACCGTCTTGAGCGGTGGTTCGTTGAGCTGCTTGAACATCTCGATCGCCTTCATCGCCTCCATGGCCTGTTGCTGGGCGACGCTGATGGGTAGCAGTAGCGGGTCGAGGTAGAGCCGGTCGAGCGGGACGTCGAACTCCATCATCGCGGCCATGATCTGGGATGCGGCGATGAGCCGTTCGTCGGCGTCCCGACTTACACCGGCCTCCGTCATGGCCAATCCGATGATCTCGGCCTCGTAGGTCTTGGCGAGCGGGAGGAAGGTCTCGAGCCGTGCGCGCTCGGCGGACGTCGAGTTGATCACGGCTTGCTGCTTGCAGACCTTCAGTCCTGCCTCCATGGCCTCCGGGTTCATGGTGTCCAGGCACAGCCGCGTGCCGGGGACCGCCTCCTGGACCACGCCGACAACGAACTCCATCATCTCCGGGCCGCCCTTGGTAGCGGGGCCGAGGTTGATGTCGAGCAGGTCCGCGCCGGCCTCTACCTGGCGGATCGCCATGTCGCGGATGGGCCCGGGGTCGCGGTCCCTCATGGCCGGCCCGACGGACGTGCCCATGACGTTCACTTTCTCACCGATGACGAGCATTTGCGTCCTCCTCGCTCACTTCTCGCCGGTTCTGTCCGTCAGCGCCCGTGCGACATCGCGCAGGGCGCGGGTGTAGTCGGCATCGACATCGTGGGTGCTGCGCCCCTCGCGGTCCGCGTCACGGATCGCGCCGCTGTCCGGCAGCGTGCCGATGAGCGGTATGTCTCCGAGCGCCTCCTCCAGGAACGCGAGGTCTTCCTCGTTGCGGATCCTGTTGCCCACCGCCACCACGTCGCGCACACCGATGTCGGAGGCGAGCGAATGGACGGCCTTGGCGGTCTGCACCGCGCGAGCCCCGGGTTCGACAACGACCACGAACACGTCGACGCTCTCCGCAGTTCCTCGGCCAAGGTGTTCGATGCCGGCCTCCATGTCGAGGATCGCCACGTCGGTGCGCTCCACGAGCAGGTGGCGCAGGAATGCCTTGAGGAAGGTCCCCTCGGCACACATGCAGCCGCTGCCTCCACGCTCGACGGTGCCCATGCGAAGGAGAGTGACATCGCCTATGCGCAACCCGCACGTCTCCACGATGTCGGAGACGTCGGGATTGAGCCGGAACATACCTCCCGCGCCCGGACGCGCGCCGGTGCGCTCTTCGATCAGGTCGTCCATCTCCGACAGGGGCGTGCAAGACAGCTCGGCGGCCTCGTCGGCGCCGAGGGCGACCGCGAGGTTCGCATCCGGGTCGGCGTCGATGGCGATCACACGCCGGCCCTCCTCGGCCCACAGCATCGCCAGACCGGACGCAAGCGTGGTCTTGCCGACGCCGCCCTTTCCTGAGACTGCAAGCTTCACCTCACACCGCTTCCGTGGTCGCGGTTGCAGGTCGCAGATCGGCGGCGTCGAGCACGCGGGGGACGAGCTTCTCTGCCCCGACGGCCATGATGTGCACGCCGTCGCACGAGTCCCGCACGTCGTTGACGAAACGAGCCGCGACTTGTATCCCGGCCGTCACCGGGTCCTCGGCGCCGTCGAGCTGCGAGATCACGGACCCGGGCACCTCGATGCCCGGGATGTTCTTGTTCATGAACCGCGCCATTCCCGCGGAGCGCAGGACAACGATGCCTGCGAGGACCTTCACGCCGAAGCCGCGAGCGTACTCCATGAAGCCCCGGAACGATTCGGCGTCGTAGACCGCTTGCGTCTGGAAGTACGTGGCGCCGGCCCGCACCTTCTTCTCGAACTTTGCGAGTTGCGGCGCCAGCGGCTTTGCGTCCGGCGTGACCACGGCGCCGACCGTGAGGTCGGGGACCCCGTGCAGCTCGTTGCCGGCGGCGTCGGTGCCTGATGTGAGCGCCGCGATCACGTCGAGTAGTTGCACCGACTCCAGGTCGAACACGCCCTTGGCCTCGGGATGATCGCCGACGACCACGTGGTCGCCGGTCAGCGCGAGCACGTTCGTGATGCCGAACGACGCGGCCCCCAGGATGTCGGACTGCAGCGCGATCCGGTTGCGGTCGCGGCACGTCACCTGCAAGACGGGGTCGTGCCCGGCGTTCTTGAGGTGGATGCACGCGGCGATGGTGGACATCCGCATTACTGCCGCCTGGTTGTCGGTGACGTTGAGCGCATCGACGCGCCCGCGCAGTAGCTCCGCGGACTCGAGCATCTCAGTGACGTCGGTGCCCTTCGGAGGGCCGACCTCGGAGGTGATCACGAATCGCTTCGAGTCGAGGGCCTCGCGCAGACTCATCGCGGCTCCTCCTCGGCATTGATGTCCCACTTCGGTGTACGGATGCGCACCGAGTTGTCCTTGGGTTCCAGTGTTGTGCCGTACTCCTGCTCGAGGCCGAAGCTCTCGAGGCGCTCGTAGATCTCGACCCACGCGCACGGCCTGTCGCCGAGTTCGCACGTGCCGTCGGAAACGCCGCCGCACGGGCCGTTGAGGATGCCTTTGGCGCAGCGCGTGACCGGACAGATACCGGCCGTCCTGCCCAGGACGCACGAGCCGCATGCCGAGCATTCGGCCTGCCAGCTTGCCAGCCCCTTGGCCGCGCCGATGAACAGCGTGTCCAGCGCTGGGTACACCGGCTTGGGAACCGACTCCGCGAGCAGGGCGACACCGGCTCCGCAGCCCAAGGAGAGGACGGCGTCGTACTCTTCGCTCTCGAGTTCCTCCACGAACTCGGGCTCGCACTGGCGCTGGAGCATGCATTCGCCAAAGTCCACGGACGAACCCCTGCGCGAGGTAGAAAGACGAAGCAGCTCCGCGAGCGTCGCGACCTCTTTCTCGCCGCCCGCGAGTGCCACGGCCGCGCAGGTGTTGCATCCCACGAGCAGCACCCGCCGGTGGTGGGTGACCATCGACGTGATCTCGTCGATCGGCTTCTGTCGGACGACGATCATAGGTGGGCCAACTCCTCGTCGTCCGCTCCCGTGGCGACCACGAACGAGTCCGACATCCCGAGCGGTTCAAGCGAGCGCGAGATCTTAGCGCTTAGATTGCCGACGAGCACGCGCGCGTGCGGGAAGCGGCATGACGCCTCGACGCAGCCTGCGAACACCACGCGGCTTGCGCCCTCGTGGAGCGACTGGAGGACGTGTGCCGTGCTCACACGCAGGAGGCACGTAAGCGTTATCGTGCGTACGTCGCGTCCAGGGAACGCGGGAAGGATCGGTGTGGATCCGCAGGCGAAGACGACGGTCGTGTCCAGCCCGGCGTCGGCTAGCGTCCGCTGTACCGTACGCGTGAGTTCGGCGTCGGAGAAGCCCTCGAGACTGATCGCCTGAGCGGGGCACTGGGACGCACACGCTCCGCAGGCGTGGCAGGCCTCTGCGTCGAAATACACCCAGCCGCCTACCTTCACGGTGGGCACGCCGTGCGGGCATACGCGCATGCACGTCAGGCATGAGGCGCACTTTTCGCGGGCGACACGGGCGCCCGTCGTGCACGACAGGCAACGCTGGGCCTCTCTGGCCGCCTCGTACTCGGTGTATCCGAGCTCGACCTCTTCGAAGGTATGTCTCGACTCGAAGTACTCGAGTCGTTCCATCTGTATGCGGCGCCGCGTCTCGAGCTTGGATGCCATCGTCTCGGGCACGCGTCCGAGCACCGCATTCTCTTCATCGAGCTCGTTGAGAAGCCGGGGGTCGCGCGCCAAGTCGCGGCAGATCGCCGCGGCCGCTCGCTGCCCGGCCGCGACGGCGTCGATCACCTTGGTCGGACCGCTGATGACGTCGCCGGCGGCGTACACCTTCTCGACAGCGGTGCGCAGCGTCAGCGGGTCGAGCTCGATGATGCCGCGCGGCGTGAGCGGCAGTCCCAGGTTGTTCACGTCGGCAGACTGGCCGATCGCCAGGATGAGCGTGTCCGCTTCGAAGCGGCCTGTCTCCGAGTCATCGAATCGGGGTGCGAAGCGCTTCTCGCTGTCGAACACCGAGGCGCACCGGACAGTCTCGAGGGCGCACGTGCCCGCCTCGTCGACCACAGCCTTCGGGCCCCACGAAGGGCAGATCTCGACGCCCTCCAGGTGGGCGTCCTGGATCTCCTCGGCGGAGGCCGGCATCTCTTCGGCAGACTCCAGGCACACGACCCTCACGTGCTTCGCACCTTGCCGAAGAGCCGTGCGAGCCACGTCCATGGCTACGTTGCCTCCGCCCACGACAAGCACGCGCTCTCCGAGGTCGATGCGCTCGCCGCGCGAGCTTGCTTCGAGAAAGGGCAGCGCCGTCATGACGCGTTCGTGCTCCACGCCCGGGATCGGGAGGCTGCGGCTGTTCTGAAGGCCGACCGTCACCAGTACTGCCGAGTGGCGCTCCGCCAGTTCGGACAAGGAGATGTCCTCGCCGACACGCACGCCCGTCTCGGCTCCGATACCGTGGCGCAGGATGTGGTCGATGTCACGGTCGAGCGCCTCGTCGGGAAGTCGGTAGTTGGGGATCCCGTACCGCAGCATGCCGCCCAGAAGCGGCTTGGCCTCGTAGATGGTGACGCCGAACCCGAGTCGAGAGAGGAAGTAGGCCGCGCTCAGACCGGCCGGGCCTCCACCCACCACGCCGATAGTCTCGGGCCGGGAATGGCTGACGATCGGAAGCGGATACACGCCGTGGTCGGCGGCCGCGCGCTTGAGGTGAGCGATGGCGACGGGCTCGTCCAGCAGGCAACGTCTGCACCCCTCCTCGCATGGTCGCAGGCAGATCCGGCCGCAGACCGAAGGCAGCGGGTTGCGCTCCAACACGATGTCGAGCGCGTCGCTGAAACGCCCGTCGGCTACGGCCGACAGGTAGCCGGGTACGTCGATGTGCACCGGGCATCGCGCGCGACACGGCGCAAAGACATGGTTGTCGCTGTCGCTCGAATCCATATGAAGGCGCGCATTGCTCATGCCAACCACCGGGTTTCGAAGCATTGGGAATCTAGCCCGCTCGCTTCTTGGCGAACGTCGGGATCTCGGCCGCTTCGTAGGGTCCTACGATCACGTTCCACTCCTCGAGTTCTCCAGCAAGCTCGCCCGAGATCTGCGCTACCGCGCCGGGGATGATGATGTCCCGGTGCGCGACCTTCTCGCCGATCCCCGAATCGTTGACGAACTTGGCTATGCGCTCCGGCACGAACTTGCCCGCGGCCCAAGCGGTGAGCACCGACAGACCCTCGGAGTCGACGATTCCCAGGTAGGCCGGTATCTTCGCGGACTCGATCTCCGAGCTCACGATGAAGTAGGTGAGCGAGAAGTTGGTTGTGACGAAGAACGGCGAATCCGGTCCCGGGCTCCCGATCTCGTAGATCTTGGCCTCGGCCTGCATCGGCCGCTGCGGGTCGGTGTACACGTTTTGCCGAAGTACGAGCAGCACGAGCATCTGCCATGCCTCGGCGGACGACAACACCACGATGTTGCCGTACTTGAGGATGTCAACGGCGGCATAGACCGTCTCGAGCATCGTGTCCCCGCCTGCCAGCTCGGCTGGAAAGGTGATTGTGGGGTAGCCCAGCGGCGCGTACTTGTGCTCGAGAGCAGCCCGTCGCGCGAAGACCTTGTCGCGCAGCCCCTCGGCCGGCGTGGCGGGGGCGCTGTCGATGACTAGCTCCTTCAGGTCGGCCGCTGCCGCCTTCTCCGTGATGGTGGTGACCGCATCCAGTCCCCTGGCGCGTACGGCGAGCGGGCAACCGTGCTGCTTGGCAAGCGCGATCATCTCATCGGCATTGGCCTCTGTCGCTGCGTGTATCAGTGGCTTGCGGTCGGCGACGAGTTCGAGGGCGGCGCCGGCGTGCGCGGGATCTTCGGCCATGAGGACGAGAGGCAAGGCGGTGGCGTTCGCCACGCGCTGGACCGCCGCGCGGAACGCGTCCGCATCGCCGGTCGACTTCACCGCAACGAAGCCACACCTGAGCAACTGCTGCACGCGCTCGAAACTCGCACTGTTGGCGGCCTGCACGGTGGCGTCGATCTCAGAGTCTGGTGCGGTCGAGTCTACGGAAGCGCCGATCGCGGCGGGATTCACGAACGTCTTGTCGTGCCGGTACAGCACGGTCTCCTCGCCGACGGTGAAGGCAGTATCGCCCACCCCCACTGTGACGGCCCGCATGGGGGGCGCGGCCGCGGCTCCCAAAGCTGCCACCGACTCGTCTGAGGCGTGCGGGCACGAGGCGAGCTCGGCTTGTCCCTGGGCGAGCTTCATCGCGAACGCGAGGCACGTCGGTACCCCACAGTCCCCGCAGTTCGTTTGCGGGAGCAGTTTGAAGATCTCCAGTCCGCTCAGTGCCATTCGTCTGTCCCTTCCTAAAGGGGTCCTCGGTCGCCTCGCCTAAAGGAGCGACGCCATCGCGAGGGCCGGGTGTCCCACGTTCGACATGAACTCGAGCACGGCCTCCTCGGTCTCGGCCACGGTCTCGTCGGCGACCTTGTCCAGGAAGTCGGGATCTCCCATCTCGGCCATACGATCGGCAAGGAGGTCCTTCATAGCTGCTTTGAGTTCCTTGGGCATCCACACCACGCGGGTCAAACCACCCTCGGCCGAGAGGAACTTCTTGCTCGCGATGTAGCCGCGACCGATGCCCATGAAGCCCGGTGCCTGCACGCCGCCGCCGACCATTCCCGCCAGCGTGGAGAACTTCATCCCCGAGGGCGTCATGCCGGAATACTCGCGGTTCACGATCATCACGCCGTTGGTGGTCGGCAGCAGTGCGATGATGGCCATGAAGCAGCCGCACGACGTCATGGGGTTGTCGAGCAGCGAGTAGCACGTCATTCGCTCGACCGCTCCGCCGGACTCCTGCTTGATGAACTCGTTGACGCCAGAGAACTCGCCGGTCAGCTCGTTAAGGCAGGTGCCGATGTCGATGGGCCGGTTCGGGCCGGTCGGGTTGAGTTCGTTGGACGCTTTCGCGTCGAGCCAGTTGTACGCACCGCACAGTCCGAGCCGTTCCGGTGTCACCACGCATATGTGCGTGGGCGCGAAGCTCTGGCACAGGCTGCACGAGTAGAAAACGTCGACGGTGGCGTCGGTGAGCCCAGCCATCCGCTCGTCGCGCACTGCATAGACCTCGCGTGCCTTCTCGCGCCAACTCTCGACCTCGGTCTGGTCGGTGTAGATGGTGACCTGGACCTTGTCCACGATCGCCTCGAACTCGTCGAGGATCTTCGCGTGAAGGATGTCGCCGATGTGCTTGAGGGAGAAGCCTTTCTCGCGCGCTTGCTTGCTGATGCGGATCCAGAGCAAGTCGCGCTGTCCCATGTGCAAGACGCCTTCTGCGAAGTTCACCAGGTGGTGGAATTGTCGTTCGATAACGGTCTCGAAGTCTTCCTGCATCTTGCGTCCGGCCACGTCGACCACGATGCCGAGTGGGAAGACCGTCCCTTCCTCCATCTCGTCGAGGTCCGGACCCACGATCTCGATGCGGCCGTCTGTCACCTCGGCGGCGTCGAGGGTGCGTGCCCACTCGAAGGCGGGGGAGCGTTGTCCGCCGGCTTCGGCGAAGGTGTCCTCCCTGCGCACGCGCTCGCCTTCGAACGCGGGGCCGTAACTCACCGGGATCGGCATCTCCGTGACCTTGATCTTCAAGCCACGGACTTCGATGGCTCTCTGCACGAGCTCTTCACACGAGACGTTCGACACCACGTGCTCGTACGTGCACACGCCGGTTGGCAGGATCTGCGGTATGTCGGCGGTTGCGATCGTGGGGAACCCATAGCTGATCGCGCCCGCCGCGGTGGCGTACCACTCGTCGGTCACGTCGCCCATCGCGAGGACGAACGCGAACACGCGCTTCTTGTTGTACGCCAGGATGCGCTCGTAGTCGCCGGGCTGAACGCCGCCGAACGCCATTGCAGCTCGCGTGGCGAAGCCGATGGAGAAGATCTGACTGTAGACTTCCTTGCCAAAGGGCACCAGACGCGTGTCCCAACCGAGCTGGATGTTCTCCTGTGCCAGCTGTTCGCCGAAGGCGATGCCGTTGTCGTGGCCCGCCATGAACACGTAGAGCATCTTCTCCTGCATCTCGCGAGCCAACCGGACGGCTGTCTCGTTGTCGGGCGCCGCGCCGACGACTGCTGCGAAGCCAGGTGCCGAGCCGTCCACGAACTCGACGCCCTTTGCGCGCATGATCACATCGTCGGCCGCGCCGAGCCACAGGTCTGTCACCGGGGGTGGGTCGTTGGTGACGTAGCGCATCGCCTCGATGCATTCCTCGGCGAGCAACGTGGCTATCCCCGCGTCGAGCGTGCCGCCGAGGTAGGGGAGCCAAAGCGATTCGGAAGGTGCTTCCGGCAGAAGCTCGCGAGCCATGGCCAGAACCCTGTCCATGTCGGAGAGCTTCTCGACCTTCTCCCCGGTCAGACCATAGATGACCGGCAGGTAGTAGCCGGTGTTCGGGAACTCGACGGCCGTCTCGGCCCCGCTGGCCTCCTTGACCTGCGCGAGCTGCGTCTCGGCCTTCTCGACGATGCCGTGAGCGCCGCGGATAGCGGCCGAAGCGATGATCTTAGACATTGAGCTCCCTCCTCATGTCCATGTCGAACAGCACGCGCTCGGCGGGCACGTCGATCTTGAGGGCCTGTCGCGCCGAGTCGATGAGATCGAGGGTCGCTGTGACGATCTCGCCAGGGTCGGCGATGAAGCGCAAGCTGCCCCCGTAGCGTTCCGTCCAGCCGTCTATCATGTAGTTCGTGAGCGTCTCACTGGCGGCCACAGGCGAACCGACCCCTCCAAAGATGACGTGGGCGCCGCTGCCGACCGCGTAGGTGGCGATCTCGAGGGCCTTCTCGCTGAACCACTCCGGGCTGATGGCCACTGCGGGAATGCCCGCGATGTCGTCGCCCAGGCCACCGGTCTGAGCCACGTCCGCGAGGATCGTAAGTATGCGCGAGTTGTCCACGCACGAGCCGACGTGCAGCACCGGCGGGATGCCGATCGCCTCGCAGACCTCGGCCAGGCTCTCTCCCGCGTGCTGCATGGTCTCCGGCGTCAGCAGTCCGTGTTTGCCGCTCGTGATCGCCGCGCAGCCTGTCGCCACCACGAGCACGTTGTTGGCGATGAGCTCCCGAACGACGTTCACGACCGCAAGGTCCTGGGTCGACCTGGGGTTGCTGCATCCGACGACCGCCGCGACTCCGCGGATCTTGCCGTTGACGATGTTCTCGTTGAGGGGGGTGAGGGAGGCGCGCATCTTGCCGCCGAGCATGTAGCGGATGTACTCGTGGCTGAATCCGGCTATCAGCGGCTCGGAGACGTCTGGGATGTGCACCTCTCCTCGGTTCGCGAAGTTCTCGATCGCCTTGCGGACGATGTCGCGTGCCGACTCCCGCGGCCGGTGTTCGTCCACGACGATGTGCAGACTCTCGCCTATGGTGGCCTTGGGGCTCGTGCTCACGAGCAGCGTGTGGAAGTGTCCGGCAACCTCGGCCAGCCCCTGGAAGATGCACTGCACGTCGACGACCATCGCCTCGACCGCGCCCGTCAGGACTGCGAGCTCCTGGTGCAGCATGTTGCCTGCAGGAGGCACTCCCTTCCGCATGAGGGCCTCGTTCGCGGTGCAGCAGATGCCCGCGATGTTGATGCCGGTTGCGCCGACCTCCTCGGCCAGCTTCACCAGCTCCGGCTCGTGCGCGGCGTCCACGATCATCGAGGCGAGCAACGGCTCGTGCCCGTGGATGAGCAGGTTGACCTGGTCTTCTCTGAGTACGCCGAGGTTGGCCGAAGACCTGATCGGCTGCGGCGTGCCGTACAAGGCGTCTTGGAGGTCCGTGGCGAGCATCGACCCGCCCCAGCCGCTCGCCAGAGAGCACTTGATGGCTCCATCGAGCAGCGACTGGTAGTTCTGGTCCGTGCCGGCATGTGTCCGGTGCAGCGCTTCGACCACTTCGCGGTCGATGCCTCGCGGGACCACGCCGAGCTTGCGCCACAACGCCTGGCGCTTCTCAGGCGCTCGCGCTATGTACGCGAGCTCGCCGGTTTGCTGTCCGAACTGCGCCAGCGCCGCTTCGGCGACGTCGCCGGCGAGCGTCATGGCATCCTTGCCTGCCGCCTCGATCCCAAGATAGCCGGCGACCTTCGCGAGCTTAACGGTATCCGCGATCGTGCCTTCCTCGACCTCGCCCGCTGCGATGGCCTTTATTGCCAACGCTGCATCGCGGCCGTGGTCCGAGTGGGCAGCGGCGCCCACCGCGACCTGCCGCAGGAAGTTCCGCGCGGTAACGGTCTCCAAGGTCGCGCCGCATACGCCTCGCGTGGTCTTGCCGATCAGCCGGCAGGGCCCCATCGCGCACACCTTGCAGCACGCGCCGTCCCGGCCGGTCGAACACGGGGTGATCGCGCGGGACCGCTGGAAGACCGTATCGATCTCGCAGTCGTCGGCGATCTTGAGCATCTCGGCAGCAGTCGGATCGACGCTGTACTCGTGGGGTGGTGGCTTACGTGTCTTGTTCTCGTCGCCCATGGTGAGCACCTCTCTTTCGGTGACGGCCGCGTCCCTACGAGGACAACCCGTCGATCGCGGTGTGGATGAGTCGGACCGACTCTGGATGCCGCATCACGAGGACGTCGGCTCCGGACATGGCGAGAGTGACCGCGGTGGTGGCCTCCCACAGGATGCCGCGCTTCTCAGCATCGCCCCATGCGGGTTCGTCTTCCTCGGCTGCGCGGGCTTCCTTGGCCCGCCAAGCCTCTTTGCCCAGGTTGCAGATCATCGGCATCTGCGTCATCGAGTCGTCCTGCATGAGCGCGGCGAGGCGCAAGCGTTCCATCACGGTGTAGGAGTACTCGATGCCGTAACCGACGGCGCCGGTCGACGGGTCGATTAGGATCCGGTCGGCGCCAAGTCCCATCTGGGTGATCAGGATATTGAGTTGTTTGGCCATGTTCACGTCGATCGGCGTCTCCGCGATCACGACGTGGCCGTAGCCCAGCGCGGCGGCGGTGATCGCCTTGTAGTTGTCCTCGGTCGCCGGGCCGAGGGCCACGGGGGTACCGGCGACCTTCTCGGCCACCGCCTTCAGCACCTCGCCGTCCTTGTCGGCGTTTCCGCTCCCGTAGACGAGCACGGGCACCTCGACCGCATCAACGACCGCTTGTACGACGTCGGTCGCATCGGCGGGGCTGCCGTCGGCCCCGTTCGGGTCCGTCGATGCAAGCTGCACGCACACCGCGTCGGCTCCGAACCTCTCGACACAGGCCGTGGCCCATGCGCCCGGGTCGCCGAGCACGTCACCCAGTGCCGACTCCAGTGCGGCGGCCCAGCCCTCGGGTCGCGCATCGTAGACCTCCATCGCGATGATGGGCTTGCGCGGCATCTCGCCGTCGAAGGAGTAGAACGGCATGGAGGTCTCACCGCCGACGACTCGTGCCCCGGCGCCCGCGCCCAGGGTGACTTCACGGATGCGGCCCTTCGATTCCTTGATCGGTGCCTCGAACGTCATCTGCGACCTCCTCAGACCTGCAGTCCGGCATGTATGGCAGCCGACTCGACGGTGTTCTCGAGCAGCATGGTTATCGTCATGGGGCCCACGCCCCCCGGGACCGGCGTGATCGCGGATGCGCGCTCTTTGGCCGTGGCGAATTCGACGTCGCCCACAAGTCCCGACTCGGTGCGGTTGACGCCGACATCGATGACGACCGCGCCCTCCTTGATCCACGAACCCTTGACCATCTCGGGACGGCCGACCGCCACGACAAGCACGTCGGCGCGACCGACTACCTCCGGCAGGTCCTTGGTGCGCGAGTGACAGATCGTCACGGTGGCATGCTTCTCTAGCAGCATCAGGGCGACGGGCTTGCCCACGATGTTGCTCCGGCCCACTACCACGGCCTCAGCACCCTTCAGTTCCACGCCGGACTCCTCGAGCAGCACCATGCAACCGTGCGGCGTGCACGGGCGGAAGGCCTTCTTGCCGACGACCAGTCGTCCGACATTGACCGGGTGAAACCCGTCGACGTCTTTCCCGGGGTCGATCGCCTCGAGCACGGCGTCTTCGTCGATGTGCTCCGGCAGAGGCAGCTGGACCAGGATGCCGTGTACGTCAGGGTCTGCGTTCAATCGCGCCACCAGCGACAGCAGCTCGTCCTGCGTGGTCTCGGGCGGCAGCTCGTGCTCGAACGAGCGGATCCCGGTCTCCTCGCAGCCTTTGTGCTTCATGCGCACGTAGACCTGCGACGCCGGGTCCTCGCCCACGATCGCCACAGCTAGGCCGGGGACCACTCCGCGCTCCTTGAGCTCGGTGACTCGCCGCGCGATCTCGCGGCGCCGGTCTTCGGCGATGGCCTTACCGTCGATGATGGTCGCTGCCATCGGTACCTCCTGTCGGGTTCGGTTCGTGCTGCCGGTCAGGCGTGCTGTGCAGAGCGGAGTGAAGGTATCGCAGCCGCGACCATCTCCAGCACGGCGGCCAGTGCCGGGGAGTCACCCGGCAGGTCGAACAAGCCCTGGTCGGCCCTGTCGCAGGCGGTGATACCCGGATCGTCCGGGATGGTGCCGAGGATATCCAGCCCCGTTTCGACGGCCGCGGCCGCCAGTGCGGGGTCGAGCGGTTCGTCCGCCCGTGAGACGATCAGGTACCGGGCCTTGATGTCGATGTCGAGCTCGTCGGCCAAGGCGCTCAGACGGCCGGCCGTGCGAATGCCGCGCACGCTGGGATCGGAGACGATGAGGAGCACGTCGACGTTGCGGGTGGTTCGGCGTGACAGATGCTCGAGCCCCGCCTCGTTGTCCATGACGATGTGTTCGTATCCGCGTGACAGATTGTCGATGCAGCTGCGCACGAGGTTGTTCGCGAAGCAGTAGCACCCCGCACCTTCCGGGCGACCCATGGCGAGCAGATCGAACTCGCGGCTCTCGACGAGGTACTGGTTGACGTGGAGCTCGAGCCACGACTCCTTGCTCATGCCGCCGGGCGTGTGCTCAGTAGCCTGCATCAGGTCCTCTGTGATCTGGCCGACTGTCCGCTCCACGCATTCGCCAAGCGCCTCGTGCAGGGTCGCGTTCGGGTCGGCGTCCACCGCGAGAACCGGGCCGGCGCCCAGTTGCCTGAGTGCGCGAACCCACAGGGCGGCTGTCGTCGTCTTCCCGGTACCACCCTTGCCCGCAAGTGCGATCGTGAAGCCCATCTACCTCACCGTCCGGGTGGTGGCTCGCTCAGCATGTTTCGCCTCGGTGCGCGGGAACAGGTGCAGGTCGGTGTGCGGCAGGAATAGCGATGAGACGTACATGTCCATGAAGCTCGCGTTCACCGACAGCTCGACGTACGTCATCATGTCCGCCACGCGTTGTGCACGCGCCAGCAGCCCGCGCGACTTGGACGCGAGTCGCGCACCGAACAAGGAGCCGTTGCCGATGAACTGGAAGCGCTCGGCCGGCAACTCGGGCAACATGCCGAGGTTCATGACGCGCTCGATGTCGAGGTAGTGGCCGAAGCCGCCCGCGACCACGACCTCGTCGACATCGTGGGGTTCAACGTCGACCGTCTCGAGGAGAACGTCGATTCCCGCGTGTATGGCGGCCTTGGCGCGCATCAGGTTCTCGATGTCTGTCTCGGTGATGACGATGTCGCGTCCGGTGCCGCTCTCCGACGCCCACACGAGCACGTACTCGGTTCCGCGTTCGCCCTGCCTGACGCGGTTGCTGTCTTGACGCAGGAAGGTGCCGTCCCTGTTCAAGGCTCCGCACAGGAACAGCTCCGAGATGCAGTCCACCAGCCCGCTTCCGCAAATGCCTAATGGTTTCGCTCCGCCGATCGTGAGCAGCATCGGCTCGAGGGTCTCGGTGTCCAATCGCACCAACTCGACGGCGCCTGTCGAAGCTCTCATCCCGTGCGTGATGCCGCGTCCTTCGAAGGCCGGACCCGCGGAACACGAACACGCTGCGAGCCAGTCCTTCGATCCTAAGACGATCTCTCCGTTGGTCCCTATGTCCACGAACAGCGTGAGTTTGTCCGACCACGGTATCCCTGAGGCGAGCACCCCCGCCACGATATCTCCGCCGAGCCAGCTCGCGGGACACGGGAAGGTGATGAGCTGAGTGCCCGGGCCGCCGGGGAGTCCCGCCTCTACGGCGCCGGTCCAAGGGAACGACGAGGCCACGGGAACGTAGGGTGACGTTCGGATGTTGGCTGGAGAGATGCCGAGCAGCAGATGGGTCATGACCGTGTTGCCGGCGGCGACGTAGGAGTTGATCTCAGTGGGCGACACGCCATGCTCGGCGCACAGTCTTTCCGTTATCCGCCGGATCGTGGCGACCGCGCGCATCCGGAGGTCTTCGAGCCCCTCGTCCGTGCTGCCGGCGATCACGCGGGTGATGACGTCCTCGCCCAGCGCGATCTGGTCGCTGTATTCGGCGTGATGGCCGAGCGTCTTGGACTCGAACAAGTCCACGAGCGCCGCTTCTATCGTGGTCGTGCCTACGTCGACGGCGACGGCGAACTGGCGGCCCGTCGTGTCTCCCGGGTTGATGGCGGAAATCGTCGGGACGCCCTCGCTCGGCTCGGCCATGAGCGCGGTGACGGTCCACTCGCCCATGCGCGCGACGGCGGGCAGTGCCTTGAGCGTTTGAGCGGAGATATGTGCCTCGCAGATGCCGTACTCGCGCTTCAGCGCGTGCCGTACCCGAGCAAGGTCGCTCGAGTTGTTCGCGAGGTCGGGTGCGGTGAGGGAGAGAACGCGTGCAGCGACGGGAGGCCCCGACTGGTCATGCGGCACACGCGCAACGTGTTCCTCGGCGGATAGCAGCGCGTTAGGCACGCGACGGTTCTCGCCGGCCATCGGGGCTTTGCTCGATTGCGCTTCCGCCGGGATGCGAACCGTGACATCGCCGCGGACGCTACTCATGCAGGCAAGGACGTAGCCCTTCTCGGCATCCTCATCCACGAGCCGAGACGACGACTGCGTCTCGACGCTGCCGGCTTCGACGAGCATGCGGCATTTTCCGCACGTGCCGTCGCCGCCGCACGAGGCCGTGATCTGCTCATCGGCCGCGATCGCGGCTCGCAGAAGGACCTCGCCTTCGTGGACGTCTATGGTTTTCCCGCTCGGTTCGAATGTGACTGTGGCCATCGGGGCCACCCCTTTTGTTCACGTGGGTCTGCTTTCTAGAACAGGCCGACGACGTTTCCGTCGGTGTCGATGTCGATGGCGTCGCCCGCCGGAGTCTTCGGCAGGCCGGGCATGGTCCTCATGTCACCGCACAATGGGTACAGGAAGCCGGCGCCTACGCTGGCGCGGATATCGCGGATCGGCAGACGCCAGCCCGTCGGACGGCCCTTGATGGTGGGGTCGTGTGTTAGCGACAGGTGGGTCTTGGCCATGCATATGGGCAGGTCGGAGAAGCCCATCTCCGTGTACAGTTCGATCTTGGCCTCAGCCGCTGGCAGATAGTCCACTCCGTCGGCACCGTAGATCTCGGTGGCGATGGCCTCGATCTTCTCCTTGATGGACGCGTCGTCCGGATATAGGAACTCGAACTCCTTGGGCATCTCGCACGCTTCGATGACGGCACGGGCCAGTTCCTCGCCTCCGGCGCCGCCGTCGGGGTGCACTCGGTGCGAGACGGCGAAGTCGGCTCCCGCGGCTATCGCGCGTTCCTTGATGAACTCGATCTCAGCCTCTGTGTCGGTCGGGAACGTGTTCACCACGGCCACGACGGGGATGCCGAACTTCTTCATGTTCTCAACGTGCTTCTCGAGGTTCGGAATGCCCTCGGCGAGGCTCTCGAGGTCCTCGCTCTTCAGGCGCTCGTCCAGCGGCTTGCCCGGCCTGACCTCGAACTTGCCCGAGTGCGCCTTGAGCGCGCGGACAGTAGCGACGATGACGGCGCAGTCGGGGTGCAACCCCGACGCGCGACACTTGATGTTGAGGAACTTCTCCGCGCCCATGTCGGCGCCGAAGCCGGACTCGGTCACGACGTAGTCGGCGAGCTTGAGCGCAATCTTGTCGGCGATGATCGAGTTGTTGCCCTGTGCGATGTTGGCGAACGGTCCGGCGTGCACGAACACTGCGCCGCCTTCGAGGTTCTGCATGAGGTTGGGCTTGATGGCGTCCTTCATGAGCACGGCCATCGCTCCGGCGCACTTGAGGTCCTCGGCAGTGACCGGTTCACCCTTGGTGTTCGTGCCGATGACTATGCGGCCGAGCCGGGTGCGCATGTCGTGCAGGTCCGTCGCCATAGCGAGCACGGCCATGACCTCGCTGGCCACCGCGATGTCGAAGCCGGTCTCACGGGGGACTCCGTCCAGTTTGCTGCCGAGTCCTACGACTATGTTGCGCAGCGCCCGGTCGTTGAGGTCGACGACGCGCCGCCAAGTGATCGAGTGCGGGTCGATGTCGAGGTCGTTGCCCTGGAATATGTGATTGTCGACGTAGGCGGCGAGAAGGTTGTTCGCCATCGAGACGGCGTGAACGTCGCCCGTGAGGTGCAGGTTGAAGTCCTCCATCGGGATGACCTGGGAGTTGCCGCCGCCGGCTGCTCCTCCCTTGATGCCGAACACCGGGCCCAGCGAGGGCTGCCGTATGCATGTGATGACGCTCTTGCCCACGTACTTGAGCGCCTGGCCGAGGCCGACGGTCGTGACCGTCTTGCCCTCGCCCAGCGGCGTGGGGTTGATCGCGGTCACGTCGATGTAGCGGCCCTGAGGCTTGTCGCCGAGTTCGTCGAGCACGTCGAGAGACACTTTGGCCTTGTACGGGCCGTACAACTCGAGGTGTTCCTCGGCGATTCCGACGGACGCAGCGATCTCGGTGATGGGTGCGAGAGTCGCCGCTTGTGCGATTTCGAGATCAGATTTCATCTGGATGCCCCCTTGATCTCCGATTCCAACGTATGGAACGGATGGTATGGGAACCAAGCCCTTCGTTGGAGGGTTGATGCGCCAGGCATAGGGATCATCTTGACAATACGCTCAACCAGGCCCGTTCCCCATGAAGTGCCCACGAGCGGGCCTCACCCTCGGTCAACGGGGTGAAGGCGTCCGTGAACGCATGGCAGAAAATGGCAGCTTCAGACTCCTTCAGCGGTTTCGGTGGGGCCGAGGAGCATCCGTCGCGTGCCGCCTCCACCTTCATTGCGAGCCAACTTGGACCGCGTGTCGGCCGCCTGGAGGGGCTCGGGCACCTTGTGGCGTCCGGTGGACCACGCGAGCGCGAGCCGCACGGCGCTGTCGAGGTCGGTGAGATGTCCTGGTGACACATACACTGGTTTGACCCCTGTGCGAAGGCGCACCGCGGCTCCCTGCGCTCCCCACTCCTTCGTGTACACGAGCGTGGACCCACGCGATGGCTCTGGGAGTCGTTCGACAGCGTGGAACGGGGTCTTCGGCACTCCCACGGTAGGCACGTCGAGCAGGACGCCGACGTGCGACGCGAGTCCCAGACCGCGTTCGTGTACGACGCCGTGCCCGTCGATGAACACCAGATCGGGCTCCTCCTCGAGAGCGAGCAGCGCGTCGACGGTGAGCCGTCCCTCGCGAAAAGCCAGGAGGCCGGGTCGGTAGGCACGGTCGGGCTTGCCGAAAACGACGCGCTCCTCGCGAACTCGGAAATCCCGGTCCATCACGACGGCGACCGCCCAGGCCTGCGCCCCGTCTCGCGTGTAGCCCACGTCCACGCCCGCCGCGAGGCGAGGCGACCTGCCACCGGACTCCGGGCAGTGCGACAGCTTCACGTGAGGCGCGAGTCGGCGTTGTATCTCCTCGGCCTGCTCGTCCGTCACGCGCCAGGGATGCGCGAGGTCTGAACGCACCGACAACACCGGTTCCACCCCCGCCTGCCACGCAATGAGTGGAGTGTACCCTCAGCAGGGCGACGCGAAAGAGCGACGTGCCGACGCCGCTTACGTCCGATCTCGTCCGGGGCGAGTCCGCCGTTCGTTGATTGCCCCACGTCCCAGGGAAGGGAGCGGGGCGGGAGGGTCGAAACGTGGAGGTAAGTCCCGCCGCTCTCGAAAACCGAAGACGTCCGGCGGAGCGCCGAATCACTACTGGGAGGTGAATCGGTGTCCGAATGCGAGTGTCTTAGCACGTGCCCGTTCTTCAACAACAAGATGCGCAACATGCCCCGCATAGCGGATGTCATGATGGACTACTACTGTCTTCGCCAGTGGCGGAGTTGCGCTCGCCACCGAGTCTTCGAGAGACTCGGCATCGAAGCCGTTCCCGACCACCTTTTCCCCAACATGAGCGAGGACGCTGAGGAGATCTTGGGCGGGCACCGGGTCCGTTACTAGGCTTCTCTTTCGCTCGGGAAGATGGTCCGTTTGCGGACAAGGTCCCAAGTGTACCGTGGTTTGCCGCACGCACGCAGGGGCGCTATTCTTTGGTGCCTGCACTCGCAGCACACCTGCCGAGGAGACATCGCCCGTGATCGACCTGCTCAGCGACCTCATACGCGAGGCAGTCCGCGCGTCTGTCGAAGCGGACGAACTTCCGCTCGAACGGATTCCCGAGCCCTTCCTCGAGCGACCGCGTGACCCGTCCCACGGCGACTGGGCCACCAACATCGCCATGCAGTCCGCCAAAGAGGCCAAGATGAATCCTCGGCAGATCGCGCAGCTCATCGCGGCGCGGATCAGCGGCCACGAGGACGTCGCCGCAGTCGAGGTCGCGGGCCCCGGCTTCATCAACATCCGCCTTTCGGCCCACGCGCTGCAGCGGGTGCTCGTGGAGGCGCGGCACAAAGGCGAAGGCTTCGGGTCTCTTCGCATGGGCGCGGGCGAGAAGTGGCAGGTGGAGTTCGTCTCGGCGAACCCCGTCGGCCCCATGCACGTCGGACACGGCCGATGGGCGGCGCTCGGTGATGCGATGGCGCGCGTGCTCGAACACGCAGGCTACGAGGTAGAACGCGAGTTCTATGTGAACGACGCCGGCGTGCAGATGGACATCTTCGCCGTGAGCGTGTCGGCACGCTACATGGAGCTGTGCGGGCATGACGTGGACTTCCCGGAGGATGGCTACCGCGGCACTTACATCATCGAGATAGCCCGCGAGATCCTTGCCGAAGAAGGAGAGGCATGGGCGGACGCCGACCCGGCCCGGCGCGAAGCGCACTTCAAGGAGAGGGCGTACGTGCAGGTGCTCGAGCACCTCAAGCGCGTCCTGCACGGCATGGGTGTCGACTTCGACGTGTGGTTCTCGGAGCGTACCTTGCACGAACCCGGCACGGACGGCGGACCCAGCGCCGTGGAGCGCACCATCGAGGCGCTTCGCGAGGCCGGCTACGTGCACGAGCACGAGGGCGCCGTGTGGTTCCGCACCACCGATTTCGGCGACGACAAGGACCGCGTGCTCAAGAAGGCCGACGGTGCCTACACGTACTTCGCTGCCGACATCGCGTACCACGCGGACAAGTTCGACCGCGGCTTCGACCGCGTCATCGACCTGTGGGGCGCCGACCATCACGGCTACATCAAGCGCATGGAGGCCGCCGCCGCCGCGCTCGGCCATCCCGGGCAGCTGACCGTGGTCATCGGCCA